>ERZ724506.4-NODE-4-length-171166-cov-128.549076_pt1 | contig 171166 bp, 151 predicted proteins | sample MGYA00376039_ERZ724506 | MGnify/ENA primary metagenome ERZ724506 (study PRJEB28724, sample SAMN07190887) | wastewater metagenome | isolation source: effluent of sewage treatment plant in Hong Hong | place: USA: Christiansburg, Virginia | collected 2016-03-01 ... | reverse complement strand
GGGAATTTGTTTCTAATTTGACTAAAAGTGGTGCATTTTTAGTTCGGGCTTGACATCCACATGTGCATAATTTTTAATTAACTAAATTTTGTCCAAATTTTGTGATTGTTTCGTGGTGTCGATAATCAGCATTAAGGTGCAAGTAGAGCATCGTAGTTTGAATTGATGAGTGCCTTAGGTTGGCCTGGACCACTCTAATATCAATACCAGCGTTAATTTGCATGGTTGCACATGTATGCCTTAGCCAATGCGGTGAAATGCGGCGCATTCTAGAGCTAAGTGCCTCATCAAGAATTTTCTCAGCTAATCCATTTCCTATCAGCTTAACTACATGCCAAATATAACCATGCGTGACACTGGTATATCGCTGTTCTGAATGTGATTTAATAACTAAAGGTATGTGATATTCTGGTTGCGTTCTTTCTCTTATCCGTGGTAGTCTGTAGATGGCACGATAGCTATTTAACCGTAGTTCCAAATGTGTTGGTATTGGTACAATTCCATATTTACTGCCTTTACCATTAACTCGAAGCCATAATTTATTCTTAATCAAGATAAAATCATCCATAGTTGCATTGCTGATTTCAGACCTTCTACATCCAGTAAAAAGCATTACTTGAAAAATCCACCGGCTGCGAATTTTAAAAAAATATCTAGAGTGAGTATTATCGCGGAGATTTCCGATGAAATTGCCAATTAGATTAAGCTCTTGGCGGGTTAAATAATGATCAAATGTTAATGGATTATATGGTGAAGAGGGTATATTGAAGTGGCGTTTGCTGTAATTAAAGTCTAGATAGCAAGTATTATGAAGATATGCGAACAATTGGCGTATGATTTGAATATTTTGCTTAATTGCATTATATGTCAATGGATTTCTGAATGGTCGCCAATCAGTATCTCCAAATCGTCGGCGCTTGCCAACCCATGTTTTATCAGGATTTTTAGTAAACTCAATATAAGCATGAAAGTGATCTCTATTAATGATTTTTAAAGTTAGCTTTTGATGCTTTATCCATAAATAGAATCTTAACACAACAACGCGGTATTTTTCATAAGTACAAATGGAGCTAGAGTATTCGTTAAGCCATAAAATGATTTGTGAGGCATCATCATCAAGAGATAAATTAAAGTGTTTTTGAAGAAAGTGGTTTGAAGTGTTAGAAATGAAGAATTCCAATTTATGACTCCCGAAAATTCGAGTATATCACAAATTTTTAGCTAAATACTTGTATGAGCTTGACAAACAGTAGGTTGTGCCGTACAATACTAACAGAACTTAGAAATAAGTTAAGTTTTGTCGGAGATTAGAGGTTCAAATTCACGTCTCCGGCGAAGCTACCTAACAATTCCATAGGACTATTAAAGAGCTGGTTACTCGTTAATAATCTACTTTACCTTAAGCAAGAAGGATCAGTATTATGTCTACTGCTAGCCAGAATTATATCATACCTGAAATAAATAGCAACAAATATATTAATAATAATGTGTATCTATATAACAACACAAACGCGAATTCAGATTTAGCAAATTCAGAAAGATTTCACTATTATTGTTATTATAGCAATGATGCAAAGACATCCAAATACTCTGAATATCAATTAAATCAAACAATTAGTGAAGTACTAGGCGGTAGTAATTCTGTAAGTAACATGATAGATACAGATTATTTTACCTCAATTCAATACACGTTTCTCCCTTTTATTTTCTGTGGTTTTCCAACAAGAAAAAACCACTATAGATATGTCGAAATAAACCAACAAAATAACACACTTTATACTACGTTTAGTAGCGAATATATGTTTCACATAAATTCTGTTTCATACTCATTTGCTTGTGATCCAAATTATCCTGTTTATGGCATATACCCATATAGAATTTTAAATTGGTTTGCAACAGAAGTAAAAAGGAAGCGAATTTACCATAAGCAGCTACGATTAACTGATAAGTATGAGTTTATCTCCAATGTGCTTGGGTTAGCTCATCCATCAGCTAAAGATTTGGATGCAATAAATGATTGTTTTAGGGCTTTGTCGCTAGTTAAAGTATCAGCAAAATTCGGTAGTGAAGAATTTAATGATGTAAGTATTTTTGCAAACAATAATGTTGATTGGTTGTGGAGTGATAGCTCTTTATGGCAATATTCAATTGAGTTAAATGAAGATTTTCTCAAATTAATCAGAAAATCATGTCCAGTATCACAAAAAGGGCAATATGATTTATTCGGTAGTGAATTGATCTTATTTAATTATTTTATGTATCAAAACTATTGTCTTAACAGTCGTAATAGAACTTATACCTTTGACTATAATTTATTAATGGACTTGTTAAATATGCCCGTTATTGGGTCTTCGCAATTAAAAAATAACAAGCAGCGAATTATTGAATTATCTGAACGAATTAGCAACAAGACAGGTCTCAAACTAATGCCGACACAATACGGTATTCTAATTGAACCCAATGAAGAATCATTGCTTGTACAACCTATTAAATCAGTCAAGACAACCGATGGTAGAACCATCCTAACACATAAAGAAACTAACATTTTTCTTAAAAAGCATACCGATTGGGATATTGCTAGAGCCATGTATTGCGTTCAATATCGAATTAATACAAAAGAAAAAGAAGTAAAAGATCCAATTAAGTACATAGCCTGGCATCTCAAGCAAAAAGACGATAAAGCAAAAAGATCAATGCAAAAAGCAGGCATTGCATTGGGGAAAGCATCCTTTGTTAAATTTAGAAACATTAATAGTAAGTCAAATGATAAGAATTCATTGCAATATTCGGAGTTAATTGAAGCTGTAAACATCATTCAACCAAATAACAAACCGCTATTAAACCAGCTAGCCCCTGAATTACATCAGAGCTGTAAGGAAATCTATAAGTGGATGGGTAATCAAGTGCACTTCTATAATCGTGATGGTAGAAAGCATATAGAAGGAATTGAGCCATACATTTATGCTGCATGGGTCTATATTACGAATCAAGTACCTCCACCTACGTATATAAGCATGGTACATGCTATTTCTGTTATACCTGCAATTCAAAAGCTTAAAGATAAATATAAATCAGATGTTCAAGTAAATATCGACGCGTTTGATTTATCAGACATCTTATTTGATAAAAATTTTATTAGGGATATGTTATGAACATTGATAACATAATCATGAAGCTGCAAGATATCGGTCTGAAAATTACAGCGAGTAAGTTAAAAATAGGACGCTGGGCTGACGTAAAGCATCTTGACGGTCATACGTACGGTTATATTGTGAACACTGAGAAAAATATCTGCAGTTGGCTTAGACGTGGAACAGACATAAAAGGTACTTTTAAGATTAATGACAGTGCGCCATATGTTCCTAACAATAAATTTAAACAGCAAATAAGAGATCAGAAACGTGTCCAGGAAAATGCTTATTTTCTAAAAGCACAAGAGTTGGCTAAACAATATTTTAATATTGAGGATGTTGGTAATACGTGTAAATATTTAATCTCTAAAAAAGTTGATAAGTTTAATTGTAAAACAGATTGTTATGGTAATTTAATTATTCCAATCAGAAAATTAATTCAGGATAAAAATGGTAATACTAATGCTTATATTCGTACATTACAAATGATCAGTCCAGATGGCGTAAAACGGCTTGGTTTTGGTGGTCAAAAACAGGATGGTATGAGTATGTTGAATTTCCCATTACGATTACTACCCAAGCCAGATAATAAAGAAGCAATGAGTAATTTTGCGGGTAGAATTATCATTGCTGAGGGATATGCTACTGCAGCGACGATCGCTAAATTTACCACGGATTTATGTGTTATGTCTGTGGATGCGGGTAACATATTACCAGTTGTAAAACAGATACGTATAGCGTACCCAAAAGCAAAGCTTGTGATTGCTGCAGATAATGATTTGAAGCTTAGAGAAACGACGAATGGGTCAAATAAGTGGGTATGGAGTAACACAGGTGTCGAATATGCTATCAGCTGCCAAAATGAAATTAATTGCATGGTTGTAATTCCACCGACAGGTATGGACTGGAACGACTGTTATATTCAAGATGGGATAGTTTCAACCGCTCAACTCTTTTTTCAACAAATATTATAATCTGGAGGGTATATGAATTTAGAGATTTTCAGACGGCTATCACCTAATTTTACATTATCAGCAAATTTGGCTGATCATGTCTTTGTTGACGAGTTGCATATAGATGACATTGGTGAAATTGCATCATGGTTCAAGCAAATTCACTGTGATGACTCATTTAGGGAACATATTATATCTTTTATCCGCAATAAGAATCAAAAGACCGCAATAATTTTAATTAATTCAACGATTAATCAAGTAAGATGTATATTCATATACTTTTTGATTCGTAGCCAGAATAATCATAAAATTGAGATTGAATTTTACAATTTAATTGAACTTTCGAATTTGATTGGAAATTGTTTTAGTCGTGATTTATGGCAAATTATTGATAATGGGATTGTTATGCAGCATGACTATCTAATTCAAAGACATCTACATGCTGGATATATTGCATTGGAGCCTCTTTTTACATTATGTCATGGTGATTTTCAAGAGTACGGTAAAATTAAATATGATTTGGGTAATGTATTATTTTACTTAAATCACAACTACAACTGGTCTCGGTCCAACGCTGGAATATGTGCCAACAGTGGTAGAGTACTAATTCAACAGTTATCTAAAAGCAAGCGATTAGCTAATATACCAGAGCATATCACAAGACAATGTATGGCAAATCATCAGTTAGAGCATAACGTTTTTATTAAAATAGCGTAAAATTAAATTTAAACATTTAATTTGCACGCTAAAAAAGAGACACCACAAACATGAACAGATTTGCTAAAATTGTTTTAGGTGGTTGGTTATTAGGTGCAGTTATTATTACGATGAAGAGCCAATAACCTATTCATTAAAATTTATAAAACCGCTCAAGAGTCATTTTGCATTTGAACTACTATATTGACCAAATTTAGTTATTGTTTCATGATGTTGTTTATTCGCTTCAGTATGTTGATATTTCATAGTCGTTTCAAGTAAGGAGTGCCTTAAATTTGACTTTACTATGAGAAGATCTATTCCTGCGTCCACTTGATGTGTCGCGGATGTATGACGTAGCCAATGAGTTGATACATTTTTGAATACAAAAGCGCTAGTCGGGTCGCTAGATTTTAACTTATTTGATAATTTTTGGCATGCTCTTTTAATTATTTTGTATAGTGCCGAGCCAGTCAATGGTGCAAATTGATTATTTTTACTAATTAGTGGTATATGCATCTCGGTGATATTTGGTAGTTTTGGTAAATTCATAAATGTACGGTACCTAATTAATGCTGCTAGTAATTCGTTTGTAATTGGTATAGAACCTTGCTTTTCACCTTTACCAATTACGTTTAGCCACCACTGTCCACGCTTATTAATAAAATCAGCCATCGTAGCCGTTATCACCTCATTTCTTCTACAAGCAGTAAAATATAATAAGCTAAATATCCATCTCAGCCTTTCATGTGTATATCTTTCTTTTTGATTTGCTCCTGGAGGTAAAAATTGAACATACTCGATTAAATATGCCCACTCTTTATGATTAAGATATTTTTCAATTACTTTATTCTGGGTTATAAGCTTATGCCGAATTAACCTAAATGGATTACGAACAAGATATCCATAATCAATTAAATATTGGTACATACTTTTTAATATTTGGATTTGTAGATTGATACTTGAGCTACCTAAAGGTTTATAAAATGGTTTCCACTCTGGATGCTTCCGTGATCTTGTTACTCCACACCAAATTTCTCGTGGTTGTGGATCTTTCATAAATAATTGGTAATCTTGAATTACTTCACGAGTAACTAATTTTAAATTTTTGTTTATTGAGTAAAGCCACATAAGAAATCTTTCAGCGGCTTTATTGTACGAAATAAAGGTATTAGGCGTATTGGTGTATTCTCGGAGCCATATGTTAACCATTTTTAGCTCTTTTGTTATAGAACGCTTTGATAATGATGGATGTACTACTTTTAGAGTTAAATTATTATTCACAATGCCACACCATAAAATAATTACTAACATTATAGCTTATTTCGCTATTTATCGCAGATTATTTGCATAGTGTTACATTTTTTGTATCAAAAATGTACCATATAGTCGTCGTTTTATGTGAATAAATTTTAATTAATTAGAGTGGTTCATTAAATGCAATATTTAGCGTAATTGCATATATTGTGTTGCTTTTTGGTGTTTATTTGTGTAAATATGTAAGTGTGCTATAAATCATAAATACATCAGGCTGTTACAACCCACTCAAAACATGTGCGCATAACATACTGATTTAATTTCATTTATTGTTGCAAATTTTGCAACAATAAATGTTTGTATATCAAGGGGTTATGTGTTGATGGATTTATGCAATTATAACACATTGTTTTAATTCGGTAAATTGTTGCAAATTTTGCAGCGATTTTTGGAGGTCTTTTCGCTATAATTTCGTTATTAAATATTTAATCCGAAATGCAGATGAACAAATTACTTATATTATTAAATGTGATAGCCCCATTAGTTTATGCTGATGTTGATTTCTCGATTAATGACGCAGCGGTGTTCTCTGCTCGCAAGGCTGGTACTTTAGTATATGTTAGCTGTATAACCAATATACCAGAGACATTCACTTGTGAAACATTATCGTCTAAATACAAACTGGCATTAACTAAGGTTGCCGCTCCTGGCGTGTTGTCAATGTCAACCGAGACATTTCACTATCCAAGCAAATATGATGTTTGCAAATATGATGCTTCGCATTTTGTACTTAATGATCCAAGTTCACAACCATATTGCCCAGTTAATCCATTTTAAAAGAGACATATGAAAAAATTAAATTTAGTACTAATGTTCTTTGGAACTATAGCGTCATCTTTTGCAGTAGTTACGACCCAAGATATAACTACCGCAAAACAATATAGTACAGATCAAATGACAGCAGCAAATTATGTTTCTAACACAGTCAATACACTTTCGAAAGTTAATCAAACAATGAGTGCTGTTGATAACTTGAAAAATTTACAAGGATTACAAAAGTTAAACGGAATGCAAGAATTATGCAAACTTTGTGATATGACAGACATACAGAAATTACAAGCATACTCAACTAGTATTGATAATGATTTGTGCTCCCAATTTAGTTCTGCTTATCAAAATTTAACTGGCGTTAGTAATGCGGCTAAATCTCTTAAAGATATCATGAGTTTATTAACGACGAATCCGCAAGCGGCACTAATTAGTTTACAACAGGCAAGTCTAGCTGCTTCACAAACAACTAATAGCACTTTGGCTCAAATGCAAGTGTTACAAGCTCAAGCGCTACAACGTGAATTAGCTAAAGATAAATTACAAAAAACAATCGCCAATGATACTGCAGACGCGATTATGAATTCAAAATCTCCTCTTTAGGATTATTATGATAAATAATAAAAAGCTTATTTTAGGTGGGATATTATGTATCACTATGTTTTCTGCTTTTGCAGCTCCATCAGGGACAGGCATATTTGATACTATTATAAATTCAATATATACACCAGCTTCAACATGGTTTACTAAAGAGCAAGGAATTGCTGCAAGCGTTTTTTTCTTAGTATCTACAATAGAATTTACCTATGCTATCGCCTTTAAAAAAATGTTATCAGGGGATCATCAAAAATTATTTTATACTATGATAACTAGAATTATTGTCATGAGCCTTTTATTTCAATTTTTTGTTAAGGACATGAGTTTTTACTTTGGGATTTTGAAGTGGGGGATTAACATTGGATCGCTATTAGGTGGAGACGTTCCACAAGGCGTGGATCAAGGAGCTATATATTCTGTAAGTGGTCTTTTTAGTCTAATGTGGGGCGGAGTTAAACCTGTGATGAGTGGGCTTGTTGGTATAGCGATTGCAGCAGCCCCAATCTTGACGTCTGTTAGCTTGTTCTTGTTTGGTTTGATTGGTGCAATCATTATAGTAATCTTAACTTGCTGTGTTACGGTTATGTGGTTACTAGCTCGAAGCTGGATAGTGATGTTTGGTGGGTTTTTCTTATCTGGATTTATCGGCTCTCATTGGACTCGAAATTATTGGCAGAATTATTTAAAGTCAGTAATCGGTGTAGCATTATCGCTTTTTGCATTGTCTTTGGTTCTAGCGATTATTAGTAAACAGTGGAGCGATCTGTCGTGGTTACCAAAGCTGCCTGATAAAACGGCTGCATTAGTAGACCCCACCGGATTTATTTCGACTGCGATAAATAGATTAGTAGGCATGCTTGGTGCCGTAATATTTGATGCGGTGCTTATAATTGGTGGGCCTGGATTAGGTGCGTCATTAGCCTCTGGTGCTATTGGCACAGGTCTTGGCGAAGCAATTGGTGCTGCGGCTGGTGTACTTGCTGGTGCAACAATGGTAGGTAAGGGAGCGCAAGCAGCAGGCACGGTAGCCAATGCAGCGGCAGGCGCTGGCGCAGCAGGAAAGCAGGCTGCTCAAGCAAGTATGAGAGCAAGTCTCAAAAATGGAATAGGTGGTGGAGAGGGTAATTCAAGTGATGATAAGTTTCGTGAAATGGCAAGATCTCAAGCTAAGCAAGCTGGCTCTAAAGCAAGCGCAGCACATATAAAAGGAGGAGTTGACAGCGCTAAAAAACAATTAACTGGTGCAGGACAGCGCGCTGGAAGAATGGGTAACAATTTTTCACGAGCTACAGGCGGTAGCGGCGGTGGTGGTCCTGCGTCAATTAATACAAATGCACCTAGCCATCATTAAATTTAAAGGTAACATATATGGACATGAATTTAACTCTTGCACGAAGATTAAGTATCTATATTCGTGAAGAAAAACCAGAAAAATTAACACAGATTTCTCAGGAGATAATTGCGAAATTAATGCGACGATTAGAAATTCAAAAACAAAGAGATTTATCAGATATTCAGGCAGTTTGGGTCTTAGCCACGATGTATTGCATCATTACTCGTGATCTGTTTTTATTTAAGCGAATGTTTCGTGATGCTACACACATCAAAGTCATGTTTGAACATGCAATAAATTACAATAAATTGCTGGAGCACGATAAAATTATTAATCCCATTTTAGCAATGCAGTATAAAAACTTTTTTTCTAAATATCGGAATCATTTAACAGTTAATAATGCATTGGTAGCTCAAACGATTATTGAAGATTGGCTTCTGCCACAACAATTTATGTTAGCTGTTGATAGTGTTGCTAAGAATTATATTGACACATTTTAACATTTTAGGAGGCGAAAAATGTCAAACGATACTTTTGTAGAAAATTGGAATTTAATGAGTGATGGAGAGCAAAATAAGTATATTGAAGAAGCTAAGGAGCACGTACCTAATTTCAGCTCAATTGAAGAACCTTTTTTACTAGATGAAAAAACTAAGCAGGCGATTCAGATTGAAGGATATCACGTTTCTGATTTTGATAGTTATCAGTTAGCTAGTATCCAAAATTTCGTTCAATGTGGATTAGATAAGGAATTTGGGCATAAATTTATTAATCCAACCATTGACGATATGATTATGCAAGTAGTTATGTGTGGAATTAAAGACAAGCCAGAATATCATTATGAATTAGTTTTACCATATTTGTTTAATAATATTAAGGTATCCACGGCTGATGTGATTCGTAAATTATGCTTAGCTGGACGACATGATTTTATTCAAGAATTAGTTGGTTTATGGCACTCTGGAGAATATGACAGCTTTAAGCTCATTAAAATACAAAAATTAATGGCAGCAGGTCTTGAATATAAAGACATTATTAACGCAAGCGATTTTAACTCATTATTCTCAAGTCGTCTTTTAACGGCGGTAATTCCTGAATACAAGGAAAATCGCGAAACAGAAAGGGCTATCCGTGAAGGCAGATATCAATATCAATCCAAGTAAGTTTGAAGCGCTATTTGATGGTATCAAATTTGATCAATTGCAGATTACGATTGATAACATAGGTCGTCTAGATGATCTCCACGACCTTAAGCATAATGGTAATTTGCGTCAAGAGATTGTGCAAAATCTATTAGTTTTGAATGATGATAATTATCTTATTGCAATTAATCATTTAGAAAATATACCAAATTTTAAATTAGATTCTTTATTGGATAACGCACTTGATGCTAATAAAATGGAATCATTATTTAGAATAGCTTATTATTGCCATGCTGCTGAATTTGGTGATTTAAAAGATCGAGGTAAGCAGTATATGAACAATGAAGAATTATCAAATCTTATTTCATTACATAATGGGTTAACTTATAACCAAATTAATATGGTTAATTCCGCATTAAATGAAAATTTAGATTATCAACGACTTATTCGTTTTGCTCAAATATCACAATTTGAAGAGTCTCAAGCTTTTGATGAGTTACAACATCTTAGACAAAATAAAGCTGAGGTATCTAATTTATTACAGCAAAACGGATACAATCCTCATGAAATCAGTCAAGAACATCTAAGACACATGTTTCAGACTATCGAAAAGCCTAGCTTTGATTTACAATCAGAGTTAGCTATTCCATTAGGTAATTTGGTTCATCGTGAGATTAATCCAAATTTTAGCTCAGACCAAGAATCCACTAGTGCGACCGAGCGAGTTTTAAATAAAATTATTCAACAATTGGAAGAGAATCCTAATTCTTGGCATAAAACATGGAAGCACGTGGCTCAAGCTGGAGGTGTGCCAGTTAACCCAATTACAGGTACCGAATACTCTGGTCTCAATTTTATTTCATTAGCCATCTCGCAATTCAATATGAAAACTGAAGATCCAAGATGGTGTAGTTTTAAACAGGCAAATGCTAAAGGTTATCAAGTAAGTAAGGGTAGTAAATCTCCTGCTAATGTTTTATTTTTCTCTATTAAGCACGAATTTACTATTGGTGAAAATAAATTAAATATAACAGGTAAATCTAATTCAGAAACGTTAACTAGTTTGGTATCAACGTTAATTAAATATTATCCTAATAACGCAGATTTAATTGCATCCGTAGTTAAATCAAATCAAAATTTTGGTATTGACAACATAGTCAAGCAGTTAAATCAAAATGTCTTTTGCGCTCCTGTCATTAAGGTTAGGAGTTCCGCTATAGAGCATTACACTCCAATTTTTAATTTCTCGCAACTTCAAAATGCTCCAGAATTAATAACTGAAGAGACTAAACCTAGCTGGCAACCGTGCATACAAGCAGATACCATAGTTCAAGCAATGACTGCGGCAACAGGTTTACAGGTTAAAAACGATTCATTTAATTGCTGCAGTTATTGTGATGATACCAAGTCTATACATATGGTTAGCCCAGTTGGTTTTAAAAATCCAGAAGCATATTATAGTGCGCTGCTGCATGAAGTAGCTCATGCCAGAATGCGTGAACCAGAAGCAATTAAGGAATTAAAGCTTAATTTTGCACCTGAGCAATATCATGTGTCTATAAATGAGCGTGCAAAAGAAGAACTCCGTGCTGAGCTGTGCGCTGTTTTTACTTGTGCAAAGATTGGTCTTAGCTATAACCTAGAAAATCATACTGCTTATTTAGATAGTTGGTTAAAGGAATTTAAGGAAAATCCAAAAGAGTTGTTACATGCGGCAAGTGAAGCCAACCGTGTTAGCAATTCTATATTAGAACGTACTCATGAGTATGTTATGTCAAATAATCTTAATTGGGAGGAGTTTAGAAAACTTGAATTATGTGAAGTAAAGAAGGACATCATTGAGCCGCAAATAAATATGTTTACTGATGAAGTAAATATATCGGATATGGCTAAACGGGGCGAGCTTTCTAAAGAGCAAGTTCATAATTTAGAGGTGGTTCAGGAAAATTTAATTGATTTTGATGAATTAATTCCTGATGCTGAAGAAAAAAAATCAATATCAATACATAGATAGGAAATTTTAATGACTAAAAAACTTAAATATGGGTTAGCGCTTTTGTTCTATTGGATGTGCAATTTTAGCTATGCAATGAATAAAGGCAAGATGCCGAGTGAGGTTAAGGACAATACAGATCTCATGGAATCAGTAATGGTTTGGGCTATAACTATTGGTGGTGTAGTTGTAATTGGTGTGTGTTTTTGGGCTATTCATAAAAACAAAGGTCAGGGTGGATGGGTTGAAATGGTTGCATGGTCATTGATATCTTTAGCCGCATTTGGTGTTTTGATGACTTGGTGGATTACGTATTCAAATACAAAAACATCAGGATTTATATTCTGATGGAAGATAAAGGTATCTACGCTCGCTATGTCATAAAAGCACTATGGAAACCTAAGCTTTACATGGGGTGTGAACGCGTACCTTGGTTAATTGTAGCGGCTCTATCGGTTACTGCAACATATGTTGCTCACACGTGGTTGACGCGCGGTTTGTCAATTGGTATTGGCTTAGGTTTGATTGCGACGATTGCAATTATTAATAGTAAAGAACCACATTTTTTCGCGATATGGTGGCGATATCTAATGCATTATCAGAAATATTATCCAAATGTAGCTAGATATCCTGGTCGCAGGTATAAACCATCAAGTAAATAAAAAATAAATATTTTAGGAGAAATTAATATGTTTGCAAAATTAATCTTAGTTGGTAATGTTGGACAAGATCCAGAATATAAATTAAATGAAACAACGGGTGAAACTTATCTTAATTTAAGTGTTGCTGTTACCAAAGGCAAAGATGAAAATAAACGTACTAACTGGTACGAATGTTCAGTTAAGGCAGATAGTTATATTGCTAAATATTGCGCAGAATATATTCATTGCGGTGACAAAGTTTATATTGAGGGCTATCCTGTTGTTAACGCTTATGTGAATAAAGAACGACAATTAATTGCTAATATTCAATGTAAGATGACCCAAGCAAATCTGATTACATCTAAAAAACCACTACAAAATGCGTCGTCGTTAGAACAAACAAATTATGATGTTGATGATTCACAAATTCCAGAACAACCAGCAGAGGTTAGATTGGCATCTCTTCCTGTAGCAGCAGAATAAAAAATAATGCCATGATTGTTGGCAGAAAGGATAACAATGAAAAAAGTATGTATTAGTGCAATATTAGCAGTCATGGCTAGTTCAGGGGTAATGGCAGATCAGTATACATTTGAGCCATCTTCTACAGCTACTGATGCGGTGACAACTGCATCTGGAATTAATGCTCCAATAATGATTAATCGACAATTTACATCGATGCAAGCTGTGCTGGGTAAATTACAAAGTTTAGGTATAAATGCTAGTATTTCAGTGGCGAATGAAAAAGAGATTGTAAATCAAACCATAAATATTGATGCAACGGTAAAAGACTTTATTTATGCAGCAGGACAAAAATTTGGCTATTCGGTGACCTCTACTAATAATAATCGAGTGGTATTCGCTGGTTTATATCCGCCTAAACCCAAACCAACCCCGAAACCTACACCTACACCAACTTCTGTGGCGCAGCCACCGAATGCCGCAGCAACAGCCATACAGGTGGTTAATAACTGGGCATACTCGCCATCAGATAAATATTTGAGTATTACACTCGGGAAGTGGGCAAAACAGGCTGGTTATCAATTAATTTGGCAAGCAGATAACGATTATGAAATGCAAAGTTCTGGAACACTAAACGTCGGATTTAAGACCGCAGTTAATGAAGTGCTCAAGTCGTTTAAACATGCAGATAATCCACTTAAAGCTGAGTGGTATAAAAATAATGTAGTAGTTATTTCGAATATTGGGAATTAAATATGAAAAAAATAAATCACAAGTACAAAATCATAGTTGGGATTATTGCTACTGCATTTTTAGTTACAGGGTGCGCCGCAACTAAAGCAGCGCAAGATGCAAATAGTCGTACGAACGATGCCATTGAAACTGCAAATAGCAAATTAAATTCAGCTCAATCTATTGCAAATAATAATTTTAATTATGAAATGGATAGTATTTATATTAGTGCGAATGAGGTGCAGCGCAAAGAAACAGAAAAATTACCAGCCAAATTTGCAGATCAGGTACAAATTGATGGCGGTTATACTAATTTAAGGCAAATTGCTGATACCTTGCAACGCATAACTGGTTTTCCTGTTCTTTTGGATATTGAACCAAAAGATACTTTTTATGTCCGACTAACTCAAAATAAAGGCACATTGGCGGATTTGTTAAATAATTTATGCGCTCAAACCGATACTGCGTGGGCATTTTTACAAGGTAAGTTAATAATCTCAGATCTTGAAACCCAAACGTTTTTTATCAAAGCACTACCTGGAGATGTTACGGTACAAAATCAAGTTAACAGTAATTCTGGGATTAATAGCCAGTCAGGCGGTAGTGGTACTGCAGGACAAGGTAGCGGCGGTTCTGCGACAAGTCAATCAAGTGCTAGTAATGATATGAACACCGTGCAAAATGTTCAATTTAATGTAAATCATTCCATTTGGACTAATATATCCGATACGGTCAAGGGTATGCTTTCTAAACGAGGAGCAATGAATGTTGCACCAAGCACTTCATCAATAACGATAACGGACAAACCGTCGAATGTACTTAAAGTTAGTGAATATATTAAAAAACAGAATGATATGTTACGCCAACAGGTGCAAATTGATGTTCAAGTCTTTACCATTGAGACCACGGCAGCAGACAATTACATGGTCAATTGGAACATGATTTTATCAGGGTCTGATGCAAGTTTTGCTATGAATGGTATGACAGGTGCAGCAGCAAGTGGTGCTTCTAGTGGGTTGGTGCCTATCATGACACCTAATGCGACAACACAAAGCTTTATTGTTACAGCTAAATCTGGATCGTTAAGTGGTTCTCAAATTATGGTTAATGCTATTTCCACTAAAACTAATTCATCATTAGTTACCAGTGCGGCAGCGACAACATTAAATAATCAACCGGTGCCAATTCAGATTATTGAACAGCAAGGCTATGTAAGTAACGTTAGCACTACGCAAGTTGCACAGGCAGGATCACAACAATCAATAACAACTGGGCAACTTTCTTATGGTTTTACTTTAAATGTCTTGCCAACGATTGAAAAAAATGGTTTGGTAAATGTTCAGTTATCGTTAAATTTAAGTTCATTAAAAGCACTCAATAATTACGCCACAACAGGCGCGATGGTGCAATTACCTGATATGATTCAACGCAATGCGATGCAGAAAGTTACCATGCGCTCAGGTGACACTTATGTGACAACTGGTTTCGACAGTGATTTTAATACGATTACGAATGCTGGTGTTGGCAGTCCAAGTTTTTGGTTATTCGGTGGTGGCGTTACGGCTCAGAATAATCGTCAAAAAGTAATCATTATGATTTCACCACGTGTTGTGAAATATTAGGATAGCGAAATGAAGCATTATCAGCGCAATGGTATTAATTTTTTAACTGATTTAGTTTGGCAAAAACTTATTCCTGGTGAAAAAATTAGTCTTAAAAAATACCGTGAAAATTGTAAGTTTGATTTTTTCTGTAAAGTCAGTAAATTATCTACATATGGATTCGGTCGTTGGTCACGAGATAATGATGGCAAAATTATCTTTAAGCCTAAAAAACCAGTATCACTAGGTATGTATATTATTGACGCAATTGAGATAGATGCAGAAAAAGATGTTAGTCTATTTGTCTGTTTTTGCTTTGATAATAATGCGACTGCACCTGTTTACGGATACGTATTTTTATATGATGGAACATTTTTACCTGAAGAAGGTGAGTATTTGGGTAGCCTAGATGAAGTTAAAGCAAAGATTCGCAATTTATCTAAGCAATATAATGCCAAGATTGCTTTTGTTCCTGATGATGTTCCATTTTATAATGATTTATCATTTGAAAATGAAACTGGTCTCGAGATACGCAAATTAGAATCGACAATTGACGAGAAAACAGGTGAAATTATATTAGCTAGTGAACGATATTTTTGGAGTAAAGCAACCCCTCGACGCTTAAGATCTTGTGCTATTCGTACACTTGATACGAAAAAGCAAAAGAGGTTGCTTATTGCTCTTGCAAGTTTATCTATTGTTAGCCTGCTCGGAATTGGGGCAAAAGCTATTTTCTATCCAGATATAAGTACCGATGATCTTGAGCTGGTTGCTAAACCAACAGCATATCCAGCACAAATTTTTATTAATAATTGTTTAGCTAATTTAAACACGCTTGTTATTGATAACGCTAATTGGCAAACTGTGAGCTATAAGTGTACGGTGCAAGGTATTCAATTGGTATATAAGCAATCAGCGTCAGGACAATTATTGGAACTAGAACGACTAATTGGGCATAAAGTTATCAAATCACAAAATGGGGCAGTATTAGATTTATCAATACAATTACCAGAAGATCCTAAATTAAACATAATTAATTTCAAATCTGTTGAATTTTTAGATAAGTTGCAAAATTTGGGTGAGAAATTAGGGCTAACAATTAATGCAGTAAATAATAAAGTTAATATAACCTCGTCATATTCACCAATATTTTTATATAACAGTGGAATTATTAATCAGCTAAATTTATCTGAAATTAGTGCAGTACCAGATGGTAATGCGGGATTCTTAAATTGGACAATTACAGGAGATATAAATGACAAATAAATACAAGTATTTAGTTTTATTAGGTCTATTCAACACTGCGTTTGCGGTTAATCAAGCTTCAGCACCTTTAGGAGCTAATCAGAATAGTTCATCATCCGTTTCAGGAAATACTGTTAAGCCTCTAACAGTAAATAATGCTGTATTACAACAGGCGGATGATGACTATGCTAAATTACAAGCACTTAAGCGTCAAGCTGCTATTAAAGAACAACAAGATAAGCTGACACCTAAAATTGTCTCAAATGTTTCATCAAATGGTAATAAATCTGGTGGTATTGGCGAAACAGTTGTAACTAATGTGGTAATTGATTCTCACGGTACAAATTTTGCAACATTACAATTTGCCGATGGCTCTTCTTTAAATGTTGAGCCTGGTACTAGAATAGGTAAGTACACAGTATCAAGCATTGATTTAACAGGGGTTAGAATTACTTCATGCAACAATCATCACAAATGTGGCAAGGGTATATTAATCAAACGAGCATATCCTGTAACGCCTAAATCTACAATGCAGTCTACTCAATCCACGGCCATATTTACACCTCAAGGTAGCGATGGAAATAGTAATTCATCTGTACCGCCTCTTTCAAAAGTTAATTAGGTAATTAAAAATGGAAAATACTTCAGCAGTTTTAACAGCGAAAGGTTCAGAGTATGAACTTTCAGATGATCTAAGATCAAAGATGGTACTCCTTAGTGATGGATATTTATTAATTGACGAAAATTATCGTAATGATGGCGATGTCCTGACTAAGATGACATTTTTTAAAAATTTGCAGATTGACGGCGTATCGTTAACTGACAAAGATAAAATTAAATATGTAAATCCAGAAGAAATTCGTAGCTATTACGATGACAGTACTCGGTTAACAGTATTACAGGATGCTAACCAAGTTCAAAAGCGAATCATTGAACTTATTGCAGTAGCCTATGCTAAAAAAGTAACAGACATTCATATTGAGTTACGCGCTCCATCAACGTACATTCAATTTCGTCAGCTTGGCTCATTACAGGTATATCAACAATTAACTTATGATGATGGCATGTCTCTTTGCACGTCATTATATAACTCGATGACTCTTACTTCAGGAATTAGCTATAACCCTCGAACTCAACAGGATGGCAATATGAAGCCAGAGTTTTTGCCAGAAGGATTAGCGGGAATTCGTATTGCAACTGGTCCAACTCAAGGAGGTAATTGTTTTATGGTGTTACGGCTTTTACCAGTAGGACAAAATGTGGAGCTATCTATGTTGGGGTACAGTAAATCGCAAATTAATGCACTTGAATATTGTAACTCGTCTCACTCAGGTGGTATTACTTTGATCTGCGGCCCAACAGGTTCAGGTAAATCTACTACGCTGCAATTATTAGCTAAAAAAACCTTACTTGCTGCCAAGGGAACTATTAATTTCCTAACAATTGAAGACCCTGTAGAGTATCCAATTGTTGTTGAGGATTCTGTAGAACAATCAACAGTCAATCTCGTTACAGGAGAGACAGAAAGCAAAGTTGTAAAATTCACTTATGCGGCAAGGCAAATTGCTATTCAATCAATTGATGATGCCTTACTTAAGAAAAAATTATACAGCGATACAGTGACTGCATCAATGCGCCAAGACCCTGATTTTATTATGATTGGAGAGATTCGAGATGCCGCAACTGGTGATGCAGCAATTACGGCTTCAAATACAGGACATCCAGTTATATCAACCGTTCACGCCAGAAATGCATCAGCAATAATTGATAGGTTAGTAAGTCCTACTATTGGCGTTGAGAAACACCAAATACTGTCTCCAGAAATGATTACTGGACTATTTGCACAACATTTAGTTCCTGAACTTTGCCCCAATTGCAAACGTAAACTTATTGAATACGTGGAAGAAATAGATATAGATTTACTAGATCGTTTAGAAAATGTTTTTGCGAAGCATGGTGGATTAGATGGAATTTACATTAGGAATAATTCTTTAGATGCTAGTTGTGGTTATTACGATGAACAGCACGATCGTGGATGTTTTGGTGGGTATATTGGTAGATTTGTAGTTGCAGAAGCTATTATACCTGACGAACAATATTTGCAATATATGCGCGAAGACAAAAGATATGATGCGTACCGTTATTGGATTGATAACTTAAAAGGCTATACGATGATGGCGCATGGATTAGCCAAAGTTAAACATGGATTATTAGATCCAATAGCACTAGAATCTAAATTAAAGCGCATTAGTCCACAAGATAATTTAGATATCGCCATTGCTGATATGGAGCGTAGTGATGTTTGATCAATTGCAAATGAAAATGGCATTTAAGTTATCTGTACGTCTAAGATTCTACAGAACGATGTCTCGGCAAACAGATAGCCGTCGTCGTGGTGTGACGCCTATACGAGCTTTACAAAGTATGATTCGCAATGAAGAAATCGATGGACGAAAAACGGCTTTATCAAAATTATATCGCCACATTAAAAATAGGTTGGAACTTGGTAAACGAGTTGGAGAGGTATTACAATCCTATGCACCAGCATCTGAAGCTAGTCAAATTTATGCTGCTGAAATTTCAGGGCGAGTCAGTGATGGTTTCATTATGGCGGCCGAGGTTGCAAAACAACAAGCTACATTCCAGAAGGTGTTTAGAGAAGCCCTGATTGGTCCTTCTATAAATTTAGTTTTATCTTTGGGTATTATTTACATGTTTTTTACAACTTTAGTACCAGCAATGACTGGTGCATTAAATGTTGAAAAAATGTCTGTATATTCATCTATTTTAGTCATGATTGCGGATCATTTCTTGATGTATTTAATGATGACAGTATCACTAATCATTCTGCTAATTGCTTGGATTATATGGGCGTTACCACGTTATAACGGTGTTTTGCGACTTAAATTAGAAAAAATCCCACCATTCTCAATGTACAAAATTATGGTTGGTTGCTCATTTTTATATGCGTATAACTCGCTAGTTAAAACAGGAACGCAGCAAGTCGTTGCATTATGGACAATTCGACAATTTGCTACGCCATATCTAAAATTTCGTATTAATAAAATTTTAGAGCAAACATCTAAAGGTTTTGGGGAGGCTCTGCTTAATATGCGCATGAATTTCCCTGATAAAGAGGTTCTCAATGAAATGGCAATGGCTTCAGAACATGGTGTACTGAATGAGGCAATGCCTGACATTGTAGAAAACTTGAGTATTGATGGTCTTGAACTAATCAAACTTCAAGCTCAAGTAGCAAAGACTATTGCAATGATTTTAGTAGTTGGTGCAATAATGTTTTTAATTACTGGTACGTTCTCGTTTATGGCTGATATGCAAGCAATGACGGGTATTTAAAGAAAGGTGTTCTATGAAAAAATTATTACTTCTAATGGGGCTTGGCTATGCAGGGATTAGCGTTGCGACTACATATCAGCCAAATACGTCTAATTTCACATGCCCTGATGGTGAAATTATTAATACCGCAAAACCAATTAATGTATCAGTCGGTGAGCGCCCAGGTGGAATTGGCGAATGTTTTTGGAAAGATCCAGTTACGTCATTTAGTCTTAGCGATGATCTTACATCTATAACAGCATATACAACATGGAGTCTTGATGGTGGTTGGTTGGCTGATGGCTGTTCAGACGTTAAAGGTGAAAAATTAACTAGTATTGGCATAGTTGCCAAACTGCAATGTAAAACTCAACAAAAGTAAAGGTATAAATCATGAATAAAGAAATACAAACCAACCAATTCATTTTAGATAACACTAAAGAACAAGATAGCATTACCGTGCAAAAAAAACAACGACAATACAAGAAAAAAAATGGTGGTTATACCATTATCGAATTAATTGTTGGTATTTCCGTAGTCGTTGCTGTTGTCGCTGGTGTTATTGGATTTTCTGGTCCAATTATGACTACAGTTCGAACCAATACTATGACAGGGGAGCTTAGTACGTTTCAACAGAAAATTCATGAAGTATATAACAGTCAACAAAATGGCTATTCAGGAATATCAGCGCAAGAACTGATTACATCTAAAGCATATCCTGGTTCACTCAATGCAACAACTAACTCGTTGACAAGTAGCTTTGCTGGTAAAGTTACCATCAGTAGTGATGATGGTGCAGGGACATCGTTTGCTATACAATATGCTGGCGTTCCGACTGGTGTTTGTATTGCGATTATAGCTAAAATAACTTCAGGTGGTTGGAATGAGATCGACGTTGGAGGTACCGCTATTTGGTCAGGTACGTCATCTGTACCAACTAAAGCCGCTATGGATACAGCATGTGGCGCAAGTCCCAATGTTGCGATGAAATTTATCTCAAATTAAGATTATTATCAAATGACGTTAGGGCTACTAAATTTTAGTAGTCCTCCTTAGTGCACTCATGGAAAATGTAAACATTTATAGTCAATAAACACGAGAAACTCTATGAATCTATGTATGAAAATAGAGTTTATCGTGTTCATTGAAACTGATTTTAGCGTCTATTTTAATTTTAATAATTGTCAAAATAAGTAGAACATATTATTCAGCTTTTTAAAGCACAATTATGCGTATTAAAGGATTAAATTTCTATGTGGGTAATATTAGCAGGGGTAATAGCTTCGGCTGTGGCAGCCATCACGTTTTATGAAGAGAAATGGGATAGTCATGTGTCAGGAGTTAATTATGAGATTACTACAGCTAAAGCGGTAGCACAAAATATAGTCACCTATGCCACTTTGGCCAAACAATACTCAGTAGCAACTAAAAATTACAATACTCCAATTAATAAAACTGCCATAGATAACTTTAGTACCTATAGTTTCAAGATCCAAGGTGATTATCGTGTTACGGTAGTATCTTACGGAGATGGATATTATGAGCTAATTTCGTGGGATACTGTCCAAAAAACTAATAACCACTTAGTTATGTCGGAGCTTATCAGATTAGTTGGACAACAAAGATCATTAACTTATACAAGTGTCGTACCATTACTTATTGTTAATTCTAATTGTACAGCACAAATAATGAATAGTCACTCGGGGATTATTAATCAAAATTTAAGTGGGTATAAAGCGTTATGGAATAGCATTTGTTTAAATCGAATTCCATCAGGGTTTAAAGTCGGTCAATATAATATGTTAGTTCAAATAGTGAGGTAAAGAATAATGAGAAAGAATGTTAAAGGTTTTACTATCGTTGAGTTATTAGTGTCTGTAGGTATTTTGGTGTTAATATCTCCGTTTGCTTACATGATGGTAAAAGAAAGTAATGATAAACAAAAAGCAGTTCAATATGCCGATATGACTAAAACCTATAGTAAGGCTTATATTGATGCCATTAAATTTAATTATGCAACTTACTATCAAAATGCCATAAATAGTCCAAATACTATACAAGTCATTAAATATAGCGATATTCAAAATCAAGGTTTCGCACCTAGTAATACATCTAATATGTTTGGCGTTAAGCCATGCGTAGCACTTAACTACAATGCCACGAGCAAAGAATTGCAAGCAGTCTTGTTTTATACTAGTAAACAAAGCTCTAATTCATCTATTACGAAATTATTATCAGCTAAAACTGTGAATATTCTCGGTGCCGCAGGTGGTTACTACAACGCAACTAATGGCAATGTTCTTGGGTCGGGTAATGGTTGGTCACTAGCCAATGGCAATTCATTAGTAAATAGCTCTAATGCTGGAAGTTGTGATTATACAGCCTTAACTAATTTTGGGGTTGTCATGAATTTGAATTTAGCAGAAAACTTTCCTAAAGTTACCGATACAGCTAATTATTTAGCTAGAGCTTCAGATAATTCAACTGCTCAAGGAGATTCAAACAACGCTAATACGATGCAAACCAATATCGTGATGGATGCAAAAAATCGAATGTCTGGAATATTTTTAGAAGGTAATGCAAAAAGTAGCAGCGGAAAACCTATGTTACTCAGTAGTACTCAAAGTGATGATGCTAAAGACCTTAAAAGAGCTCGACCTAATGATATCACATATAACGAAGATACGGTCGGGACCGTTATAACCAGCAAGTTATTAGCTGATGGAATGACCGCCACTAAAGCAGTGGTGCCGTTTACGTATTGTGATGCTCAAGACTTGGGGACGTTCTTTAAGCAATCATCATCAAATGTACCGCTAATTGGGCAACTAGTGTGTACTTTCAATCCATTACAATGCCAAGGTGTCGATCCTACAGGTAAAAGCTTAATCGGTAATTGCTATTTACCTGCCAACGACTTGTCCATTCGCTATCACCCAAATACTCAATCCTTTAACTGTCCAGTGGGATACGTTGACCCTACCATACCAGCGGTTGCTACACAAATAGCAGGATCTCAACCTGCTAGGGTCAAAGGTAATGAATGTTGGGAATGCTGGGGGTCAGTTTTAGGTGTTTGTACGAATTGGCAATATGTCACAGGGTATTGTTCATGGCAATTTAGTGGCGTTGGTATTACGAACATTAACCCAAAAACATATACCAATTATGCAATCTATTCTGGAGTACAAGCATACGCTACATGGACTTTAGGCGGTGGCGATCGCTGTGGTAATTGTTCCGGCACAGGTACTCAAACGACCACGGCGGCATCGGTCTCTTCTGTTACGTGTTCAACAGGAAATCCTGTGATAGATTCATATTAATTAGTAGTATAAACAAGAAATATAAGGGTGTTTTAGCAGTTGTTGTAAATTAGCACAACATACTGAATAAATTTAATAAAAGCATGATTTTTATTACAGAAATAGCTCGGTTTATGGTATAATATAGTCATATGTAAATGGTGCATTAGTTGTATGTGATTTTATCTTAAATATACCAAGGAGGCTGGTTATGAAAAAGAATTTATTAATGGTTATTTCGTTTTGTGGCGTTCTTGTTGCGTGTAATGGTGGAGGAGCTAGCGATAACTCTACTGGTGGTAGTAATGACAATAATAATAGATGCGAATTACAAGAGAATGCAAAATCATGCTATTCACTAACTGATTTACCCTATAGCTATACAGTTAATCACGCAACAGGAGAAACTATTAATGGCTATCCTGTTGGTGATATGCGTCCTTTCGGTAGCTCTCTTAAAATTACATATACAGTAACTAATTCGTATGAAAGTATGCCGATTTGGTTTACTAAACATAATGGCAGTAGTGAGTGGTTCGGATTTCAATTAGAGGGCAATAATTACAAATTTTACAGTGAATACCCATCTGGTACGTGTAAAAATTATACATCTGGAAATCCATTACAACCCAAGCAGTCTTGTACATTTATTTTAGATATAGCAGGGCAAAATAACCTTACAGAGAGTGAGCTATTTAATTTTTATAATACTACGTACGCAGGTAGTGAATTTGGATTTTCTTACTTCTTCAGTGGAGGAGAGTTGAGCTACTCGCAAAGAGTTAATACTTATGTACGTGCTGGTAGTTGGTATAAAAATCAGCAAGGTTATGACTTAGGTTTAGCGGCTGATCAGAGTTTAGGCAGCTTTAATGTACTAAATGTCGGTGGTTCAACTGCTAACGGTGGGCACGATTATATTTTCCCGACTCATCGAGTGGAACAAGGTAATGCGCAGCCATTTATAGCTCAATTCACAGAAAGTGGACTTGCATATCTTAACACTTCGGCTCCCGTGGTATGTCCAATTCCTGGTTGTTTGAATGATGCTTATATTACACCGTTAATGTATAACATTAGCTGGAAACCTTCAGGTCCTGAATTAGTTACAAGCCTAATGCCTGTTTGGGATGGTGAAAATAATAGAGTCTTGGGGCTAGATAAACTAACTTATTCACGAGATGAACACGGTAGGATTCCAAATGTTGATTATCTATATGCTGTACAGAAAGACGGTACGATAGTTGGGCAAAATACCAATGGTGAATATGGATGTTTTAATAATGACGGTAGTGGTTTTAGAGCATTACCTGCGTTACCAGTTGGTTATTCTTGGTGGTGGTCTCGTACTTCTCCGTCAAATAGTAGCGTATATGACACATTTAGTTATGGTGACACAAATTGGATTACATTAACTAATTCTCACAGACAGCAGCAGCTTGTTAAAGTGATAGCAAATAATTCAGGTACATGTCAGTTTGATTTTGATAATTTAATAATTGAGGACGTAGCTGTTTATGCTGGTATTGGTACAGTAGTACCACAGACGGCACAGATCACACCAAATGGAGTTTATGCGGTACATCTTGGTGGTTACCCGCTGTTAAATTTTTATAAGTATCCCCCTCGTGAATAAAGAAAGGTAATTGTATGGGTAAAAAGATTAGTAGAAGTGCTGGATTTACGGTAACCGAGACATTGATTGTAGTTGCTATTTTTGTGGTTATAATTAGCTTTGCAACATACTATACTGCAATTTTTAATGCTCGGCAAATTGGTAAAGAGATAGCTAAACAAACTAAGCAGTATGCAAGTCTTTTTGGCCCATACATTTATGATATGAGTGAAAGCAATTTATACCAAATGCGTGGCACTGGTGATGTTTGCGATCTTATTGATCCATTTACGGCAACAGGTAATAATACCTACGTTTTTAATTTAGCTAATTTGCAAGCTAATAATTTTGGTACTAAATATAACTTTGATTTAAATTTAAACACTATTTATTGTCATCCGATCCAAACTAATTACTGGAATGACATTTATAGCCAAACCAATCGTTACAAACAAAAACCCTGTTTAGGAGTAACCAGAGATACTGCGGGTAAATATCATGGCTTACTTTATTGGGTTAATAATGCAAATTCTCAGAGTTTACCACTACAAATGGCGCGTAATGCTGCAATCGACTTAGGCGATGCTGGTGCATATGTCAATAAAGGTAAAGTTGTTGGAGCAAACTGGAGTGTTCCACTTTCTGATCCACGCCTAGACGGTACTAGCTGCGGTGGCACTTTAGCTGAAGGTAGTATTATTTATAATTTAGATTTAACTACTTGGGTTGATGAATTAATGCCATCAGGATATATTGCCCGTGAAAGTGATGATGTTCATGCCGCTGGTACTGCTGCGCATACCAATACAGCACAAACTAGTATTATTATGAATGGCAATAGTATCATTTTAGACAGAAATAATAATATTGGTGTTAAGGTCACTAATGGTGGGGTACAGATGACTGGTGGAACGCTGCAAGCAGAAGGTATCTCACCTCAAGTAGCCGTTGATAGTGGCTCGGCTTGTTCTGCAAGTGAGTTATCTACACTTAAACGTCAAAAAGACGATGCGCTTGCAAGTATAGGCGGCGTTATTGCTAATGAAATATGTTCATACTCTCCTATTATATGTCGTTTGTATGTAAATAGTGATTATTGTTATCTTCCAACCAAAAAAACAACTATTAATTATCATCCAAATACTCAATCATTTATCTGCCCACAAACAGTACCATATATGCAATCTGCAACTGCGGCATACCCAGATGGTTCTAGTGCGAGCATTCAAGAACGAGGTTATCAGTTCGGTGGTTATAATATTATTCGTGGTGCAGATGCTATTGGTAGTTCAGGATCTAAGTGTTCAACATGGTTGATTAAATATAAAAGATGGCAATCTATTCCTGGCATGTGGGGATGTTGGTGGGTAAATAAAGGAGATAGTACAAGTTGTGTTGCTGGATCTTCTTATTCTTTTTCAGTAAATGATGGTTGCAACAAACCAGTATTCAGTGGAAATTGTGATGGTGGTAGCAGTGGAAATCCTGATGGCGCAATTGTTTCATGGGATTGTACCAACTGGACTCCACCCGTTCAGGCAATACTTACATCGGTAACTTGTTCAAATAAATATTTTATAGATCAACAATAAAAGGAGTCATCATGAAAATAAATCTATTAATGGCGGTTTTAATTAGTTCTTTGGGAGTTACTATATCTAGTTGCGGTAATGGCTCATCTAATACAACAACAGGGCAAAGTTATTATTCTGCATCTTATTCTAGTTATTACAATATTCAAAGCAGCACAGAAAATAATGAATCATCTTTATATTTAAGCATAGTTTCACCTGGTGTTCAATATGTCACCAATGCACTATTAACGCCAACACTAAATATTGAAAGTCAATACGAATTTAGCCAAAATGGAGCATCTGGGACTGTAACTATCAAAAATGGTAATCTTGGTATTAGTTATGTTTCTCAAAATAGCTCATGGATTGATTTTGCAACGAACACAAACAATATAGCTAATTCAGTACCTAATGGTACATATAATTTAATTTGTGATCAAACAAATATATCGGCATGTCAACTTACAATTAATAACAATGAAGTTTCAATAACTGAATATTCTATGACTGGGCAATCAACAATATTATGTAACAATAGTAGTTTACAATTAGACTCAAGTAATCAGAATCCTTATTTATGGCAATTTAACTGTGGCGTGAATGGCGGTTCTACACATGGTATGTGGTATATGCTGCCATTCGTGAGCAATAATCAAACTTCATTTTTAATTTCTGAGTACAATCCTACCGTGAATGAAAATGATGATGTCACTGATGAGATAGCATTTATCAAGCCACTTGCACAGATTAATCCGAGTGGTAACTATAATTACCTTTATACTGGTTTGTCTGGAGGCGGCGTAGGTATTACCACTGTACAATTTGCCACATCTCCAGCATCACTTATTAACAGTATTACATGTGGATCATTATGTGGACTAAATACAAATCAATACTATTCTAATCAATCTCAAATTGGTTTTGATTGGTATACTAATACTACATCATCTTACAATTTGGTAGGTAATGACGCGCAAAAAATTTATCAAGATAGCTACGAAGGATTTTATTTCTAGCTTTAAAATAAAACAATAAAAGTGGTTGCATAACAGCAATAAATAAATCGACCAACAAGGTCGATTTATTTATTAATAACATCTATTTCTTTACTCGATTAAGCATAACGTTACCGCATAAGAAATTTGGATTTACAGAAATTTGATCTGATTTTGAAATGTAAGTCAAGGTAAAATAATTTATCGTTCCGAAAGATGGGGTATTCATTGTTGTGTCATTAACTACAGTTAATCCTGCATTAGTAAATAATGGATACGGTCCCATAGCCTTTAGATCTCCAATCATCATGGTCGCTGATTCTAGTATATATGAATCCTGATTCTTCCCTATGTCAAATACGGCTTCACAATTTTTAGATTTCATTTCCCAATGTCCAACAAATTTATCTTGAGGTTTGTTACAACCTATCAGCATAGATGCGACTATTGCGCTTAATAAAATATTTTTCATATTGACACCTTTTTAAATTAGAAAACTATTTGAATATATTTTTGTAAGTATTTATTTTAATTTAGTAACCTGAATCAATATTTACTTTTTTAGGTGTAAGTTGATCAGCAATAGTTACCTCAGTATCGCCTGAGTTAGCTAATGTTACTTCACTTTTACCAGGGCTTTCTGAATTGGACTTTTTGATTGGATCAGTTCTACCTGTTGTAGCATATTCATCAAGCACATTTTTTTTCTTACCGTAAGCTACAATAGCGTCACTCACAAATTTACTGCGAGAACGTTTAGGAACGCTCTCCAGTATTTCACAAGCTTTGATTGTCAATGTAAATTGTCTATTGCTCATGCTTTCTCTCTAATTCATAATAGTAACCACGCACATTAGCATATTCATATGGTGTATCTGAATATACTTGGTGATCAAATAGCTGTGCATTATTTTCTTGTAACAAGTAGGCGCCACCACCAGAAATAATAACTTTATAAACTTTGTTAATTATATCGCCATTCTTTGACATGATCTCATTATGCAGTATTTTAGAATATTTGGCAATCTCTTTTTTGATGATTAATGATAGATCATGAGTTTTGGCACCAATACGTACACCACGATTTAGTAAAATATCTTTAACTTCCTGTTCACTAAATGTTACATTCAATTCTTTTGTTAAATGCTTTTGTAACTCTTGGACAAGATTATTGACCCCTAGAGTGTTGGCATAATTTTTGTTAGGAATTGGTGCGCCATTCATAAACAATAGATGATCAAATGTATTATAGCCAATATCTAGAATCGCAAAAAAATCTTCAACTATATCATCATGTGAATTTTTATAGTCAATATAAACGCCTTTTCCTTGAGGAACAATGTATATATTTTCTGGAGCTAATTTATAATGTTCAGCATTCACAAAAATATTAGCCAAGCGCTCGCCAAACTCACTTGCTTTTGCCCAATCTTTTAGCGACAACCCAGTAATTAGTTTAATATTATCTGTTGGTTGCACTCCAGCCATTTTGAGAGCTTTATAAACTAATAAAGGGGCATACTCACGCATGTAATCATATGTGCGAGTAATAAATGGATTGTTCAATAATGCTTGCTCACCAACTAAGTATTCAAGGTCATTAAATGTATATTCATCTAAGGCATTTTGATGATAATTAACACTACTATTACCAGCAAACGATATCGCATTTGTAAACTTGAAGAAACATGGCAAATTATCAGTACCTTTAACGTATACTTTTACATCTCCATAGCCAATATCAATAGCAACTAATTTTGTCCGTGACATACTACACTCCTTTTTTATTAAGTATTTACATATGTTATATCCATATGTAATTTTATGTTTTACATGTGTTTTACAAGCCGCATTGTTACTTTTATTTTATATATGCTTATAACATATGTATAAGCGTAATTATAACACACACAATCACGATAGAGTTAATAATTTAGTATAACAATTATAAAATGAGTATTATATATGTTATATACAGATGTAATACATTATGTAAAATTAGTTAATCTATTGTAATAATTTACTAATATAGCTCACAAAAACAAAAATAAAATAACACAAATAATCTGCAATATGTTATAATATATCATATTGATCCATAGTAAGGTGGAGGGATGAAATGAGTATTGGAATTGATAGCGTGTTGGGGATGTTGGAGCAACTACTTAAATATTACACGCAATACGCTGAATATATGTTGGGTTTAACTTTAACGCCTGTGGTGTATGTCACTCCGTATATTTGGAAGGGCTGCAAGCATATTTACATTAATTATCCATATGTGTTCTGGGGTACGATGATTGCGATGTTTTGGTTTGGACATATAAGCCGCACGATTCATGTGGTGAGACCGATATTGCAGCGGTATGTATTACTTCTTGTTAGATGGTATTTTATGCTACTTACGTGGCCTTTGTGGATATGGTGGTTAACACCATTAAGGGCATGGCAAAAGCATAAAGCTAAACAAGAAGCAGAAGCAAATGGATTCTATCCTAGTGATCAGGAGTAATACAAAGTTATGGATGAAAGACTGGAAAAGTTCGTATCAAATTTTCAATATGATACGCCTTATTTAATTAGCAAATATAAATATCCAGATAGCATAAAATATTTACCAAGAGGAGTACGACCTGAATTAATCTCTTTAATTTTAGAAAAAAAACTAATTGTTTCTAAAGCAAATAATATAGTTGAAGAAATAACTGTATATTATAAATTAAATGGATCAATGAAGCAGTTATATGTTATTTTTTCAACTAATGGGAGATTTATATATTTTGAAACTTACAATGAAAAACAAACAAAATATGATAACTATTCCTCAAATAACTCATGGTTTATGTTGCCTATTCAATCATATGGCTTAGGTTCATTGATTTTGTATGAATGCATTGCATATAGAGATAAATATTATCCATATTTAGCATTAAGTAATCTAACATTATCAGATGATAGCGATGTTCCAAAAAATGAATTAAGGCGCAATAAATTATATTCAAATTTTGGTTATAAAATTGTAAACTACAAAGCATATCACACCAATTTGATAAAATATCCTTTAGATAAAATGTTTGGATTTAATAGATTTGTATCATTGAGAAATACACCTGGTAATATTTTTCGATACCTTGATTAATAAACTATTTATATTTATTAGTAAATAAAAATACTTTATTAATTTATGCAATATTTACATATGTCTTCATAGCTAATTTTTATTTTTAGCTGCATTAGCAACATCACTCAGCGTGCTAATAAAACTATGTTCTACATACTTAGCAGAAACAAATCCAATACCTGCAGCAGCAATAATTGAAACACCAGTAATCAGTATCAAAAATTTCTTGGTTACAGCTGCAAAATGTGTGATTATTTTTTCGCGCTGCACATCAATTGATTGTTGAATTAAGAGATTATTTTTCTCAATATTCTGTTGCATTTTATGATCAATTGTTAAATAAATTTGATCATATTTTTTCATAAATGCATTTACCGCTGTAGTCATTTCTTCTATTTCTTTTGATAGAATATTTCTAAATAAGCTAATTTGACTTTGCTCTACAAGCCTTGGAACTTCCTTTACAGTTTGGTTAAATGCATCGCTGTAATTGCGAAATTTAGTATCTACGCCATCAAGTGATTCTTTAGCAATTTTTTTTGTCTCAAGCATATTATTATGTACACTGAGTAGATTATTTTTTAACTCCATAAATTGTGAGTATAATTTTTCAATACCTATTTTAAATTCACTAAGCATTGATGATGGGTCTTCAAGTTTGCTATTGCATTCTTGTAGCTTTAATAGTTCCGCACTATGCTTAATTTGAATATTGGAGATATGTTCTAGTTTGGCAATAAGTTTATGATACTGTTCGTCGTTAATACCACTAGGATTCTCTTGTTGTCGCGCAAGAGTTTCATTATTTAAATTATCGTCATAATCTAAATCTGGATGTTCTTTATAATAGAAAAGAACATTGCGCAATATCCCACCGCAAGGAGGTAACTCTTTAGGATACTTTTTAATCAGAAGATCAATTGCTGTGGATGGATTCTTAGCAATTAGTAATACTCTAATTTCGTATAATAGCGCTAAAAAAGAAGTAACATCATTATCTGGTTCTTTAACAATACCTAAATCTTTATACGTCTTTAAATTCTTATTGATAAATTCAAAATATTTAATTAGTGAATATAAATTATTCTGTTGTTGGTCCATTGTTTATCTCCTCATTATTGGCGTGTAATGTAAAATTATTTTTCTTTCTGTTGCTTTTAGAGTTAGAGATTTTTTCATAGGTTATCTTTAGCGCATTAGCACTAATTTTGCAGCTATTGTCATTAAAAATAGATGCGATTTCTTTAAAAGAATAGCCAAGATCAATCGCATTTTTTATCTGTTTCATATATTTATTTACAATTTCATCTGCAGTAAATAGCCCAGGCTTTCTTGATAAACTATTTAGTTTTGCTTCAATATGTTCTGGAGCCTCTATTGTATATAATTTCTTTTCCATTCTTTGTCCTTCTAAGTTTAAAATTATTAGCTAATTTCCCATAATTCTGTCTAGAATTTTATTGTTAACATCTTTATACAAATCATCTATAACTAGTGGTATTCTATTTATTTCATTCATTTGTTCTTGCGTGCATTCACTGGTGTTAATTAACTCATGATCTACGACATTAAACATTCGAGTAAACCACTTAGCATAAATTCTATCAGATGGGTTTTCCATTCGTTTGATTTTATCTAAAGTTATTTGGTACTTTTCATTAATAGATATATCACGATTTATTATAAAAACAAGTTCAGAATAATCATTAAATCTTATTAAATATCGCATAATATCATTATTCAATAATATATCTGATGGCGACATTATTGCTAATCTAAGATTCTTAAATTTAAGTTTAAGCGTATCCTTATGATAAGAATACATCAAACGCCTTAATTCTGTCTCATTTGTATTTATATCAAATTTTTCTAATAACATTTTTTTGATTGATTTGTAATCTATATTATATTCTCTAGCAGATATTATATTGGGGATTTTGCTAATTAATATATTAATATTAGTCATAGTGATTTCTTAATTATTATAGGTTAGATGTGTATTATATCACTTGGAGATTGCTTGGACAACTAAATAACATAATCATGACAAGTAGATGACAATTAGAAGACACTGTGAGTTATATGCGACATTCACAGGACAAACGCCTGATAAATGTGCGATAAACTAAAAACGAACTAAGGATAAGCACAGAATAACCTAAAAACGTCACCCATTTTTGTATTCACAAAATTTAGGCACGCTATTGGTTGTGAGACAATGACTAAAACGTCATTTACAACCAAGTCGTGCGTCAAGGGGATACCCCTTAACAAACCCATTAATTTTGTAATTTAATCTCAGTACAACTTACGAATATTATTAAAATACTGAAAATAAAATTAACAATATATTTTACCTATTTGAAATTTATTTGCATGAGATATCCATTTGCAATCCTAGATACTATATTATATAAATATCTAAATTTATTATTAATATAACATGCTAAATTATTCAAAATATTATAGTAAAAAAATTAACAAATTTAGCTAGTTATAGAGTATAATTATAACATGTTTTACTGGGGATTATTTTATAAAATGAGTGAAAATTGTTAGTCAAATTAGAATGTAGAATACCTAAAAATATTAAGCAAAAAATTATAGATAAAACCACTGCATCAAATATTAGTATTAGTGAATTTATTAGAACTATTTTTGATGATATTGAAGATTTAAATCAAATTGAATACAAAAATATATCAAAGAATATGTTATATGATGACAAAATAAGATTTAAACTTTCAGATGAAAAAATTAAATTAATTAACCAAATGTGCATACATAATCAATGTAATATAAGTGAGTTGATAAGAGCTTTTTTAGAGACAGAAAACTATATAATTAATCAATTTGAGTATTTAACTCTGTGCGAATTTGAAATAACAAGGGTAGGCACAATTCTGAATAATATAGCACATGAACTTAATCGTAAAAACTTATTATTAGATTTAAGCAATGAAAGTTATGAAATAGTAATTGCTAGACTAATTGAACCAATGTTTATCATTAATAATGTAATTTCATTATTAAGTAATCCACCATTATTTAGTGATGACATAGCTAATTCTAAATTTATATACCAGAAGAAAACTCAGTTACGTTGGGCTGCTAAAATATATAGGATAACTAATAATATCAGACAAATTATAAGACGAATAATTATTGACTTTAAAGATGATATTATTTTGAAAAATACGTATGATATTTTACTTTTAAGAATCAATGAACTTGAAAGTAAATTTAAAGAAATATTTGTATGTCTAAAAATATTTCGCAAGATAGTTAATAATTCATTTTTCGAGATTACAGATGTTAATTCGCGTTAAAGGATATGTTGTAGGAATCAAAGATTATCTAGTTCATGGACAAAAAAGTGGCAGATATTTTTCTCGTGATGAACTTGATGAACGTGTGCCATTAGGTGGTGATTTAGACTTTGTTGATAACGTAATTACTAGTATGGATTCAAAAGGTGACCGTTACACTAATTATACATTATCATTTAAAGAAGATTATGTTTCAAATGAAATGTTAACTGCAGCAGTTGATGAATTTATTGCATACTATTTTAAAGGATATTCTAGCGATGAATGTTGCTATTATGCAGAGGCCCACTTACCGAAAATTAAGTCATATAATGATTCTCATGGTGATCTAATTGAACGAAAGCCACATATACATATTGTGGTTCCTCGTATTAATATTTTAACTGGTGAGCAAATATCATATCAAGAAAAACTAACAGAAAAATATAGGGATGCATTCCAAGAATATTTTAATTACAAATATGGCTTTGCTTCACCTAAAGATAATATACGTTATAAAGTTAACGAAAATAGTGAGTATATTAGTCGTTATAAAGGTGATGGATTTAAGGGGGCTGGTAAAATATTTCGGCAATCACTATTGAATGATATTATTGAACATAACATCATGAATCAAGATGAGCTAAAGAAATTTCTAGAAGTCTCTGGATACCAAACTAAAATTCGTAATGCTAAAGATTTAGATAAATTATATTTCAATATAATTGTTGATGGTGAACCAATAAATCTTCGGGATAATGTGTTTAAAAATTCATTTTTGAATTTAGATAAAAAACAAAAAATTGACTACTTAAATAAGCATGAAAAAATACAAGTAAGTAATCAATATTTGGAGCAAGGTTCTGATGGAGTTGTACCAGATAAATATCTTAATTTAATGCGTGAATGGGAAGAAAATAAGTCACTCTATTGGCGCTATGCAAGAACATTAAGCAAGAAAGAACAAGCACAATTTAAACAAATTGATGATGAGCAAAAAACCGCTTTTCTTGCACAAAAACACAATAGCCAGCAAAAAATTAATGAGCAATTAAAGAATGAAAATTTAACCATTGACAAGGAGATTCTTACTAATGAATTCAGACGAGTTACTACTGACAATATCAGAACAAATCAAGACCGTCTTGAGTCGCTTGGACGAAGTATTTCATCAGCAACAAGCTATGATGGAGATGATATCAGAATTACAGGAGCCAGACAAAGAAGGCTTCAGCAAGGATACAGAAGCCATTTTGGAAAAGATTGGCTCGGTCAAAGAGGATACAGTGCAAATATTGAACCACATCCAAACTTAATCAACAACAGTCAAGCAGGTTATTTTCTTAAATCATCTGAAGTAAACTTAGATGAGACAAGAAGTATAGATAGTCAAAAAAAATCAGCACGAGATCTTATCAGTAATTTTAACAATCAACTGGATGCTAATATTTTACTTGAGTTAATGGCTAAAACGCATGGCGTTAATCCAGAAGTTTATCGCATAACTGTAAATTCAAATAACCAAGATAAGATTGGGGTAGGATCTCGAAATTTAAGTAATTTTGATTTTTGTCGAAAAGAAATTAATTTAAGTTGGCGTGAAACGATTAATATTTTAGATCAAGCGTTAAAGATGCAAGATGCTATTTTTCGTGAACGCGGCTATGACCGTGGTCAACGTAAATACTTATGGGGAAATTATCAAAATTGGTTAAAACAACAATCTCTTGCGGTCGGCTCAGATTTAATTGAACAAGACAAACTACAGAAAGAACTTATCTATTCGCGCTATAAAGCCAGTATTAAGGAAGTATACAAGAGTAAACATCTTTCTGCGAGTGAAAAACAGCAGCGATTACAATCAGTTAAATTTGCTAAAGCTCTGGAATTTGAACACTTTAATCAGAAAATTAAACAGCATAAAATTGATCTAAGTAAAAAACATAATAAAAAGCTACAAGATTCATATCGTAAATTTTTAGTGATGCATGCAGAAACGGATCAGGTAGCATTAGATGAACTTAGACGATTGCGCATTGATTATAATGTTTATCAGGAAACCTTATGTTTTGCATATGTTGAACGATATCATGAATATCGGCTGGATCTTAAGCATGAGATTGATAAAAATGGCATCATACATTATAAGCTGGATAACAACACGATTCTTAAAGATCATGGAAAGTGGCTGGAATCAGTTAAGACTAAGGATGAGCATTTGCAGCTTGCAATCAAACTAGCTCAAGGTAAATTTGGCAATAAATTACATTTACGAGGTAATGAGAATTACCGCCAAAAAGTTGTAGATTATGTATTGAAAAACAATCTCAAAGTTGAATTTATTGATGAGTTCAGCAAGCAGTATCACGCGACAAGAATAGCTCTATGTAATGATAGTATGGCATTATTAGATCAAAGTAAATCATCTCTTTTACGAGATAACCCTCAACGCTTAAATGTTTCTGCAATTGAGGATATTGATTTACTACATAATAATAAGCTCATAAATACTAAAAAAGTGCAGGTTGTGGATGATATTACCAAACAAAAATATTGGATAACTGGATATCAACCATCATTTAAAGTCAAAGATCTTGAACTTGGAACACCTGTATTTTATCAGTATAAAAATCAAACCAAGGAAATCGAATTAGAGGTTAAACCTGAGTATCAATTAAAAAAGCAAATTCGCAATGACGCTGTGGCTAAACTTCGCCATGAATACGCTACTGGATTACGTTCCAAATATGAAAATCTTGAGCCTAAGTGCGTATATTTTGGACGCTATCTAAAATCTGGCCAGAATAAAACAACCAGTTGGGTACTTCTTAAAACAGATGATGGTAAATTAGTAAAGATTAATGATACACGGCTATATAATCAGTTAAAAGACAGTACTCCAGGAGAGCACGTTTGTGTGGCACATATAAAAACCGAGCAAGTTCCTAAACTTGTCTCGGAAAAAGTTTACCAGGTGAATGCTATTGATAGGAATCATCAACAGGAATTAATTAATGAATTACTAACAAATAATAAGCTTGTTGGCAAAATATTGCAGCTTTCAACATTTAGTTATTCAGATGGGACTCCTGCGGCCCGTATATTGGTCAGAGATGTAGCGTTAGGTAAAAATCGAGTAATTTTTATCAAAAAACCACCTAAACTGAATAAAGGAGAATTTGCCGCATTTGAATTAAATAAGAATGTATGGTCATTGGCAATTAAGCTTCCAGAATTACAACACAATGATAGCTCTAAGTTTTTTGGTACGGTTATCGACCACGGGCATACTCAAATCCGAGGTAAAGATGTGTTCTATTGCAAATTTAAAACCATTGATGGTGAAATGTATAGATATGGTGAAAATATTCGTAAGTTGATTAATTCTGGCGAATTATTAATAGGTAAGCATTATGAGTTACACACGGTTGAACAACAAAAATCTATAATGGAGCCACGAGAGTTATTTGATGCCAAAAATATTGCACAGGAAATTAATGCTATTACAGATGATGTAAAAAATCAAAATAATTTGAAACGGTAATTGGCTATTGTAGTAATATACTAGATGTTATTTTCTTATAAATGGCGTTCTAAACAGTCTGGTTTGGATGTATAATAATGTTAGAGTACAGATGATAAAGTTATCTATGTACTTTGTGTTCTGGTAATATAATATTGTTTTTAATGGTATACATTATGATTAGATTAGACCAATATCCGCAATTAAAATTAGTTGCTTGGAATCGTCACAGTGAATTAATTGACGAAGCTGAAGCTCTTGAGCTTTATGAAGTGAATTGGAGGTTTATTGATGAGAGCAGTTTGTCAACCAAAGAACAAAATTTAATTAACCTGCTGGTTAAAAATTATGGTAACGGCGTTCTTCATGTATAGCCGTCCAAGACATCAAGCGATTGATAAAATTTTAAAGTCATTTAATAAAGAAGCATTGCGTGATGCTAATTGTTATTTTGCGGGTGGTACCGCAATCTCCTTATTACTTGGTGAGTACAGAGAATCAGTTGATATTGATTTTTTGTGTTCATCTGCAGAGGGTTATAAATTCATACGTAATGTAGTTTCTAGTAATAGTTTAGGGGGGCTTGTTAGCGAACCCATTAAATATCTACGTGACATAAGAACAGATCGCGATAAAGTCTCAACATTCGTTGAATCAGACGGTATCCCTGTAAAAATTGAAATAGTCCGCGAAGCAAGAATTGATATTCATGGTGAATATGATAAAAAAATGATGTTACCACTGTTATCGAAAGAAGATTTATTCGCACAAAAATTATTGGCTAATGCTGATAGGGGGCTCGATAGGCAATCTAAAAGCCGTGACATTATTGATATTTCTGCAATGCTTGAAGGGTGGGGTGAGATACCTGACATATCCTGGAATAAAGCTGTAAATGCATATGGTAATCAAATAGCTTATCATTTAGCGAAAAGCGTGCAATTAATTCATGATAGAGATCACCTACGCGATTGTATTATTGCGTTAGATATGGACGAAGAATGGTTGGTAAAAACTCCACGAATTCTTAAAAGTTCCATGAAAGATTTGGAAAACAAGGGCGTGATATTCCCTGAGATTGACATCGAGTTGCATAGAAATAAGTGTTTATAATGAATGGTGGATTTATATATCTTGTTTCAATCAATAATAAAGTTAACATTATTGCATCGGCAAACTTCAAACCAACAAATACTCATATAAATTCAACAAAGCCAAGGAAAATTAAATTATTGGAAGAATACAATATACCTTCACCATAGCACTACATTAACCAAACGAACAACGACTCAATTAAATTCTTAGATTTTATTGATAAAATAAATTCCCTACAGTAACTATCTTAATTCTCTTGGATCGCTGCGATTGTTTCAATATGACCTGCAAGTGCCGCCAAAAAAGCTTTAATACTTGTTTCTAGGGAAACTGAACTATATTCACCATTTTGAATTGCGGATCTTGGAGATTTAATGACGGCAGCAGCGGTATAAAGGTTTTTTTGCATTAAACGGCGACAAAGTATGTCAAATCGCGTCATATATGAAACACCATCTATTGACGGAAATACACCACTTGCGTTTCTTACGTAAATATTTTCTCGTGTAACAGGATTCGCCATAAATTCTTCCATTGCTCTAAAGTGCTTCATTTGAATTTGCACACTTGCTAATGTTTCTTCACAGTCTTCGACCAATATTAAATAACCAGTGAATAACCTAGTCAGTCCTTCGAAGGCATTCTCTTCAAAAGCTTCTTTTATGTCAATACCGCTTCCAAGAGCTTCTTCATTACGGTTGTTAGCATTTTTTCCAAATGAGTCAGCTATAGATTTAAGCTCAATAGCGGCAATTAATGTATTATTGTTCAATATCAAAACATCCCACGACTTAGTAGGTCTGAAATAACCAGGTAACTGTGCTTTTTTGCCAGTTAGTAAAACAGCTTCAGGTAGCCCGTGACGGTGAACTACCCACGTTAGTAAGCGAACAAACGCATCAAGTGTCTTTCCACTCCTGACCCCTTCGCGTTCACGAACAGTCCAGAAATTTTTTACTGCTTCCGAAACGAGCTCTTCATAACCTTCAAGATTTAGTGGCATTTAAATTCCTATAATTAATTTCTCTGCTTGTGTTAATTGATATACTACACAAGTAAGTTCGTTAAAAGAGTTCATATCATTATGTTTTCCTGCTCGAACAAGACGTTGTTGAAGATTTGGATTTAGGCTGTCCCAATTTGGAAGTCGCAATTTGCGTAAATGTTGAGCCTGAAACCGTAAAAATCCTTTAGCTATTTTCGTGCTGTATGCCGAAATAAACATCTTAGTTACATTAGATAAAAGAATAACTCTCAAAGCATGTAAATCCCATTTTTCAGAACAAACATAATATATCGAATTATTTGGATGATATTTACCTTGATCATACACCACAATAGGATTGCTACTAATATCAGGTATCAATAATTTCTCCATCTTAGCTCTTTTTTCGCAAACACGGTCGATAGTTTTAAACCATTTATTTCCGTCTTTCTTTGCTGTGTGACGTTTACAAAGGTCTTCTTTATGCGAGTTTAAATATTTAGCTAATTTTGGATATTCATTCAAGTTGATAACGCCTTTTTCATCATAGGTGTTTACTAGATATTTCTTACGCCATACAATTGAACCACTTCTGAGTTCACTCGCTGTTATAACTGGTATTAATCGCTCTTCTTCAATTTTAGTATTTATAAAATCCGAATCAACTATATAAACTTCATTAGATCCAGTGGCAGCACCGATAAAGATCCTACACCCGGTTTCCTCAATCAATGCAAATTTTTGTTCAAGCTTATCAATTAACTCCATCTGGTCATACAATCCAAACAACCATGGTTTATCACCGTTAACTATCTTTTTTCTTACTTGAAGACTTGTCTGGTGTCCCATGAGAGCCAACAGAACTTCATTTGCCTCTTCGTCGCTAAAATTGCTGCCACTTTTCAAAACAGTTTGGTTACCTTTACCTTTAACAATTTGCGTAATGGCGGGATAAGTCATAACTTCATTTTTGAAAGCGTCAACGCCATAAAGATCAACAAATAGCTCCAAGCAGTAAGAATCACTAATTAATTTTCGCAATGATTTACCATATATATTTTTTGTCCATCTGTCTGTGCAAATAAAAGACAATTTTCCATTTGTTTTTAGCAGAGAAAGGGATTTTTCATAAAATGGAATATATAAGTCAGCCCGGTTAGTCATTGTCAAAAAACGTTTTCGATACTCACTTAAAACTATTTTAGATATGTTTTCAATTCTAACATAGGGTGGATTTCCAATAATATGTGTAAAGTTAGCGGGTATGTCAATAAGAAGAAAATCTGCCAATAAAAACCAATGATTAATTAATAGTGTTATTTCTTCAGCACTATAACCATATTCATTGAGAAGCGTTGCTACTTTATTTTTAGTTATTTCAAGACTATTTATCTCAAGATCCACGGCTAGAAGTTTATTAGCAAGCTGTTTGGTAGTGGGGCGAGTTTTTGGAAGGTTTATAAGCCTATCAACAATAGCAAGAACAAAATCACCTTCACCACATGATGGTTCAAGAATGCGAGAATTCTCGAAGTCTTCACAGGTGTTCAGTCCGATTGCGGTTAACATAAACTTAACTACTTCAGAGCGGGTATAAACCTCCCCGCTCTTTGATGATGGCTGTTTGCAAAGTTTATTATCGCTGAATTTCATTGTGTTACACCACCTTATTATGCTTGTGAGCGATGTTAACTCATATCCACCATGAATGTCAATAGCTGCAATTCTTAATCGTTTTAACATACTCGTAGTCGTATGTGTTGATTTTTTGTTTATGTTGTAAAAAATCTCATGCGTTGCTTTTTAATTAACGTCTCATACTGGCTTGTGGTTTGCAATAATCCTCCTCATCGGTACACAATTTTCCGTGTTCTAATTCAACTAAATTACCTAGATTATTATTTATTTCAGATTGTACATATCCTTTTGGCAACATATCGTTTTTTATACTGTCTTTAATGCTATCAGGTATCCAGTTCTCGGTGTAACTAGAATCTTGCTGGAGTTCTTTAATGATATTTTGACAATGTGTAATATCTTTTTCTAGTGCTGTAAGTCTGTCCTGATGAATAAATGGTTTAAATTGCGATACTGTAAATCGTTCCAGATCCTTATGCTCTAACTCCATTTGCGCTAATATCTCTTGCTTATGTAATGGTAATTGTATATTTAAAACCATATCAATGTCTTTAAATAATACTCGAGGTGAAAAGCGATCCATTTCACTAGCAGAATACTTAAGAACTTTATCGTGCAATTTATGAGTTACAACCTCTAGAAAAAATTCTCTGTTAAACGGCTCGTATTTTATATCAATGCCTCGATATTGAGTAAAGTCATATGTAATTTGGCTAGAATATCTAAAATCATTTTTTAATTGTTTTTTGAGTAGATTATTTTCTTCATCTGATATTATATAAGGCGATAAAGTAGCATCGCGTAAAATTTCAAATTGTGTAATCAAATCCAAACGAGCTTCAGCTTTCTGATTAATTGATTCATGTGTATTTTCATTAACAAACCTTTGAGCTATTCTTATGCCATTTTCATAAGTTCGTTTAGCACGCTTGAGATCTTTTAACTCCTGGTCAAGCATTACATAGTAAAGCGCATATGGATTGCCTGTGGCGCTTGCTTTAAGCTCGGCCGCATTCATTGTTTGCATTCCAACGTCTGCAATTTTTCGGACTTTAGAATCCATTGATGAGCTAAATTGTTGAGCAATTTTAGCTTTATTTTCGATAATTTGCCAGCTCCTGGCGTCATAAGTGCCTTCAGTAATGTAACGATGTATTTTGATGTTAATATTGGTATTTCCTTGGCGGATAATCCGTCCCTCGCGTTGAATTAAATCACTTGGTCGCCACGGCACATCAAGATGGTGTAGCGCGACTAATTTTTTTTGCATGTTGGTACCAGCACCAAGTTTGGACGTGCTACCTAGAATTACTCTCATTTCTCCAGAATTAACTTGGTCATATAAACCTTGTTTTTGTTTATCTGTATTGTAATCATGAATAAAGGCTATTTGGGCTGCAGGTATTCCTTTTGCAATTAGTTTAGTGCGTATTTCATCATAAATTATAAATTTAGAATCTCCTTGCGCCAAAGCCTCTATTTCACTGACGATAACATCGTCTTTATCTGCTTCTGCAGTATCTAAATAAGTGCTTTTACTTAATGTAGCCAAGTTTTTCTTTTCCTTTGGTGTGCTACTATCGCAAAATATCACCTGAGTACCTAAAGTGCTAGCCGTAGCTTCGTATGTAGTAAATACATTAGCAACTAGGTTATTAACTTTACCGTCTTCAGAATCTGAGTATGAACTATCAATAATGCGAGGGTCAAGAGCTGAATTTTTAGCAAAACTCGTAAGTTTCAGCATATTATCTTCTTTAGGGTCAATCCCGTTTTGAATGTGGTTTACTCGTTCAATAATTTGTGTAAAATGCACCTTTTGAATTGCAGATGGTTGTCCAACCGCTTTGTCATACGTTGGGGTTGGGATTTTTATGTGTCCAACATTCTTCAAGTCTTCAGTGGTAAATACATCCGCAAAGTTGCGGTACATCATAGCTAATTCTGGGCAATTTTTAAATGAGGATAGGCGCTCTTTCATTTGATAACCTTGTCCACTTGATGATATTTCCCAGTTTTTGCTAATCTCTCCAAAGGTATCCACCCACGCATCAAACGAACTAATTCCTTTTTGTTCCAATGTGTCATTATCCAAATAGCGTTGCATCACGTATATTTCACAGATTGAATTAGAAAATGGGGTTCCTGTAGCCAGGAATGTACCGCGTCCATATTTTTCTTGAATGTGGTGCATTTTTAGCAGTAAGTCTGTTGCTCGTTGGCTGCCTTTAGGATCATTGAGTCCAGCAATTTGCTTCACGCTGGTATAAGCCAGGTTCTTGAATAAATGAGCTTCATCAACCGCAATTGCATCAATACCTATCTCATCAATAGTAATAGCTCCAACATTCTGCTTATTTCGCTCTATCTGAGCTTCTAATCTACTTTCTAAGCCTTTAATGGCTCGTTGTTGTTGCTTAACACTTAGACCATCTGGATTACTCGCAATACTAGCTTCTAATTCATTTATTTGTGTGCTAATAAAATCTACATAAACACGTGGATCAAGCCCGATATGCTTAAAGTGACTATGGCCCATTACGATGAGATCATAATCATTAGTCATAATTTGTGATAAAAACTCTTTGCGATTTTTGCTCGCCATATTATCTACCGTAGCCAGGCAAATATTCGAGCCAGGATAATCCTCATGAATTTCTTTACCCCATTGTGCAATTAAGTGATTTGGTACCACCACAATTGGTTTTTTCCACAACCCAATTTGCTTGCCTTCCAGTAACGTAGAGACCATAACTCTAGTTTTACCAGCTCCAACAACGTGATCATATAATGCGCGTCCTTCAAACAATGACCGAATAATTGCATTTTTTTGGTGCGGGTAAAGTGGTTTATTAGATTTGTCACTGGCAAATTTAAACAGACTACCGTCATAATTAGGTAAAACTGTATTGTTAAATTTGTAGTTATAAATGGCTTCAATCTCTCGCTGATTCCCTAGCGGAATTGTAGTAACCCACTCCTCAAATAACTGGTTGATTGCTTGCTGACAATCTTGAACTTTTTTAGTTTCCTCGGCATTAGTGACAACTTTTTGCCGACCATCGACAAGGACGGTATCATAAATAGTGATACTCCGACCAGCTATGGTACTTTCTAGAACGTTGGCAAAGTCGCATCTGTGAGTAGCGTATGTTTGTCGTACAAAGGTTGAGGTTCCCCATTTTGGACAATTAATCGACCACTGGCCGAGTGTCGTTACATACTCAGCATCGATCTTAATATCAAAATTTTCTTTAGCGAAATTTTTAAGCGTTTCTGGTGGCAACCACGGTGCCGTTACTGAAATACCTATTTGTTCAAATGGAATTATTTCTGGTTGAATAGCTGTCAGAGCTTCAATGTTTGGAGCTAAACCAGCTTGCTCGGCCAGTTCTAATTTTTGCACGACGTTTCCAGATAAGTAACGTGCAGCAATATCATAACCATTCGTAGCAGGATTATAAAATATTTTTTGCTCACTAATTAAAGGATCAATTACTTCATTAATTGTGCAATGTAGAACATTGGCCATAAGCTCATTATCTACTCGGCCAGTTGTATTAAGTGAATACATTAATGCTTCATCTGGCGTTGTAATTGTCCAAGTTTTAGGGTGATATACGCGTTCATTAAGGATTCTACCTTTAGCCGCTTCTGTTACCTTGCCCCTAGATTGCTGGATAACTTCTTCTAATGAGGTAATATGCTCAATATTATTTTTTGCAAGTATTGCCCGGTTATCTTTATTGTTGAGGTAACCGTATTTGTCAACAATCAAATCATATTTTTTATTTAATAATTGACGCTTATCTTCTAAATCAATTTCAGTTATACTAGGGGATTTCTCGGCATTAATTAAATCAAGTAGAATGGTTTTTAATTCAATAAATGCATCAACTTTTGGATTACTAACGGCATCTTGTGTTACACCAAAAAATTGAGTTATTCTTGGAGAGTTCTCATAAGTAACTATTGGTTGAAATACCGTTTCAATTCTGAAGTTAATATGGCTATATATTTCTGCTTTAGACTGTCCATAAAGCATTGGTGTAACTATCATATCACCATATTGATTCGATTTAGCGGCTAGTTGTCCCAAAACATTATGCGTATTTTCTAAAAAATATGCGTTAATTGTCATTTGATTGTTTATTTGAGTGTCGAAATGATCTGACGGTACTATTGTACTGGTATTGACCCAGTTTTTATCCAGTGGCGCACCTTTTTGGAAAAATAAGATATCTACAACCACTTCGGTATCAGGGAACATACCAGAAGGTAATCGATATGCGCTAATTAAATTAGCTTTATCGGCAATGTATTCACGTGCGGTAGTATCTTTTGCATCCATGAAATATCGACTAACCACAAAAGCCCCAACTCCACCATCGCGGAGTACATCAATTGATTTCATCATGAAGTAATTATGAATCGATGCAGGTTTAATCTGTGAATCACCAACCTTAAAATCACCAAATGGTGGATTAGCAATTACTACATCAAAAGCGTTATTTATGACATTGGATTTTTCAAAGCCTGTGTTTAGAACTGCATCTTTACCAAAGACAGCCGCACTAATTTTCACAGTCAACGGATCTAGCTCAATTAAAGTTGGATGGATATTCATAAGATTGTAGAACATTCGTCCTGTACCTGCAGCAGGATCTAAAACGCTAACTTTTCTGTTCGGGTCAAATGCGCCCAATTTAGCTAAACCATTATGTAAAACATTGACTGCTTCCATTGGTGTGTACATTGCTGTTAGGGTTGTGCTGCGCGCTTGGCGGTACTCAACTTCAGTCAATAGATCTTTAAGTTCAGTTCTTGCCTCGGCAAATTGCCCAGTTATGTATTTACGTTCGTCAAATACTTCTGATAATCCACCCCAGCCATGATAGCGGAGTAGTAATTGTTTATCATCATCGGTAATATCGTTGGTTTTAGCATAATCATTGGCAATTCTAATTGCTGTTAGATTATCGTTAATCCATGTTGATGCTAAAAAATCACCGTCATTTATACTACTGTCAAGAACTATAGGCTGATATGCTCGAGTTATAGCTTCAATTTCAGCTATTTCAGCAGTAGGTGCAACAACTAGGTCATCAATTATTGTTTCAATTATTTGGGCATATTGGGCAACTTGCTTTTCTTCTTCAGTATCAAACATAAAATCAAAGCTTAATTGATTAGGATTAATAGTTTTGCTACGAGCCATTATTGATGTTCCTCACGCAATTTACTATCATTGTGTGATTGACCATAATCAAAGTTTTTGGGCATGTAAGCTCCAAAAATGGTGTCAAATGGCAAAGGGTAGCCAAACTCTTGCAGTGCGTCAAATTCGTTGAAATCATCACAAAGAGCACACCATTGCGCAGGATCTTGATGTGGCATACTTGGATTATCTTCAAGTATTTTATTTAGGTGTTCTTTATGCACAGCTCTTGCCGAATCGATTATACGCTGCTCTTTTGTTACTTGTTCCCAGGCATTTTTAATGATATTGGCAGAACCATTATCACGATAAATAAATCTAACAAACAACTCATGCCACAATCTATCACTACCAACCTCAATTTTCCAATTTAGAAGTTTTTGGCAGATGTGTAATAATGGGTCATTTAAGGATTGGTAATTATCAAATTCAGACTTATCTAATGAAGCCAGAAAGTCATTTATTTCTTTGAGTCGACTAGTTCCAAATGATGCCTCAAATGGACGGTATTGTGAGTTTGGAGTCGTTGTGTAATTTGTTTGTTGCACCTTACCAGCTAATGCTTTAACTCTCGTAACTTCAGCCTCTTGTTGAGAGCGTAATTTTTCTTGATATGCTGTTTTGTCCATCTTATGATACTCCTTAAAGTAAAATTGATTTGGCTAATTCGATTAGTGCTGTGTTACGATACTCATTACTTAAACTATTTATTAGATTACGAAAATATACGTTATCAAATAAAATAGTTTGAGAATATACTTCTGCAGGATTTTTATTCGTTACATTAGAAATGGAAAAGACTATTGATTCCGTTAGAACGTGCTTAATCAGCTCCTGTTTATGTAGTATAAAACAGTAATTTAAGCCAATATATTTTGATGTGCTATTCATTATCTGATTTTTATCATTAAATTCAACACAAATATTATGTGGTTTTAATGCAGATTTAATTTTGTCAACTACGTTATCACTAATAAATTTTCTGCCCAGTATTGTTCTTCCTGGAGACATATTTAACAAAATTAATGGCATATTTTCTAATGTGGCATTACGAGAACACCACCCTTGTGATATCTTATATGACTGTAACATTTCAGTTGCTAATTTGATAGATATCTTGAATCCTATCATTTGTTCAATAAAATAAATAATTCGGTCAAATTGTTCAACCAGAATAGAAAGAATAGCTTTAGATAATGGATCTTCTGGCGGTCTAGGTCTTGGATTTGGATTAGTTACTCTACCAGAATAATATGGACATAGCTCCATATTATATTTATTTGCATAACCATTTATGTGAAAGGTTATATTTTGAGGTATTAGGTGTCTACCATAGGGATTTACCTGTTTACTAAATAAACCTATTATCTGAATTGGATTGTTACATCCAGGGCATACCGCAAACCATGTCTCATGACCATTACTTAAATACAACCATGGGGGATTTCTCTGTGTGTGAATTTCTAAGTTATCAGTAGTTATTTCGTAACATTGCGTACTATGAACATCTAATTTAAAAATCTTCATAAATCCCCCACAATAAAATTGTTATATATTATTAAAATCACGAGAAATAATCGTCCACCACTCTGGTGGTAACGGAGGTATTTTACCTTGATCCTCAGCAAATTTAATACATTTTAACATTATTTCAAGATGAATCGCAAATTGTGTTTTTCCATTATCTAACAGGAACATAGCTGTATTATCACAGCAGTCAACATTTTCTGCCACAACTTTTGTAAACTTTGACATTAAGGATATCCTTTCTTTTATTATTATCTACTAATACACATTTTTAAAGTATGCTAATGCCTTGCATCACTTGATCTAAAATTATGCTTTCATCAAATTGTACGGATAAATCTTTACTTTTTTGCCGCTTATTGTTTTTTAACCTCCTCAAATAATCAATAAATACATCTTGGTACTTTGTTTTAAGATGTGTCGTAAATTCTTGGCACTTTAATTGATTTTCTTCACTTGGGTAATCATCATAATAAGTATAATTTTGGTCTATAGAAAAAGTTGCGACTTTCTTGCTCTCTGTTACATGAATTGCCAATGTTGAGCGATTATATGGGCTGTCTGGTTTACAGAATCTATTTTCAGAACTAATAGGGTAAACGGCAAATATAAATAATTTATTGATATTGCTGCCAAAATATGAACCCACACAATGATGCATCAATTGTCCTTCTTTTGATAATTCATCTACAGTTACAAGCTGCTCAAATACATAGCCTTGATAGCATTCTGTATCAATTAATTTAGTTTCCATCAGTTCTACTTCTTTTGGATTAGATTTATAGCGTAAATATGATTGACGGTAGAGCTCAATGCCATTAACTATAATGTCATGTAATTGGTTGATAAATTTAAGATTAATATTTTGTTTTAAACATATTAGCTGTTTTAAGGCGCGGCTCAACAAAATCCAATTATTATTTGAAAAGTACTCAGCGCTACGATTGATCTCATTTTTAAGATTTTTTATCCGATTACTAAATTTTAAGTAATCTATTTTTTCTGAATTAAAACTTTTTCGGCATATTTGAATACTGCCAGCAAAGTCTAAGTTTAATGAATCCAAAAAACTCATCATGTCAATATATGCATTACCATACGTAAAAATTGCGTCTTTATGTTCTTTAACATTGCTCAAGTATTTTATATGTGCTGGAGAACTAAATAGAAGTAATAAAAACACATCGAATGGTAGATTGTATTTTTCGCTCAACCTTTCTCTATGGTGACTATAGTATAAGTTATTATAATTATCTTTCCTAAATTGCCGAATATTTAATCTTAATATTCTGGTTACAACATTTTTTGCTATTGATATTGGCGCAATAGATTGATAAAATGACACTACCAATTTTTTTATTAATTTTGGATGGGCATCATTTAAAATTAAATTTTGTTGATCAAATTGTATTAACTCATTATGTTTATGCACTAAGCTATGGGCCAAAGGATATTTTTGGTATAAAGAATAATGCAGATCTCTATTTTCATAAGGTATTTGAGCTAAAAGCTTACGACTAATTAGTATCTTGCTGGCTGTACTATACAATTTATGATTATCTTTAATAGCTGCAGTGTATTTTGATAAAATTAAATCTTTGATTTTTAGATTTAGCGCATATCTTATTTCGCGGTTTATTGACTTAATTGGCTTTTCAATATCATAATACCCAATTAAATTAGAGAAGTTGAATTTTTTATTATTGTGTAAATAACTTTTAATTCTCATTTCAGTGGTAAGAATATTAAGCTTCGACAACGTGTATTTTGACGGATATTTTGCGTAAAATATTTCTTCTTCATCAGCTATGTTAATGTATTTAATAGCATTTTGGATCACAAGGTAGTCCTCGTTTGCCATAGCATTTATTTTTTCATTCAGCGCTTTATCAGAAGTAAAGCAACTTAGCAATAATTCTTGCATATCAAAGACATTTAGACCTCTTGCATTTCGATAATAACTCATGAAATTTTTGATATCCCATTCATTACTATCGTATAACAACCCATCTTCTAGCCGCAAAAATAATATTTTTGGCTTTCTAGGTATTTTGATGTACAAACAAAACACACCATCAGTCTCTTCGGTAATAAACTTATATTTATTAATTTTCTTTAAATGAAGCGTAATCTGATTGTTCATATAATCAATAACAGAAATACCTAATAAACGTTCAAGACGTTTAAGGTTTGGAGTGCCATAAATACCCAATTTGTCTATTTGGATTTTATGCTCTAGTATGATGGGACTATTTTCTATATTCATTACTTGGTTGCTTTAAAATACTATTACGAATCATGTACTAACGACTTCTTGATTGAGACTGGGTGTTACTATTTTCGTTATGTTCTTGAAAATGTTCAGCGATACGAACAACATTGAGTATCGGTGCTTCGCGTTGATTTTCATCTAATGCTTTTGGATCTGCGCCATGCTGCATTAATAATTCAGTAATTTTTAATGCTGGTCCACTTTCTGTAACATGATGTAGTATTCCTTGTTGTTGGTTATCTCTTAAAGTAGTGTCTGCTCCTGAGTCTAGGAGTAACTTGACTAAATTAAGGTCACAATCCCTAACCGCATACGTCAAAGCAGAATAACCTTTTGATGGTGTATGGTCATCAATTTTTGCTCCAGCTTGGATTAATGCACTACATATCGATAATCTATCTTTTTCATCAATATTATTGTTTGACGCCGCATACAAGAGTGCTGTTCCACCATGCTCATTTTTTATTTGTGTATCTGCACCAGCCTTTAAAAGAGAATTAGTGATTTCCAAAGCATTATACTCAAGATTACCTGCAGCATAAAATAGTGCTGACGATTGTGACAGATCAAGGCTATTGACATTTGCACCAGCATCAAGTAAAACTTTAACTTCGTCAGTCATTCCAATTCCAGCCGCATATATAAGTGGCGTTTGCCCATCTTCATTAACTTGTTCTAAATTATTGCATTCATTTGCTAATTTAACAAAATCATTAATTGATTGTGGTGTCGTTTCACGATAGTCAATTGCTGCAAAAAGATCTATTTCTTGTTTTTGCGTTTCAATTTTTATTTCCTGCGGCTTTTCTTGCATTACTTCATCTTGACTAATGGCGGTGATATTTTCGCTATTTTCTTGTTGGGTATCATTCAATTGAGTAATTTGTAAAGGTTCACTGGTCAATATCGGTTCTACGTTAGGGAGTTGTTCGGTGTGCAATAAGGTTTTTTGTTTATCAATATCTACTTGTTGGGCATCTTGCGGAGTTTCCAATGCAACATTCTTGCTCTCTTCTACGTGCTCCTGATCAATTTTCTCGCCGACTGGTGCAATAATATTTTCTATTGGTGTAATACCGCGCATTTGATTTAAGCGCTCTTGCAGCTCTGGATTATTAAGCTGAATTTCTTTGTATTGCTCCCGACTCAAAATAGATAATGCAATGTCTTTAAATTCAGGCGTTCCGCGTATTGATAAATTATTTCCATAACTATTAATGGCAGCATCTAATGCTAGATTAACAGAATCACGCGAAACCTTTGTAACTGCAACTTTTTCTGGATGAATTTTTACAGATTGATCCGTACTCTCAAAATAATGCTGATTGCCAACTTGGATTTTTCTAAAAAGTGTTTCATGTGTCTTACTTAGTTCACCTATTTTAGGTGTAAATGCTTTATCTGATGAAGTGATTTCATTAGTGGAGTTCTCTGGCGCAGCTAGTTGCTCTGGTTCTGAACTAAGGTTTTCTATTGACTGAGAATCTTGTTCTTGGTTTACATGGCTAGCTGACGTTATTTCATTATTTATTAGCTCTTGATTTTGCTCAATTTTAACCGATGTTTGCGATTCAACTTTTTGCTGTGGTATAGTTTTACGTTCAGCATATTGCTTCTCTACTAAAATAATTAATTTACGTTGAACTTCATCCGATAAAGGGGAACGTTCGGCAGAAATTCGGCTTTTGGTGTATTCATTAATTGAGCCATCTTGAATCATGTGATTGATAATTGCAGATTCTATCTTTTGGTCGCTAAATGATTGACGTAAGCGTTTATCTAATTCAACCTCAAAATTGATTGTCGATTTTAATGACTCGGCCACATCTGATATGTCATGTTTCATATACTGAAAAACATTGTTGACAAACTCACTTTGGTTACTGCTTAATTCATTGAAATTTGTAATCAATTCATCACTGCTAATTTTACCAGCTATAAAAAGGTCTGTGCTTTCTGCTAAGGCTGTTGTTTTAAGGATTTGCTCAAGCTCTATAGCGTCGCTGTAAGTTGTAACCTTAGCTTTACCAATACCATCATTTTCATTATAAATAACTGCAAAGTTAGGAAATCCATCTGTAAAAGTCTGCGCAGAAATTCCTTGACTGCCAAAGGGGAGTCGACTATCTACTGTAGCTACAAAAGATAATTCCTCCAATACCTTGTTTTTAAGCTCGGAATCTAGATTTTTTTGGTGGAATAATGATGCGACTACGCCATGCGTGCTATAGTTTAGATAATTCTGCAATTGGGAGGATAACTCATCAGCAGTTAGCCGAGGAGCTTGTGATTGCAAATGTTTAATTCTGCTTTCTATGAATTTAGATTTTTGTTCTCGGCGATCTGGAGAGTCGCTTTTAATATGCGAAATTAATGTATTGTACATTGATTGAAATTTCATGATTTAGCTCCTATTTAGATTTTTTGATAATTTTTTGTGAGGTATTAAATGGCTGATATTTCTGGCTAATTATAGAATTTGGATTTTTAATATCGTAAACTCGCTCTTTAAAATAATTGCTAAAAAACCAAAAAACTTTATGACCTTTAATTGATGGTTGTCCCTCAATCAAAATTAACATGTTATCACCCATGTTTTCTATCTCGTTGTCTGTCATCAATTTTCGAGCTGTTTCTTGCGTGCTGGTGCTAATTGAACCACCAGGAATCATTTGTAATGGATTAGTGTTCTGGCTATAGCTAGTGGTTTTAGCAATATATGTCATGTCTCCAGTTGAGGTACTTAACATTTTTGATGTTTTTGAATCATTGGAAGCAAATGCTATGCGGACACCACAATTACTATAAATTGTTTGATTATCTCCATAGTTACGGGTAAGTTGTAAATAATCTTGACAGATAATAACTAAACGTACTTTATATTTACGAATCGTAGCAAACGCAGATTCTAGAACCTCAAGCTTGCCAAATTCTGGAAATTCATCCCAAATACATGCTAGTTCATGCTTCTTGTTGAGGGTAGTGCTTTGAGTCTTATGTATAAATTGTGTCATTAGCAATCTTACTAATGGTTTAATACGTTCACGTTGATCAGTAGGCACAATAAGATATAAACTGACTGGTCGTGATAAATTTTGCAAGTCATTTAATTGAAAGTCGGATTGGCTAGTATTTCTGGCCACAATCGGATCTCTATATAATGCTAATGGTTTTTGCGCAGTCGAAATAATACTTGAACGCTCTTCTAACGCATTACTATTACGCAGTGCAGCAGAAGTAGCTTTAACATTGATGTGAATTCCATCTTGTCCAATTATGCCGTTTTTAAGTAATTCTTTATGCGCACTCGTTTCGTCACACCCTTTAATTCTCGCATATCCTTTAACGTGAATATTAGCATTGGTAACTATTGATGTCTTTGTTTCAGGCATGCCCATCATCTCGCTAAGCCAGCCATTTTCTCCTGCATAGACATGACTGCTATCATCAGGATCTATGCCAGATAAAAACATAGCTACAGAATTTAGACTTCGATTTTTCTTAGTGTACAAAACATGTAGAATTACAGCCGTTAATAGTTCATATGAGCGTCCAACCCAGTGATCTGACAAATCTTTCTCTGGGGTCACAACAAGAATTGCTGCAATTTTTTGAACGTCGGCCATTTCGAATTCGGTTCCTAAACGAATTTCTTCTAGTGGATTGTATCGTGCAGTACCAGCAGATGATGTTGGTTCAAAACGGATAATGATATTATTAAATTTTTTACTTCGATAGCCTGATGTGGTTGTGCACAATTCGCCAGATATGTCCAGGACAAAAACAGAATCAGGAAATGTAACCAACTGTGGAATTACAATACTTGCTGTTTTACCTGAACCTGTTGGAGCAAAGATAATCATATGCTGTTCACCAAAATGATAAAGTCTGAGTAAATGCTTTAAGTATTCAGCTTTAGTATCTCGGTCAATCCAATTAATGTTTTCTCCTTTGTCATGTTCAAACCCACCAGTAAATAACCCATAACGCCCATGTAATTTATGGCTTTTTTCTGAATCAGGATCATCAACTTTATTAGACTTAATAATTTCAGAGCCAGATAAAAATCTTGCGGTTCCGTATCGATCTGAAAATAGTATTCCACGTAGTCGTAATAGGGTAATAATGTAACCAATTCCACTAGTTAGTCCAAGTATCGTGAAACTACTATACATTAGGATTTCGCCTACGCTCCAGCGGATGATGTCTGTCAATTGAAATGCAACATAGCTAGGGTTATCCCTAAAAAAGTTAACAATGTGGTACAAATTCCATGGGTTATAAAATTTAAATGATGTAGCACTAAATTGTGTTCTATTAAAGTGATTTACTAGAAAAAGATCAACAAGATACAGATTGACTAACATAGCAAGAATAATATATATAATCATCCGTAATACAAGTTCTTTTTTCTTTTGTTTATAGTTAGATGCAGTAATCATATTTTTACCTTAAAAAAATAGCTCGAGCTGTTATTTCTGATTGAGATATCATCCCAAAATACCTTGAGTCATAAGACTGTGGGTCAATTCCCATTACAAAGTATTCATTGTTCACAAGTTTGTGGATGTAACCAATTTTTAATGGCAATAAATTAATATTATTATAGGTTGTTGAACTTTGACTATTTGCGATTAATTGATGATTGACAAGAACACCTCTCATAGTTATTTCTATAATATCACCAGGTACCGCAACAATCTGTTTAAGTAAGCTAATATATCCATTTGCACAATCTCCAGCTTCAAGTCCCAATTTAGACATTGTATTTAAATACTTTTTTTTATCTGGCGATAAGCAAATTGTATATGTGTTTCCAAGCTCGGGTTTAAACACAGGAAAAGCCATGTATCGACCAATAGCCATTGAAGATGATTTATTTTCGACAGGCTTAACAAATATAAATAATAATCCAAAAATCATGATAACGGTTCCAATTACTAATGCAAATTTAATAAAAATTCGCTGCAGAATTAATTTGTCTGGCATAGACCATCGTACTCCTTCTTTGATTGCTTGCTAATGTAGTGTTTTTATTAGCTATTACTTTTTTTGTAGTGTTGATTGGTATTATTGTCGGTATATTTCCAGACGTATTTATCGGTTTACTATTTGCATTGGCATATACTTTCTGAACATAACCATTTCTAAATCCAGACTGATAATTACCAGTGTTATAAGCACTGATAGCTTTTTGTAAGGCTTCATGCGATGATGATGACGAGCTAAGTGCTCCATGATAATTTTTAGCTAGAATATCGCTTGCCATTTTGAGATTAGTACATGGATCAAGTGCATCAGATGCTTTATATCCATATCGATGGATATTTTTAATATTAATTTGAGCTAACCCAACATCAAAGTTGTAGTTGTTTTTTTCAAGGTAAATTGCCCACTGAGCTGCTTGCTCTGGAGTTTTTGGTGGTGATTTTAACCTATACCCCTTATTAATACCCAATGCCAATGGATTACCTTGCGATTCGGTTTTAATTATGGCCATCATTGTTGATGGAGCCACATTAATAGCACATTGTAAAATTAGCGCACTTAAATCAAGCATTGTAAATTTCCTTATTATCATCGAACAATAAAGTATCCCTAATTAATGTTTCCAGCAATTTAGACAGCTCGGTTAATTCACTTGAATTACTTGCGGCAATAATTAGTGCATTAAAGAATCTACTATCATTATTAATTAATTGTCTTAATCGCCAACATTTAATTAAAAATTTCTTATCACCAAAGCTTAGTTTATTTTTCATATTCATACAATAAATGGTTACCACTCCATATGATTACATTTAGGAAAACCAGAGCAACCTAAAAACTCTCGCTTGCCATCTTTGGACTTACGTTTCAGCATGTCACTGCCGCATTTCGTACATTTTCCTCCTGTTTTGGTTGGTGCTGGTTTAGCCGTTGTTGAGTTTTTAGGTGGCTTCCAGTTACACGTTGGATAGTTACTACAAGACCTAAATGGACCAAACTTACCATCACGTTCAACTATATCACTCTTGCATTCTGGGCATTTCTCACCCGTAGGTGTAGCTGATGGTTTAGATTGTGGTGGCGGCAGTTTATTAATCATATCGTTAATTAGTTTGATTTTTTCTGTGATTAACTTGTATAGGTTTTGATTAAATTGTTCAGCTGTGAACTGACCATTTAATAGCTGCTCAAGCTGCTGCTCATAAATAGCTGTAGTTAATGGACTAGTTAAGGTACTAAACTCAAGTAAATTGCTACCATTAATTAGCATATTTATAGTAGCTTTACCTTTGTCAGTTATGGCAATATTCTTTTTTTCAAGTACGATGTATTCACGCTCTTTGAGTTTATCAATTGTCGCTGCACGAGTTGCCTCAGTACCAAGTCCTGCTGTATCTTTTAATACTTTCTTGTATTTCTCAACCATCTCATTTGCTTGTTGCTTATCTGGATAATAAGTATCAACAATATTACTTAATTCGCTATGAATATTAGCCATAGCCTTGATTAATGTACCTTCTGTGTATGGTTTTGGTTTAGTGGTGGTGGATTTCTTAATTTCGTCATTACTATGCACAACTGATTGATTAAGTGCTAATGGTGGCAAGGCTTGATTGTCCTCATCATCATTACCTTTGTCTTCGTCTTGATCTTCAGCGCTACTAAACAAGGCTTTCCAACCTAAAGATTGAGTAACTTTACCGCTAAAGTTAAAGTTATAATTTTGGCATAGAACTGTGCCGGTTGTTTGTTGGTACTTCATTGGTGGGTAGAATTGAGCAATGTATTGCATTGCTATTAGTTTATAAAGCTTTAGCTCGTTAGGATTTAACACAGCTAATCCCTTAGTCTCACCAGTTGGGATAATCGCAAAATGTGATTCTCCGCCTAATTGTTTATCATTAAATGCACGTGATTTAATACTTGCATTACTGAGAGCTATTTCATCAGCATATAGTGCCGCCAATTGCTTCAGAACATAACCTGCATCAGCATGTAATGATTCTGGCAAGTACGCACAGCCAGTACGAGGGTAAGTGGTTAATTGCTTCTCATAAAGTGATTGTGCGACTTTAAGTGTATCATCCGCACTAAAGCCTAATTTAGCATTGGCTATTGCTTGTAAGTCAGATAATTTGAATAAACTTGGCTGTCCTGTTTCACAATTTTTTACTTCATACTTAACAACTGTTCCTGCTTTGCCATTAATTGCGCTTTGGATGTTTTCAAGTGGCTTTTTATCTAGCAGCCGACCATCTGCATCAAGCGTTAGGTTTAAACCGCTAAAATCTAATTTAGCAGTAAATGATTTACTATCCAATGTATTAAACGTTGCTTGTAAATTATAAAAACTGAGCGGCTTATAATTATCTATTGATAAGGATCTATCATAGATTAATTTTAAAGTTGGGGTTTGTACTCTACCAATTGAGATAACACCATCCTTGATAATCTCCAAACGTTGACCAAGCAGAGTAAAAGCAGGGCTAAAATTAAAGCCAATTAACCAATCAGATTGTGAGCGCAACAATCCAGCTAAATACCAGTTGAAATATTTGCTATTATCCTCCATATTTGCCACAGCTTTTTTAATAGCAGCGTCTTTTGGATCCAGAATTAATAAACGTTTTGCTGGTAATTTACAGTTAAAGTGAATTAATAACTCATCCACTAATAGTTGGCCCTCACGGTCTGGATCACCGCAGTTAATTACAGTGGTAGCACGCTTTAGTAATTTCTTGATATTGTCATATTGGGTTTTAGAGCTGGATTTTGGTAGTAACTCCCAGATGCTTGGAATTATTGGCAAGTTGTCCATTCTAAAATACTTGTTTTTAATATCGTAATGCTCTGGTTTAGCATTCTCAACTATGTGTCCAAACACCCACGTTATACAATAGCCATCAGCACATTCAAGATAACCTTCGGCTTTATGTTCTTTAACTACTCCAATTACTTTAGCAACGGCCCGTGCTAGGCTTGGTTTTTCTGCAATTATTAACTTATATCCCATATTTAAACTCCTTTAAAATTCATAATACTTACTTAACGAACTTCAAAACAATAATAACTCTATTTTCATCATAAATACAGTTAGTCTTAAGAATGTAATCCTGATTAAAATAAGCTACTCCATTTAATATACCGTTACATTTATAAATAATTGGTGATTGAGTTACAGCGCTTTCAGATTTTAAATAGTTAAAACCTGTAACTTTTTGAATAAAATATGTACCACTAAATATAATTCTTTTTCCATTAATTTTGTATGTTAAAGGTAATTTAACGCCAGTGTTAACTTCATCTTGAATAAGTTCTGTTTGAGTAACATTTGCTTCTTGGCCAATTGTCATGGTATGGGTGATATAATTTTTCATCGATGCTAAATAAATATCTTGAACCACATTTTCTACAGTAATATTTCCTTGTTTTTTTGTTTTAGGTAACTTTAATGATGCTTGAAATAATGTGGATGCCATTGTGCTTTCTGACAAAGCTTTATTTAATATTGTAGATTCTGTGTAATCACTATTTACAAAAGTAAAATTTTGAACTGACTCACTTGATTCATTTGTGAAAGCCTTTTTCCAATTAATTTGGTAATCTTCACCTGTTTTTGATGCTAGTGGTACCAACAAAATGCTAGCCTTCACAACCATATTAGACTCTGCTGCAAAATTATTAGCTGACAAAGCTGCTAATAACGCAAAAGTTATAAATTTTTTCATTATTTGGTTACTTTCTTCAATGAATTTTTTAAAAATTGGTATACGCACATACTTTTTTATTTAGACGTTTTATTTCTCCCTTAAACTATCTTTATTTATTTACTTTCTTGAAATTTATGTAATAAAGACTCAGCTTCCTGTAAAACAATCGTTTTTACATTGGAGTTACTATTTTGATTCTCATATCGATACATGATCCTATCTGCTGAATAATTTTGAGTTTTATCTAGATGCTCTAATTGCTTATTAATTGCCACACAAACTGGAATCTCGTTACCATCATCATAGCAACTGATACTTGAAATATGGATTGATTTTGCATATTCAATTAGATTATTTAGAGCACGATCTTGTAGTAATAAATCTAGGTAAGCATTTTCTAATTCATTAAATGTATTTCGAGAAATAGGCTGCTCAATTGACATTTCAGGCATAGTTGATTTAATAGTTTTTATGGGAGCTAACACTTGATTATCCGCAGTTGGTGATTGATTTTGTTGGGAGCATCCATATAACAAGAGCAAACTTAACAATAGTGAGATTTTTTTCATTATTCATTCCTTTCTTTGTATTGGTATGATTTGCAGGTGTTAGACTTTAAATCTAACTCCACTTGAAAATCACAAGATTTAGTTTCACTCTTTGATTTACATGTTTTACATAAATCTTGGGTTGGTTTTGGTTTAAATAATTCAATAAATTTTTTAGGCATAATTACTCCAAAATCATTAAGTTATTAAGAAGTTTAATTCGTTTAATAATTAGTGTAAAGTAGCTGTGCTTCATTCCACAGACTTGTCCATTCTTTGTCATAAGTCGCAGCAATAGTCGGAACGTTCCATAGTATGAGGACGTTTTCTGCATTTTTAGTTGCAGCAGCCGCGGAATAATTAAATGAGCCAGTCTCCAGATTAACGCCGTCAATTACCATAAATTTATGATGGAAAATTGGATAGTTCCCATCTAACTTAACCGGTACTTTATTATTCGCTAAGTAAGTAGTAGCGCTATATTTACCTGAATTACTTTTCTCATCGGCAACCACTTTAACGTCAACGCCACGTTTACTTGCTGCCAGAAGAGCTTCTGCTATGGGCTTACTAGTGAAACTGTAAGCCGCAACATGAATTGATTTATGCGCGGAATTAATTCCTTTAAGCACCAATGGCAAACTTCCTTGATCTGGGCTAAAGCCAATATCAAAGCTTGCGCCTGAGTTAATTGGTGTAATTGCAAAAGCTAGTCGAGCACTTAATGACAAAATAATCAATAATTTAAAATTCATTTGTATTCTTTCAAAATCATACGTAGTTATGCGTTAGTTAAAATACGCTCCAATGCTTTATTTGAATCAGCAAGCTCAACAATTCGCTCGCTTAATTTACGCATTAGTTCAATCTTATGCTTATCTGTTGCATCCATATTTTCATCAGAGAATAATGCTTTAGCATATTCAATGATTTTCTTAACATCCACCTTTGAAACATTAAACGTATTTTTAATTGCTTCAAACGTTTCTTTCAGTTCGCGCTGCGTAGTTTTCAGATTGGCTTCGCGTTGATTTACTTCGATTAGATACTCAACTAGCATTTCTGTCTGCTTGTCATCATTGAGTATCTCATCCAATGCAACCTCAAACGATTTCATTTGTTTTTTCTTGTTTTTAGATTTTGTGATAGCCATTGTCATCTCCTTTAGCTGATTTAAAATGTTGTAAGAAAATAATTTGTGAGTTTAAATGTTTAAGCAACATCTGCGATATTGCTATTGCTACAATATTCATAATAAGAGCACTTGATGCAAATAATAATTCATTCTTGAATCTTTGTGACATTGCAACATTAAAATTTAAGTCACAAATAATCACATATATCAGCATTATTAATAATGTTGAAACTATATTGATAATCATGACCCTCCGTATTATTTTTCCTGTTGCGTTATCCATTGTTGTTCCTAATAATAGTAATTAATGCCAATTAAAAAATTTTGCGAACTAAGATTACCTGCTTGTTGATTATTGGCAGATAATCCAACAGGTTGCCATAATCCGTCAGCGATCCATTCAGCACGAATCGACATATATTTACCAATTCGATACTTAATGCCTGAACCAATAACATCGGTAAAAGCTCCTCCATCCATGCCAGAAGCATTATATCCAGTCGAATTTACCCATTGATATGCAAGCCCAAACCGAGCAAATACACTAAAATTGCTTTGTGTAATTGGCAAACTTAGCAAATAACTAAAATCTACTGTGTTACTACCTATTTGTGCCGATCCATTTTGTGAGTTGCCAGGATATTGATAGTTACCCCCCCAAGCATATTGGTTCCCCAACTCTAGTGCGCTATAACTATTAAATTGATAACCAAGATTTGCTCGAGCTAAAAAACCACTTCGCGAGGCATCTAAGTTTGCGTCACCTGAATTAACACCAAATGTGCCACTATTAAAACTTGTAATTTGATTGGCAACGCCTAATTCTGCACCTACATAACCACCACTATTAACCCATGCGTATGTTGATGCACAGTACGTTAATGGTAAAACCAACATTAATATTTTATACATCTTTGTCATTGCTCTCTCCTGCTCCTGCTATATTATTAAAATCATCTTGATTATTTAAATCCACATTTGTGTCTGTTTGTGCTTTGGCTGCTGCAACTGGTTGTTGTTCTTGATATTGTTCAAAGTCACTAGCAGTATCCACACGTCCACCATCTGACGTAAAATCAAATAACTCAGGGTCTCGATATAAGAACTCATGTTCATAGTAATCAAACCTTGGATCATAGCCTTTAATACGCATAATTGATGTGATCCTACGTTTCGTTGTAACCTGCCAAACGCCATTAACTTCTGTTCGAATAGAAATGCGTTGAATAGATATAATTCCATTTAGCGCCATTGCGATTTGAGATTTATTAATTTTATCAATTAGTGGATTCATCTTAAGGCATGACTCAAAACGATTAATGGCTTGTAATGAGCCACTTGCGTGGATAGTTCCCAGACAACATTCACATCCACCACTGGCGGCTTCTAAAAACTCAAATGCTTCAGCACCGCGTATCTCGCCAACTACAATTTGTTTAGGCGTTAAACGGAATGAAGTACGAAGCAATTTAGAGTTATTGACAATACCGCTTGCACAATTGATAGCATAATAATTGCCTGAACTACAAATTACCTCTGGAGTATCTTCAATAATCCCGATTCGATTGGTTGGATTATAACGATTCGTTAATTTTAAGCAGGAGTTGAGTAGGGTGGTTTTACCACTCGCCATCGCTCCAGCAATTAAAAAACTACGATTTTCTTTTACCCAACGTTGAATGATATGCATTGCTTTTTCTGGCATGACAGGGTCATCACAGAAAACAAACTCTTCAATGTTTTTAACAATCGAAGTATGTTTACGAATCACAAAAAATGGAAATTTAGCGATTGGTTGTAATACACCAGTAAAACGATGTTTATAAAAAGGTACTTCTGCTTCAACTATTGGGTCATACTTATGGGCTTTTTGATCTGAGGCTGAAGCGATATTGCCAATAATTTGCTCACAAGATAGTTTATCAATTTTATGAAAAATTTTGAATTTCGTAAATTGTGGTATAGGCAATTGTTCTGCACTTTTAACCTCTAGTATTGCTAATCTGAATGTAACATCAACGCGCGGCAAATATATTTTATTAATGTTTTCTATAATTTCAGTGATATTATTCTCAGAAATTGGCTCTTTATGCCAATAATATTTCTTTTGTAAATAACTAGCAAACTCATTAAGTTTAAATGTATCCTCCTGCTCTAAATAGGATACTTCCTCATCTGATTGTTTAAGTGTGTAACAAACTACCCGTTTTAGTGCCATATAGAAATTATCATCTTTAGGTAGTACTTCATAATTGATAATCTGATCTTGCCACACTTTGGCTAAAACTAATTGTCCAACATGTGGAGCAGGGTAGTTAATTAGCGGTTTACTCTCTTCAGACATGAGTTGTTTTGGTCCTTGATTGGTGTCATACCAGACGTGTCCCTCATAGCTACCATCTACTCGTTCGTAAGGAACTATCTGCACCTCAAAGACTCCTGGCTGATCTAATAAAGTTAGATACTCTTTAAGATCCGTATCCAGAAAATGACGAATATCATCACCTTCACCCATTATTTACTCCTTGTGTTTGTGCTAAAGAACTAACAACGGCCTCTAGAGAATTAATAAATAATCTGACACACTCTTCACTATTGTTGCTATCAGCTAACAAATTAGTAATTTGTTTTTTAGGGATACTTTGTAGAATCCAATTTACAACCAGTGTATTTAGTGCCTCAAGTAGCTGAGGGCTGCTGTATATAGTATTGGTTATCATAAAAGCAAGTTCTTGCATTGGTAATGAAATTTGCTCAGGTGCCGCATCTTCAACAAGAAATTCTACTTTTTCCCTGTCTAGTGACGGTAATTGTCTTCTAACTTTAGTCATTTTGCTCTCCTGGTAAATTTTTTACTATTTGCTTTAAGCTCTTAAAAAATTGCGCCGCTAAGTCATTCACATCTGTTTGTTGTGATTCTGCCTTAATACCTAAATGCCTCCTAAGTCTTATTGCAATTGCTTTAGCTAATAGGTCACGACGTGATTGATCTTGGTATATTTCAACTGCAATACCTCTGAGTAGCTGTGTAAGTTCCTCATCACTATTACCAGCAAGTTCAAGTGACTGGTCAATTGCTGCTATAATTTTTGACTCTGGTGGTGGTGAAGCATTGTCAATTTGTTTAGAGAAAAAATTGTCTTGTGGTACTTCATTAGGTAATTCTTGGGTAGTATGCTGAGTTGCAGTGTCTACAGTTACAGATGAGACACTTTCAACCACAATGTCATCATCTTTCTCTACTGTACTAATTACCAATGTATCTCCGTTATTTGCCGTAGGAGTGCGAAATAATGATTTAAGAAGATTTTGACCGATACCCATTTGCATTTACCTCTATTTAGTATATGGTTTTAAAACCATATTATTTGTTAACATTACTCTAATAACTGAACCTTGACGGATTGTAATTGTTGGCGACGTTTTGATCTTTCTCTGTAATACTTGATTTGTCGTTTGTCCCATGTTTTGGGCAACATCTCCAGTTGATGATATTGCGCCACCGCTGTTTGCAGCTTGTGCCTGAGCATAGCTAGCACCAGAGGATATTACGGAGCCAATAAAATTCATACCAAATAATGCCCAGTAGTGGTTATCAACCATGTCATGTAGCCCAATACTTCCTTTTACGTCAGTTGCTGGTTCTTGAGCCAAGTCAATGCATGTAGCATTTGGAAAACATAACTGTCTAAATGCAACTCCAATACGATTACTGCCGTATGCTACATCTCCATCATAAAAACCAATTAGCATACTGCCTTGGGGAATTAATAATTGATGAGCCGTCTGAGTATCATAAATATTATCTGATACCATCGCAGATACTGGACCACTATTGTCTGAGACTAGTTCAGAAAATAAAATTGACGGAATAATTGTTGTTGCAATGAGTGAATAGTTATTGCCTAACTTATATTTAGGTGTATATGTTTTAACTCCGTCACCAGAATCATCACTTGATGTATTGGCGTCATTTTGAATTTGGCCTGGTTTTAAATTAGCACCTGATTCAGCAGCTGCGGAGCCAGAGTTATTGCTCGCAGTATTGCTACCATCGCGGGTATAAACTAATGTGTGTGCATTATAAGCAGTATACTGACGGCGTAGTTTTTTGAGTTTCTCCTCTTGCTGTAGCTGATTTACTTGTTTATTAAATTCAGTTACATCTTGGTCAATTGGTGGAACGGATAAGGGAGTTCCTATAGCTTTTGGTTGTGCTATAGGAGCAGAACTATCGCTATTATCCGACTCATTATTCTGAACACCATTATTATTAGCTTTTTGTTTCGACCAGCGAAGCGCGGTTGCTTCAAGATCATCACCTGAACGGTCAATTTTGGATTTTTGATTATTGCCTGTTAAACCACCATCCGCATTAGACTTATCATTAGTTGTGGCAAATCCATACACTAATAACCCGACTAACACTGAGACAATCACAACCACCAAAATAGTAACGCGACGCCCTTTAATGTCTTTTAGCTTGTGGAATACATTAAATTGTGACATCATTGGCTACCAAAAAGACGACTAAAAAAGCCTGAGTTATTCTCACCTCGGGTGATATTTACAGTCACCTGATTTTCATCTTGTCCGCGAGTTAAAATCGCTTGTTTGAAAATTGTTGGTACTACAAAATACGGTGCTTTATATGCAATGTTAATTAATTCTTGAGTATCACCATCTTCACCAATTGCATATAAGGCAGGCAATGATTTAGCGTCCATTGTTGGTTCTAACTGAATATATGTTCGAGTACCATCGTCAAATACTTGTGACGGGTAAAATGGAGCATGCTTATCACCGCTAATACTGTATTTAAAATATAATTTATTAGGATCTACATCAGTAGATAGTATTTGATTATTTTTAACTTCCGCTTGCTTTTGTTGATCTGTAACAGTTTGCATTATTTCACCAGGGTAATAGAATCCAGTCCTACTAACATGAGAACTATTTGAACTGTATAGCTTCATATAATAGGTTCTTTTCGTGGTTGTAATTACCAAATTAGTGACGATCCCTGATGTTCTTGGTGTTAAGATTACATGCGGTATGCGTGCTACATCACTACCTGAATATGCTATTGGCAATTTTGCATCGCCACCGTCTCCACTATCAGTCCAATTCGCAGTATCTCCGAGTAAAACATTATTGATAATTTCGCCTGCTTGAAGTTGAATGTCACACAACATTAATGGTTGACAAGTTACTTTTGGCTCATATTGTCCAAATGGTAGCATTACTAATCCATCACGTCCTAAGACAGGTTTTGGTGTACCGCCACTTTGCCAAATTTTACTTTGCTCCAGTGTATTTGATGCCACATCTATTTTATTGTCATAGATAATTCGTAAGCTGTTATATTGTGAATCGAATACTAGCCGAGCGCGTCCACCTGTTTTATTTGAAACCACGTCTTGAATAGTTGACAAATCAGTGTTTTGAAGATCTACGCTAAGATCGTAATTTTTATTAAGACCAAGCGCTGGCAAAATTACAATGGATGGATCAAATTGACGTAAATACGATGGTAATTTAGATAAGTCACCAATGAAGATCACATCAAAAGTATTTGAATTCAAAAATCTAGTGGTGCCGTATGGATTAGCAGCTATTGCTTTCTTTTTATATTTTTTCTTTGGTGTTGACTTAGGTTGTGCATTAGCTGGAGATGACTCAGCCGTATCTGCATAACTAACAGATACAGATACCGTTGTAATTAATAATCCTAAGAGTAAAGTTTTCATTATTTTTTTCATTATTTTTGTATCTCCTGATTGATGTTTAATCCATTTATTTGAATTCCAAGAGGGTTATATATGCGAATCTGCGGATCGTCGATTTCATTATTCATCGTAAACGAAATACTTGCTTTCCATGAAATTGTAATTGGACTTCCCGCAACTGTTTCATCCCAATCAATCTGATATGTCGTATCATTAATTGGCAGCACATTTCTTATTTTGATGTAGATATTAGGCGCTCCTTCTTTATAACGCTCCTCAAAAGTTGGCACAGCCACATCGCGGTACACACTAGAATCACTTAACATCTTAACTTTACGAACATATTCTGTCCGCACCGCAAGGTCTGTTGGAACCTGCCGCAATCCTTCAATATATCGGACTAGTTGATTTTCAACCATCGGCTCAGTGATCACTAATTTCTCAGTTGCAATCCCACCATAAACCATTGAACCGTTTCGATCCGTGTAAAATACCATTGGTATAAATTTAGATTTAACACCAATCCAAGTTATCCCTGTAACCAAAAACAAGATTACTATAATTAAAAGTAAAATAGCATTTCTTTGTGCGGCAATAGTTACAAGGTCATAACTACGTAAATCTAAAAACCCCTTTATTTCATGGTAGTATGGATGATCTAATGGAATATTATTTAGATTTTCTTGTGTGCGATTATTTTCAGAAATAATCGTATTTGTTTTTATTTTTTTATTTTTCTTGAACATTCTTTTTTGCTTCCTCTAATTTTTTATGACACAATAACCAATATTCAGCGGCATTATTCAATTCCCAATACTGCAGCCAGTAGTAACCAAATAAGTCACCATGTTTTTGCTTCATCATACGTGCAAGTTTGAGATTTTCAGGTGAATTTTTGGCAATAAACGTCAGTGCTGTAATTGATAAACGGAAATTAATTAAACGGCTACCGAGTGGATTTGTAAAGTAATACTCACGCTGTGGCGTCGCACTGGTAATAATCGCTATTTGTTTGGAATTAAGCCCCATTTGCTCATAGTTCTCATAACTTTTATCATTTGTCATCAATGATTTATTTGGTAGAAATATTTTGGTTTTACATTGATCTAAGATTACATCTGCAATTGAAGATTTAAGAATATCTGAAACTTGCTGAGTACAGAGCATTAACCAAGCATTTTTCTTCGCTATGCGACGCAAAAAATCCTCACAACGTTGCTGAAGTATTAGAGTCTTAAATGTTGTTGACATTTCTTCAAACAAAATTAACGTAGGTGCTCCAGTTAATGAACGTTCCACCATGTATAATATATACTCTAGTGTAGGAGTAACTATATCATCACCTAATTTAGATAATTTTTCTAGCTCGAACATCGAGAATCTACTAAATTTCAAACTATCAACTTTGGCGTTAAACATGGTTGATTTAATAGAGTTTTTGCCATTTCGCGATGTGTATTCTGCAAAAGCACGCGCAATATCGCTATTTTGAGCACGTGAACTTAATAAATAATGAAAATACGTCATGGTTTTTTGTTCTGGAGTGGATTGATTTTTTATCAATGTCAATATCTCAACTATTTCTACTCGCTCTTGTGATGTAACTGGGCGTGCAAGATTGATTGATGCAATGTTAGATAACCAATTGGCTAAAAAAGTAAAATCCTCTTGTGAGTCTTCTGCTAGTAGTTGAAATGGCTTTAAATTTAGCATTGTGTGATCTGATGCTAAATCATAATGGACACCATTACAAGCAAAACATAATGGCTGCCCAGAATATCCATTATCAAAATGAAAAACTTGAGCATTAAAATAGCGAAATTGTTGAGCAACAAAGAAATTAACAGCGACGGATTTACCTGCTCTAGAACTGCCGACTAAAAACGTATGACCAATATCACCAACATAAGTACAGCCTGCAAAAATAGCTTCAGGTGATGCGATTGCATAAAATAGAGGAGGGTTGTTAACAGTATAATATGAACATGGGTTACGTTCGTAACCATGCCAAACATCAGTAGTAGGCATCAAATCAGCTAAATTAATGGTATCCATTTCCCATTTACGAACGTTAGCTCGTCTCATTCCTGGTATGGTACCGAAATAAGCATCTAATGTGCCAACACGTTCTCTTTTTGCCATAAACTCTAATGAGGATACTACTTTTTTAATTTCTTGTATTTTATTCGTTAAAGACGCTTCATCTGGATCAAAGACGATTACTGAGCAAGTATAGTTTCCATATGCACGTCCACTAGTCTCTAAAGCTTCAAGCGCATCTTCTGCCTGATCTGCATATGATGCAGCACTGCGGTTTACCCGCTCAAATCCTGTCATTTTTTTATGAAGTGCTTTTTTTGCGTCTGTTTGTGATTGGTAATGATAGTTAGCCGTATCGTCGATACGCTGCTTAGATGATTCCTTACTTGAAAAGATAAACCTTGTTACCCAAGCATATTCAAAATTTAGTGTAGATAATTCATGTGTATAACCAGGCCATGCTTTGACTGGTATACCTTCACCAACAGAAACAACACCAATTTTTAATTCACCCAGAACTGGCACAATACTTTTTTGCAATTCTTGAGTGGCCAATCTATAATGAAGCGGTAGATATGCGCCACGCGCAGGTTGTAATTTATGTTCAAAGCCATTTATCATTCGGTGTAAATAAGTTAACGTTTCTTCGTCTGTGAGCGGCTCAGTATAAACTTGAGATGCAATTGCAGCCCTAAATTCAGCAACAGAGTCTTTGAAATATTGAACATGTTCTTCAAACGTTGTCTCTAGAGAACTATCTGGGTTATCAACAAACCAATTATTAAGTTTATCGTACAGCTTACCAGGGGGAATGTAAGTTAATGTCAAAATAAAGCGATTAATGTAGTGATCTTTATCATTAAGAAAATCATCACGACGTTCATCATCCATTAACATTGTTGTAGCATCTGGAAAATAACACTCAGATGAATCTACATAATTATTTTGACGTTTATGTAAACATGATAAATGCATACACCACTCATCTCCAAATCGCGAAAACGCATTACTATATAACATAGCATTTAGATATCGTAATTCTGCGATAGTAGTTGATTCAAAATCTGCTCCAGAGTACAACATGCTTTGCTGAAGCGAACCATCACGATTCAATAATATCCCAGGCTCAATAAACATATCTGGTAGTACCAAATCGCTCATACCAAGCTCGTGATCATTAAAGACATTAAGGCTTACCACCGAAGATAAAAATTTAGAAATTCCAGTTAGCATATTTTATTTCACCAATTCGTTAATAATATTATATTAATAACGCAATTATAGCGAAAAGACTCTTAAAAATCGTTGCAGAAGTTGCAACGACATTTACAAGGCAAAAGTGTGGTTTTTTTAATAAAATGAGTTTAATGATAGATTGATTGTTGGATTTTAGATGTGTGGGATTTATTCACAAGTAGCTGATTTATAGATTTTATATTTGGCCATGAAAATGAGTTAGATCGCATTTAGATAAACAAGGTTATTATTTAGATAAGTCACTATTCAAACGATGATTAATTCAGTTCTTAACAACATTAGTTAATAAACTGTGAATAAACTGTTAGTAACATGTGGATAATTTAGCATGCTAATCGGGAGATGATTTTCATGCGGCCATAAAATCAGCCGATTTAATCAACTTTTTACCCTTTAAAAAATGCCTTTTACGGGTGAAGCTTAAAAACACCAAAAAAAATGCAAATTTTAACAGGATGTTCCGCCGCATCAGAACGCTAAACAATAAACAATAAACTTAAAGGCAATTCCCCGTGAACGGGTAATTTTATCCCGCTAATAAAAAGTCATTCGCTTTGCTCATAACATCTTATCGGTTGCATTACGTTCATAAGGAATATCAAGCTTGTTAATTCTAAAAGCTCAGAATAAAATGCAACCTGTGAGTCCGCGATAAATGTTACTCAACATGAACGCTAACCGCGTAGAAATGAACTAACTTAAATAATTGGTACGTTAAAAGTGGAGGAGGGGGCAAAATGTTCGTTTTTTATAGCGCATGCCTAGTTATTGGCTGTTATACTCAATATGATAGTAACAGCAAAAAAATGATTGAATCATGCGTAAATAATTAAGACTTAAAACATATAGGTATTGCCTAGATGAAATTTATCGGAGATTATGATTGTGAATTATTTTAGGAGAAATTTATGAAAAAAATATTAACGTTAGATAGATTTGTTGAAGATGGTGTCCCACCCATGTATTATTATTCCTAAAGTTACAGTAAAATTTAGTATTTCAAGTTATATTGATGCTGAAAAATTATACAAAAACGAGGGAAATTAAACAAAGTGGAGATATAGAAAATTAGAGAATTGTAGATGATAAAAATATGCACTAACATGCTGTAATGTAACAATAAATCAAATATTTAAAATAGCGTGTTAATATAAAATGTGGATAGATGACAAGAAATAAAGATAAACGACAACGTTAACTTGTGATAAAATGCTGATTAGCGGTATACAAAGAGCTGCACGTACCAAATGTTTAGCGACATTACGTGTATATTTCTGTGTACCGTTCCATGGTTTTATATCTTTTGCTGAGACATAAAAGCCAAACACAACCAAGTATTTGGAGTATTTACTTTGGAGTATTTTTTTATGGAACTAAATTTCCTAACATCTACATCGGTTCTAATTGGAGTCTCAGAAACTCAATTAAAACAACTATCCTTAAAACACAAGGAATCATATTATGCACAATGTAAGTAAATTTATAATAGAACTAAACACCTTAACATCTACATTGGTTCTAATTGAAGTCTTAGAAACTCAATTAAAACTACTATCCTTAAAAGAGAAGGAATCATATTATGTACAATGTAAGTAAATTTAATTCTCAGGTAAGTATTGTATCAAATCTGCCACAAAATTACAAGCCAAATTTAAAGTATTTTACATCTTTTTTAGGCGATTGTATTAATCAAAAATTTGACGTAACAAATACAAATACATTTCACTATTATTGTTATAATAGTGAAATTAATAATGACTGAAAAAACAGAGTTTTTACTTCTGTTTTTAATTACTTATCTATATAATTTTATGCTATTACTTAGTTGTAATAATTGTTGACTCAACTTGATTTTGGTCAATCAAACGACTTAGATAATCAGCTGGTATCAATCCTGATGTAATCGAACCGTTTGGTAGAATGATTGTTGGTGTTCCGGTTACTTGAACTAGATTATTACCAACATCTTGCATTTTCACCAAGTCTTTTGACTTGTTGCAGGTATTATTTTTACCATATGGCTTATCTTTACCCATTACCGCAACAATAGCGCTTTCTGGATTTTCCGCACATAACAAACGTTTTGAATCATCTGCTGCATTTGGATGAATGGCTAATGGGAAGAAATAGTAATAAATCGTCACATCTTTTAATTTACTCAAGGTTTCGGCTTCAAGTCGTTTACAGAATGGACAATCAGGATCGGTAAAAACTGCAATTTTGTTATTACCATTACCAATAACTCGCTTAATAGCGATATCCAATGGAAGTTTAGTCCAATCAATTTTATTAAGTGCTTCAGTCCGTTGTTCAGTAAGACTGGTTTTAGTAGTTAAATCCAGCAAATTACCAATTAATGCCATATTTCCGGTTGCATTAACATAGAAAACCTTGCGCCCTGAATCAACTTCATAAACACCAGTAAATGGCGTAATCAAAATTTGATCAACCACTAAATCCGGTAAATTATTTTTTAAATTTTGTTTAATTGTTGTAGCCGTTGTACTATCAACAACACTACTTGCTGCATAAGCTGAAACACTGGCAGCAATTAATACTCCAATCAAACTAGTTTGTATAATTTTTCTCATAAATCAATACCTTAAATAAAAAAATAGGCTTGCAGAATATACAAGCCTAAATTAAGTCCGAAGAACTTATTGTGCAGCAGATGCAGCTGGTGCAGCACTAACTGGAGCTGATGCCGCAGGTACTTTACCAGAAATTTCATCTAATTTAGCATTCAATTGATCAGCTGGTAACATTCCTGGAAGAATTGTACCATTTTCTAAGACCATTGTTGGCGTACCATCAACTTGTACTACATCAGTACCAAGTTTCATTACTTTATCTAATCCAGTTGTATCACAACTCACGTCAGTTGGTAATGGTGTATCTTTTTGCATGAAAGCACTCCATGTTGCAAGACGATCTTTACTACACCAAATTTTCTTAGCATCTGAAGCTGCATTTGGATGAATTGGTAATGGGAATAAGTAAGTATAAATTGTTACATCTTTTAATTGAGGAACCACTTGTTTTTCAAACATTTTGCAATATGGACAGTCTGGATCAGTAAAGACCGCGATTTTGCGACTTCCATCACCAATAACTTGTTTAATTGCTAAGTCTAAAGGTAGCTTGCTAAAATCAACTTTAGCAATTTCTTGCATCCGTTGTTCAGTTATACTTTGTTTGCTACCTAAATCAACCATATTACCAAAAACTGCGTATTTGCCGTCAGTTGATACATAAAATATTTTACGTCCAACTACAACTTCATATAAACCACTAATTTTAGTTGGGTTAACTTGATCAACTTGAGTTAATCCAGGAACTTGCTTAACTAAGTCCGCTTTAATTTGATCTGGAGTAACTGTTGCGCTATCTGTAGATTTGTTACAAGCTACTAAAGCCGCACTAATCATTAAACCAATAAGTATTTTTTTCATAATGTCTCTCATAAAATAAAAAAGAATAAAACAAGTCGATTATTATAACAGTAATTCTCTATGAATACTAGGTAATTAATAGTTTATAGCTGAATTTATTAGGATTTTTTTAACTGGTGTTAGTCGATTAACCAAATTTAAGCCTAAATTGCGCAATTCATTTACTACAGGCAAGCGATTATGAAATAAACGATGTAGCAGATGACAAGTCATTTGCATTTTGCGAACCTCGGCTAATCGAGCATAGTTATAACGTGCAAGTGTCGCGTTATCTAAATTACTGAAATTTAATGCAATGAGCTTAGCAAGTGCCCACGCATCGCCGAAACCTAAATTAACGCCCTGCCCAGCTAACGGATGAATGGTATGCGCCGCATCACCAATTAAAATTACTCGTTCATGATAAAATTTTTCAACTAAATTTAACTTTAATGGAAAAGCCATCGCTTTAGTGATTAACTCCAATTTACCCAGGGTATTTTGCCCTGCATTAGCCACTAACTCACACAATTCATCTGGACTGGATGTTAATAATTGTTGCGGATTATCGTTTGACCAGACAATTGAAATGTGCTGATTAGGTAATGGTAAATAGGCTAAAACGCCATCACCGAGAAACCATTGGTGTGCAACATTATTGTGATCAATACTGCATTTAAAATTAGCCACCACGCCTGATTGATAATAAGGAATCGCATCGACGGTAAAGTTAAATTTATTACGCACAAACGAATTTGCCCCATCGGCGGCAACTAACCACTTGGCTTGAATTACTTCATCTGCATCATTCAATAATTCCACGCTAGTTTCATACATTTTTGCATCTTGAAGATTAGTATAAATAAATTTTACTTGTGGATATTTTTTTAGTTCCACGAGCACCGCGTGGTGCAAATTACGATATTCCACAATCTTGGCCAAATACTGCCCTTTGCAGGTCGCTTTATCAAACTCAATGGCACTATTTTGATTACCGCGTACATTCATTGCATTAATGGTACCAATTTTGCTCCAATCAGGATTTACGCCTAATTTACTTAAGTGTTCTAAGTTACTTGGTGAAATAGCATAAATTTTATTATCAAAACCAGATTGATTTTCACTGAAATTTGGTTCAGTACGCTCAATAAAGGCAATGCTTAAATTTTCATTTTGCTGAATTAAATCTAAGGCAAAACTCGCCCCAACCAAACCTCCACCAACAATGGCTACATCATACATATTTTATAATCCAAAAATTAAACTTCGTGCCACAAAGTTTTTTACCAGCGGTAAATTACTCAGAGCAATGATTCCTGCTCCACGTAGGTGTGAGAACAGATTATTCTTCGTATCCAATTTAGTTGCCAGTAGATGAGTAAAGCCAATTACTGCATTAGCATCTTTATTACGCAACTTATCATACTGTTGTAATTTAACTAAATTAATTTGCTCATCTTCAGCGATTAAGTCACTTAATTGCACAACATCCCGGAGACCTAAATTGAGCCCTTGCGCCGATACTGGGTGAACAATTTGTGCTGAATTACCGATGAGAATAATTCTTTTTAGCACACGCTGTGGAATTTGAATCAGGTGCAACGGAAAGCTAACTGGTGCAGATAATAATTTAGCACCGCCTAAACGCTGAGTAAATTCATCATCCAAAGCGCTAATCAATTGCGGATGATTGGCTTTTAATTGTTCGGCTAAATCACTTGCTAAAGACCAAACCACCACATAGTGATCTTCAAATGGTAATAACACTAGCGGACCAATTCCACCAAAGCGTTCATGAGCCAAATTAGCTGGTTTCTGTGCAGTTTTAATATGAAAAATTAAAGCTTGCTGTTGATAGTCATGTTTAATTTTTTTAGGTTGATCTGCAAGTAATTTACCACCCTCAGCCATAATTAGGAGCTCGGTACTAAGTATCTGCTCAGCATTATTTGCATCATTATAACAAATTGTGGCAAATTCGGCACCATCGTGCACCGCAATTACATTCCCGATAATTAATTGAATTAGCGGTTCTGCATTGGCAATAGCTTCTAATTTAGCGCAAACACTAGCATATTTTACAGTGAAGCCAAGTTGATTTAATTTAAGCTCAGGTGCAGTTATTTGCGTGATGCCTAAGCCACGATGCGAAATTTGGACACAATTAATCGCGGTGGTGCAATCCTTATCTGGCCAAGCTTGCAGCTCACTTAAGACTTCATAACTAGCATGCGATAGCGCCAAAACCCGTGCATCATTCGCTTTAGTTAGACCTTGATCAATTAAGCTAACCGCTTTACCTTGTTTGGCAAGTTTAATTGCCATGCTTAGACCAACTGGTCCGCCACCAACAATTACAATTTTTTTATGCGTCATAATTATTAATAATCAAAAACTAAAACGGAATTAATTCCCGCATTTAAATTAGGAAGTATTTTTTCACTCGCAAATTTGACATGCAACGGATGCTCTAAATAGACATTTCGTGCATCAATGCTGTCAAACTCCATAATAAAGCCATAATTAAAACTGGCATTAAGTCCCTCAGGACTGTTATTTTTGCCAAAGCTGTAGTTTTTCATGGGCGAAATAACTTGAGCGAGTTGCCCTAGCTCAGTTAAGATTGCGTCAGATTGCTCAGTCGGTAAATTTGCCGCAAATTCTAATAATACAATATGTTTAATCATGTTAATTCCAAAAAAAGCCCAAGGAAAACCTCGGGCTTTAAAAGTTCTTAATACTGAACTTGCATTTTCATAATTTCTTCATAACTAATCGCAACATCTTTAGTTTGCGCCTTAGCAAAAATGCCATCGGTTACTTTTTGTTCCATTGCCATCGCTTTAGCATTGTTTACACGTTGCTCGTCTTGGAAATACCAACCTAAATAATCACCAGAATCTTCATACATTTCAGCCATATCTTCAACTACAACTTTAACTTCGTCATCAGAAACACTTAATGCGTTTTCTTTAATGAATTCTTGTACTAGAAGGCGTAACACCACCATGTTTTTAGCGTCTTTTTCAAACATTTCATGCGTTAGTTTAATTTGATCAGCTTTGTAACCTTGCTTTTTCATGTTTTCTTCAGCATGTTTCATCATATTATGTACTTCGTCATGCACTAAAGCACCAGGTACTTCTAATGGAGATACTTCAGATAAAGCTTGCAATGCATTATCGCGAGCTTTTAATTTAACTCGACGATTAACTTCACGTTGTAAATTTTCTTTAATTTCTTTACGTAAAGACTCTTCCGTACCATCTTCAACACCCAAGGTTTTAACAAATTCAGCAGTTAATTCAGGTAAAGTTTGTTTTGCAACTTCTTTTACCGTAATTGTGAAAACCGCAGTTTTGCCTTTTAAATTCTCAGCATGATATTCAGCAGGGAAGCTCACGCTAACTTCTTTAGCTTCACCAGCTTTTAAGCCAATCACGCCAGTTTCAAAATCAGGTAACATCCAACCTTGACCTAAAACAAATGGATAAGCTTCAGCTTTACCACCTTCAAATTCAACACCATCAACAGTACCAAGGAAATCTACAGTAACTTTATCACCATTTGCTGCTGCTTCATCTGACACGCTGTGAGTTGCGCGTTGTTTACGTAAAATATCAATTGTAGTATCAACATCGGCATCACTTAAAACACAACTTGGTTTAGCTAATTCTTTAGCACTTAAATCACCCAATTTAACTTCAGGCATCACTTCAAAAGTTGCATCAAAAACAAATTCTTCACCCTCACTGCTAGTTAAATCAAATTTAGGGTAACCAACGATGTCTAATTTTTGTTCAACTAAAATCTCAACAAACTTTTTATTTAATTGTTCATTAATTGCATCTTCAAATGCACGGCTGCCATACATTTCTTCAACCATTTTTTTAGGTGCATGACCAGGGCGGAAACCTTGAACCTTGGCTTGTTTAGCATATTTTTTTAATTCTGCCGCAACCTTAGTGTTCACAACTTCTTTACTTACATTAAAACTTACTTTGCGCTCCAAAGTGCTTACTACTTCAACTGACATCCTAAGAATTCCTTATAAATTATACAATATTAGACGTGGATTATACCAGAGATAGCTTAAAAGGTTGCAGATTAATTCCTTGCGCCTTTGAGTTAACTCTAAATTTTCAGCCTAGTTAATGCCACGCCAACGGTAAATTAACCAAACACTACTAGCCAAGATGAGGGAACTAAGCACTCCAACAACTAATGAACCTAATAATAGTGGAATTAAGACCAATTGCCAGTGGATGAGAATATCTTGCCAATTGGCGCTAACTAAACTATCGATGAACTTAATGCCCATTAAATGGCAACCAATATAATATTCAAAATAGAAAATTGGTAACATCGTAAATGGATTACTCAGCCAAACCCACGCAATCGCAACTAAAATATTGGCACGAAAAACAACCGACATAATAACCGCAGGAATCATTTGAAATGGCATTGGAACCATTGCCCAAAATACCCCAATCCAAGTCGCCATTACAACCTCACGGCGATTAAATTCCCATAAATAAGGCTTGTGCCCAACCCGTTTTAAGATAAAGCGTAAATATTTATTATTTTCAATACTTTCGCGATTTGGAATACGCTTTTTAAATCTTTTCATCCTAGGTTAACCTTGTGAAAAATCAGTATAAAAAAGCCACCCATATGGTAGCTCAATGTTTTTTAAAAATTGATTAATCCCAATCCAAAGCACCGCCACTTTGATATTCAGTTACTCGAGTTTCAAAGAAGTTTTTCTCTTTTTTCAAATCAATCATTTCACTCATCCATGGGAATGGATTATTGGTTTGGTTGGGAAATAACTCTGGCAAACCAATTTGTGTAGTGCGACGATTACAAATAAAGCGCAAATATTCTTTAAACATCCCAGCATTTAAACCCAATACGCCACGTGGCATAGTGTCTTCGGCATAAGCATATTCTAATTCAACACCTTTGTGGAATAACTCAATTAATTCGGCTTTTAGCTCTTCGGTCCAGAGTTGTGGATTTTCTAATTTAATGGTATTAATTAAATCCATACCAAAATTACAATGCATTGATTCATCTCGTAAAATATATTGATATTGCTCTGCCGCACCCGTCATTTTATTTTGACGACCAAGCGCTAAAATTTGTACAAAACCGACATAGAAGAAAATACCTTCCATGATGCACGCAAAAACAATCAAAGATTTTAATAATTTTTGATCGGCTTCCATAGTACCAGTTCTGAACAATGGATCGGTTAAAGTATCAATAAATGGAATTAAAAATTCATCTTTGGCTTTGATGGATGGAATTTCATGATAAGCATTGAAAATTTCACCCTCATCCATCCCCAAGCTTTCAACAATATATTGATAAGAATGAGTATGAATTGCTTCTTCAAAGGCTTGACGCAACAAAAATTGGCGACATTCTGGTGCTGTAATTTGACGATATGTACCAAGCACGATATTATTTGCCGCCAAGCTATCTGCGGTCGTAAAAAAACCTAAATTGCGATTAACAATTAGTCTTTCATCATCGGTTAACCCATTTGGGCTTTTCCATAATTCAATATCGCGCTGCATATTCACTTCTTGTGGCATCCAATGATTTGCGCAACTAGCCAAATATTTGTCCCACGCCCATTTATATTTAAATGGCACTAATTGATTAACGTCAGTTTGACCATTGATAATTCTTTTATCAACTGCGTTAATCCGATTGCTACTTTTAGCTATCATTGAATCCAGACCTGTTGGCAATGAGGTTGGATTATTTAAAATTGTTGTTTGCATTTGAATTAGAGCTCCTAAATTAATTATTATTCAATATTTGACGCTTAATGCCGCACCTGATGGTGTAATCCAAACTTGAGTATCGTCGTTGAGATTAACCAATCCATTATTCATTTGGATTAAATCGCGTTTATCTAAGTTTGGGTTAGAGCGCGATAATGAATTTTCAAATTTAGCATTTTCGGCGTTTTTACTTTCATTAACATGATAGTTTACTGTCGTAACTGGTTCGTTTAATGCATTATTGGTAAAATTATACGTTTGTGCTTCATCCGCAGACAAACCATAAGCTGAATTGATTACAAAACATAAAAGACATAAATTGATTGTTCGCGTTCCAAATGAAGCCATTTGTAAATTATTGAGACAATTACGTCGTTTAAAAATCATTAATTAATCCAGCAAGGCATTAACATAGTCTTTTGCCACGAATGGACGTAAATCATCAATACTTTCACCGACGCCAATAAAGCGCAGTGGAATTGGATGTTCTTTAGCAATTGCACATATAATTCCACCTTTTGCAGTGCCATCAAGTTTAGTTAAAACTAGACCAGTTAACCCCAAAGCTTCATCAAAGGCTTTTACTTGATTCATTGCATTTTGACCAATATTAGCATCTAAAACTAGCATAATTTCATGTGGCGCATTTGGCAGCGCTTTATTTATTACACGCTTAACCTTTTGAATTTCCGCCATTAAATTTAGCTGCGTTGGCAATCGCCCTGCCGTATCCGCTAGGACAATATCAATTTTTTTGGCAACTGCCGATTGAATGGCATCATAACAGACAGCCGCTGAATCACCTGATTGTTGTGCAATTACGGTAATGTTATTGCGATTACCCCATTCAATGAGTTGTTCGCGCGCCGCAGCTCGAAAAGTATCACCAGCTGCCAACATTACACTTTTACCTTGTTGTTGAAAATATTTAGCTAATTTACCAATTGAGGTCGTTTTACCTGCACCATTCACACCAACCATCATAATAACAAACGGAGTATGTTCATCCGTAACCAATGGTTGTTCAATTGGCGCTAACATTTCACCTAAAGAATCGGCTAAGGCTTTTTTTAATTCGCTACCGTCTTTTAGTCCACGCAAACTAACTTTCTTGCGCACATCATCAAGTAAATGCATAGTAGCCGCAACACCGACATCTGAAGTTAATAAAATTGATTCAAGTTCATCGTACAAATCCTCATCAATTTTACCGCCGCCAAAAACGCCAAGCAGCTTTTTACCAAAGGCATCGCGCGTCTTACTCAATCCTTGCTTTAAGCGTTCTGTCCAAGATAACTTACGCAATGGTTGTAATTCTTCTTGAATTTCTTCAACTTCATGGCGAACTTTAGGGCTTAAATCTGTGTCTTGTTCTAAATTAACATCGGCCAAATAAGTAGCCTCAAAACCATGGCTTAATGCTGCACTATCTTCAATTATGACGGCTGTATTCTCACTAGCTGCAGGAATATTTTCATCAATAAAATTTTCCATAACCGCTTCTGATTTAATTTCATTGACTAATTCCTTTGCTTCAACCGCATCAAGTAAATTCTCTTCGTCTAATTTTTCGCTTTCACTAACGTTAACTAACTCTTCAATTACTGCTGCTAATTGTTCATCTGCTGATTTATTTTTCTTTTTCTTAAAAAAACTGAACACCCGAAACCTTCTTTCAAAACCGATAAAACACTACATCTAGTGCGAATACAAAATTATAACACAATCTATAGCAATTAATCATTAATAAAATTTTTTTAACTGAGCTTTTATTTGTTGCTCTAAATTAGCTAATTCAAGAGCTGGATCATCAATTGCAATCACATTCATGCTCCGCAACCATGTAATTTGGCGTTTGGCTAATTGACGAGTTGCTGCCATTCCTTGCTCACGTAGTTGAGTAAGATCAATCGTACCAGCCAAATAATCCCAAACTTGACGATAACCAACACAGCGCATTGAATTATGCTCGGCACTTAAGTTTGGATACTTAAGCTGTAACTGCACAACTTCATTAATAAAGCCTTGCTGTAACATCTGTTCAAAGCGTAAATTAATTCGTTGATGTAATAGCTCGCGGTTAGTTGGGATAATCGCGAGTGACAAATAATCACAATTTATCAACCCTGGTAACTTATGCTCTTGCTGTGCTAGCGACATCGGCTTACCCGTTAAAATACACACCTCAAGTGCACGTTGAACGCGTTGTACATCGTTGGGCTTAATTTTGGTGGCACAAATTGGATCAAGTTCAACTAAGCGCTGATGCATCGCTAGATTACCAACTTGCTGAAATTCAAGTGTAAGTTGTTCGCGTAAACTCGAATCCGCCTCAGGTAATTGTGAAATTCCATTAATTAATGCATTGTAATACATCATGGTTCCACCCACCAAAATTGGTAAGTTGCCCCGTTGGTTAATTGCAGTTATTTCCTGATTGCAAGCACGCAGAAAATCTGCTACCGAATAATTGTCTAAGGGAGATAATATATCAATTAAGTGATGGGGAACGCGCGCCATTTCTTCAGCCGTAGGTTTTGCACTGCCGATGTTTAAATCACGATAAATCAACGCCGAATCAACACTGATTATTTCAATTGGGTAATGAGCTCCCAAGCGTAAAGCTAATTCAGTCTTGCCAACTGCGGTTGGTCCCATTAAGAAAATTGCTTTATTTTGCATGGATTACGGCTTTAAAGTTAGCTTGCCAATTCTCAGGAAATCCCATTGCCGCAATATTTACGTCATAGACTTCAATCAATTTAACCAGATGTTGATAAAATGGCTGTTCAATTCCCAGTGTTTTTAAGACATATAACATTAACAATAAGACACTATAAATCCGACTACCCTCACATAAAGCGTGTTCCAAAGTATCATGCTGCTCATCTAAGATACATTCAAAATCGAAATGACGATTCCAAATTCGGGTATGATGTGCCGAGTAATTACGAATCAAAGTTAAATTATCTAAAATTGACTGCAATAAACTAAAGTGCAACTTATAACGTCGCGCAATACTCTCTTTATCCGCAACTTGTTTTAAATTACGCAACCATTTACTTAATTGTCCGATGGTGGTTAATTCTATAGCAATCCACACTGGCGGCATTTCTGGATCATGATAACGATGGTAATATTCGCTGACCAATAAATCACGACTAACTTTGAGCTGATATTGAATTCGTTCAATACTATCATTTAAGAGCTTATGGTCTTTAAAAAGTTTATAATCTAAATAAAAATGCGGACCATATTTCCAACTTAAATTAATGAATTGCGTGCGTACCGAAATTTCAATTTTTTCAATGGCTTCCAAAATTAATAAACGTAATTTACTATCAAATTCATAAACTTTTACCACATCACTGAATTTAGTGCCTGGTTGATACTGTTGTGGATTGCCGTTAATAAAAAATGGCACCGAATAACTCAATAAACGATGAAAATAAACTTCTTCCAAAAAGTCCTTAGCAAACGCATAATCGTCAATTAACATACCACGTTGGCGTAAGATGCTAATTTGTCCATCAACACTCGATGGATGACTAGTATAAATATTTTTATGCTCAGGCGTAGCATGCGACTTTGTTTTGGTATTGCTCATTAATTTAAATCCTTTACTCCAAACTTGGATATGTCTCTAATTTTAAGCTACTTAAAACTAATCCATTTTGACTGAACTAAGTTTAATGAATTGGTGTGTAAATCCAAGCCATCCACATAGGGTTTAACTAAGGTCGTATAGGAGTTTTGATATAAAGGAATTATTCCATATTGCTCCATCGCCAGCTTTAACCCCTGCGCATATTCTTGTTGTTGAAGTTCGGAATTATTTTCCAACGCAGCATGGGCAAATAATTTATCCACTAGCGGCAAACATAGTCGTGAAATATTTTCACCCGTATTGCAACTATATAGAGGTGTATAAGTTGTAATAAAATTATAATCAGCCCCCCAACTGTTACGCGCTATTTCAAATGCACCATTTTTACGATTATTAATAAATACTTTCCACTCATAGTTGGCAACCGTAACTTTGACACCTAAGGCTTTACTCCACATTGCAGCAATAGCCAATGCGACTTTTTTACTTTCGTCATTATTACTATAACTTAAAGTTACTTCAAGCGGATGTTTCTCTGAATAACCTGCTGCGGCATAAAGTTGTTGTGCCGCAGTCACTTGTTCAGTATAAGGCTGATTTGTCCAATCATAGATAATTGAGCCGTATTCACCATCTTCTAAAGTTGGCGTTACATAACTGTACATTGGAAATTGCCCTGCAGCCAAAATATTATTAGCTAAAATTTTACGATCGACAACCATCGACAAGGCTTGACGGACACGAACATCTTTAAATTTAGCTAATTGCGTATTGATGCTATAGTAGGCAAAGCCTTCATTTTGTACCGTATTTAGTTGTTTGCCAAAATTGGCTTTAATTGAGTTATATTGATCAATTGGAACATTCGCCGTAATATCTAAACTACCAGTTTCATAAGCCGCTAATGCCGAATTTCGATCGGTATGCGCGCTATACTCAACTTGTGCAATTTTAACTTCTGGAGCATTGTAATAATATGGATTTTTTAGCGCTTTAATCGTGCCATTAACAATTCGCGAGTCTAATTTATACGCACCGGTCGTAACGATATGTTTAGGATCAGACCATTGGTCGGCAAATTTATTAATTACTGCTGACTCTAGTGCCGTTGTGACAATCAAAGCGGCTTTATTTAAGAACGCTGGATCAGCTTGACTCAGATTAACCTCTAATGTGTAATCGTCTAAAGCTTTAATACCGAGTTGGTTGGGAGTGGCTTTTCCAGTCATAATTGCAGGAGCATTTTGCAAATTTTGCAAAATAAATGCATAAGCTGCCGCAGTGTTTGGGTCAACCAAGCGCTGCCATGAATAAACAAAATCTTTAGCACGAATTGGTGAGCCGTCGGAAAATTTTAAATCATGACGCAAATTAAAGGTATAGACTAATTTATCTGCCGAAACCTTCCATTCAATCGCCATGCCAGGGATTGGCTGATTACTCTGATTAAGATCCAACAGCCCTTCAAAAGAGTCATTTAACACGCGATAAGCATATTGATCATTAACTTTTTGTGGGTCGGTGGTATTGATATCAGCAACTAAATCAATCCGTAAGCTATTTTGAGGGTGTGTTTGATTATTCGATTGACGACTACAGGCATTTAAACCTACTAAAAGGCTCAATAATCCAAGGGTTAATTTTGCATTCATGATTTATTACATCCGTTCAACAACAGGAATACCGAGTAAACTTAAACTAGTTTGTAAGGTCTGCGCACTCAATGCGGCTAATGCCAAGCGACTGGCTTTCGTTGAGCTTTCAACATCAGATCTTAAAATTGGACATGATTCATAAAATTTCATAAATAACCCCGCTAGTTCATAGATGTAGCCACATAAATAATGCGGGTAATTTTCGCGCGCGGCTTGTTTTAGACGTTCGGCAAACTTGCTAATTTGAAGCGCTAAGCGATGTTCTGCATCTTCTTGGATGTTGATTAAAGTTGGCGGAAAATCAACTGGGCTTAAATCGGCTTTTTTGAAAATACTTAAAATACGCGTATAGGCATATAATAAATATGGTGCGGTATTACCTTCAAAAGATAACATTTTATCAAAGCTAAACACATAATCACTCAAACGATTTTTGGATAAATCAGCATATTTAAGCGATGAAATAGCCAGCGTTTGGGCTAATTGTTTAATTTCACTCTGCGACCACTCTGGGTTACGTTCAACTACCATGGTTTCAGCACGCTCAATTGCTTCATCAATTAACTCAATTAATTTAACTGTGCCACCAGTGCGGGTTTTAAAAGGTTTACCATCTTCGCCCATCATGGTGCCAAACGCAGCATGTTCCATCAGCGTATCACTATTCGCTAATTCAGCTTTTTTAGCAACCACAAATAATTGCTTCATATGTAACGCCTGACGTGAATCAATTACATAAACTAAACGATTGGCATGTAATCTTTGTACTCTGTCATAAACTGCTGCGATATCGGTAGTTGCGTATAGATATCCACCATCTTTTTTTTGTATAATAAACGGTGTTTCTTCTTTGCTACCTAAATCAGCTTCACTTAAAAAGACACATTTCGCACCAGCGCTATCAATAGCTAAACCTTTTTCAACTAATAATTTCACCATTGGTGCAAGAAGGTCATTATAAAAACTTTCACCAACTACATCGGTGGGAGTTAAACACGTATTTAAACGAGTATATATTTCTTGACAATGTCCTAGTGAAACCTGAACAAATTGTTGCCACAAGGCTAATACTTGCTCATCACCAGCTTGTAATTTAACTACAAATTCACGGGCACGATTGGCAAAATCGGCATCTTCATCAAAACGTATTTTAGCTTTACGATAAAAATCTTCCAGATCGCTCAATTCAATGGCTTGTTCGTTTTGAGCTTGTTTTATTTCGACCAAATAAGCCGTTAACATCCCAAATTGTGTGCCCCAATCACCAACATGATTACGGCGATAGACCGTATCACCCATGTATTCAAAAATTCGCACCAAGGCATCGCCTATTACGGTACTGCGTAGATGTCCAACATGCATTTCTTTGGCTAAATTTGGTGCCGAATAATCCACCACGACAGTTTTCGTTTCTGAGTTTCTAACCACTAAGATATCATCCGCTAAGGTTTGAGCTAAATACGTGTTCGCAAGTGTTACATTTATAAAGCCTGGTCCTGCGATTTCTAATTTAGCTATCATTGCACCACAATCAACAGCCGCAATAATTTTAGTCGCTAATTCACGCGGGTTTAATTTTAATTGTTTCGCTGCAGCCATCGCACCATTAACTTGATAATCACCAAACTCTGGTTTACCTGATTCTTGTAACACCACTGCTACGCTTGCGGCAATACCTAATTGATTAAAGGCTTGACGAAATTTATGTTCTAATTGTTGAAAAACTGTAATTTGCATGAGTAAACCTGATAAAAAAGATAGGCTTTATGACCTATCCTTGAGTTAAAATAATTAAACTGTTATTCTTGCGCCGCTTGCGGAATAATCCGTGCCAAGAGAGCTTTTTCCATACCATGGAAATTTGGAATTTTAACATACACCCCACTGCCTTGAGCTACTTCAACGGCTTCATCTTTTTTATTGTGCATAAGATTAAGCTCAATTACCCGTGTACCGCTTGGATGAATTAATTCAAGTTGATCACCAAGGCTAAATTTATTTTTAACCTCAATTAACCCCCAGCCAGCAGCATCAACGCTCAATACTTCACCAACATATTGACTAGCTCGCGATTTAGAATGACTATCTAAATAATTTTGATAATCTTCGGCATGGTGACGTTGTAAAAATCCATCGGTATAACCACGATTGGCTAAACCATCTAAATTTGCCAGTAAGCTTGGGTCAAATGGTTTACCACTCACCGCAGCATCAATCGCTTGACGATATGCTTGTGCTACGCGAGATACATAATAAATTGACTTAGTTCGACCCTCTACTTTAAGCGAGTCAACCCCAATTTTAACTAAGCGCTCAACGTGTTGAATCGCACGTAAATCCTTGGAATTCATGATGTAAGTACCATGCTCATCTTCTAAAATTGGCATCATTTCACCAGGGCGACTTAAATCTTCAATTAAATAAGTTTTATTCGCGGCAGGATGACGATTTACACCACCTGCTGCCGAAAATTGTTGATTCGCATTGGCGATTTCTTGATTAAAATCAAATCCATTGAGTAATGTTACATCGCCATTATCGGCATTAGCCGTGTCATGAACTTTGTATTCCCAGCGACAAGCATTGGTACACGTACCCTGATTGGGGTCACGACGATTAAAGTAGCCTGAAAGTAAACAGCGCCCAGAATAAGCGATGCACAATGCACCATGCACAAATACTTCAATTTCTATATCGGGACATTCTTGACGAATTTCTTCAATTTCGTCCAAAGATAATTCGCGCGATAAAATTATGCGGGATAAACCTTGGCGTTGCCAAAATTTAACTCCAGCAAAATTCACCGTGTTAGCTTGTACCGACAGATGAATCTCTTGCTCTGGCCATTTATCTTTAACTAACATGATTAAGCCAGGATCAGCCATAATTAACGCATCGGGTTTCATGGCAATTAACGGCTCCATATCACGGAGATAGGTTTTTACTTTAGCATTATGTGGCAAGATGTTACTAGCGATAAATAGTTTTTTACCACGGCGGCGTGCCTCGGTAATTCCATCTTGTAGTTGTTCTAATTTGAACTCATTATTGCGCGCCCGCAAACTATAACGTGGCTGCCCAGCATATACTGCATCCGCACCAAAATCAAACGCATAATGTAAATGTTCTAAGGTGCCTGCTGGCAATAATAATTCGGGAGCTTTTAATTTAGTCATCTATTTTCCAAAAACTTAAAATAATCCGTTATTTTAACACAGCCAAATCAAACTATTGAGAGTCTTCAATTTCAAACCCAAAACTAAATAGTGCTTCTGGCTACTTGATTTTATATGCACTCATTAAGATCGCAATAAAAACCATCTCTAGTGAGCTAACATTGAAATACTTAGTCTGCCTAAATTTAATTTCATTCAACCAATGATAGATACGTTAAAATAAATCTTTTGGTTCGCTAATGCACTTGTAAATAAGTCAATTTTTAAAGGTTTTACCGATGTCAATTCAAACTAATAAACTCAATCAAACACTGCTATTTAGTCTATTATGTGCTACTTATATAAGCGCAAATGCCACCACTAATCAACCTTTAGCACCTGAACTTGCAACTACCAAACAAACTAAACCCTTAGTTAGCGCAAAAAACTCGATGATTGTGACTAATAATCCATGGGCAAGTAAAGCCGCAGAGCAAATTTTAAAAGATGGCGGTAATGCCACTGATGCAGCGATTGCAGCAGCGTTCATGCTAGGACTTACCGAACCACAATCTTCAGGTATTGGCGGTGGTGGCTATGCATTAAGTTATCAAAATAAAACTAAACAGTTAATTGCCTTTGATGGACGTGAAACCGCACCTGCAAGTGCAAACCCAAATTGGTTTCTAGATGCCGCAAATAAACCCATGGATTTTGAATCTGCAATGTTAAGCCCACAATCAGTTGGGGTTCCAAGTGAAGTAGCGTTACTCTATGCGATGCATCAAAAAAATGGTAAGCTCGCTTGGGCTAAATTACTCGCTCCTGCAATTGAACAAGCTAAGCAAGGTTTTCCAATGAGTCCACGCTTATTTAATCTACTCGTCGGTGATCAGCAAATTCTTAAAAATAACCCACAAGTACGTGAAATATATTTTACTTCAACTGGCCAAGTTAAACCAATTGCCAGCATTGTTAAAAACCCTGATTATGCCAAAACTTTAGAACTGATCGCGAAATCACCACAAAATTTTTACACGGGTAAACTAGCTCAAGACATAGTTAAAACCGTAAATAATCAAGCAGGTAAAAAGCTCTACACATTACGTGATTTAGCAGATTATCAAGTATTAAGTTATCCAGGTGTTTGCAGTTCTTATCGCGATAAATATATCGTTTGTTCAGTTCCTCCATCCTCAAGTGGCGGTGTTGCGGTACAAGAATTAATGGGTATTTATGCACAAAAATCAAACATTACGGAATCCCAAGATGTTAAATGGGTGTATAACTTTCTTGAAGCCAGCAAATTGGCTTTTGCCGATCGTAATCAATATTTAGCTGATCCACAATTTGTTCAACAACCTGTCAGCGGTTTACTTGATAAAAAATACATTGCCGCACGCGCTAGTTTAGTAAATGAATCACAAGCTCTAATTACGCCTGTAGCAGCAGGTGTTCCAGAAGGAATTGATCCACAGTATGCAACAGATGCAAGTCCAAAACCACATGGAACTACTTCTATCTCGATTGTCGATAAAGATGGCAATGCCGTTTCAATGACCGTTACCGTTGAACATCAATTCGGCAGTCATTTATTTACCAATGGATTTTTCCTGAATAATGAATTGACCGACTTTTCGTTAAAACCAACTAGCGCAACAGGTCAAGCCATTGCCAATCGAGTTGAAGCTAATAAACGCCCACGTTCATCAATTGCCCCAACTATGGTGTTTGATAAAGATGGCAAATTGGAAGTGGTGACTGGCTCGCCTGGTGGTAGCCAAATTATTTGTTATGTAGCTAAAAATTTAGTTCAAATTTTGGATTTAAAACAAGACGCGCAACAAGCGGTTAACACTGGTAATTTATGTGCAGCTAATAACATCCCACAGATTGAAATCAACTCAAATTTAATCAATTTCCTACCCCAATTAAAATTATTGGGTGAGTCGTATGTGCTTAGCGATATGGTTAGCGGTGAAACCAACATCGTACGTACCACCGATGGTTGGAGTGGCGCAGCTGATCCACGCCGTGAGGGTGTTGCCATCGGTAACTAATAAACATTTGGCGGTATTAGCTCAATAATTGCTGCTAGATTTAAGCAGATTTTTCTTATACCGCACTTGAAATATACTTAAATGCTCCCAAATAGCAAATATCTTAATTTTAATTAAAGGTCCTAATCAATGTCTAATAAACAAACGATGTCATTTCAAACCGAAATCAAACAACTTTTAAATTTAATGATTCATTCGTTGTATTCCGATAAAGAGATTTTCTTACGTGAGCTAATTTCCAATGCCTCAGATGCGATTGATAAATTTAGATTTGTCCAAATTAGCCATCCTGAATTAAATAAAGGCGAAGAATTAGCGGTTAAGGTTAGCTTTGATAAAGATGCTAAAACTATTACCGTTAGTGATAATGGCGTGGGAATGACTTATGATGAAGTAATTGAAAACATTGGAACAATTGCTAAATCAGGTACTAAATCATTCTTAGAAAACTTATCAGGTGATGCCAAAAAAGATGCTAATTTAATCGGTCAATTTGGGGTTGGTTTTTACTCAGCATTTATTGTTGCCGACAAAGTTGAATTAATTACGCTTAAAGCAGGTGAAACAACTTCACAAGCCGTAAAATGGATTTCTGATGGTAGTGGTGAATTCAGCATTGAAACAGCGACTAAATTAGATGGGAATGGTACAACTATCGTTTTACATCTAAAAGATGGTAATGATGATTTGCTGGCGGATTGGGGATTACGTAACATTATTCGCAAATATTCGGATCACATCAATTATCCAATTAAAATGCAAAAAGCACCTGAAACCGATAAAGATGGTAACGAAATTATCAGCGTTGACTTAGAAACTGTCAATAAAGCCAATGCCTTATGGACACGTGGCAAAAATGATATTAGCGAAGAAGAATATAAAGAATTCTACAAACATATTTCACATGATTACCACGATCCAATCAAATGGGTGCATGCTCGGGTTGAAGGTGCTCAAGAATATACGCAATTGCTCTATATTCCAAGCAAAGCTCCATTTGATTTATACGATGCGAATCGTCGTTATGGAATTAAATTATACGTTAAACGTGTGTTTATTATGGATGATGCTGAAAAATTATTGCCAAATTACCTACGTTTCGTACGCGGTGTAATTGATTCACAAGATTTGCCACTGAATGTATCACGTGAAATTTTACAATCATCACGTGACATTGATGCAATTCGTTCTGGCTCAACTAAGAAAATCTTAAGTTTACTTGAAGATATTGCCAAAAATGAAGCTGATAAATATTTAGAATTATGGACTGAATTTGGTCCAGTAATTAAAGAGGGGGTTATTGAAGATCATGCAAATAAAGATCGCGTGGCTAAATTATGCCGTTTTGCATCCACCAATAATAGCACCGATGTTAAAAATGTCAGCTTAGAAGATTATGTTGCACGCATGAAAGATGGTCAAGATAAAATTTATTACATTACCGCTGATAGCTTTAACGGTGCTAAAAATAGTCCGCATTTAGAAATTTTTAAACAAAAAGGCATTGAAGTTTTATTATTAACCGATCGTGTTGATGAATGGGTGGTTAGTCATTTATTTGAATTTGAAGGCAAATCATTAGTTTCAGTTGCCAAAGGAAAATTAGACCTAGGTAAATTAGATGATGAAAAACCTAGCGAAGATGAAATTAAACAACAAGACGAACAAGCCAAACCAATTTTAGAAAAAATTAAAACGGCGTTAGTGGGTAAAGTTAAAGACGTTGTAGTGACAACCCGTTTAGTTGATTCTCCAGCCTGTTTAGTTGTTGATAATAATGCAATGAGTATGCAAATGGAGCGTTTAATGCGCCAAGCTGGGCAAGAAATGCCTGCGAATCAACCGACTTTAGAAATTAATTTGAAACATAAATTAATTAATAAATTAGAGTCAAGTATCGATCAAGAGCAAATCGATGCGTTAAGCTTGGTGATTTTTGAACAAGCGCAACTAACCGAAGGAATTCAACTTGATGATCCAGTTGGTTTTGTTAAACGTATGAATGGATTTATTGCTTAATAATCCTCAACGCGTTTACTAACTTGGTTGAGCGTAACCTAGTAACCATTCTTTAATAAATACTGTCACTTTGTGGCAGTATTTTATTTGGCTCTAGAAATTTATTGTCACATCGCAAATTCAAGTACAAAACGCAAAATAATTAGTTTAATGAGCGCTTAATTTGAACCAGCTATAGCGTTTTATGCTAGAATTGAGCCTTATTTTATGCCTAATTGGGCTCTATTCAACCTAGGTAAGCAATCATGAAAAAAATCTCTTGTTTATTCATTCTCGCCAGTACACAGTTTTTACTTGGCTGTGCCAATATTAACGCATCAAATCAAGAAATAAATAATCCAAACCAAGGAACCGCACAAACCGGTGATCCAACCATTTTTGAACATCGTGATTAAAATTATGCTTAAACAAACTTTAAAATTTACTTTACTAACTGGACTATCAATTGGCTTAAATAGCTGTGGTTTATTCCAAGCTCCGCCACCGCCAACGCCAAGTAAGATAACCCACAACCTAAGTCAATCAACTTCAGGTACAATAATTTATGCGATAAACTTAGTGCCAATGGATGTACCCAATCCGAGCCAACCTAGGGTTGTTAACACAGCTGCATTTCGCGTCACGCAAAATGTTCTCAGTGGTTTAAACTCAGCCGTAATTATAAAACAAGATTATATAGTTACAGGTGTGTATAGCAATGATGGCACAACTTGCCAGATTTCTTGGCAAGGAATTTACCCAGATTATGCCTCTTTAGAAAAAAACCACGGTGACCTTGGCGCTGGTGAGTTATTAAACAATAATAGCTGTAATCCAAAACTAGGTATTCCACCTGGGCAACTCATGCAAATAATTTTTAAATAAGAGAGATTTATGTCAATAAAATCAGATAAGTGGATTCGTAAAATGGCTCAAGAGCATGATATGATATCCCCTTTTGAAGCCAATCAAGTTAAAGAAATTGCGGGAAATAAAGTAATTTCATTTGGTACCTCAAGCTATGGTTATGATATTCGTTGCGCCAATGAATTTAAAATTTTTACCAATATTAACAGCACTATTGTAGATCCCAAAAATTTCGATCCGAAGAATTTTGTGGAAATAACTAGTGATTCATGCATCATCCCACCCAATTCATTTGCTTTGGCACGTACCGTAGAATATTTTAAAATCCCACGTAAGGTGCTAACTGTCTGCTTGGGTAAATCAACGTATGCACGCTGTGGCATAATTGTCAATGTAACTCCATTTGAACCTGAATGGGAAGGTTATGTGACACTTGAATTTAGTAACACTACCCCACTACCCGCAAAAATTTATGCTAATGAAGGTGTGGCTCAAGTGTTATTTTTTGAGTCTGACGAAGAATGTGAAACCTCATATAAAGACCGCAATGGTAAATACATGGGGCAAACTGGTGTTACTTTACCAAAAGCTTAACTAACTTAAGCCAAGCACTTATTTGAATAGAATGAGTGCCACAGATATGATAAGAGCCGCATAAGCGGCTTTTATCATATCTGAAGTAGAAAATTAGTTCGTTTCAGTTGAGCGAATAAACTTAGTACCCATTTGAGTTGCTAAGGCTTTAATTCCAGCATGCGTAATTAAACAACGTGCAGTGGTAAAGCCTTCATGAGTTGTAGCCGCTTGCACAGTTTCAACTTCATCTGACTCAAGTGGTGTTACAACTGCCGCACGTGTACTTAAACTTGATAAGTCAATTAATTTTTCACGTTTTAAATACAACAAGTTAAATACAAACAAATCTTGAGTAACTTCAAATTGTTTTGAGGTAATTTCAATGCGTTTTTCATCAACATAGGTTGCTTGCAAGGCTTTTAATAAAGTTAATTGTAAATCTAAATTTAACATATTATTCTACTTTCTAATTATTTGAACCAAGGTTTAACTATTAAGCTAATTTATCATAGATGACTAGCTTACTTTTTATGGCAGTATTATACCAAAAATAACCGAGTAATGTCGAGGCTTATTACTTGAGTAAAGTCTCAGAAAAATAAACTAATTTTAAACACGCTAGTAATTGTGCAGAATGGTAAAATTCGGGCATTATTTAGATTAAATTAGTAAAGGGTTTAAAATGATTGAAGTTGGAATCGTAATGGGAAGTACTTCCGATTGGGAAGTTATGCAGCATGCCGCTAAAATTTTACGTGATTTTGGGGTTAATTATGAAACGCTGGTGGTTTCAGCTCACCGTACCCCAAATTTACTTTTTGAATATGCCGAGGCCGCTGAAACGCATGGTTTGAAAGTCATTATCGCTGGTGCTGGCGGAGCGGCACATTTACCAGGAATGTTAGCTGCCAAAACCATTGTGCCAATTTTGGGTGTTCCTGTGCCATCTAAATACTTAAAAGGACTTGACTCGCTATACTCGATTGTACAAATGCCCAAAGGAATTCCTGTTGGTACCTTGGCAATTGGTGAAGCTGGTGCTGCCAATGCGGCCTTACTAGCAATTCAAATCATGGCACGCTACAATCCTAAACTCGCAGAAAAATTACACGGCTTTCGCCAACAACAAACTGAGATGATGCTTAACATGAATTTGCCGGAGTTAACCGACTGATGCAACAAAAAATGATTTTACCACCAGCTTGGATTGGGATCTTGGGCGGTGGACAATTAGGCATGATGCTGGCAACCGTTGCCAAACAATTTGGTTACAACGTCGCGATTTTAGAACCAGATTTAAACTGCCCTGCAGCACGGCTTGCCGATCGACACATTGCAACCAGTTATACTGACCCAGATGGATTGCACCAATTAGCCGAACTCTGTGCGGTGGTTACTACCGAATTTGAGAATGTTCCTGCCACATCAATTGAGCAAATTGCACAAATCACGGCGGTGTACCCTACTGCTAAAGCCATTAAAATCGCGCAAAATCGCATTGCCGAAAAAAATTTCTTCCAACAAGTTGGACTTAAAACTGCACAATTTGCCGCCATTAATTCACTTGATGATTGTAATAGTGTGCCAGAAGAGTTATTCCCAGCTATTTTAAAAACAACTACCTTAGGTTATGATGGCAAAGGACAGGTAACCGTTTCCAATCAAGCCGAGCTACAATCTGCCTACTCAACACTCGGTGCTGTCGAGTGCATTTTAGAGCAAAAAGTTCAATTAGCCAAGGAAGTTTCGATCATTGTGGCACGAAATTGTCAGGGTGTGAGCTCATTTCCATTAATTGAAAATCAACACCGCAACGGAATTTTAGATATTAGTTATATTCCTGCTAATGTTACGCAAGACATACAACAGCAAGCTAGTGTCGCAGCAATTAATTTGGTCAATCAATTGGAATACGTTGGATTGTTAACCATTGAGTTTTTTATTACGCAAGATAATCAATTATTGGTTAATGAAATTGCGCCACGCCCGCATAATTCTGGGCATATTACACTTGAATCTACAATCACCTCGCAATATGAACAACAATTACGCGCCATCTGCGGCTTAAGCTTAGGCTCAACGGCATTAAAACAAGCTGGAGCAATGCTCAATCTGCTAGGAGATGTTTGGCTCGATCCTGAAATTAATCCCAACCAAATTTTGTTAGATAGCTTTCCTGATGCTAAATTTCATTGTTATGGTAAAAACGTAGCTAAGCTTGGGCGTAAAATGGGACATATTAGCTTAACCGATTCCGATCAATCGCAATTAGTTACGCGAATTCAGGCACTTAAGTTTAAATTAAATTTGAACTAAACACGTAATAAGCAACACCATAAAAATTAGATAAATATCAGCAGGTTAGATTGTTTTTGTAAAAAATATAAAAAAAGTGGTATCAGGTCACCACCTAATACCACCAAAACGAGGAAAACATGAAATTGAAACAATCTACATAGCTTGTCAAACACAAGAACGTATTAATTTAACTTCCTCGCTATTGTAACAGGCATTTTTTGTGCTGCATAGTACCCCAAATGGGGGTCACCCAACTCAAAAAATATAAATGTCGATACAATTCAATTTGTTATGTTAATTTTATTTATTAAAAAATGCATATTTAGAGCAAAATAATTTAGTAAATATCACTTTAAGATTTTTAAAATTGAAATGGAGAATCTTATTACCTGAGTAAGTTGAGTAAAACCGCTTATTTTATGGATTTAATTAATACTTTTATATCATGGAGAAGATGTATGTACTATTTTTCTTATGCTGCTAATATTAGCGTCGCTTGGTTTCAAAAAAGGATTGCCAGTGCGGAACCATTGGATACTTATGAACTACATGGTTATCGTTTAGAATTTAATAAAATTGGCGATGATGGTTCAAGTAAAGCGAATGCCGTTTACACAGGTAATCAGGAGGACAGCATTTGGGGCGTCGTCTATCAAGTCGCCGAGGAGGATCGCCACGCCCTTGAAAATGGTTATAATAGTCGTAAACACGGCTATATTAAGCAAAATATTACAGTTGAAGTTGATTATGAACCACACCAAGCGTTTATGTTTGTCGCCCATGAAGATTCTATTGATAATAATCTTAAACCTTATAGTTGGTACGTCTTTCATCTATTGCATGGTGCGATGTCAGCTGATTTCCCAATGGAATATGTTGGTATGCTACAAAATATAGATACCCTGACCGATACAGATATTCAACGTGCGTGTAATGAAAATGAGGTGTATGCTTAATCTATGATTAAATTTAATTCAAATTTTCAAGCTCAAAGCAAAACTGAGGATGATGTAATTTCAGTCAGTCAACTGAATAAATTGGCTAAATCTGCGCTAGAAAATAATTTACCGATTATGTGGATCAAAGGTGAAATTTCTGGACTTAAATCATATGCACATCTATATTTTGATCTTAAAGATGAAGGCGCCAAAATTTCTTGCGTGATGTTTGCTAAACTAGCTGGGATGTTAGATTTTGCGCTGGAAAATGGTACTCAAGTTGAAGTTCGTGGGCGTGTAACTATTTATCCACAAAATGGTAGTTACCAAATAAATGTTGAGCGCGTGCGTAAGGTTGGTTTAGGCGAATTATGGGAGGCCTATAGTCGATTAATTGTCAAATTACGTGATGAAGGATTATTTGAGGCTAAATATAAAAAGAGCATTCCAGTCTTTCCGCGTTCAATTGGTGTAATTACCTCCAAAGAAGGCTCGGTAATTCGCGATGTGCTAACAACTTTAAAACGTCGCATGCCCAATATTCCCATCATTATTTATCATAGCGCCGTGCAAGGCAATGATGCGACGATGCAATTATCTCGAGCTATTCGCAGCGCCAATCAACGTAATGAGGTTGACGTATTAATTGTCTGTCGTGGTGGTGGTAGTATGGAAGATTTATGGTGTTTTAATGAAGAAGCGGTAGCACGTGAAGTCTTTAAGAGCCAAATTCCACTAATTAGCGCAGTTGGTCATGAAACCGATACCACTATTATTGATTTTGTCGCTGATTTGCGTGCACCAACCCCAACGGCCGCCGCAGAATTAGTGGCTAAAAGTCGTAAAGAATGGTTAGACTTAGTTAATCGCTTAGAATTTAACTTAGTTAGCTGCTTCAGTAATTTAACCAATGATAAACAACAGCGCCTTGATTTAGCTCAAGCACATCTTAAGGCATTAAATCCATTAAATAAATTAGCTAATCAACGTCAACAAGTTAGTCAATTGCAACATCAGCTCAGACAGGCAATTAAAACCAAAGTAACAAAATTAACTTGGCAAGTAGATTTGTATCATAGTAAACTACGACACTTAAAAATTGATGTTCGACCAGTGCATAAGCGTCTAGAACAATTACAACTACGCTTACAGCGTGCGTTACATAATCATCAATTACAACAACAGCAACGCTTGAATAATTGTTTGCAAGCCTTAACTTTACTAGATCCACAACATGTTCTTAAACGTGGTTACGCAATCGTGCAAGATTCACAAGGTAAAGTGTTACAAAGCGTTAAACATGCTAAACATCATGCGCGAGTTAATATTAGTCTTGCTGACGGAAGCGTAAGTGCTATTATTGATAAACAACACACTCCGCAACAAGCCGAGCTAATTTAAACCACGCATAAATTGACTGCTTCTAAATTTTAAAAATAAAAACACCCTTGGGGGTGTTTTTATTTTTAGGTATGCTCACGCAATTATTTAGAATCTTGCGAATTATTGCCTGATGGAGGCATCATTCCCATGCCCATACCGCCACCCATACCATTACCACGCTTAGGTGGTTTACATTGTGGATTTTGCGCCATAAAACTTTCCATATAGTTATGATTTGCAATCATTAATGTTCCAACTTTATTAGCATCATTGGCTTTAATTGCCGCTTCAACTTGTTGATGGTTAGTCCGCATATGCTCTAGTGCTGGTTTGCAACTTGAATCCATCATCATTGGCGGCATTTGAGGTGGTTGAGATTGATCTGCATTGGCAATTCCAAAACTAGCCACGCCCAATAATAACATTGATAGTAATTTTTTCATAATTAATCCTTAAATTAAAAAAAGTCTCTCAATTCTAGCAACCGCTAGAATTACACCATTGTAGCACAAGTTTAAAACTTATCGCACAATTACTTACGCCGCTGAATTTCAGCCGCAATTAAGCTTTCAGCAAACCCAGCCAAGCGTTCAAACATTAATTGTTCCCAACCTACTTGCTGCAATAAATTTGGAGCACAGTATAAGACAATATGCCGCGGATGAATTAAAGAAAAGCCCAGTGACACCAAAGCAAACGCCAAGCGCTGTAGCTCATCATCGGGGCTGTCGAGGTTTAAATAATGACATAACAGCGCGTTTAACGGTTCATGAATAAATTGAGCAGGCGCAAAAATCAAATCATCGGCTAATCCTGTTGGTTCAAATTGTTCACGCTTTACCAGTTCATGAACTAAATTATGCAGTTTATTTCCATCAGGATGATGTGCCCCAAATGGATGCATTTTATTTAAAAATGGTGCGAGTAAAATCATATAAAACCCAACCAACGCCTCATGTTTGGGCTGATTTAATAATTCTAGCTGCTCAATTAGTGGTTTAGGCAGATTTTTGAATGCTTCACTAAAGATAGCACGATACAATCCAGCTTTATTCGTGAAATAATAATGGATTGCCGTAATATTAGTCTCTGCGGCTAAACAAATTTCACGGGTGGTGGCTTTAGTAAAGCCTTTCTCAACAAAAATCTTAGCCGCAACTTCAAGCAGACGATCACGAGTATTTAGCATATTTTACACATTTAATAAATTTCATTAAGATAATTGTTAATCATTATAACATAATTTAAGTCACCCGCTCAATCAGGAACCAGACATCACGCCCAGTATACCAGATTAATTAGCTTTAATTTTATTCCGCAAACTAAAGATGCGCTGAATATTTAATTTCTCAATTAAACGCTTAACTTGGTGCATAGGATGAAAATCATCAACCAATTCAAAAACCACGGGTACAACTAACAAGCTAAGAAAAGTTGAGGTTATCAAACCACCAATTACGGTTAATGCCATTGGTGCGCGAAAACTTGAATCCCCTTCCAATCCAAGTGCAATTGGTAACATTCCAATCACCATCGCAACGGTTGTCATCATGATAGGTCGTGAACGTTTAACGCAAGCTTCAATAATGGCTGTTTTTCTAGATATATTAGGTTTACTCATTTCACTTAGAGCATAATCAACCAAAAGAATAGAATTTTTAGTGACTATTCCCATCAGCATTAAAATACCGATTAGAGACGGCATCGATAAACTATAGCCAAAAATAACTAAACTCCCTAACGCACCACTAATTGCTAATGGTAATGCTGACAAAATCGTTAGTGGTTGCTTAAAGTCTTTAAATAATAAGACTAACACACAATACACACAAAGAATTCCAGTTACCATTGCCATCACAAAATTGCCCACCATTTCATTCATACGTTCAATATCACCTGACATGACTTGGTGAATTCCAGAGGGTAAATTTTTCATTAAAGGAATTTGACGAATCTTTTTATCGACTACCCCAATATTTTGCCCTTGCAGATCTATGTTTAGACTAATACTCCGATTACGGTCATAACGTGTAATTTGAGTCGGACCGCTGGTAAATTTTATTCCTGCAATATTTGCCAATGGCACTGGTCCATTATTACCGCTAATCCGTAAACTAGCAATATCATTCAGCGAGCTACTATATTTATGCTCCAATTGCACCCGAATTGGAATCTGACGATCAGGTAAATTTAATTTTGCCAAATTAGTCGCATAATCGCCTGAAGTTGCCACTCGAATTACTTCTCCAATATGATTGGCGGTTATGCCTAATTCTGCGGCTTTATTATAATTAACATCAATAGCAATTTCGGGGCGAGTTAGATTATCACTCGATGAGACATTCCCTAATCCAGAATCTTGCTTTAAGCTTGCTTCTATTTTGGCTACTACCTGCTTAAGTAATAAACTATCCTCTCCAGTTAAGACTAATGAATACTTTTCTCCAATGCCACCACCAGCAATTGAAAATCTCACCCCAGGGATAACTTTTAAACGTTGTTGTATATGTTGTTCTAATTTAGCTTGGCTTAATTTACGTTGATGACTATCAACTAAATTAAACGTAATACTGCCACTGGACACATCGCTATCTGAATTACTCGTCGAGCCACCTTGTACACCACTACCAATTGTTGCATAAATATTTGAAATATCTTTAAAATCTTTATTTAACTGATAGACTTTAGCGATAACTTGCTCCGTGTCGCTAATGGTGCTCCCAGGTGCTAATTGAACTTGTAACATGATTTGATTATTATCTTGCGATGGAATAAATGTAGTAGGAATCAATAAAACCAAAATCATCGAAGCACTAAAAAAGCCTAACGCATACAGCAATGTTTTCCAACGATTAAGCAAACACCACTCTACCCAAAGAATGTATTTATTCATGATACGACTGCGCGTTTCATTTTCTGGTTTAGCTTTCAACATGTAAGCCGCTAGCATAGGCGTAAGTAAACGTGCAACCAAAAGTGACGCCATTACCGCAATTGCGGCAGTCCAACCAAATTGTTTGAAAATCCTCCCTGGAATCCCGCCCATAAACGCAGTTGGTAAAAATACTGCAACTAAGGTTATCGAGGTAGCGATCACCGCCAGACCGATTTCGGTGGCAGCATTCATCGCGGCTTTAATTGGGGATGGATTAAATTTCAAATGCCGCACAATATTTTCGACTTCAACAATTGCATCATCAACTAAAATTCCAATTACCAAAGTAAGAGCGAGTAAGGTTATGGTATTTAAGGTAAATCCTAACCAATAAATTGCCACAAAGGTTGGAATAATTGAGAATGGTAATGCAGTTGCCGCTACAAACGTTGCACGCCAATCGCGCAAAAATAACCAAACCACTAAAATGGCTAAAATTGCTCCCTCGTATAGTGCTTGCATTGAGCCATGATAAGTACTTTTAATCGCACTCACACTATTGCTAATTTCTTTAATCTGTATATTCGTATGCTTTTGTTGATATTGCTGAATTACTTTACGCACCGCGGTTGCAACGCTTACCTCACTGGAGCCTTTAGTTGCATAAACCTCAAAACTAATTACAGGTTTACCATTCAAAAATGCCATTTGACGAATTTCGGCATTGGTATCTTTAATCATCGCCAATTCGCTTAGTTTAACATAGCGCGCATTGGCTAATGGCACATACAAATTAGCTATATCACTAACATTTGAAATATTTGGCTTGGCTTGGATAACTTGCTCAGTGCCACCAACAGCAACTCTACCACCAGAAAAATCTTGGCGAACATTATATAACTGACTTGAAATGTTATTTATGGTCGTATTTAAACTAATTAATTTATTCGGATTAAGTAGAACCTGAATTTCACGATCAACCCCGCCCTGCCGCGTAATTTTACTAACTCCAGCTACAGCACTCAATAATTTATTAATTTCATTATCGACAAACCAAGATAAATCGGCCGTATCCAGCGGACCACTAATTTGATAAGTTAAAATAGAATTGCTTCCCATCGTAACTTTACTAATCTGAGCTTCATTACTGCCAGCAGGAAATTGATCCTTAATTTTATCCACGGCATCTTTTACCTCATCCACTGCGTCTTGGAGATTTTTATCCAAATCAAACTCAATTGTCGTAGTTGAACTGCCATCGCTAATGGTTGAATTAATATGTTTTATATCATTTACATTCGCTACACTATCTTCAACCTTACGGGTGATCTGAGCTTCAAGTTGCTCTGGTGTAGCACCGGGTAATGAGACGGTCACATTTACCGAAGGGAAATCCATATCTGGAAAATTGTTAATTTTTAACTTCTGAAATCCAAATAAGCCCGCCAAAGTTAATAAGGCAAATAACATAAAAACAGGAATTGGATTTTTGATTGCCCAAGTAGAGAAATTCATGCTTATTTAACCTTTGCTAACGTAACTAAATCACTCTCATTCAGAAAAGATGCGCCATCAACGACGATGCGATCGGTTGGTTTAAGACCAGCTTTAACTTCTACCATCTTCGCATTAATTTGCCCTAATTCAACTTTAACTTTATGCACTCGCCCAATTTTAGAATATTGCATAACATAATTATAGCCATCACTACTAATTACTGCCTTAAATGGAATCACCAAACCAACTGAACTACCCGCATAAATACTTCCCGTAACACTCATGCCAATTTTCAAACTACTCTCAGCAGGAATGTCAATATAGACAATTCCGCTTTTGGAGTTTAGATTTAAAACTGGCGAAATTTGGCGCACTCGACCATTAATCACAGCATTTGAATTAACTTGAATAGTAACAACTTGTCCTGATTCAATTTGATTCAATTCATCCAAACCAACTTCAGCTTGCCATTCCAATTTATTATGGCGAATAAGCCTAAATAATTCACTCCCGCTTTGCACAATACTTCCTGCCGTTGCGGTGCGTGATGAAATCACACCGTCATCTGGCGAAATTACCTTTGTGTAACTCAATTTAAGTTGTTGCAACGATAAATTTGCATTCGCCGCATTTAATTTAGCTTGGGTAGTTTTTTGGGTGGTTAAATACTGTAATAATTCCTGTGAACTTATTGCGCCAAGTTTTTCTAAGCTCCGCGCTTGATTCGCTTCAATATTAGCCTTCTCTAAATTGGCTTTAGCCTCGGCAACATCCGCAATTTGCCCCATTAAATCAGCATTTATTTGTGCAGCATTTAACTGCGCCAATAATTGACCTTTTTTTACTTTATCGCCAACGTTGACTTCCACATCAATTAAATCTAGTCCACCAACTTCAGCACTAATAATTGTTTCTTGCCACGCCTGAATTAAACCATTCGCATTTATGATCAATGGAATCGATTCACGCTGAGGTGTGACCGTTGTAACCGTCATGACCGCAACATTATTTTCGTTAGGCGCTTTATCTGCAGCAGGCTTACCACCACAAGCACACAAAGCACCAGCAAGACCACAACACAGAAAGAGATTCTTTATTTGCAACATTTTTAATTACCAATTAAAATAAACTTAAACATCCATTAAACGACGAAACCAAAGCATAAAACCCCAGCAATTTGTCGCCAACCTATTCAACAAACTACTGGCTAACCGTTTTATTCCACTCACCACCAACTGCTTTATACAACGCGATCCAAGCTTCAACTTGTTCCAACTTGGCTGAGGCCAGTTTTTCCTTAGAGCCAATCAGTGTTACGCGAACCGTCTCTAAATCTAATAAATTCGCCCAACCAGTATTGTATTTTTGATTATAACCTTCAAAATACGCTGCATAATTTTGCTCAGCTTTTTCAGCCGCCACAACCCGCTGATTTGCCGCATTAATTCTGACTAAAGAGTCTTCAACTTCCTGAACTGCGTTAATTATTTTGCTGCGATAAGTTGCGAGTGCTTCTTCATACTTCGCCGAACTTAAACTTTCTTGCGCGCGTAAATAACCACCATCGGTGAAAGGTAAACTGATTGATGGTCCAAGTGACCAAGAAGTTGGCTGCCCAGCATATAGCGACCCGCCATTGGCACTAATTGAACCAGTTAGTGATACTTGTGGATAGCGATTAGCAATAGCTACACTCAAATCAGCATTCGCCGCGGCCAAATTACGCTCTGCTGCGGCAACATCGGGACGCTGATTGATAATTTCAGCGGGTAACGCATTTATGCTAACTTCTTTGGGTAGTGGAATATAGCCAAAACTTTCGCTTAATTTAGCCTCCAATTGTGTATGGCTGACACCACTTAATGCAACCAATTGATTGGCATATTTTTCACACACGCCACGTTGTTGCGCTAAGGTACTGCTATTTTGATACAGCGATCCTGAGGCTTGATTGCCATCGGTTCGCGGTGAAAACCCTGCATTTACACGAAGTTCAGTGATATTTTGAGTTGCTAGACGAGATTTATTTTCTTCCTGATAGGTCAGCAGTAAGTTTTGACATTGACGAATACTCACGTAAACATCGGCAACTTGTGTGGCTAATGAAACTTTAGCATCATTCCAATTTTGTTGACTGGCAGCATAACGCGCTTCAGAAGCTTCAATTGCCCGCCGATTCGCACCAAACAAATCAATCTCCCATGACATATTGGCACCAGCACTATAACCATTAGTCATGCCATTATTTGAAAAAACATCCCCCGTTCCACCAGTTGTATTAGTTGAAACTATAGTATTTTTATCCACTTCTGCCGAACCAATCCCAGTTACACTTGGAAAAAGAAATGAACGACTACCTTGGAGATTAGCTTGCGCTTGCTTAATTTTGGCAATTGCTTGAAAAATGCTTGGATTAGTTTGCAGCGCCGATTCAATTAAATAACTTAAAGTTGGATCTTTAAATTGCCCCCACCAATCAATCAGTTGCAAATCACTTCCATTGTGCGGTAATTTAGCATGCCACTCCGCGGGTAGATTAACTTGTTGTGGTGTTGGTTTGACGTAATCGCTGCCAACTGCACAACCACCAATTAGGCTAAAAATGGCTAAACCGAGAATAAATTTGGCAAACTTTTTCAACATGCAGACCTTAAGTAATTTAGTTAGTATTAAATCTAGCGCTTGCTAGAGATAAAATTATAACATACTAATTCTAGACTACTCAAGGAAAGTGAAATTAATCAGCGCAATTGATCATTCATTAAGTGTGAGATCAATTTTAAACATAAACGTCGCAGCCTATTTCAATAAATACTTCACGGGCTATTATTGCTTGCTTTAAGTAAGCCACGGTGATTACACTTTTTTACTTAATTTAGGCTTACTTGCAAAATAAATACTCTTAAAACATGCTAATATACGCGTTTCAACAAAGATATTTTATTCCCAAAGGTCTTATGCACACGTTTAAAAATCCAACTAAACTCAAAATTATTTTACTGTTAAGCTGTTTAACACTGAGTAGCTTAATTCCACAATACTTAAGTCGGATGAATTTAGACGTTGCATTTTGGTTTTATAACCATTTCAGCACTTATTTTGGTGATTTATGGTACTGCTGGAATAATTATCTGAGTAAAGGCTTTAATTACCCTATCGAATATCCAGCTGGAATGCAGTTTTTATTTGAACTAATTGCCAAAATTCCAGGTATAAAAGAAAACTACAATTATTACACGCTAATTATTTCAAGCCTTATCGCAAGTGCGGGATTAGCTTGTAGTCTATTGCTGTATTTAGCAACTGGAAAACCCGGCCAAATAATCCGCTACTGGATATTTGCCCCGAGCTTTCTATTTTATGCCCTGTATAATGTGGATTTAATTCCAATTTTGTGCATTATCCTAAGTTACTATTTTCAACAGCAACAAAAACCCTCCGCTGCGATTTTAAGCCTTGCCATCGGCACCGCAATTAAAGTTTTCCCGATTTTTCTGCTACCAGTATATCTATTGACCAATCCACCTAAACAGCGGCTTAAATTAGTTATGCTCTTTGTAATTACATGGCTAGCGTGCAATCTGAATATTATGCTCACCGATTGGGCGCGCTGGATTTATCCATATCTGTGGCAAATTCAAGAAAATTTTGCCAAAAACAACCATGATGCTTCATGGACTTGGCTAGTCTATGTTTTGTTTGATCATTTTGGAATTGGGAGCTGGTCAGGTAAGGTAAGTTTGCTGTTGTTTGCGAGCGGTTATTATCTAATTCTGCGCAAATATCCACAGTGGTCGCTGATACGCAAATTAACCGCGGTTATGATTTTATTTCTATTAACCGATCGAATTTATTCGCCACAATATAATTTATATCTTTTACCATGTTTGGCATTACTGGATTATAAGGTTAATTGGCGCTATTTTTACCTATTGGAAATCCCTAATTTTTGCCAAGGATTGTTCTTATTTGCGATTAAAAATCAGCCTTGGTTGTTACAAAGCCTGATCGGTGTTAAATATTTAGCGCTAATTTTATTATTGAATGAATTAATGCGTAAACCGCAAGATGTAAAAGAATAAATTTAACTCTCTAGCTGACGATAAAAAGCCAGCAAGCGCTCCTGCTCTTGATCCCAGGTATAATGATTTAACACCGCTTGACGTCCATTTTCACCCATTTGTTGGGCTTGCTCAGGATTAGCTAACAACCACTTACAGGCTGCAGCAATTGCCTGCGCATCGGACGGATCGACCATCAAGCCACAATTATGCCCTTGCACAATTGACTGCCACAGTGGAAAATTAGAAGTAATTACAGGAATCCCTGCTAGCATATATTCAAATAATTTAATTGGCAAAGACTCTAAATAACTTGGCGTTGGTAGCAACGTAACCATGCCAATTTTAACTTGACCCAGTAATTCACTGACTTGTTGACGATTTAAAATTCCATGATAGTTGACTTGCTTAAAGCCCTGACTTATTTTAATCTTACTTTCGCTGTCACCACTATACGGTCCAGCTAAATCCAAGGTTAAACCACTAAGCGCTAAAGAATCCACCAAGGGTAAAATACCACGCATTTCCGAAATACTGCCGAGATAACACAGATGATCACTGCGTTGTTGCCATGTAACGTTTAACTGCGTTAATTCAGCTAAAATTGGATAATTATGAATTGCGATGCTTTTGGGATTGTAGCGAACAAAGCGCTGGGTAATAATCTCCGTCGCACAAATCACCCCCGCAAATTCATTTGCCGCCTTACGCTCTTGCCATTCCACATAACGTGAAATCACTGGACGCAATAATTTTGGAATCCAATGCTTATTCATGATTTGTTTCGGCACATCTTCATGCACATCATAAATAACTTTGTAACCTAGGCGAGCTAATTTACGCCCAATGCCAATTAACTCAGGATCATGGAAATGCACTACGTGCGGTTTAAGCACGCAGACTTGATTAAAAATAGCTTGGCTGGTAACGCGCATCCGCTTAAGCCGTCCACCAGCGACTTTACCCACATCATAGATATGGATACCCGAATGCAGTTCATCACCGAGCGAATCAGCGACAATCAAGCTAACTTGATGTTCACGTGCTAAAGCTTGGCATTCTTTAATAAAAATCCGAATATCATAACGTGGATGCACCGAAGTAATATGACAAACTTTCATCTTAGACATTCACCACTTGAGTTAAATAATTTTGCAACTGCACTAATTTACCATGAAAAAAATGCCCGGTTTTAATAAACACACTCACTGGCACATCATGTTGTTCCGCCCATTCATAAATTGCGCTTAAAGGAATCACCTCATCTTCTTGACCATGAATCACCAAAGTTTTATTCCGCTCGGGAACTTGCACACTATAACGCGTTACGGCAGGTCCAATCAAAATTAATTTTTGATGCTCAACTTGCAGCGCTAAATTCGAGATAACAGCGGTACCAAAGGAAAATCCTGCCAATACAATCGGCAAATCAGGATGTTGTGCTTTAGCATAAGCATAAACTGCGTGCGCATCTTCAACTTCACCAGTGCCAAAATCATGTTCGCCAGCACTCATTCCGACCCCGCGTAAATTGGGACAGTAACATAAAAAACCTTTGGAATTTAAGACCTTGGCAATCGTTTGGACAATTTTATTGGTATAGGTTCCACCACCTTTAGGATCAGGATGGATAATCACCGCTATTCCACGCACCGCTTCTTTGGGACTTAATTCTAATGTATCTAAACTCCCCACTGGACCAGCAATTAAAATTTGCCGTGCATTCCTTGGCATAAACATCGCATTTGGTGTCATATTAATCCTCTCCAATAAAATCTAAACTTAATCTAATTTACGCATCCGTGTACGCTTTTTACCGCTCACCACACTTTTCAATTTTTCGCAATAAGTGTTTTTATCCAAAGTGAAACAATTAATGAAATTACGTCGCTCATGCGCCACCGCCAGATATAATTCATGTAAGCTCAGTTGCTCAAAATTAACATAGCGATTTAAATCATTAATTGCGACATCTTCAAATTCGTCACAGTGTAACTCAAGATAATTAATTAATCTAAATAATTCAATTACCTGCTGATCCATTTTCTCCAATTCATCTAATTCTGGAATCGGAAATTCACGAGCTAATTTAGGCTGATTAAACAATGCGTGTATTAGCGTTTTAAGCGAATTAATATTTGGAGGATCACGCTTAATTTGATTTTGAAAAGCGTCGTTAATATTCTTTAATTTACGATTATAAAAAGCAAACCGCGTGCGATTATTTAAAATGCTTTCCACCACACTCGGATCTAAGTCCACAACATTAGCTAATTGTTTTTTAAGGATCACTTGCAAAGCAATCGCTTTAATTTGATCAATATAGGGTTTAACCAAACTGATTAAGCGCGCTTTACCCTCATCGGTGTTAATTTGGACATCCGCGACTAATTGATTTAATAAAAATGTCACTAAGCCCAGCGAACTAGTTTTAATCCGCGCATGAAAACCTTCCACCCCAAATTCACGAATATAGCTATCGGGGTCATGTTCAGCAGGCAAAAATAGAAAACTCACCGCTTTAATATCGGTAACTAGCGCCATCGAACGCTCAAGCGCGCGCCAAGCGGCTTTTTTACCTGCATTATCACCATCAAAAGAGTAGCAAATATTGTCACAGAGCCGAAATAAAATTTTAATATGCTCTTCGGTAACCGCCGTTCCCATGGTTGCAACCACATTGGTTACGCCATATTGATTGAGCGCAATCACATCCATATAGCCCTCAACCACAATCACTTGATTTAGCTCACGAATGGATTTTTTAGCCTCGAATAAACCATATAATTCTTTGGATTTATTGAATAATTCGGTTTCAGGAGAGTTTAAATATTTAGGTTCACCTTTAGTTACAATGCGTCCACCAAAACCAATTACTTCACCTTTGACATTTTTAATCGGGAACATTACCCGTTCACGAAAACGATCATAACGTTTGCCATTTTCATTTTCAATAATTAAGCCACACGCAATTAGCAATTTACTTGAGGCATAATCACTAAAATTTTGCTGCAAATTCTGAAAATTATTCGGTGCAAAGCCTAATTCAAATTGATTAATAATATTGGAATTGAGACCACGATGCTGTAAATAATGCTGCGCATAGCTTGACGCGGCTAATTGCTTGCGATAAAAAGTTACCGCACTAGTCATGGTTTGATGAATATCTAATTTATGTTGTTTATGACGTTGAACCTGTTCTTTACTTAATTTAGGTTGATTTTCATCTTCAGGAATTTGCACACCATATTGATCGGCTAATGATTTCACCGCTGAGACAAAATCCAAGCCTAAATACTTCATCACAAAGCTTATTGAATTACCCGATTCGCCGCAGCCAAAACAATGATAGATTTGTTTAACTGGGCTAATCGAAAACGAAGCCGACTTTTCATTATGAAATGGGCAGCAGGCAAAATAATTTTGTCCTGAACGCTTAATTTTAATATGCTTGCCAATTACATCGACGATATCGGCGCGCTCGGCAACCTCATCAATGGTTTTTTGTGGAATTTGCATCCTATTTAGCCATAACTTGTTTTATTTCACCCGCGGTTAATTCACGCCATTCGCCAGTTTCTAGGCCACGATCTACAATATTATCAATGCGAATGCGCTTTAAATCCACCACTCGATAATCACAAACTTCAGCCATACGGCGTAACTGACGATTCACGCCTTCAGTTAAAGTTATTTTATACGCATGAGTCCCAATTTGCTTAACTTGTGCAGGGCGTAATAACTTACCGTCCAGCTCAATGCTACCGTTAGCTTGTTTGGCTAAATACTCAGCGGTAACAGCTTTATTAACCCGTACAATATATTCTTTTTGTTTGGCAAATTCTGCCCCAAAAACTTTATAGACAAATTTACCATCATTCGATAAAATCACCAAACCATGGCTATCTTTATCTAAACGCCCTGCATAAGTTAAATTTTTTACTACTGGCAATAAATCAAAGATAGGCTTACCGTCTTCGCGATTTTTACTGCACACATAACCTTTGGGTTTATTTAAAACGATATAACGAAACTGTTGTTTTTCCAGCGTTAATTCAGGAGACAGTTCAACTTTGTCCAAGAGAGGGTTCAATTTAAAACCCAATTCAGTAATTATTTGACCATTAACCTTAATATAGCCCTTGGCAATAAACTCATCAGCCTTGCGGCGTGAGCAAATATCTTGATCTTTGAGGTATTTATTTAAGCGTACCAATTCCACAACTATTCTTTCTTTGCGATTAAAACAGGATTAAACCATTGATTATAACAAGAAGCGCTAAATGACAACTAAATTAATCATTAGAATTATTGTGCACTGCATATGTATTTTGAGACTTAACATTGCTATAATCCGCTAATCATTTTTTAATCTTTAAAGGTAGTCACTATGCGTAAAATACTTCTCACTTTGTTACTCTCCGCATCTCTGGGTGTAAGTTTTGCTGATAACGCCAATAAGCCTACCGTTGAAATCTTAGCCACAGGTGGTACCATAGCGGGTACGGCTAGCTCACAAACCTCAACTATTTACAAAGCTGGTAGCTTAACCGCCGAGCAGCTAATTGCATCAGTAAATGGATTAAGTGACCTTGCCAACATCCAATACGCTCAAGTCTATAACAAAGATAGTGGTGATATAACGCTCAACGATTGGCTACATCTCGCAAGCGAAGTGCAAAAAGCGGCAGATAATCCAAAAATAAATGCCATTGTAATTACCCATGGTACCGATACAATGGAAGAAACGGCTTATTTTCTTGATCTAGTGATTAAAACCAATAAACCCATTATTTTAGTTGGTGCAATGCGCCCAGCGACTTCGATGAGTTCAGATGGTCCGCTCAATTTATATAACGCTGTAGCCGTAGCCATTGATAAACAATCAAGTTCACGTGGTGTATTAGTTGCGATGAATGAAAAAATTTTTGATAGCCGTAATGTTACTAAAACTAATACTACCGAAGCCGAAGCCTTTCAACAACCCAACGGAGGTACAATTGGCAATGTTAACATGGGTAAAGTTTCATATCAGTCAATAGCAACTCGAGCAAACACGAATAGCACTCCGTTTAGCGTCAACCAAGAGAGTAAATTACCTGATGTAGAAATAATTTATGAATATGCTGGCGTAAACCCACAAATGCTTGATCACATTCTCGATACCAAAGGTTTAAAAGGACTGGTAATTGCTGGCGTTGGTGATGGCAATATCCCAAGTTATGAAAAAGACTTCTTAATAAAAGCGCGTAAAAAAGGCATCGTCATTGTGCGCAGTAGTCGGGTTGGCAGCGGAGCAGTTAGTTACGATTACAACAATCTTGATACCACTTACGATTTAATTGCAGGTGATAACCTTAATCCACAAAAAGCACGGATTTTATTAATGCTAAGCCTGATGAAGACTAATGATGTTAAACAAATTCAAACTAATTTCTATACTTACTAAAAAGAGGATATTATGAACTACCGTATTGAACAAGACTTTCTTGGTGAATTAAAAATTCCGCATGACGCATATTATGGCGTGCACACAGCTCGAGCCTTAGCCAATTTTAATTTACCCAATTATCATCTAACCCATAACTACTTAATTCAAGGCTTTGCTAAAGTTAAAATCGCGGCGGCCAATGCCAATTATCGCACTGGTAAAATTAATAGTGAAACCTGTAAGGCGATCATTTTTGCCTGTGAACAAATTTTAGCGGGCAAATACCTCGATCAATTTACAATTCCTGCCATTCAAGGTGGCGCTGGAACCTCAACCAACATGAACGCTAATGAAGTAATTGCTAATATTGCACTCGAGCATCTTGGCTATGAAAAAGGGCGCTACGATATCTTGCACCCAATTAACCATGTCAATATGTCACAATCAACGAATGATGCCTACCCTACCGCAATTAAGCTCGGAATTTATGAATTAATTAATGAAGTCGAACGCAACTTAAAATATTTGCGCCGTTGCTTAGAAGATAAGGCCGATGAATTTAAAGATATAATGAAAATGGGTCGTACTCAATTGGAGGATGCAGTGCCAATTGCTTTAGGGCGTGAATTCAAAGTCTATGCCATGGCAATTAATCGTGATGTACGACGCTTGCATCAAGTTAAAGAATTATTTTTACAAGTTAACATGGGTGGCGATGCAATTGGGACTGGGGTATCCAATCATCCTGATTATCGAATTGCAGTAATTGAAGAACTGCGTAAAATTACTAAAACCCCGATTACCGCCTGTGAAGATTTAGTTGATGGAACACAAAATTTAGATGTTTTCCCACAACTTTCAAGCATGCTGAAAATTTGTGGTTTAAATTTACGTAAAATTGCTAATGACCTACGTCTAATGAACTCTGGTCCAACCACATCAATTCATGAAATTGACCTACCTGCATTACAAGCTGGTTCAAGCATTATGCCCAAAAAAGTCAATCCAGTGGGTGCCGAATTTATCATGCAAATTGGCTACAAAATTTTAGGCAATGACTTAATTGTTTCAGAATGTACCGTCGGTGAATTTGAATTAAATGCTTGGGAGCCACTAATTGCCGATGCGTTATTTGAAAGCCTAACTCTTTTACGTGACGGATTAGAATTATTTTCAAATACCGTAGTAAAAGGTATAACTGCCAATAAATCACTTTGCGAAGAATACTTTGAGCATTGTCCAACAGCGGCAACCGAGTTAATTTCAATTATTGGCTATGACAATGTGGCACAAATAATTGCGCGAGTTAATGAAACTGGTGAATCGTATAAAAAAGCTGCAATCGAAATGGGGTTTGTCGAAGCTAATTATTTTAGCAAATAAGACAAAGAGATACATTGCGAACTTTTAAAAACATCGTAACACTAAAACCCAACATTAATGCAAAAGTATGTTACATTTTAGTTTTTGTTGGGGTTTTATATAATTTTAATGCACATTTTATGTAATTAATGCTACAATATAGCAAATTGGTATAATGGGCTGTTTCAGCTCATTATTGTTTTTTAATCGCGAAATAATTCGTATGGGAGCTAACCAGAATGAAGGCAGCACGGGCAATCATTATCAGTTTAATTTTAGGCATTCTCTTTGGCTGGGTAATTAGAAATATTAGTTTACCTCAAGCAACAACCAACTCGCTCTTAGAGTATTTATCGATGGCTTCAGATATCTTCATTAAGCTCATCAAAATGATCGTTGCGCCATTAATTTTCGCATCACTTAGTTTGGGTGTAATTAATATTGGTGAAAACTCAAAAGGTCTTGGGGTTTTGTTTGGTCGCGTATTGGGATTATTTGTTATTTCGTCGATTTGTTCGTTATTTATTGGTTGGTTTGTAATTGATCTATTTAAACCAGGTCTTTCGATGGTTGAAGTTGGCAAAAGCTTACTTGAATCTGGAACGATTGCTGGCGGTAAATTTGACTCATCTTCAATTTCATTATCGCACTTTGTGCAAGAAACTATTCCAGATAATATTATTAATGCCTTTGCGGGCGGACATATTATTCAAATTGTAATTTTCTCAATCTTCTTTGGAATTGCTTTAACCAAGGTAAATCCAGCTGGACGTGAGTTAATGCGCAATTTATTGGATACGTTAATGCACGCGATGTTTGCAATTTGTAATATCGTTATGAAATTAGTTCCAATTGCAGTTTTTGCCTCAATTGCCAATGTTATTATCAAAAATGGCTTTGGTGTACTTTATACTTATATGGTATTTATTGTTGAGTATTATTTAGCACTAATTGTTGTATGGTTAGTTATTTACGCGGTATCGTTAAAGGTAGTTGGACGTAAGATTAATGAATTAATTAAAGCAATTATTCCGCCACTCTCGCTGTCATTTGCAACTTCATCTTCAGAAGTGGCTTACCCAGCGGTATTTGAAGCATTAGAAGAACATGGCGTGCGTGAAAAAATTAGTAGCTTTGTAATGCCAATGGGTTATTCTTTTAATATGATCGGCTCAATGGTTTACTTCAGTTTTGCAATTATTTTTATCACACAGGTATTTGGAATTGATATTTCATTTACGGATAAATTATACATTTTCTTTATGTTGTTAATCACCTCTAAAGGTATTGCTGGTGTACCACGTGCATCCATTATGGTGATTTCATCGGCGGTGACAGCTTTTCATTTCCCTGCTGCAAGTATCTTACTCTTGTTGCCAATTGATGCCTTTGCTGATATGGGACGCAGTGCCACCAACGTTTATGCTAATGCAGTGATGACAACTTTCATTGATAAATGGCATAAAGATTAAGTCATAATTCTTTAAACTATCTTGCAAAGCCGCTAAACATTCTAGTTGGCTTTGCTTTTTTATATGCCCGCATTTATCATAAAAGGAATTCACGTGATAAATTATATCGCCAAATCGTTTAAACAATATATAAAAGAATGGTCCGAAGCAGATTTACTGGGATTTAATAAATTTTTAATTCGTGATGTCCTACTACATTTATTTAAATTGGATAATGTTCTTCCAATTATGATGGGACTACTCTTATTGGGTTTAACTATTCAAGCGCAAGAATCAGTTTATATTTTCATCCCCCAATCAAGTATTACTTCATTTATTAGCTTTGTTTTAATTCAATTTGCCATCGCATTATTAATGTTACTGGTTTGTCCATTCGTTATTATTCTAGTGTTTAATCATATTGGCTATAAATTACCCCACATTATGCCTAAAATATTTTTGCCTGTAAAATTAGCTTTATTAATAATCAGTTTTTATTTTTGCCTTAAACTTACAGCACATGGAACTTTTAAAGTTAATGATGTATTTTTAATTATGCTATTATGGTGTGGTCTCTATTTCTTTCTAATGAATCTTTACCTAGCCCAGAAACATCACCAAAATCCATTAAAATTGACTACTTTTAGAATTTTATTTGCCATTTTTTTTATTTTAACCATCATTAAGCCTTTTAGCACAATTTTATACCGCACGTCCGAAATGATTAACTACATGGAAATCAACCCCTCGCTGTATTTAACTCAAACTAATTGTAAACTAATCGCTAAGCCACTTAATTCTTCAATTGATAAAAATAACCTCAGTAGCAATTATTCACAATATTTTGAAAGCGCTGATGGCGGTTGCTATTTAAATGGCAATCTGATTCGCCTTGGCTTTGCTTCAGACTACATTGTTATATTTAAACAAAACATTCAACCAGTCAACGAGGGAAAGCTTAGCTATAATTATTATGCGCGCCTAAATTGTTATTCGGGGAGCTGTTTTGTTGAAAATGTAAAGTTAGATGCACAACATGATTTAAATACACAGATTTTTGCAAGTGTACATCCACAATGATTTAAGCCCATGACTTAAAAATGAGCAAACAAAGGAATAAGAATTGGCACCGCCAAACTTAAGATCATACCGCTTGAAATGGCCAAAATTACACACTGGGCATGCAAGTTTTGCTTAATTATAGGCAAAGAAAAATCCATTGCTGTTCCACCGCAATACCCCACAAGACTAACCGGAAAGTAACGACCAAGGCTAGGCAAAAAGATTATTGCCACTAACTCACGACTAAAATCAATAAAAAACGCGGTCGTGCCAAATTCTTGATTAATTAATTGACTATCCAAAATACTCGATAAAGTGTACCAGCCAAATCCTGAACTCAACATTAGCCCCTGCCGCAGTGGAATGTTCAAAATTAAAGCGGCGACTATCCCTGCCACCAAAGAGCTAACGATTATAGTTGCTGCCAGCTTAATTCCTGTTTTATTGAAAATTGCATCCTTGAGCGCGACACCACCAACGCGCATTTGATGCCCAATCACAAACAACAAAATAAACAAGAGGAGATTGATTATTTGTGCAAGTGCGCTCAATGGCTGTTTAAAGATTAGTCCAGTAGTAACGCCTAAGGCAATAATTAAAACATATTTACCACTTTCCTGTGCAAACTGCCAATAATTAGCTTGTTTACAGGTTTGATTACTAACCCTTAAACTACGATTCTCTTTGGCTAAGATTAAATTAGCCGAAAATAAATTAAACCCAAACAAAAGACCACCAAAAACTAACACATTTTTACCAATTAAGGCTAGCTGCCCCCATAAATCACTAGTGCTGCTACCAAATTCATAGCCCATTACAAATAAAATTAAAATAACAATTAAAAACAACGTCTGATTTAGCAGCTGTGACTTGAGTGGCAATTTACGGACACTATAACCGATCAATAACGCCCCTAATAACGTAAGTAATTGCCACATCAAAAACACCTTTACAAAACTAAGCTACACTATTTTCTAAATAGCCAATTCCATTAATTTCAATTCGTATGCGATCACCAGACTGGAGAAATTTGGCTGGCTTAAATCCCATCCCAACGCCACTTGGAGTACCAGTTGCAATGATATCGCCAGGATAAAGCGTAATTCCTGCCGAAATTGTCGCAATTAGAGTTGGAACATCAAAGATAAATTGAGCGGTAGAGGCATTTTGACGTAATTCAGAATTAACCCAACATTTTATCGTTGTATCGCTCACATCGAGTTCATCTTTAGAAACCAGCCATGGGCCCATTGGGCAAAAGCTGTCTAAACTTTTAGCTAAATGCCATTGTTGATGGCGTTTTTGTAAATCACGCGCCGAAACATCATTGATGATCGTATAACCCCAGACATGTTTCATGGCATCCTCTTGGCTAATTTCTCGTCCACCAATTCCAATAATTACCGCCAATTCGGCTTCATAATCAACTTGACTGGTTAAATGAGCGTGGCGTAAAATTGGCGCACCAGCGGCAATTACCGACTCAGGAACTTTAGTAAAAATAATTGGTGCATCTGGTGCTGCAGTACTGGACGTTGCGCCACTACCAAGACCACTGTATGCTACTTCTTTAACATGCTCAAGATAGTTTTTCCCAGCACAAAAAATATTCCGCCGCGGACGTGGAATTGGTGCTTCTAGCTTAATTTCTGCCAAAGCTATTTTGGCACCAAGTTCGGGTAATTCTTCACCTTCGGCTAACAGTTCAAGAATTGCCAAACCTCCCAAATTAGCCACGGCAGGAGCTAATTTAAAACATTCTACATAGTTTAGCTCTGAATTAACTACTCCAACTTTACGTTCGCCATTATGAATAAAGGTCGCTATTTTCATTAATTGATTCCATCCAAATAGATTGAGTTTAGCTTATAGTGGTATTACTTTACGTGCAAAAGATTCATTGATCAATTGTCCTAGTGCTGAATAAACCGCTGATAATCCACAAATAATACCTTCATAACCAGCAATATGTAAAAGCGTCGTATTAGCCGTATAATTCCCTAGCGCCAACAACACAAATAAAATAGTTAACGATCCAAAAATAAATTTAGTAATGAAATTATGAGTTAAAGCCGCAATGAACATTCCAAAGGTAAAAATCCCCCAGAGTAATAAATACAAGGCTAATGCTGGCGCTGTGGTTGCTTCAAAACCAGCCTTGGGTAACCATAAAATCCCAATTAATGAAATCCAAAAAAAACCATATGAGATAAACGCGGTTTGTCCAAAGCTATTGCCTTTCTTAAATTCAAGAATCCCCGCAATTACCTGCGCAATCCCACCATAAAAAATCCCCATACTAATAATTACTGAAGTCAGCGGCATAAAACCTGCATTATGAAAATTTAACAAAATTGTGGTCATACCAAACCCAAGTAACCCTAAAGGCGCAGGATTGGCTAAATTGCTTGATGCATTAATCTGTGAATTTGACATTTTAATTCCCTATAAATAACATTTATTTTACAAAAAAATTTCGACATAAAACAAGGATTTTAACATTAAATTCAGCAAAAATCCTATTGATTTCTAAATCAGCGCGGTGATAAGACTCAAGTAACACCAATTAGCAGACTTATTTATTAGCAATCACCCTATCTTAGACACGGTTGCAACCTCTACTTGAATATGAATTTGCACTCTTTACTCAAATCAATTTTAGCAAACTAAAGCACAATATGTTAAAATAGGCACTTATTTTTGAATCACTAAACGCGAGGACCTATGGAACAAATGTCAGTTATATCGTTAATTAGTAATGCTTCATTGACCGTGCAACTTATTATGGCACTCTTGGCATTATTTTCAATAACCTCATGGGGAATTATATTTAGCAAATGGCGCTCCATTTCAAAAGCCAAATCAGAAACACAAAAATTCATGAGTCAATTCTACAGCACCAACAGTTTAACTAATTTATTTAATTCCGTGAGCGCAGCTCCTGAGCGCTATACCACCGCACAAATGTTTTATGCTGGACTGTCTGAGTATAATCGCCTAAATAAAACTGGAGTAAATAACAAGGTTGCAATTATGGAAAATATTGAACGCGCTTTAGCCGCCTCAATGGATGATGAATTAAACACGCATGAAGCGCGCTTATCAACGTTAGCAACTTTCGGTTCAGTTAGCCCGTACATCGGTCTATTAGGAACCGTATGGGGGGTTATGCATGCCTTCATTGGTTTAGGTAGCACTGGTCAAGCCACGCTTGCGGCGGTTGCACCAGGGATAGCCGAGGCTTTAATTGCCACTGGGATTGGTCTATTTGTTGCAATTCCAGCGTTTATGGCGTATAATAAATTCACCTCAGATGTCGGTATTCTTGAGAAAAAAATGAATAAATTTGGCGATGAATTTTTAAATACAATTAATCGTCGACTTTCTGCTAATAGCACACAACAGGATATTTAAGATGTTTTCACAAGCAGAGGTAGATAAATTTAACGACTTGGCTCACGAATGGTGGAATTTAGATGGTCAATTTAAAACCTTGCACCAAATCAATCCTGCACGCGTTGAGTTCATTCAGCGCCACGTTGAATTAACTGGCAAACGCTTAATTGATGTTGGCTGTGGCGGTGGAATTTTAGCCGAAAGCTTAGTTCAAGCTGGCGCGGTGGTTGATGCGATTGATCTTGCTCCACAATCAATAGAAATAGCTCAATTACATTTATATGAAAGTAATCTACAAGTTAATTACGAATGCATTGAAATCGCAGCCAAAGCCAAACTTGCCGCGGAAAGCTATGATGTGTTAACTTGTATGGAAATGCTGGAACACGTTCCATCACCAGATTATATTATTGCTGAATGTGCTAAATTAATTAAACCAGGTGGAATTGCCTTTTTTTCAACGCTAAATCGAAATATTAAGAGCTACACCTTGGGGGTTGTTGCCGCTGAATATCTCTTAAATTTAGTTCCTCAAGGTACCCATGATTTCAAGAAATTCATTCAACCAGCTGAGTTACGTCAGATGTTACAACGCCATGGTTTTGAATTAATCGCACTTAGCGGAATTGATTATAAACCATTTTCACAAAAATTTGGCTTAAGTCAAAACACCGACATAAATTATTTAGTTGCCTGCCAAAAAACATGCTAAACATCTCTAAATCAGTAATTACCCCGTTTACTCCTGCACAAATGTATGCGCTAGTTAGCGATATTGAAAATTATAAAAATTATTTGCCGTGGTGTCCGAGCTCGCAAGTCTTAAAACGTGAGGGTAATAAAATAACTGGTCGCGTTGATATTTCATATCTTAAAGTTAAGGCGCATTTCACTACAGAAAATATCAATTGCGAAAATCAACGCATTGATCTAAGTTTAGTTGATGGACCATTCAAGCACCTTAAAGGTCACTGGCTATTCACACCGCTAGGTGCAACAGGTTGCAAAATTGAATTCAAATTAGATTATGCGTTTAGCAATTTTATTATCCAAAAAGTCATTGGAACTGTTTTTGAAATGGTAATTAAAAACATCGTTGATTCATTTGTCAAAAAAGCCCATGAAATTTACCGCAAGGCATAACCATGCTAATTAAAATTGAAGTTGCCTTTGCAACTGCCACCTTACAGAAAATCATTCCTTTAGAAATTGAAGCCACTACACCACTCGCGAATGTCGTTCAATTATCTGGAATTGAACAATTTTTTCCTGAATATGAATTAAATCAACTCCCGCTGGGTGTATTTGGTAAACGCATCTTTAAACCTGAGAGCTATCAACTCAAGTCTGGTGATCGCATTGAAATTTATCGTCCCTTAAATAAAACTCCAAATCAAAAAAGGCTGGAACGTGCCCAAAACACCTAAAATAATTATTGCCGCATCACTCGCCTGTCTCGGATTAAATGCCTACGCCTTTCAATTAGCCATACCACCTGAATTAAAAAATAAAATTGCAGTGTCAATCATTGATGCACAAAATAATCAACTAATTTATAATTATCGAGAATCAACGCCGCTATTACTGGCTTCAAATATGAAAATTTTAACCAGTTATGCCGCGCTAACCGAGCTAGGAGCTAAGTTTCACTGGACGACTAAGTTGAGCTATCAAGGACAGATTGAAAATGGTATACTCCATGGTAACGTGTATTTGATTGGTGGTGGAAATCCACAGTTAAGTTCGCAAGATTTACAACAAATGCTTGCCAAACTCAAGCAGCGTGGAATAAATAAAATTGATGGTGATTTTGTTTATGATATGTCAATTTTTAATCAAAGTATCAAAAGTAGTGAATTACATCCTGAGCCATTAGCCGAGTATTCGGTTGATCCAGCCGGATTAATTATCGATAGTAATTTATCTAATCTTAAATTACAAGTTAAGAAAAATAGCCTAAAATTTAGCCAACAACGCAGTTTAGATTATAAATTTAAGAATCAACTTAAAGTAAATAATCAAAGCAAAGCCAGCTGTAAATACCCAAGTGATTATATTACTGCCACACCAGCCGCACAACATACAATTATTTTGAGCGGTAGCGTTCCATTAAGTTGTAATCAACAGCTTTTTGGCATTAACTTATTAAGCACACCAGTTTACAATAAAGTAGCGCTTAAACAAATCTTAGCCGCACAAAAAATCAAGCTAACTGGTACTATTATTGCCGCCAAAGCCAGCAATAACACCATCCTTATTGCAGCACAAAATTCAGCTGATCTCAGTGAAATTTTACCCAAAATGAATAAAGATAGTAATAATCTTTATGCTAAAAGCTTATTTATGAGTTTGGGGGCGTATAAAACCACCAATCAAACTACCTATGACGATGCTCGCAAGCAATACATAAGTATCTTTCAGCGTAAATTTAATTTCTCAGAGCTTGCTAATGTAGAAAATGGGGCTGGATTATCGCGCACCGAAAAGATTAGTACGGCGCACATGACTCAATTATTAGGTGCAATTTATCAAAGTCCAGAAAATAATTATTTTATTTCAACTTTAGCAACACCAGGTGAATCGGGAACTTTACAGAGCGAATTCCCCCAATTTAAGCGAAAACTCTTTGCAAAAACAGGTTCATTATCTGATGTGAAAGCCTATTCAGGCTATTTCAGAGCGGCAAATGGTCACATTTATTTAATTTCATTTATTGCAAATGATATTAACGCTACTGAAAACACAACTTCACAATTACAAGCATTTAAGCAATTGGTCACCGCCGCTCTAAATCAATTAGATACACCGCAATAAGCGGTGATTTTATGCAAAATTATATTTTGGTTTAAACACCACCACCGATAACAAATAAACCTAATCCCAACGGCTGACCATTCGAATAAATCGTTACAGTTTGTGGAGTATTAAAACTACCACCGGTATTATTAATTGTAAAGGTACAACTTTGTGATGAACCGCTAGCGTTATCACACTTAGCAACGGTTGAAGTATAACCATCCAGTGTATTTAGGCTTAATTGACCAGCATAAGAACCAGTACCCGTATAGACAATATTTACGCTACATTTACCATTGGTAGTTATGCCTTTACAGCCCTCAACGGTTGATTGGGTAATCGTGAATTTGTTACTGCTTGAACCAATTGAAGCACTCGCATTTTGAGTATCACTCGCACCACCACTGCCAAATGAACCACAGGCAGCTAACGACAACGTTGCTAATGAAATTAATATTTTTTTCATGAATTCACCCCTAAAAATTAAACAGAACAGAAAAATAACTTAGACTAAAAAATCGCATACTCTATCGAGACTAATCATTTAACGTAAGCATCACCTATTATACCCGACAGTAACAAGGTTAAAACAAAGATTGCTCTTCAATCTATCTTACAAAATCAGTTAAAACTCATTCAATTAATCAAAATTCTTAATTAAATTTTGTAACTCATCAATTTTAACTAACAGTTCGGCCTCATCTTGGTTTTTAACCGCTTTAGTTAAACACATTTGCATATGTCTTTTTAAAATACTTAACTCAACGCTTTTGGTAGCTGAACGCGCGGCTTTTAATTGTTGCAAAATTTCAACGCAATAGCGCCCATCTTCAATCATTTTTTTCACGCCTTCAAGCTGACCAATCGCGCGATTAATTTTCCCGATTTCACTAATGTGATTAGGATTCTTTTTGGTCTCTTCCAATTTATACCCCTTTATTTTTTAAGCTGATGATCCAATTAGCGGACATAATTTTGAATTAAACATTTAACGCCTGTTTGGCTAAGTAATTCATGCTCCGTCACCAAATTCCACTCGCTAAAATCAAATTTAGGAAACCAAGCGCACGGATTAGCCACCGCAACATCAACCCAAGTTAAATGCAGAATATTGGCAAACTCGATTGCTTGTTTAAAAATCTCGCCACCACCAATAATGCACAACTCAGCGACATCTTGATTAGCGGCAATTGCGGCAGTTAGGCTTGTGTACGTTATCACACCAGGATGGCTAAAATTACTTCGGCTAATCACAATATTTTTACGCCCAGGTAAAACCCGTCCAATTGATTCAAACGTTTTACGCCCCATGATGATAGGCTTACCCAGCGTAACTTGCTTAAAGTAGGCTAAATCTTCAGGAATATGCCACGGTAATTTATTTTCAGAGCCAATCACATACTCGGAATTTAAGGCAACCACTAAACTAATTTTATTGCTAATTTTCATTTGCTACAATCCTCATTAGACGGCAATCGGTGCTTTAATTGATGGATGTGGATCATAGTTAGTTAATTCAAAATCACTATATTCAAAATCAAAAATGCAGTGAATATTTGGATTAATTTTCATCTGCGGCAATGGACGAAATTCACGGCTTAATTGCAAATCAACTTGCTCAACATGATTTGAATAAATGTGGACATCACCAAAACTATGAATAAATTCACCAAGTTCTAAATTGCAAACTTGCGCAATCATCATCGTTAACAAGGCATAACTGGCGATATTAAATGGCACGCCCAAAAACACATCCGCCGAACGTTGATATAATTGACACGACAATTTACCATCATTCACGTAAAATTGAAATAAGCTATGACACGGCATTAACGCCATTTTATCGAGCTCTCCGACATTCCAAGCTGAAACAATTAGCCTACGTGAGTTTGGATTAACTTTAATCTCTTCAATTAAATTACTAATTTGATCGATAACTTCACCACTCGCACCTTGCCAACTGCGCCACTGTTTACCATAGACAGGACCCAATTCACCATTAGCATCCGCCCATTCATTCCAAATTGACACACCATTTTCAACTAAATATTTAACATTAGTTTCACCACGCAAAAACCACAGCAATTCATGAATAATTGACTTTAAATGAACTTTCTTGGTGGTAATCAAAGGGAATCCAGCGGCTAAATCAAAACGCATCTGATAACCAAAACTAGAGATTGTACCTGTTCCAGTACGATCGCCTTTAAAGTGTCCAGTTTTTAAAACATGACGTAATAAATCGTGATATTGTTGCATTAGTGCTAACTCCTTTACTGAGCTAATAATTCAAATATTTTAGCGGTAGTTGGTAATAATGGTGCCACTGTAGTTTTAGGATCAAGTGTTGACCAATATAATTCTTGCCCCTCACAGGCTGTTAATTCACCACTCCAGCTTTCAATTACAATTAAGGCTAATTTGGCTAAACCATGCGGATATTGATGTTCTAAATCACCAATTTGCGTCATCGCGGCTAATTCCACCCAAATCCCAAGCTCTTCGCTTAATTCGCGTTGCAAGGCTTGGAAAGCATTTTCCCCAGCTTCTAATTTACCTCCAGGAAATTCCCAATACCCCGCTAGAACCTTACCAGCTGGACGTGAGGCTAATAAAACTTGCTGGGTTGCAGGATTACGGATAATCCCTAAACAAGCGTTAATTACCGCTGACACTTGGTGAACTTTCATCAAACTGATTGCGAGCGAATAATAACATAAAAGTTAAACCCGATGGATGATCAATATTCATATCGCTAAATGGCATATAGCTCTTAGTTTTATAATTTTGATTAGGGATTACCGTTAAATTTAATGAACTCGAACCTTGTGCCGCCATTGCAGCATACGCCGTTTCCGAATTTAAACGTGTAACATTTGAATCATACTCGAGAGTTAAAAAATTAATTGGAGTAGTTGCGCGCCAATTGTAAATATCCGCTGCTTCAACTTGATCAATAAATTGTGGATTTTTTAATAATTGCACATTAGTCAACGGTAGAATTGAATTATCACTATTTGAATAACCCGTTTCATTCGCGGCTTTATAAATCAATTTATATTTAACAATTTCAGCGGCTGGAGATTGTAATAATCCAGCCAAATTATAGGCTTGATCTTTAATTTCACAATCTTTACATTCACTAAAACCAGTACTAAAGACTGCGCTTTCATTATCATTTAAATGAAAATGCGCGTATGAATTGAGAACATTTGCCACAAAGCCAGGTTTAGTAAATGAGGCAATCCGTGCATCGGCTACATAATACGGTGCTTGCTCAACTTTACTCGCACTATTATCCAATAAGAATGGCAAGGTTACTTTGGATAAATTATATGCACCTTCCATGGGGACGGTTTTGATTAAACTGTAGCCATGCGCCGCCAAATAACCCTTATTATCTTGCAGGATTTTAGCCGTCCATAACGCATATGCACCACCTTCAGAATAACCGCTAATATAGAGCGGAATTTGATTATTCACCAATTTATATTTTAAATTGGGTTGAATTTTCTTTAACAAATCCAGCATATAAATTCCGCTTAACGCATTTACTTCAGGATAAATTACATAAGGGTGTACTGCAAATTCATCGGCACCCATCCCCAAATAATCAGGCATCACCACCGCATAACCATCACTGGCTAAGGTGCTCGCCATAGTTTTACTGAGCTTAAATTCGTCTTTAGCAAAATTAGATGGAATATTGGTTTTATTTAACACCGTGAAATGATAAAACAGCACCACCCCTTTTAAGGGCTCGCTACCTTGCGGAATTAAAATCGCACCAGAGACTGGATGAGCTTGCTTATCCATACCCAGCGATGTATAAATCACCCGATGAGCGTTAATTTGGCTAAACGATTGCCCAATTAAGCCAGATTCTTGTTTAAGATCAACGCCAGTATATTGTTTAATATTTTTCAAATTATAATTACAATTGAACCAAAATAAATCTTCGCAGACTTTATCACGATAATATTTATGCAACTCATCTGGCTGATAACTAAGTATTTGCGATTCACTAATCAATTGACCAAAACTCTCACTTAAATTAACTTTTGCATACGATGAAGGTGCAATATATTGACTCAAATCAGTTCCATGCACATTCAAATGAGCACTTTCAGTCATCACCGCAGATTCAGCAGCAAAAGCCAAACTAGTCGAACTTAATGAAAGAATCAGCAGTAATTTTTTAATCGGCATCGTTTACTTACTCCAAATTTTCTTATATTTATCTAATAACTGCTCATCGCTTTCAACTTTAGCTGGATCTAAATCAATACACGCCACAGGACACACAATTTGACATTGTGGCTCATCGTAATGACCTATACATTGGGTGCATAAATCTGGATTAATTTCATAAATTTCAGCACCTTGTGAAATGGCTTTATTTGGACATTCTGGTTCACAAACATCGCAATTGATACATTCTTCGGTAATAAATAATGACATGGCTATTCCTTTAAATTTAACAGCGCATAATTAACGCTGCCAGCTTGACTATGTTTTAAAATATTAAATTGACTTAAATCGGGTTTATTCTGGTGATATTCAATATAAATTACGCCATCCACTGCCAAATGTGGACTAATTAGGCGTAAACCTTGCTCGAGTAAAGCGCTATTATAAGGCGGATCAAGAAAAATCACATCAAATTTAAGCGAATTTTTGGCTAAAAAGCGCTGCGCCTCAGAATTAATTATTTGACAATTTTCCGCCCTGAGCAATTTAACATTGCTAATTAGCTGCTGGGCAACTTGTGAAGATTTTTCGACCATAGTTACAGATTGAGCGTTCCGCGAAATGGCTTCAAAGCCCAGCGAGCCACTGCCCGCAAATAAATCTAGACAAGTTTGTCCAGTTAAATCCTGTCCCAACCAATTAAACAGCGTTTCTTTAACCCGATCCAAGGTTGGGCGTAACCCATCCGCATCAAGGACGGTTAATTGGCGCGAGCGGTGCGTGCCACCAATAATACGTATTTTTCCCATAGCATTTTTTCTACTTAAATAGTGTTAGATCTTGCCAATTGCTTGCAAAACCCATTTCGTTTAGATTTATCAACAAATGCTTATTATCAACATTAAACCACATTTATTCTCTCCCAAAACGAATATTTTTTGCCATGCTTGGTTTGTAACGCCGCTAAATACTCGCTATTGTTTGGAAAATCTTGCCAATCAATAACTTGATAACCATAATCCATAGCTAGTTTAAGATCGCTCACGGCATAGTTATAATATTTACTTTTGGCGGCAACAAGCACATCCTCAACCAATTCACGGCGAATTACAGTTGCGGCAAGAGCCTGAGCATTAATTGCCAGAGTTTTAGATAATTTACGCAACAGACTAACATTTACAGCACTACTTAGTCGTTCATGTTTTTGCAACATAAAATCGCCAAGTAACTTATATTCTTGAATTTCATCTAGAAACAAAACCACTAAATCTATGCGTGGATTTTTGTTTATAACTTTCATGGCTTCTTGACGATAGTGATCTTTTTCAGAATCAGCTGTTTTTTTCATGAAGTCACAATAATATTTAGCTTCTAAAGTGCGTAAAAATGTCTTCCAACGGACATCTTGAGCGGGTTGTAATTGTCCATCTTCAAGAAAGGCTTGAATTAATAAATTTTGTCTTTCACGATACAGACTATCATTCGCGATATTTTCTGGAATATATTTCAAAATCCAGTCAATCGCAGAAGTAAAATCTAGCTCATAAATATAGAGCGTAGCAAGCCGTAAAATATGTTTCACACTATAATTATTACTCTGATTGATTGCATCCGCCAATTTGGCTGGATTATGTTGTAAACCAATCACGTACAAAAAAGTTTCAGGTTCTTGAATAAAGTATTTCTCTAATAAAACTAAGCCGCGAGTTCCTAAGGCTAATTTGCAGCACTCAATAATCTCTATCTTTAAATAACCGTTATTAAAATAATAATCACCAACTTGCTGAGCTAATTGCTCTAAATTGCGCTGTTCGCAAGGTACACAAAGCCACGCTTTGCCATAAGCAGAAAAACACGCTTCTAAAAACTCCATGGCACAACCGCTGGAGTCATCTTTAGCTTGACATAAAGCCTCAAAGTCACCTATCACGACTTGCAATAACTCAATTGACTCATGTGGTAAATCTAATGCCATTTTTTGTAATGGTTCTAAAACATTTAATGTCAAACTATCAAAAAATTCAATCGTAGCATAATAATCATGAAATTTTTTACGGCGCTTGTAACCTGCATAGGTTTTTTTTATCTGTTTCATGCGTTCTTTGCTATCTAGTAAATAATTTTGTTGAATATATTCACCAACCTCAACAAAAGCTGTCGCAACATCATTAAGCATAAACATCAACTCTTGCTGAGTTTTCCCAGATAATTTAGATAATAAATCTAATTCTAATTTTTTTACCATGTTCTTTATCTCACAAAATTGATTTTTGCTCTTGCCACTTTTCTAGCATGTATTTAAGATTATCGTAATATCCCCATCCCATATCTCGAGATTCTTTCACTATATCCTCAAGACGAGTCAAAAATTTATCTGGGTAACTATTTGAACTCATTAATTTCAATATGCTCTCAAACATTGACTCCATACTATTATAAAAACTCTCATCAATATCGCCAAAGGCTTGAGTAAATTGGGTTCCACGTTCGACATAGTAAATCATCAAATCCATCGTGTCCTCGATATTTCCCGTCGCTTTCTTATAATCACTAATCGCTTTTTTTGCCGTTTTTAAACTCAATTGATGACTTTTTAGCCATGGTGCTTCAGTACTGATACTCCGCGAGATAATTTCGCGATATTTTTCAAGAATATTATCATCATTGACAACTTTTGCTTCAATAAAGCGTTTGTTATCCGTGGATAACGAATAAAGTGCTGAAACCATCTCTAATAACTGCACTTGGTTATATTGAGTCAATTCTCGTTTAATCTCAGACCATAATACTTTTTTATCTTTGCTTTTTGTTACCATATTTGTATTTACCTCATCATAAATTATTTAAATGGGATATTCAAAATTTATAGAACTATTTTACGCCACCAAACAGTTAGCATAATTAAACCTTAAATTTTATACCATTCAAAAAACTGCTTGCGTAAATTGATAAATGGAAATAAATATCGTTGATTCGTAATTTGAAACTCTAACTCAATAAACATATTCAAAGCTTGTTGATCATCACCAAATTCGTGAATAATATTAAATCCATCGTTTATAACTTCTTCACGCTGACGAACCAAGCGATTGCAATTTAGATTCAAGCGCTCAATCGTATATTTAACTTTATTACAAATTGTAACATCATGAATATAGTGCAAATTTACATCAATCTCTCCATTTAATTCATACTGAAAGTAATGCTCACAATTCGGATCGGTTGGACTAATAAATCGTTTGAAATCAAGAGGTAAATGGTGAACCGCAGAATCTTTATAATGTCCACAACTTCTAGCACTACTACCATAATTGCGTAACTCATTACTGCTAAAACAGGATAATATTAAGTTTGTATATTCAAAAGTTAAATGAGGGTTGGCAGTTTTAGGTTGTATATGTTCAATATGGTTTCCCAGCTCTGTATCTAATTTAAGCTCACAATATGGGCATAATCCTTCTTGTGTGCGTAGTAAATGACTCCTGAGTTCTTCCTTACCTCTAAAGCTATTCCAAGAATTCATAGGATTTAAAGGAATACCGTTATCACCAGGATTATTACGCCGATTCTCTAACGACTTAGGCCACACTGTTGGATGTTGTACTAAAATCATTTTTGTAATGCTTTAAATTTATTTATCATCATGTCTGCAATCATTAGTTTTTGATTATTAACACCAAATACCTGCTCTAATTGCTCACGCATTGCCGGCAGATCAGTGTTAAAGATATCACCAGAATTAATGATTTTTAGATATTTATCTAGTAATCTCGACTCTGCAACAACTGCAATTGGTATAGATTTCACATTCATAATATCTTCTAAAGCAACAATACTCGCCTGTCCATAAGGATTAACCTCTGGAATAAGTGCTTCAGTCAATGATGGATCAATTACCCTAATATTACATTTTTTCACTGTACTTAATATCTGTGGACTATGCGTTGTTACAATAAATTGAATATTTGAGAAAATCTGCCGCAAGCTATTCAGTACCGATTGCTGCCAACTTGGGTGCAAATGCATGTCAATTTCATCAATTAAGACAATCCCAGCACATTGATTTGAATTGGTTAGTAAATGTGGATTGAGTTTAGCACAGCGATAAGCTATGTCTCCAACCATTGCCAGCATGTTTTTTACACCATCACTTAATAACGAAACAGTAATTCTTGTTTGTCCATTTTCTACTGTGATATCCTTTGTCTCACCGCTATAGCGTAAATTTGACCAACCAACTTGCTGTAAAGCCTTGTCAATTGCAATGCGCACAGATTGTAGCAATAAGTTTACAGGAGCGACAATTGGAGCAACGCCCTGATTAACTGTTTTTTGATAATAATTAACAATTTCGTCATATTCTGCTATTGATTGATCAATAAACCATTGCTCAAATTCTTTATAACTCGACTCTGGATAAAGACAATCATGATATGCAAATGTTCTTGATTTACTTTCTATCAGAGATTTCTTGGTAAGTTTTATTTGTGACCATAGCCTAGCAGTACCATAATAAGAAATAACAGGTAAGGTAATAGGTTCATTCTTACGCACTGCATTTAACAAATTTTTCGCATACTTTTCAAGGATCTCGGTTTCCTTTCGAGTTGTTTTAGACTTAGCACTGCTCAATTGACGATTAACTGATAAATCATTATTATTAACCATAAACATAGCAGATAGTTTTATAGGGAAAAGTACTTCAACGCTATTGGTGTTCTTACTAACTGTTGCATCGCTAGGTTTAAAACCTTTATTAATGCCAGATGGAAAAACACCAATAAATGTGCCTAATGCAACAGTAAGAGCATCTAAAATAGCTGTTTTACCAGCACCGTTATTTGCCACCAGCACTGTTAAATTTTCATCAAAATTAATTTGATAATCCTGCAAATTACGAAAATTGCTTAACTTTAATTGCTTAATTCTCATTTATGCCAACACCTTTACATTGTTAATAATTGCCTCTTTGACACCATATGCACCGATATATAAAGCACTGAATACAATATAAACATCTAGAAAAAATCCAATCATAAATCTATAGTCATCCAACATATCAATATATTGAGCACTAAATCTAAAGAGTTTTGCAAAACCATATAACTCACTAAAATATAATAATAAATTAACCATCAAAACAACTAATGTAATTGGAATTTGGTCATTCATTATTTTGTATGCATATTTCTTATTATCCGCGTTTTTTAAATAATTAACAATGTAAAAAGGTAACCTAAATATTATAGCATACTGTATTTTATTGTATTTTTTATGAATTCTAATCGCTCCACATATTCGCTTGTTTTCAGCAGCCCATAAACTTAAGATAATAGTTGCTATCCAACACATTACATTATTACTCATTTGCAAGACCAATAAAGTAAAGCGATGGGCAACAGGAACAACTTTTATAAAGCGCCTAATCCATGTATTTTTAAATAAAGACAACATCATCTTCAATTTGTTCATCGTCAACCATCAAGGTTTACGATTAATGTTTGATTTTAGCAAAAGCTTGCTTAATAAAATCTGGATTATACTGACGATTGAATTCAGGCAGCGCATTGAGTAAAACCGCGCCATATTGTTTCAACGCAATTCGATTATCACAAATAGTCACCTGTCCATAATCTTTTTCATTGCGAATTAAACGCCCCACCGCCTGAATCAATTTAATACAGGTCTCAGGCAAAGACACGTCCATAAAATAATTGCCTTTTTCGGCTTTAACCCAATATTCGCGCACCATATTTTGCGGATCTTTATGCGTATCAAAAGGTAATTTGGTCACAATTACGTGCATGCAATATTTGCTCGGTAAATCTACCCCTTCGGCAAATGAGTTTAGCCCGAAAATAATGCTCGGTTTCGCGCCATCAATCGTGTCTTTATGTTCACTAATTAATTTCTGATTGCTACTAAATTCAGTTTGTAATAACACACGATTTTGCAATTTCACGGGTAATTGTTTAAAAGTTTCAATTAGTTGTTGACGATTGAAAAACAACACCAAGCTACCGTAAGCATCCGTGTAATTCAAAATTTGACTTAAATACAGCGAAAGTTCTTTTTGAAAAATCTCACGAGTGGTAAATTCAGGAGCCGAACGAAATTGTGGAATAACTAACTGACTATGTTCGGGATAATTAAAACTAGTTGCAAGTTTTTTAGTTTTTACATTCGGCAATAAATTTAAACCGAGTTGGAATTTGACATAATCAAAGCGTTCACCAATTGCCAGCGTGGCTGAGGTTAAACACGCCGCATACACGGTTTTCCAGAGTTTATTCACTAGCACATTTCCGACATGGGTAACACCCGCGGTAATCAAATACTCTTCATTACCATTGAATAATTTTTGTTCGACCCAGCGCGCATTGGCATTATAACGTGAATTATCCTGATTAATCAGATAATTAGCCGTAGTCGCAATACTTTCAACGCTGGAAAAATAAAAGCCGAGCTTGAGTAAATTAGCTTCGCTAACGTAATCTGCTGCATTCTTGATTTTTTCTTTTAGTTTATCTTGAATTTTACCCATACCAGCTTGTAAATCACCTGAACTAAGCGCAATTTCCATAAAAATATCTTTGATATCTTGCGTAATTGCCGTATTCAAATAATCATTCAGAATAAATACGCCGTTATCAAAAACATTGCGATTTAAACGAATTAATTGATAGAGTTTATCGAGCGAAAAAGCTAATTCATCGGCTTTCAAAACTAATTCATCACATAACGGAATATTATCCAAAATATAGCTATTGGTGGCGGGATTGGCAATTAATTTCGCGGCATTATTAACTAAGCCAATACTTTGCTTAAGCTCAAATTGCCCCATAAAACCACTAATTGCATAGCCAGGAAAATTGTGTGCCTCATCTACACACAAGAAATAATCGGCAGGTTTCCACGGTAAAACCGTACCACCACCATTATCCAAGTCCGCCATTAAGAGGCTATGATTGGTTACAATTACATCACAACTTTTTTGAAATTCGCGATTTTGATAAAATGGACACTCCGAATTATCTTTTTGATTAAATGAGCATTGATAACCCAAACATTGATGTTTATCAATCGTAATTAAAGGTTTTAGTTTACTTTCAATCTGAATCGGCGCATTATCTAAATCACCATCCCATTTACGTTTATTGAATTCTTTAGCAATTTGCTGCAATTTATCATTGGTTTTATCAACTTGCGCAATCATATCCACACCCGCATCGGCCAAACTAGTTTCCAGCTGATACGGGCATAAATAATTACTCCGTCCCTTGGCTAAACCATAAATAAAACGCTCACCACTATGCTTAATGAATTGCGGTAAATCTTTATTATATAACTGCCCTTGGAGGGTTTTGGTCGCCGTTGAAATCACAAATTTTTTATCGGCACGCCGAGCGTTCACGATTCCCGCCAAAATATAAGCCAAACTTTTCCCCGTTCCAGTAGGCGCTTCAATTAAGCAAATATTATGACCATCTTTGAGTTCATCTTCAACGCTACTAAAGCACTCATCAATCACTTCAACCATTTCGAGTTGTGAATCACGAGTTTGAAAATTGGGGATATTGGCGGTAATTTCTTGATAAGTTTGTTGGATAGTCATATAGTATGTGGCCTAAATTAGTATGGAGCGAGAAAGCCATATTTTAACATATTCTAAGTTTTTACACGCCAGTCAGATTAGCTAGCTACAATTTAACTAGGGGGATTTCTTACCTCATGCTTAATTTAGTAATGCATCATGCCAAAAAAATTTAAGTCAAATGTCCGAAAAATTGGACATTAAACGTCTTTTAGCCATGCTAAAATCCCAACATAAAATTAACTTATAACACCTTAACACTACTAGGAAATTAGCAACTATACAAGTTAAATATAATTTTATACATGGATGTTAACTATGAAACTTACCTTTCTTGGCGTATGTTCCGCGCTAAGCGTTGGCTATAAAAACTTTCAATCCAATATGCTGATTGAAAGCACTAATGCCAAGCATTTGTTAATTGACTGTGGCGGTGATGTTCGTAATTCTTTACATGAATTAGGCTATACGAGTTCCACCATCGATGCGGTATATATTAGTCACCTACATGCTGATCATGTTGGCGGTTTAGAATGGCTTGGCTTTTCAAAATTCTTTATTGATAAACAGCAACCTGAGCTCTATATCAGCCAAGATCAAAGTGCCCGTCTGTGGAACAATGTGTTATCTGGTGGCATGTCAACGCTTGAAGAGAGTACGGCTAGTCTAGAGACTTTTTTTAAAGTAATGCCAATTCAAGATCAGTCTTTCATGTGGGAAAAAATTCAATTTCAACTAATTAAAGTTATTCACAGTTATAGCAATCAACAATTACTACCTAGTTATGGATTATTTATCCAAGGTGCTAAATTAAAAATTTTCATTTCAACCGATGCTAGATTTTCACCAGAATTACTAGCGCCAATTTATCAACAAGCCGATCTTATTTTTCAAGATTGTGAAACCTCGGCTTTTCGCAGCAAACAACATGCACATTATAATGATTTAAAAAATTTAGCTCCCAACATTAAACAAAAAATGTGGTTATATGATTATAATGACGGTCAATTACCCGATGCAATTCAAGATGGATTTAAAGGATTTATCACTCGTGGACAAATGTTTAATTTTTAAACTGATTGCCAATTAATTAAGCAAAATATGACTTCTATCCGAATCCACTTGCTATCCGCAAATAATTTAAAGGAAATCACTCACAATGAAGTACAGGACTAAACTCTATGTGGCACTAGTAATTACGGCAATAATTAGTACCGTCATAAGTTTAAGCATAATTCACTTTCAGGCCAAAAAACTATTACTCGAAGAATTACATACTAATGTCGTATCGATTGCAGTTAATGCTGCTAGCGAAGTTGACCCTAAAATGATTCAACAGGTACAACTAAACAAAAATGTAAATTCACTTGAATATACAGCTACACAAAATGTTTTACGCAAAATTCGCGATGATAATCGTCGCGAAAATCTGTTTGTTAAATACATTTACATTATCGACCCAGCCCCTAATAAACCAAATCAATTTAATTACTTAGTTGATGCCGAAGAAAAAACGAGTGCTGATTTCTCCCCAATCGGTGAATCAGCGGACGAAGCCATTTCGGCACATTTAAGTGGACATTTAAAACAAATTTACTCACCCGCGAATTTTGTTACCGACGCATGGGGCGAATGGATGACTGGCTATGCACCGATTTATACCTCTGATGGTAAATATCTGGCTACCGTTGGCGTAAATTTATATGCCTCACGAATTATGACCAAGTTAAATAAATTAGTTAAGGATGGTTTTATTTCGCTAGGTGCGACACTTTTAATAACTCTAATTATTGGCTGGTATTTATCGCATCGCCAAACATTAGCACTAAAACAACTCCATAATGGCGTAAAAGCCATTGGTGGTGGTGATTTAAACCATACCATAAGCATTAATACCAAAGATGAATTTGAGGATTTAGCCACCGATATTAATCGTATGGCGCAAGGATTACGCGAGCGCGAACGGTTATTGATTAGTTTTACGCGCTATGTTTCACAACACATTATGGAATCAATTTTAAAATCTGAAGATCAAATAAAATTAAGTGGCGAACGACGTAAAGTTACGGTATTATTTTCCGATATTCGCAATTTCACGACTTTTTCTGAAAAGCACGATCCAGAACAAGTTGTTCTGCTTTTAAATGAATATTTTTCGGCAATGGTTGAAATCATTTTCCGCAATCAAGGGATTTTAGATAAATTTCTTGGCGATGGAATTATGGTTGAATTTGGTGTGCCGTTAGATGATCCACACCAAGAATCGAATGCCGTTAAAACCGCAATTGAAATGCGCGAAGAAGTTGCACGCTTATGTGCAAAATGGGCAAGTGAAGGTAAGCCAGGTATCGACATTGGAATTGGGATTCATACTGGATATGCGGTAATTGGCAATATTGGTTCAGAAAAACGTATTGAATATACCGCAATTGGCGATGCGGTTAACGTAGCGGCCAGAATTGAGCAATTAACCAAAGAGCTGAAAACCCCGATCCTAATTAGCGAAACCACCGTTGCCGCAATTCGTGAACAATTTAATTTTAAAGCCCTAGGTCCACAAGCCATTCGTGGACGTACAGAAACGATAGACGTTTACACAATTAATTAATTTAGAGCACTTTTATTTATTTTAAGGACATTTACATTGGAAACTCAAAACACAAAGAAGAATTCAAAAAACTCTACGGCAAACCCTAAAAAGAAAATCAACCTAGCCCTACAAGGAGGTGGATCACATGGAGCTTTTACGTGGGGAGTTTTAGATCGCTTATTAGAAGATGGTCGGATTGAAATCGAAGGTATTTCAGGAACTAGTGCGGGTGCAATGAATGCATCGGTAACCGCGTATGGCTTAGCGATTGGTGGTGCGGAGGGTGCCCGCCAAAAACTAAAAGAGTTTTGGAACTTAACTTCTCAAGCTGGGCAAAAAGGTCCACTACGCCCAAGTCAACTCGATAAAATGCTCAGCGTCGGCAATATGGATTATTCACCCAATTATTTATTTTTCGATTTCCTCGCCAAAGTCATGTCACCTTATGAGTTAAACCCTCTCAATGTTAACCCGTTGCGTGATGTGTTAGCTCAAACAGTTGATTTTGATAAATTACGCGACTCAGATAGCTGCAAATTATTTATTGCCGCAACTAATGTCGGAAATGGACATTTACGTGTATTTGAAAATAAAGAAGTTTCACTTGATGCCGTGTTAGCTTCGGCATGTTTGCCATTTTTATTTCAAGCCGTTGAAATTGAAGGAGAACACTATTGGGACGGTGGTTATATTGGCAATCCACCATTATTTCCTCTCATAACTCAAACCGAATCACCGGATATTTTAATTATTCAAATTAATCCAGTTAATATTAAGCAAATGCCTAAAAATTCACGCGAAATTCTGGATCGAATTAATACCTTGTCATTTAACTCCAGTTTAATGCGTGAATTACGCGCGGTACATTTTGTAACCAACTTAATTGACAATGGAGAATTAAGCCAAGACAAGCATAAACGCGTGTTTATTCATACGATTGAAGCCGAAAGTATAGTGGAAGGTTTAGGTGTTTCAAGTAAGTTAAATACCGATGCTGAATACTTAAAGTATTTATTTGAGGGCGGTAGAAAACTTGCCAGTAAATTCCTTGAAGAGCATTTTGATAAAATTGGTAACCAATCATCGACTGATTTAGCCACAAAATTCATGTAGTTAATCTTAGCAAGGCTTAATTTATTAATTAAATAGCTACAACATTTATCAAATTTAATTTCATAAGAAATAAATTACAGATTAGTTGTAGCTATTTTTATGTCGAATAAATCTACTCTAGATTAGAGTTTAATTTAGGTCATCACATAAATTAGAGATCATCTACCGTAAAAATAAATTCATTACTGATACTATCTGGAATCTTTAAATGAAACCCCGCGTTTCTAATTGCGTTTCTTAACTCCATATCATTTACAACATTAAATTTAGTATAGAGGTTACGCTGAATTAATTTTCTTATCGCAGATTCCGTAAGCTTTGTTCCGTGAACCTTAGAAATTATTTCAGCTATTTCAACTCTTGAACTACAATGAAAAAGCAAAAATAAGATTTCTTTTTCTCTTTCACTAAGCTCTAATCTATCGTCAAAGATCGTCTCATCTTGTCTATTTAACTTTAGACGCTCTTTCAAATTATGAAAGTTAATTGGAATTAATGGTACTTCTGCAGAAATTAAAATTGCGACGACATTATTCGTATTTTTGTTAATTAGCGGCGTGTATTCGAATAACAGCGTTTCGTAGCCTGTTTTTCTAATTTTATTAACCGATAAAAATTGAATAACTCTTTTATTCAAGAGACAACTCAACAAATTAGCGTTGGTAAACGTAAATCTAGTTAAGCTTCGATTAAAATCATTCAGAAAGTGTTTACCAATAAAAGCATCGCCATATAAACCAAATATGTCCATCGTGCTTTCGTTGATTGCCAAAATCATATAATTCAAATCAATAATACAAAAGATACGCTTCTGCTCAATTTGTTGATAATAATCAACAATTAGCCCTTGGGCAGATAGATCGCTTGCATTTAATTCAAACTGCGGCATTTCGAGTAAGTTATTAGTTATCATTGAGAATAGTGATTTTCTTTCGCTTTAAATGCTTTTAATAGCTTATTAATCAATTTATTCAGCTCGTTAGATTAAGTTATACTTATTAGATGTTGTGATTCAGCAAAAATTTTACCACAGATAAATTAAATATGCCAAGTCAACCCATTCTCAATTTCATTTAAACTAAATGGAGTTTCTTGATACACACAGTAATTTAACCAATTAGCAAAGAGTAAATTCGCATGACTCCGCCAAACTGCGAGCGGTTCTTGCGCAACATCATCGTTTGGATAATAATGTTTGGGTAACGCAATATCCAGACCTTTGTTTAAATCACGTAAATATTCATCTTGTAACGACAATGTATCATATTCAGAATGTCCACTGACAAACACCTGACGATAATCTGGCGTTGCAACTAAATACACACCTGACTCGTCTGACTCCGCCAAAATATTTAGTTCAGAATGTTTAGCAATCTCGTCACGTGCAGTTGCGGTATGCCGTGAATGAGGCACCCAAAACAAATCATCAAAACCACGCAGTAATTTGGTCGCCTGCTGAACCACGCGATGTGGAAAAATCCCAAACATTTTTTCAGTCAGTTCATATTTTTCGATGCCAAAATGATAAAACATCCCAGCTTGAGCACCCCAGCAAATATGCAGGGTTGAAAACACATTATGCTTGCTCCACTCCATAATTTCGCAGAGTTCCAACCAATATTCTACGTCACTAAATTCTAGTTGCTCAACTGGTGCTCCCGTAATAATCAATCCGTCAAACTGCTGCTCTTTTACTGCCGCAAAAGTAGTATAAAAATTAGCTAAATGCTCACTCGCAATATTGCGCGATTCATAACTGGAGGTATGTAAAAACACCATTTCAATTTGCAGCGGTGAATTACCTAGTAGCCGTAAAATTTGCGTTTCAGTAACTATTTTATTCGGCATCAAATTAAGGATCGCAATTTTTAGCGGACGAATATCTTGATGTGCCGCACGTTCTTCGGTCATCACAAAGATGTTTTCCGCACTTAAAATATTAGCGGCAGGTAAATTATTCGGAATTTTAACAGGCATAGCAACTCACTCAATTATTGTTGTAGGCTTTTTCGCCATGTTCAGACAAATCCAAGCCACCTAATTCATGCTCTTCGGTAACCCGAATTCCAATCGTCTTACGTAAAATTTGCAAAATTAGATAGGTCGCAGCAAAACTAAACACTGCCGCAGCAATGGTTACAAAACTTTGCTTAACCAGTAATTGCCAATTACCAAAAATTGCTCCATTCGGAATAGCTGGATTAACTTCATGCGAAGCAAAAACACCGACTAAAATCCCACCAATTAGACCTGGTAAACCATGGCAAGTAAACACATCGAGCGAATCATCCACCTTATGTTTAACTCGATTATAAAAAATCGTGATAATAAATGAAAGTAATGATGCAATTCCTCCAATTGCCACCGCGGAGGCAATACTCACATAACCTGCCGAGGGTGTAATTGCAACCAAGCCGATAATTATGGCATTAGAAATTCCCGTAACCGTACGATCACGCCCACTAATATAATCACACAGCACCCAAACCACCATGGCTGCAGCTGGTGCAAACATCGTATTGGCGAGTGCTTGAATCGCTAACGGTGAAATTTCCAACGCAGAGCCAGCATTAAAACCAAACCAACCAAACCACAGTAAACCACAACCTAAGACCATCAAAGGCAAATTGTGTTTGCCTTGACTATTTTCACCTGATTTGCGTGGTTTTAAGACCATTGCTAAAGCTAGCCCTGAGAATCCAGCGCTCACATGCACCACTACTCCACCGGCAAAGTCAAAAGCACCATAACTCAATGCCCAACCATTACTATTCCAAAAGGTGTGTGCCAAAGTACAATAAACCAACAACACCCATAAGACAATAAAAATCATATAGGCGCGAAATTTCATCCGCTCCACACCAGAGCCTGAAATAATCGCGGGTGCAATACTCGCAAACATGGCTTGAAAACAAATAAAGGCTAAGGTTAACACTTTGGTGCCACCGACGACATCATCCACGCCTATCGCCTGCAGAAAACTCAATTCAGGAGTGCCAATAAATTGACCAGCCCCTGAAAACACTAGTGAGTAGCCCAATGCCCACCAAACAATCGGCACAATCCCAAGCGTGATAATGCTCATCTTGATGGTATTGAGTGCATTGCGCCCTGAAACCAATCCAGTATAAAAAAACGCTAAACCAAAATTCATTAAGAGCACTAACATTGCTGAAAGCGCTACCCATAATGAATTAACAAATATCGAATAATCCATAGTTAACCTTAAAAATCTAACTAATCAAATTTAACCCAAAAAAGCTTTAATTTGTAATCCAGCTTGCATTCCATCGGCAATTGCATGCACCACTAAACTGGCTCCGCGCACAATATCGCCACCCGCAAAGATTTTTGAATTTGCAGTTTGTTGGACATTCGATTGTACTTTTATCCGTCCATGATTATCTAATTCAACACCATGTTCATCAATCCACGGTAAAGCTTCTGGTTTAAAACCAAATGCGGTAATTACCACATCAGCATCAACTTTGAATTCACTGCCCACGATGTGTTCAAGACTAGTTCGTCCATCGGGATTTTGCACATTGCGGGTACGCACACATTTAACGCCACAAACTTGCTCACCAGCAAAAACTAGACCAATTGGTTGTGCATTGAATTCAAACAAACTACCCTCTTCCAGCGAATTTTTAAATTCACGTTTTGAGCCTGGTAAATCATCTTCGGCGCGACGATAAATTCCAGTTACCTGTTTAGCCCCTAAGCGAATTGAGGTACGAATACAATCCATGGTCGTATCACCACCACCCAAGACTACTACCGTTTTATCTTTAATTTGCGCTAAACGAGCTAATTCACCACCCTCAACGACATGAGTGTTAACTTCAGTTAAATAATCAATTGCCTCTAAAACTCCATTTGAGCTAACTCCAATCGAAGCTTCTTTGACCGTCTGATATGTTCCAGTTGCAATAAAAATCGCATCATATTTAGCTAGCAACTCTTTTAAATGTAGATCTTTACCTAAGCTAACATTCAGATGAAACTCAACCCCAGCTTGCTCAAATTGAGCACGCCGCCGACTAATAATATCTTTTTCGAGCTTAAAGGCTGGAATCCCATAAGTCATTAAACCACCAATTTGCGCTTGACGCTCAAAAACACTGGATTTAATGCCATTGCGCGCCAAAATATCGGCACACGCCAAACCCGCAGGACCCGCACCAATAATTGCCACCTGTTTGGCATCCGCTGCTAGAACAGGATAAGTCACACTCCAGCCTTGTTTAAAAGCTTCATCGCTAATGTATTTTTCGACATTACCAATTGAGACTGCGCCAAACCCATCATCTAAAGTACAGCTCCCCTCACATAAACGCTCTTGTGGACATACCCGCCCACAAACTTCAGGAAAGCTATTGGTTTGATGCGATAATTCGGCCGCTTCAATAATACGTCCCTCTTGGGCTAATTTAAGCCAATTTGGAATATAGTTATGCACCGGACATTTCCATTGGCAATACGGATTACCGCATTCTAAACAACGTTCAGCCTGTTCTTCGGCTTCATGTTTGTCATACGCATTATATATCTCAATGAATTTAGTTTTGCGCTCGTTAAGCTTAATTTTAGGAGCTTCGACGCGTGGATGTTTCATAAATTTATTAGTATCTTTTTTCATTAAATCTGCCTAGTGTTGTAAATAGTTAACAAGATTAGCTTCCGAAATGGCTTTAGGTTTAATAATTACCAAGTTGCGGGCATTGCTTTCAAAATCAGCTAAGAACTGCGCGGCTTTAGCCGAATGAGTTTCTCTATAATGACTTTGAATTAGATTATTCAAATATTCTAAATGCACGGCATAAGTATCTTTAAACTCATCTAAATAACAAGCTTCAACAAAATCATGATTTAAATTATCATAAACTTTGCTTTGCGTATCCCAAACATAACACACACCACCAGTCATTCCAGCACCAAAATTCTGATCAATACTACCTAACACCGCTACCGCACCGCCAGTCATATATTCACAGCCATTACTAGCTAAGCCCTCAACCACGGCAACCACGCCTGAATTACGCGCCGCAAAACGATCACCAGCACCACCATTGGCAAATAATTTACCGCTGGTTGCACCATATAAGCAGGTATTGCCCATTACCGTAACTAGACCACTAATGTTATTGTTATTATGTTTAATGACAATTTTTCCACCAGCTAAGCCTTTGGCAACATAATCATTGGCTTCACCATTCAAATACAGCTCCATACCTTTTACCGCCCAAACGCCAAACGATTGCCCAGCAACGCCTTTGAAATGAAGGCTAATCGGATGTTCTAAACCAGTTGCGCCATAATTTTTGGCAATTTCACCAGCTAAGGTCGCACCCACCGAACGATCGGTATTATAAATGGTATAGTTTTTGCTTAATTCTTCAAGGTTATAGACGGCTTCCATGCAATCGGCATAAATCCGTTGATTTAACACCCCACGATCATGGCTAATATTGGCTTCGCTATAATAACGTGGATAATTTGAACTAACTCCAGCCATGGCTAAAATTTGTGATAAATCAATCTTTTTGCGTGATAAACCACCAACTTGCTCAAGCAAATCATTGCGTCCAATTAATTCCAGCAAACTGTTCACGCCCAATTGAATCAACAATTGTTGAACTTCGTGTGCAACCCCTTTGAAGTAATTAATTACCATTTCCGGTAGGCCAATAAAATGCTCTTTGCGTAAAGTTTCATTTTGGGTCGCAATTCCCGTTGCACAATTATTCAAATGGCAAATTCGTAAATATTTACAACCTAGTGCAATCATAGGCGCAGTTCCAAAACCAAAGGTTTCCGCGCCCATAATCGCGGCTTTAATCACATCTAGTCCAGTTTTAAGTCCACCATCCACTTGTAAGCGAATTTTGTGGCGTAAGTTATTTTCAACTAAGGCGGCATGCGTTTCAGCTAAACCAAGCTCCCATGGACTACCTACATTTTTCACCGAGGTAATTGGTGCCGCACCAGTTCCACCATCATAACCCGAGATGGTAATTAAATCGGCATGGGCTTTGACCACACCACAGGCAATTACGCCAATTCCTGGTTCGGAAACTAATTTAACCGAAATTAGCGCACCTGGATTAACTTGTTTTAAATCAAAAATTAACTGCGCCAAATCTTCAATCGAATAAACATCATGATGAGGTGGTGGCGAAATTAAAGTAACACCAGGCGTGGCATGGCGTAATTTCGCAATTTCAACACTCACCTTATCGCCAGGTAATTGACCACCTTCACCGGGTTTAGCCCCTTGAGCAATCTTGATTTGAATAATTTCAGCGCTCATTAAATACTCAGGCGTAACCCCAAAGCGTCCCGAGGCAATTTGTTTAATTTTAGAATTACGATTAGTCCCAAAACGCTCTGAATCCTCACCACCCTCACCAGAATTTGATTTACCACCCAGCGTATTCATTGCAATCGCTAGGGCTTGATGAGCTTCGGCGCTAAGTGCACCAATTGACATTGCCGCTGTATCAAAGCGTGTGCAAATTTCTTGCGTGCTAGCTACACGATAAGCTAAAGTCTCATCATTTAAATTCTCAGGATTCAATTTAACTTGCAATAAATCGCGTAAAGTCATGGCTGGGCGATTATTTACCTCATTCGCGAAAGCATAATAATCAGCTAAATTACCACTCCGTACCGCGATTTGCAATTTTTTAACTACATCAGGATTAAACGCATGATATTCACCAAAATAAGAATATTTGATATTCCCGCCCATTTCAACTAATTCACCTTTATTCCACGCTTTATGATGAGCGCGTTCTAAATCGGCTTGAAAATCGGCAAAGGTTGAACCACCAATCCGTGAGACCGCATCGCCAAAACATTTCGCGCTAACACTGGCATCAATGCCCAAGGCTTCAAATAAATGCGAACCACGGTAAGAAGATACCGTCGAAATTCCCATTTTGGACATGATTTTAAGAATGCCCTTGTTAATTGCCGCACTGTAATTAGTGATTAATTGCGCTAGCGTTTTCTTAGAATGAACTTGATTGGCAATTTCATTGATTAAATGATAGCTAAAGTATGGATAAATCGCACTCGCACCAAAACCCAGCAAAACGCAGAAATGATGTGGATCACGGGCAGTTGCGGTTTCAACAATTAAATCAACTTGATTACGCAATTGTTGACGAATTAATTGATTATGAATCGCACCAACCAACATTGCGGCATGAATAACCACCAAATTAGCGCTAATATTACGATCTGAAAGCACCAAGAAATTAACTCCCGAACTAACCAGTTCACTCGCCGAATTAACGATGCGTTCAATCGCCAACTCCAGTGTTTCTTGTTGTGGATCAAAAGATAATTCTAATTGCGCAACTTTTTTCCACTCGGCGGCATCACTCACCACATAGTTAAATAGTTCAGGCGTTAAAAGTGGCGATTTCAATTTATAGCCATTAATTATCGCCGGAGTTACCAAATTAGTTTTATCACCCAAATAAGTATCTAAGGACATTACATATTTTTCACGAATTGAATCAATGGCTGGATTGGTAACTTGGGCAAAACTTTGCCGGAAATAATCCGATAATAAGCGACTTGATTGATTTAACACCGCAATTGCCGCATCATCACCCATCGACATCGTTGGTTCCATACCCTCAAGCGCCGCCACACGAATAACTTGCTCTAATTCTTCATTTGTCACCATAAAGAGTTTTTTGTAGGTACTTAGGTCTTCACTCAATGGAGACATTTCACTGACAACTTCGCTCATTTTTGGTCGGGTATATTGATCATTTTTCAAAACATTGAGATCAAATTGGCGATAAATGGCTTTATCAAAGAGCACCATTTTAGCTTGCGTATCAATAACAATCATTTCACCAGCGCCAAGACGACCTTTAACAATAAAGTCTTCATCTGGATAATCGACAATTCCTGTTTCTGAGGCAATAATTACCGTACCATCTTGGGTAATTGAATAACGTAGTGGACGTAAACCATTGCGATCCAAACACGACATCACCTGTAAACCATTGGTGAAAACAATCCCAGCAGGACCATCCCATGGTTCATAACCGATGCTGACCATTTCATACCACGCACGAATATTTTCACTGAGTTTATTATTATTTTGCCAATACGGTGGAATTAAAGCACGCAAAGCTTGCTTATAATTAACCCCTGCCATCAAAAGCATTTCTAACATATTATCTAAGCTAAACGAATCTGAGCCGCTTTCACTTACTAAGCTGGTCACCAAAGATAATTTATCTTGAATGGCTTGCGGTAATAATTTAATCCCGTGATCTTTGGCCCATAAACGATTCGCCGAAACGGTATTAATTTCACCATTGTGCGCCACGTAACGAAAGGGTTGCGCTAAACGCCAACTGGGTTGCGTGTTAGTTGAAAAACGTTGATGGAACACGCAAATGCTGGTTTTAAACAGTGGATCCGCCAAATCAAGATAGAATTCTTTCAAAATCCGCGGCAAGCACAAGGCTTTATAAATCATGGTACGACTAGACAAACTACAGATGAAAAAATCTGGATTATTAATTAGGCGTTGTTCGATATTTTTACGTAAGGCGTACAAACATAATTCAAAATCATCAACCTTAACTCCATCGGGACAATTAACAAATAATTGTTCAATAATTGGTAAGCTATTTTTGGCAATCCGCCCTAACACCGAAACATTAATTGGTACGCGGCGAAAGAAAATACTCGTAAAACCCAATTTAGCACATTCCGCACTGATAATTGAACGTTGCTCAGAAATACTGATATGTTCCAATGAGAAAAAAATATTTCCCGCCGCATAACAATTAGCTAATTGAAATTCATCTTCTTCAACCATTAAGGTGCGGAAATATTCATCGGGAATTTGCAACAACAGCCCACAACCATCGCCAGTGCGCCCATCCGATTGAATCGCGCCCCGATGCGAAAGTTTAATTAAAGCCGAAATACCTTTAATTAAAATATCATGCTGCGGAACACCATATTTATTGGCAATAACCCCAACGCCACAATTATCTTTTTCTGGAAATCTCATAAATGATGCCATAAAGTCCCCCATCGGCAAGTGCTATTATTTTTCTGTTAAATCTATTTTTAGTTACTCAAACTTGCAGCGGACTGAAAAGCCTGTTCTAAATCATTAATTAAATCGCGGACATCTTCAATCCCAATTGAAAGACGCAATAAATCACTATCTACCCCGGCTAAGATTTGCTGTTCTTGACTCAATTGCGCATGCGTCGTGCTTGACGGATGAATAATCAATGATTTCGCATCGGCAACATTCGCTAATAATGAAAATAGCTGCAAACTATGCACAAATTTTTTCGCAGCTTCAGGTCCACCTTTAATTCCAAAAGTGAAAATTGAGCCACAACCTTTTGGTAAATATTTTTTACCCAACTCATGATAATGATTAGAACTCAAACCAGGATAATTCACCCAGCTAACTTGTGGATGTTGTTCTAGATATTCAGCAATTTTCTGTGCATTTTCGACGTGACGCTGCACACGCAAAGACAATGTTTCTAAACCCTGAATAAACATAAACGAGTTAAACGGGCTCAAGCAAGCCCCAGTATCACGAAGTAATTGCACCCGCGCTTTGATAATGTAAGCCAAGTTACCAAAAGTCTCACTATAAACTAAACCGTTGTAACTTTTATCAGGGGTGGTAAATTCTGGAAAACGCCCACTGGCTGCCCAATCGAAGTTACCACCATCAACAATTACCCCACCAATTGACGTACCATGCCCACCAATAAATTTAGTTGCCGAGTGCACCACAATATTGGCACCATGTTCAATGGGACGACATAAATATGGAGTTGCAAACGTATTATCAACAATCAATGGAATACCATGTTGTTTGGCAATGGCCGCTACCGCTGCAATATCAATAATACTTGCGCTCGGATTACCAATAGTCTCAATGAAAAAAGCTTTGGTTTTAGGCGTAATTGCCTCAGCAAAATTAACAGGATTATTCGCATCAATAAATTTGGTATTAATACCGTATTTAGGCAAGGTATTGGCAAATAAATTAAAGGTTCCACCATATAAACTACCCGATGAAATAATTTCATCACCAACCCCAGCTAAATTCATGATGGCATAGGTTATCGCTGCCGAACCAGAGGCAACCGCTAAGGCCGCAACACCACCTTCAAGCGCAGCAATGCGTTTTTCAAAAACATCGGTAGTTGGATTCATGATGCGGGTATAAATATTACCAAATTCCTTTAAGGCAAATAAATCTGCCGCATGCTCGGTATTTTTAAACGTATAAGCCGTAGTTTGATAAATTGGAACCGCTCGTGAACCTGTAGTTGGATCAGGTTCTTGTCCTGCATGAATTTGTAAAGTATCAAAATGTAAATTTTGAGGCATAATTATTATTCTCCATAATCAAGATATTGAACTGAATTTTATGTACTTTTTGAGGTAAATTAACTCGACAGAGTGTAAAAATAGGTTAATGGAAAAGACTCAATCTTTAACATTACGAATTTAACTAATTGATAGGCTTAATTAAGTTCAGGTGGGACATTCGCCCAGCTTGGGGAGAATTTTGCATGAAATTATTATTACTAATCGACAGAAATAGTGCTTGAAGAGGTGTAGAAATAAAAGCATTAAACGGTAAAAATATACCTTTGCAACACAATTTTTGTATAAACCTAATTAAACCCATAATTTATCCCATCAAATGTAAGCAAAATAATTAAATTATAATTGTAAAGATTATAACATACAACAATAGTTTACGCAAGAGTTTTGACTTTTTTTTATCTAATTTTCAAGAGCAAACCAACTCAAATTAAATCACCTAACACCTTGTTATATGCAGCTAAAACACATAATTTATTTTCAACATCACCAAACTAAGACTAAAATATAGTTGCACTGCATGGTAAATAATGCAACAAAAAGTTGGTATAATCAGTCTTTTATTTGTTCAATTTAATAAAGACTTATACTTATGCAGTATTCAAAATACCAAGAATTTATGGCCGAAATGTTTGGCACGATGTTTATTCTTCTTTTTGGCAATGGCGTTAATGCCATGGTGAGCTTATTTAATCTCGGCGGCTATACCAATATTACGTTTGGTTGGGGACTTGGGGTTTTCCTCGGTATTTTAGTCAGTAACCGTATAACAGGTGCACATTTAAATCCAGCCGTGACTTTAGCCTTAGTTTTAACTAAGCGCTTTCCGCTACGTAAGGCTCCATTATTTATTAGTGCACAAATGTTAGGCGGCTTCTTGGGTGCCGCACTGGTTTATTTTTTCTACCTAGCTAAATTTCAACAAGTTGACCCACTGCTAGAACATAGCGCTGGAATTTTTACAACTTTTCCAGCTATTACCAACAACTTCATGCCTGGATTTATGGCTGAAATTATTGCCAGTTGCATCTTAATGTTTGGTATTTTGGCAATTGTTGAAAATTTTGTCAATGACAAAGCAGGCTATCTAGCGCCATTTGCAGTCTCAGCCTTAATTGTTGGAATTGGTATGGCTTTTGGCGCAATGCATGGTTATGCCATGAATCCAGCGCGTGATTTTAGCCCGCGCTTATTTACTGCCATCATGGGGTTTAAGCACAATGGATTAAGCGATGGCTCATGGATCTGGGCTGCGCCAGTTTTGGGTTCTTTAATTGGTGCCCCGCTGGGTGCGTGGATATTTGATTTAACTTTAGCAAAGCGAGCATAATTTATGAAACAATATGTTTTAGCCTTAGACCAAGGTACAACTAGTTCACGATCAATTTTATTTGATCATGATGGTAATATTTGCAGTAGTAAACAATTAGAATTCACGCAAATTTTCCCCGCACCCGGTCTCGTTGAACATGATCCAATGGAAATTTGGTTAACGCAATTAACCACGGCCAAATTAGCCATGTCCGCAATTGGTGCACAAGCGCAAAACATCGTTGCCATCGGAATTGCCAATCAACGTGAAACCACTATCGTTTGGAATACCGAAACAGGAATTCCTGTTTATAATGCGATTGTCTGGCAAGATCGACGCACTTCAGATATGATTGATTTGCTTAAACAACAAGGTCATGCCGATTTATTTAGACGTAAAACTGGTTTAATTTTAGATGCATATTTTTCTGGAACAAAACTAAAATGGATTTTAGATAATGTCGCTGGTGTCCGCGAATTAGCTGCAGAGGGTAAATTAGCCTTCGGAACATCCGATAGTTGGCTAACCTGGAATTTGACCAATCGGCGCGAACATGTAACTGATGAATCTAATGCCTCTCGAACCCTGCTCTTTAATATCCACACTGGTAAATGGGATGAGGAATTATTAAAGATCTTAGATATCCCTGCCAATATCTTACCGCGCGTCGTGCCTTCATCGGGTGTAATTGGCGAGGCTAGCTCGGGTTTATTTGGAATCCGCGTACCAATTGCTGGCATCGCTGGCGATCAACAAGCGGCAACCTTTGGTAATTTATGTATACGCCCTGGTATGGTTAAAAACACTTATGGCACGGGCTGTTTTTTATTAAAAAATACTGGTACTAAAGCGCTTGAGTCAAAAAATAATTTACTGACCACTATCGGTTGGAATGTGAATGGCGAGCGTAATTATTGCCTTGAAGGATCAGTATTTATCGCTGGCGCTGCGGTACAATGGGTTCGTGATGGACTTAAATTTATTGATGAAGCCGCAGAAATTGAAGAACTTGCCAACCATGTCAAAGATAATGGCGGCGTATATATGGTGCCAGCCTTTGCTGGACTTGGCGCACCACATTGGGATCAATATGCACGAGGAATTATTGTCGGTATCACCCGTGGAACTAGCCAAGCACATATTGCGCGTGCTACACTAGAGTCAATTGCTTTTCAAGTCTCAGATGTGGTGCAAGCCATGAAATCAGATTCTGGAATTGGTTTAACCGCACTGCGTGTCGATGGTGGCGCCTGTAAAAATAATTTCTTGATGCAATTTCAAGCCGATATTTTAGATTGCGTGGTTGAGCGTCCAACTTGTCTTGAACTAACCGCTTTAGGCGCGGCATACTTAGCTGGTTTAGCAGTAGGCTTCTGGAAATCAACCGATGAATTAGAACAAGTTTGGAAGGTTGATCGCATCTTTGAACCTAAAATGGACGCGACTACCCGCAATGATCTCCTTGAGCATTGGCATAAGGCCGTTAGCCGTAGCCAGGGTTGGGCAAAAGAATAAATATGACACAACATTTTGACATTATTATAATTGGTGGTGGCGCAACTGGACTAGGCTGTGCCGTTGAAGCTGCCAGCCGTGGTTATAAAACCTTACTGCTTGAAGCCCAAGATTATGGTAGTGGCACGTCTTCCAAATCAACTAAGTTGGTGCATGGAGGAATTCGCTATTTGGCTAATCTTGATTTTGCATTAGTTAAAGAGGGGCTCGAAGAGCGCTATTATTTCTTGCAAAATGCGCCTCATTTAGCCACGCGCCAAAGCTATCTAATCCCTTTACAAAATTTATCTGAAAAATTTAAATATTGGCTCGGGATTAAACTCTATGATTTTTTGGCTGGTGAGCGCACAGTTGGCTTTAGTCGCTTTTTATCCAAAGCTGCAACTCTCCAAGAAGCTCAAGATTTAAATGCCCGCAAAATTACAGGCGGTGCAATTTATTTTGACGGTAAATTTGATGATACACGGATGCTAATTAGTTTGGTTAAAACCTTTGAACAACTCGGTGGCACAGCTTTAAACTATCATCAAGTCACTGAATTTATTGAACAAAATGGCAAAATTAGCGGAGTTCAGGTCTATGATCAATTAAAGCAATCCAACATAGAATTTAGCGCCAAATTCGTTATTAATGCAACGGGAACCTTTAGTGATAACTTAATGGATTTGGCAGAACCAACCAAAACCCACCATGCGGTTGCCGCAGCGCAAGGTACACATTTAGTTTTTGATAAAGCCATTTTTGATTCACCACATGCAATTTTAGTCCCTGAGACCAGTGATGGTCGAGTACTGTTTATTTTACCGTGGCACGACAAAATTGTGGTGGGAACAACCGATATCAAAGTTGATACACCAAGCCTAGCACCTCAAGCACAACCTGAGGAAATTGATTTCATTCTAGCCACTTTAAATGCTTACGGTACACAGCAAGTAACCCGTAAAGATATTCGCGCGGTATTTTGTGGTCAGCGTCCATTAGTTAAACCCGCAAATGCCAAAAACACCGCCAAAATTTCACGCAAACATGAAATCATTGAAACCCAAAATGGTTTAATTACCATGGTTGGCGGCAAATGGACGATTTATCGCCGGATGGGACAAGATACGATTAATTATTTGGAGAAAACTCGTGGCTTAACGCCAACTAAATCCAATACCGCCAACTTGCATTTATTTGGCTATACCACCACGCCTGAAGCTTATCCACTCAGTAGCTATGGCACGGAAGTAACTCAAATTAAATTAATTCAACAAGAGTTAAATAATTATGAACTACTCCATCCGCAACTCCCCTACTTTCAAGCCGAAGTGATTTATCAAGTCCGTCATGAGCACGCACGGAATATTGAAGATGTCTTGCTGCGCCGTACTCGCGCAATTTATTTAGATGCACGTGTGGCTATCGAAATTGCACCATTAGTCGCACAATTGATGGCAAATGAATTGAATTTTGATCGTAAATGGCAAGAGCAGCAATTAGCTAGTTTTAAATTAGCCGCCAGCAAATTTCTGGTTACTACAAAAACTAACTAATTATTTAATTTATACTACAGATTAAACAACAATAACACCATAAATATAATAGAAAATAAATGAAACTAATCAAATATATACAAAATACAAACAACTGGAGTCAAATTTTCTATAACTTGACCAATGATCAGCTAAATAATAATGAAATTGGTAATTTATTTGAAGTTTTCTGCAAATATTATTACCAGAATGAACCATCAGTAAAAGACGAATATAGAAATGTATGGTTATTTAGTGAAATACCACCAGAAATTAAACAAAATTTAAATCTTGGACAAATAGATCATGGTGCAGACTTAATCTTAGAAGACTTGGATAATGAGTATACCGCCATTCAATGTAAATTTAGATCAGACCAAAATAAAATTTTAAATTGGACGGCTGATAGTTTAGCTAATTTATTAGCTGAAGGAGAAAAGTGCAAATATAAGCTAGTATTTACTAATGCTTCAGGATTAGATGCTCATACTTTAAAGAAAAATGTTGGGCTTGTTTCATTAAATGATCTACTTGAAATTGAAGAACAAACGATAGTCAACATTGTCAATAACTTAGAACAACGTAAGGTTCATTTAACTAAAGCACAGCCACGTAACTATCAAACAGAAATCATCAATGAAGTTTGCACTAAATTTAAAGATAGAAGCCGAGGGCAATTAATTTTGCCGTGTGGAACTGGTAAAACTTTAGTTAGCTTATGGATTAAGGAAGCTTTAAATTCAAAAGTAACATTGGTAGTTTTACCTTCATTGGCATTATTGCGGCAAACAAAGCACGAGTGGAGTAAAAATCAAAATATGTGGCAACACTATTTATGCGTATGTTCAGAGCAAAATATTGATATAGAAAAAGATAGTATTGTCGTACATGAATATGAGTTAGGCACACATGTTACTACAAACCCAGAAGATGTCCATGAGTTTTTATCAAATTATTCTGAACAAGGGTGTATAATTTATTCAACGTATCAGAGTCTAAAAGTTATAAGTGAAGCAATAGCTAATACCGATATTATTTTTGAACTAATAATTAGTGATGAAGCACATAAAACCACTGGTAGTAAAACAACTATATTTGGTTTAATTCACGACAATGTAAAAATCCCAGCTAAACGCAGACTTTATATGACAGCAACCCCGCGAATTTTATCTAAAAACATGAAAACAAGATTAAGCGATGATCTTGAATATATTGCAGATATGAGTAATCCTGAAATTTATGGTCATGAGTTTTATCGAATGTCATTTAAAACAGCAATTGAACAGAATATTTTGGTTGATTATAAACTATTGGTCATTGGTGTCAATAATCAAGATATAAAAAATAAAATTTCTAATGGCCGATTAGTTGACACGGATACTACAATTGAAGATTATGCACATAATGTGGCGTTAAGTAATACGATGGTAAAATATAACGCTACACATGCGATTACCTTTCATACAACAGTCAAACGAGCCAGTGATTTTAGCCGTCGCCACAAAAAAATATCTAAGCTCAATAACATCTACATTGATCACGTAAGTGGGAAGCAACCAACCAATGAGCGTGCTCAAATTTTAACTAAATTTAAAGATTGTTATTTAGGTGTTTTATCAAATGCGAGATGCTTAACTGAGGGCGTTGACGTACCAAGTATTGATCTTGTTTACTTTAGCGATACAAAAGAATCAAAAGTTGATATTGTTCAAGCAGTTGGTCGAGCATTACGTCAATCTAAAGAAAAACAAAAAACACATGGCTATATTGTAGTGCCTATTTTCTTCTCTCCAAAGGATGGAGTTGAAAAAACTGTTGAGTGTGGCGCTTTCAAGAATTTGATAAACATTGTTAAGGCTTTGTGTGATCAAGATGAACGACTACAAGATGAAATTAATAACATTCGTTTTAATAAGATTAATTCAAATAACACAGCACATTTAAATATTGATATTGGCAATAACAACATCAATGACTTAATTATTCTGGAGGGATTTGAGGAGGAGCTAAGAAAATCATTATTTGATGAAATAATTTATAAAACCTCAAGTAATTGGGATTTGAAGTTTAATGAACTATGCACCTATTTGCATCACAACAACAATGAATATCCAGAAAATGATCACCACTTATATTTATGGGTAAGTGCTCAAAGAAGTCGCAAATCTCAAGGATTGCTATCGTTAGACAGAGTGCATAAATTAGAGAACATCAACTTCATTTGGAATGTGACAGATTTAAAATGGTTGCAAAATTATGATGAATTGAACGAATGGGTTAAAATCCACCAGTTAAATAAAACGTTATATACCAAATGGCCTGCTCAGCGCTCTAAAAATGAGCAAGAAAAAAAATTGGCTATTTGGATGATGGCAAGAAAAAGTGACTATAAGAATAATCGCTTGCCAGAAGAACAAATAGAATTATTACAGCGAATTAATTTTCCTTTTGACCCTGTTGAATCTCGTTGGCAAGAAAGCTACACTAAATTAAAGCAGCACATCAAGGACTTTAATAGGTTTCCAACCGATGACGCTACAGAGAAAACACTTTATGAGTGGTGTAAAAAATTATCGTCTTCATATTCAGATAATACATTATCAACACCGCAAATGAAACAACTCCAAGAAATTAATTTTAGTGTATTTATCGAATCTAACATACCAGTTAATATATGGGAAAATAGAATTAATGAATTGACAAACCATATCAATATACATCAAAAATTACCCACTTATGCCCCAAAGAAAAATAGCGCGGAAGAAAATTCTTTAGGTTCTTGGATTAGCTTACAGAGACAGAAAAATAAAACTAATGAATTATCTCAAGAACAGGTCAAACAATTAGAGGATTTGGGTGTTTCAATGGAGTTAGTTGCGGATAAAAATGAACAACTCTGGAATGAAACTTATCAAAGTGTGATTGAATATAGAAAAATTAATCCAACTAGATGGCCTTATGTACATTCAAAAACAGATCACAACGAAAAAAAATTAGGACACTGGTTAATGACTATGAAAAATTGGTATAATGGAAATTTACCTAAAAATGGTCTGTTTCCACCAGAGCGCTATGAGAAGTTAGTTGCGATTGGCTTTAATCTTGAAACAACTGATTTATCAATACAGTGGGATAAAAATTTTGATGATTTATTTCTGTATTTAGAAAAAAACAATGGCATTTTAAAATCCACACAAGATGGAAAAAATATTAAAGAATATAACTGGGTTAGCAACCAAAAAGCTCAATTCAAAAAAGGTAATTTGACAGAAGAACAATTAAAGCGTCTAAGTGATGTTGGTATTGATTTTCAATCTAATATATTTGATAATCGATGGAATAACAATTATCAATTATTTAGAGCGCAACATCTTAAATACGGTGGTCAAATTCCATCAACGCTTAACGGTAAGTTGAATCCCGTATATCAATGGGTTACTCGTCAAAAAAACAATTTTAAAACTGGTAAACTTACTCAAGAACAAGTTGACTTACTCCAAAATTTAGGAATAAATCTACTATAAAAAATCAATGCGTTACCAACTATTAATTAGATGCACGTGTGGCTATCGAAATTGCACCATTAGTCGCACAATTGATGGCAAATGAATTGGAATTTTGTACGGCAACACTAAAATTGCCTTAATTGGCGCCAATGGCAGCGGTAAATCAACTTTGCTCAAAGCAATTATGCACGATCAAGAAGTCATACGCCATGGCGAATGGATAGTGCCACAACTGACACAAATTGCTTATTTAGATCAGCACTATAGTAATTTACCTAAAGAGCAAACTGTTCTTGAATACATCGCTAATTTAGCACCTAAGTTAAATCATGCTGAGTTACGCAATTTCTTAAATCAGTTTTTGTTTCGCAAAAATGAGGAAATACATAAACTCATACACGTGCTCTCGGGTGGGGAAAAAGCTCGTTTAAGTTTAGCGGCAATTGCACTCCAACAACCTAAACTACTGATTTTGGATGAAATCAGCAACAATATTGATCTAACTACACGTGAATACCTCGTCAAAATATTAAGGGATTACCACGGTGCAATGTTAATAATTAGTCATGACGCAACATTTTTAACTGAAATAGGCGTTAAAGAGAAATTTAATGTTGAATTGTGGCAAAATTAAACTAACTCACAGTTTATCCACACCTAGTTGACATGATTATTCAGCGTAATTGTGCACAACTAGAATACAATGATAAAGATCAGTGGCTTAACAATCCACAATTAACCGCAGCTTTTAAATTTACTAAAGTGTAAGATTTTTAAAATCATCAAATTAAGACTAAGTTATCCACAAATCTTTAACAACTTAATCTAGAAACTATACCCACTAAACGTGGATAAGAAGAATATTTTAAAATATAACAGTCTATTATTGTGTGTTTAAAATTTAAACCTCGGTCTTCAGTTACGTAAAAGAGCTAGTAAAAACTTTGACTTTTACACATCTAGCACTATATTTATCCGCATTCATAGTAACAGGCTTAATATAGCTATTTAGCTTGTAGCTGAGGTGTCAAGCAGATATATTCGTCCCCATTCCTCTAGCTGTTGTAAAATCGGCTGGAGTTTTTTGCCTACCTCCGTTAATGAGTATTCAACTTTAGGTGGTACTTCAGCATAAATTTTACGGGTTACGACTAGGTCGGCTTCCAGTTCACGAAGTTGATTGGTTAGCATGCGCTGAGTAATCCCGGGATTAAGTCGGCGTAATTCGCTGAAGCGCTTGGTTCCATCCAACAACGCACATAAAATTGATAATTTCCATTTGCCACCCAAAATCCTTAGTACAACTCCGACTGGACAATTTTCATCATGAATATTTGGCATACACGTTATCTCCTAAAAAACGAATTATAACAGCAATAGTATAAATTTATACACTATAGCACATTTAGAGAAGTACTTGTATGTTTAGTTAATTATGGTTACAATACGTCATTATTAATTTTCAAAGGATAAGATTATGTCAATCAAACGTGTTCATATTATTAATGCGCATCAAAAGTGGACTGGGATTGCCGAAGGTAATTTAACTCGTCATTATATTGAGACGATGACAAAAATATTTAGTGACCATAGGGTTGAAGTTACGGTTACTAATGTTGATGACAGTTACGATATTGAGCAGGAAATAACGGCATTGGTGGCGGCGGATTTAGTAATTCTCCAATTCCCGATGTACTGGATGAGTTTGCCATGGTTGGCCAAAAAATATATTGATGAAGTGTTTATGGCGGGTCAAGGACGAATTTATAAACATGACGGGCGTGAGATCGACGATGCCAGTAAGAAATATGGTAGTGGTGGTTTATTGACGGGTAAATATATGTTATCAATTACCTGTAATGCTCCACTGGAAGCCTTTGTTAGTGAGGGTCAATTTTTTAATGGACTAGGTGTGGACAATGCTTTTATGGCAGTGCATAATGCTTTGCAATTTGTCGGATTAACTCAATTGCCGACTTTTACTTCACACGATATTTTTAAAAACCCACAAATTGACAGCGAAACTAAAGAGCTAGAAGTGTTATTAACCAATGCATTGCGTGCATAAAATAATAGTGTAACAATTTAACTACCAGCACTTAAAGCCATGGTAACCACGATGAAAATTTGAAATATCTGCTATATGAGCATTAAAATATAGCTGATATTTCATTAATCGAGCAACTACTTCCGCACCACAAGGCTATTAATTACCATTCCAATTAAAACTAAAATAATCCCCAAGCATGCAAATAAATCAGGCACGCCATCATGAAAAAATAACACGCCACCTAACAAGGTAAACACTACTTCTCCTGCTTGAGTGGCTTCAATTACCGCAAGTTGACTTAAATTATGTTTAACCAAATTAGCTGCTTCAAAAAGTAACAAAGTCGCAATAATTCCCGAAAATAGCGCAACTACACCAGATTGAAAAATTTGCCCAAGTGGTGGCAACTGATTTTGGCTCAATTCAAAGCCAGCTAAGCACAACCAAACGGGCATACTACATAAAGTCATTCCAAAAACCCGTTGTAAGGTATTTAAATTATGTCCATGTTTAAATAGGATCTTACGACTACCCAAGGGATAAGCAAAAGCGGCAATTCCAACGGGAAGCACAATTGCCAATACGGTTATAAAACTGACACTGGTGGCTTCATGAACTAACATTAGCCCAACCCCACACATAATCAATACAGCAGTTAGAAGTAACTTAATTGGTATTTTATGGCGAATTTGTTGCAGCTTGCCATTCACCAAACTCGGAGCTAGAAACAGCGGTGTCAATAATGCGCCAGCTGGAATGGTAATTTGCCACGCCCCTGCAATCAACCAAGCCGGACCAAAGCTCGCCGCATAACACAGTGGTACATAAAATAAACCAAAACCAACACATGACCACAATACCCAGCTCAATAAATTATCCCGAATACTGTGTAAAACTGGACGATAGGCGTGATTTTTGCTCAACAACAGAGCTAACAGCGGTAACATAATTAGAAAACGCAGTGCCGCAGTCCATTGCCAAGCATAGCTCGCGGTTGCCATTTCACGATTTAAAATATAGGTTGAAGAGAAAAACAGCGATGAAATTAAGCCGTAAATTAATGCTTTAGACATAAGCGCCCTACCCAATAACTATAATAAAAAAGCGTTACCTTTTCAGATAACGCTCGAATTAATCCAATTGGAATTAATATAGGACACGTGATTTAATTGTACCATCAATTTTTTTCAATTGATTGATTAAATCTTTATCGTATTCTACGTCAATATCACTAATTACATAACCAACTTGTTCATTGGTTTTCAAGTATTGTCCCAAAATATTAGCTTGATGACTAGCTAACATTTGATTGATCTGAGCTAAAACGCCAGGAACATTACGGTGTAAATGAATCAAGCGATGCGCTTTACGTAAATTAGGTAATTGAATATTTGGTAAATTAACGCTTTGAGTTGAATCGCCACCATTTACATAACTAGTCAAGCGACGCGCGACAAATTCACCAATGTTTAATTGCGCTTCTTCGGTGCTACCACCAATATGCGGTGATAAAATAACATTATCATAACCACGCAGTGCGCTAACAAATTCTTCCTGATTATTTTTCGGTTCAACTGGGAACACATCCACTGCCGCACCCAAAATTTTACCTGAATCCAAGACTTTTACCATTGCATCAATATCCACTACATGACCACGACTCAAATTAATGAAAATCACATTGTCTTTCATCATTTTAAATTCGTGTTCACCGATGATTTTAGCATTGCTCTTACGTCCATCGACATGCAAGGTTACGATATCAACACTCGATAATAATTCATCCATGGTATCGCATTTACGCGCATTACCTAATTGTAATTTTTCCATCACATCATAATAGTAAACTTGCATTCCCATTGCTTCGGCTAAAACCGATAATTGCGAACCAATATTACCATAACCAACAATACCCAGTTTTTTACCGCGTAATTCAAAACAATTATCGGCAGATTTATCCCATTTACCTTGATGTAATTGAGCATTTTTACTCACTACTTTACGCATTAACATGATAATTTCACCAATTACCATTTCTACCACGCTGCGGGTATTACTAAATGGCGCATTGAACACACATACACCTTTTTGGGTGGCATAGTCTAAATCAACTTGATTAGTACCGATACAGAAACAGCCAATTGAAATTAGGCGCTCTGCTGCATCCAAAACTTTTTTAGTTACCGTGGTTTTTGAACGTATTCCCAAAATCGTAACATCTTTAATTTTGGCACATAACTCATCTTCACTCAAACTACCTTTTAGCGTTTCAACGGTGTAGCCTTCATGCTCCAACATTTTAATACCATTTGGATGAAGATTTTCTAATAATAGAATTTTAATCCGATTGCGTGGATAAGAAATCGCACGTGGAAAATCATGCATATACAAAAATTCATCAAAATTTTTGATAACCACATCGGCTTTAGCCGTAACGCTGGCACGTTCCACATTTTCAGTAAACGCATAAAATATATCCGCTGCACCTGCCGCACGAATTTCATAATCGGTAATTCCATCACCAACTGCCCAAACACTCCCCTCAAGATTCAAGCTATTCACGACACGCACTTTACCTTGATCTTGGCATAATGGATTGCTCGCATCTAAGCCATTGATATTTCCAGCTTCATCATAGGTGAAAGTATTAGCAAAAACGTGATCTTCTTTAATACCAAATTTACTCACGATTGGTAAAATATATTCTTTAAAGCCACTCGAAACGATATAAATACTATCAGCAAACTGCTCTAAAAATACCCCATTGCGTTTAAATGAGGGACTAACTTTATCCGCTAAACTGCTAACTAACTGTTCGATATGTTTTTTATTGGCACTCAGTAATTTTAAACGCTCGTCCAAACTTTCCGCCAGCGAAATTTTACCATCCATGCCCTGTGCGGTAATCGTGCGAATTTTTTCAATTACGCGTTCACTCTCAGGATGCTCCGCCAAAGCAATTGCCGCTAATTCATCCAAAGTTTCTACTTGAACAAAAGTACTATCAAAATCCACAATTAAAAATTTATTATTCACTATACTATCTTTCTAAAAATTATTTTTCTCGTTTTTAAATTTTATTATCTTTAACATCCGTAGATTACAACTAAGCTACTGACAACTAACTAATTAACTCATTAAGCACTTCAATTGGATGAAGTAAAGTCTTTTCGGCTAATTTAGCACTTTGCGAACGACACGAAAAACCGCTAGCTAAATTAATCCGCTCGGCATTATTGACTGTCGCCGCCCAATTGAGCTCAAATAATCCTTGCGAATTAATTTGTTGCTCTTTTAGATGACCATAAGTACCCGCCATACCACAACAGCCCAAATTTTTCACTTCGAGTTCTGCACCCAGTTGACTAAAGATTTGTTGCCATTTAGTTGCATCAGCTGGTAGCAAAGCTTGCTCGGTACAATGCGGCAACAGACGATATTTCTGACTAACTTTAACTGCGGGTAATTTAGCCAAATGCAGCGCCAAAAACTCAGCCAACGTTTGCGCATTCCCACTAAAAGCAGGTGCAAATTTACCGACTTCATCCCGAAATAAGGTTGTAATTGTATTTTCTAAGCCCAGCACAGGAATTTGTGCGTCAAACAACGGATTAAGCAACTTGGCTATCCGTGCAGTATTTTTACGAAATTGCTCAATCAACCCAGCAACAATTAACGCCTTACCGCTATTACGTGGATAAATAATGTACGGTGTGAAACCTAATTTTTGCAAAGTTTCTACCGTTGCAAACAGCACATTATTATCCAAAAACCCCGTAAAGACATCGGCAAATATCACCACTGGATTAGCCGCAAAAGTTTTAATCTGATTAGCATCACTATAAATACCAACATTTAGTTGTTTTAAGCTACTTAATGAACGACTATTTTTAAATAACGGAATGTTAGTTAGCCCCAAACTTGGCGCTAAACGATTGCGATGAATAAAATTCCACATTTTAGGAAATTTTGCTGCCAACGGTAATAAATTTTCAATCTGCGCTAACATCAAATCCCGCAAATTTATTTTTGCATAATCGCGCTGATAACTATGTAAAAAATTACTCCGTAAATCAGGAATACTTACTTGCGTTGGACATTTACCCGCACAAGCTTTACACCCCAAACAGCCAGATAACGCCGCAAATGCCGCCGCAGCAGCTTGCTTATGTTCGCCATTCGGTTTAGCTTTTTCGCGCAACCATTCTTTAACTAGCATCGCGCGCCCTTTGGGCGAATGAATCCGATTGCGGGTTATTTTATACGATGGACACATCGCGTTACTTGGCTCTTGATTAAAGCACGCCGCATTCCCATTACATAACATAGCACCTGCAAAGAGTTTTTGTTCACCCGCTGGAATAATCTGATCTAATTCACCACGCATCGGAACTAATTCAATTCGTTGCAATTGAGTTGCTGGATTGGGCGCGGTTAACTTGCCTGGATTAAAACGATTTTGTGGATCACAGAGATTTTTAATTTGACACAACACAGCATATAGCACTGGACCAAAGACATGTGGTACAAATTCACCACGATAGCCTTTACCATGTTCACCCCATAAGATGCCATGATATTTATCGAGTAACTTAATTACGCTTTCGGTAATTGGACGAATTTGCGCCCGATCCACTGGATTTTGCATATCTAACGCTGGGCGTACATGAATACAACCAACATCAACATGCCCATACATCGCATATCTCAAATTTTGGCGTTCTAATTCCGCTTGCAAATCGGCAACAAAATCTGCCAAATTTTCAGGCGGAACAATCGCATCTTCAACAAAGGCTATTGGTTTTGCTACACCTGGTAATTTACCAACTAAACCAACCGCGAGTGAGCGAATTGACCAGAGTTGATTAATTTGATTATTTTCTAAAATGGTCACATAATTAGCTTGGCGCGCATTTAGCTCTTGCTGAACTTGATTAATCTTAGCATCTAATTCGACTTGCGTCTCTGCAACAAATTCCACAAAGTTAGAAATATAACTTTGCCCCTCACAATTCAGCATCTTAGCTAAACTTGGCCAATTCGGCAAGGTTTGAGCACTTTGTTGAACTTTTTCATCGATTGCTTCAATCGCCAGCGGTTGAAATTGAATTAGAAATTGCGCATCTTTAAGTGCCGCAAGAAAGCTTGGATAATGCACAACCATTAAAGCTTTAAACTTGGGAATCGGCAATAAATTTAATTTAGCAGCAGCAACTAAGCCCAAAGTGCCTTCGGAACCCGCAATTAGGCGCTGTAAATTAACCGTGCCGTTTTGATAACATTGTTTAAGATTATAGCCCGATAATGGACGTTGCAAATTAGGAAAACGCGCTTCAATTTCGCCTTGAACTGGTTCAATAAAGGCGGCAATTTTTTGCTCTAATTCAAGCTGTACAGCGCTTGGCGTTACATCAGAATCAAGCGTATCAATTAACTCACCATTGGGTAAAACTAATTGCATGCCCAAGAAATGATCCGCGGTCTTACCATAAATCAACGAACCTTTACCAGCCGCATCGGTTGCAATCATGCCGCCAATGGTAGCGCGATCGGCAGTAGAAACATTCGGTGCAAAAAATAAACCATGTTTCGCTAACATGCGATTAAGATCACTCAAAATCATGCCTGGTTCAACGGTAATCGTCCGTTCTTCAGGTTTAAATTCCAACACGCGCGTCATGAAGCGACTTAAATCGATCACTACACCATTCGTCAAAGATTGCCCATTGGTACCAGTTCCACCGCCCCGTGCACAAAAATACAACTGATTAAACGGCTCTAATTGTGCCAAATTAACCAACTGTTGCAGATCTGCCAAATCACGCGGTTGAGCAATGGCCAGCGGCAAAACTTCATAAATACTATTATCAGTTGCATTAACTAAACAGGTGGCTTTATCAAGATGAAATTCACCCTTAAAACCCTTACTAATTAAGACCGTTTCAAATAAATTTGCCACTTCACGTTGGGTTTGTTGCATCATTTATTCCGCGTATTTTTTAGCAAAATGTTGCATAAACTCAATTAATTTATCCACACCATCTTCAGGCATTGCATTATATAAACTCGCACGCGCACCACCAACTAATTTATGTCCATTTAAGTAAGCTAAGCCAAATTGACGCGCTTCAACCAAGAAATGTTTCAATAAATCTTCAGTAGGTAAAGTAAATGGTACATTAATTAATGAACGATATTGTTTTTCAATCGTATTGGTATAAAATCCATTGCTATTATCAATGCAAGCATATAATTTAGCCACTTTACGGCGATTATTTTGTGCAAGATTCACTATCCCGCCTTGCTCATTAATAATCCAATCAACCATTAAATCCATCATATACGCAGGTACCGTTGGAATGGTGTTTAATAACGAATTTTGCTCGGCTTGCAATTTGTAATTAAAAATTTCAGGTGTACAAGCTTGAGCTTGGTCAAGCAAATCATCGCGAATAATTAACAAGGTAATTCCAGCAATACCCAAGTTTTTTTGCGCTGAGGCAAAAATTAAGCCAAACTTGCTAACATCAATTTCATCGGATAAAATTGATGAGGTAAAATCAGCCACCAATGGCACATCACCAACCTCTGGAATATCGGCAAATTGAACTCCATTAATGGTTTCATTTGGGCAATAATACACATATGCAGCATCGGGATTTAATTTCCATGTTGCTGGTGCAGGAATTGAACTCAATGTCGCGGTAGTAACAATGCTAACATCAGCATAACGAGCAGCATATTTTGCCGCACGTTCCGACCAAGTACCACTCACGATATAATCAACGGCTTTATTTTTACCGCACAAATTCATGGGAATAAAACTAAAATGTCCTTGTCCACCACCGGATGAAAATAAAACTTTATAATTGTTAGGAATATTCATTAGTTTACGTAATTTGGATTCTAATTTTGCCAACATATCTTGAAAAGTTGCAGTACGATGACCAATTTCCATAATTGATGTACCAGAATCTTGCCAACTCAATAAATCCTGTTGAACTTTGCGCAAAACTGACTCTGGTAACATTGCAGGACCTGCCGCAAAATTGTAAACCCTAAACATAAGAACTCCCTTTTTAATATAAATAATCGCATCGAAAAACAACGCCATTAAAATTATGCGCCGACGCTATCTGCACATATCATTCTGATTTAACAAGCCATTATTATATAATAATTAACTAAGCAATGGCTTAAATATAGTAATTTTTAGCAAATGAACCTCTTATTTTACTAGTTCTGTTGCTGCAATGCAATAAAAAATGGATAATTCCATGCCAAGAGCTTGATATTCAGTGATATAATTTAGTATGCAATACCGCTTTGGCGGTAATTTTTTTGTATTTATCAAGCAAGGTGCAAACTTAAATCACGCACTCCAGACAAAAATTTTACCTAAATTTACCGCGGATTCAATGAATTAATATCGCAAAGGAGTACAATTAATCGTGGAACTAAATAAAAACTTTTATACTTTACATAAATTTGGCGGCTCAAGCCTAGCCGATGCTAAACGCTTTAACGAAGTTAAAAAAATCTTAGCTGGCAATCAAGAAGTTATTGTGGTCTCAGCTACTAAAGGTACAACCACCCAATTACAAAATATGTTAGATGCAGCCCGTGATGGCAAAACTTGGCACACTGAATTAAGCGCGCTCGAATCTGCTCACCAAACGATTATTAATGCGTTATTACCGCAAGATCAACACGCAGAGTTATTTCAGGTGTTACGCAATGATTTTGCCACTGTTGCAGATGTTTATAATACCGTTGCTAAAATTGGCGCTTACTCAAGCGAAATTCAAGATTTCATTCTTGGCTATGGCGAACAATGGTCAGCACAAATTTTAACCGCCTATCTAAACTTAACCAATAAAACACTTTACCTTGATGCTAGCAAAGTCTTGTATTGCTACAAAAAAGATGGTGTAGTGTGCATTGATTGGGAACGTAGCCAAGTGGCTTTAATTGAATATCTTCAAGATAAAGAATTTAGCCAATTAGTCGTAACTGGATTTATTGCCTCAACTTTAGATGGCAAACGCACTACCCTTGGACGTAACGGTAGTGATTTTTCAGGTGCAATTTTTGCACGTTTATTCCAAGCTATCAAATTAATTATCTGGACGGATGTCGATGGAATTTATACCGCACATCCAGCTAAAGTTAAATCAGCATTCTGCATCGATAATTTATCCTATCAAGAAGCGCTGGAATTAGCCTACTTTGGTGCCAGCGTATTACATCCAATGACAATTGCCCCGGTGCAAGAAGCCAATATTCCACTTTACATCAAAAACAGTTACAATCCAAATGCTGAAGGTACTTTAATTACCAATGCATCAACCAAATCAAAGCACCCAATTAAGGGCTTAACTTATGTGGATGAAATTGCCTTAATCAATATTGAGGGCGCTGGTATGGCTGGCGTATCTGGTAGTGCGGCGCGAATTTTTGAAATCATGCGCCAATGCAAAGTATCGGTAATCTTAATTTCTCAAGCCAGTTCAGAACACTCATTGTGTTTAGCGATTGCGAATAAATCAGTTGATGTTGCATTAGAAGCTTTAAATAGCAGCTTGAAATTTGAAATTGATAACGGACAAATTAATAAAGTCAGCGCCGATTCATCATGTGCAATTTTAGCCGCGGTTGGTGATGATATGGTCGGTAACCCGGGGGTTGCGGGCAAATTTTTTGCTACTTTAGCTAAAGCCAATATTAATATTCGTGCAATTGCGCAGGGCTCTTCTGAACGCAATATCTCGGTGGTAATTGGCAGCAAAGATATCAATAAAGCCCTCCAAGCAGCACATGCAGGCTTCTATTTATCTGATCGCGTGATTTCAGTTGGTCTAATTGGACCAGGCGGAATTGGTGCAACCTTGCTCGATCAAATTGAAGCAGCTCGTGCGCAAATTAAAACTAAATACCAAGTTGATATTTGTGTCCGCGGCATCATGAACAGTCAACAGATGTTATTGAGTGATGATGCTTTAAATGGTGCATGGCGCGCTAATCTAGCTCAACATGCAATTCCAAGCAATATGGCTGAATTCACAACTCATCTATTAAGTGATGATATTCCACATGCCGTAATTATTGATTGTACCGCGAGTAAAGACTTAGCTAAACATTACCTTGATTTCTTCAACCAAGGTTTTAACGTAATTACACCGAACAAACATGCTAATGCTGGCGATATTGATTACTATCGTCAAATTAAAGCTACTGCGGCTAAAAACAGCTGTCATTATCTATATGAAGCTACCGTTTGCGCAGGCTTACCAGTTATTAACACCCTCCAAGATTTAATTAAAACTGGTGATGAAATTATTTCAATTGAAGGCGTTGTATCTGGAACACTTAGTTATATCTTTAATGAATTAGGTAAAGGACGCATTTTCTCAGAAATCGTCAAAGAAGCTAAAGAATTAGGTTATACCGAACCAGATCCACGTGAAGATTTATCGGGTCAAGATGTTGCGCGTAAACTAGTCTGCTTGGCGCGTGAAATTGGTTATAGCGTATCCTTAGGTGACATTGGCGTAACTAATTTAGTTCCAGCTGAATTGCGCGAATGTTCAGTTGCCGAATTTATGGAGCGCCTGCCACAATTCGATCATTTAATTATGGACATGGCACACGCGGCAGCGGCTAAAAGTGAAAAATTATGCTACGCTGGCAAAATTTCCGCAGATGGCTCAATTAATGTAGCGATTCAATCGGTCGCGCAAACGCACCCATTAGCGCGTTTAAATGGTACGGATAATATTATTATTTTCCAAACGCAACGTTATGACCAAACTCGCCCAATGATTATTCAAGGTCCTGGTGCTGGTGGCGCAGTTACGGCTGCGGGTATTTTCGCTGACTTATTACGCTTAACTTCATTCTTATACTAAGGCGCTGCAGATGAGTTTGTTAAAATCAGGAATCAACCAACTTAGCGCTTTTGCACCCGCAACTAGTGCTAATCTTGGGGTTGGTTTTGATATCATGGGTTTAGCGCTGGATGCGGTGGGTGATACCGTTACATTAACTAAACGGAATGATGGTCAAATTGTCATTGAGAAAATCAATTCAATTAGCGGCTTGCCACTTGAACCAAATAAAAACACCGCATCCTATGCCTTGCAAAAGATGTGTGAAGAGCTCAGGATAACTTGTGGCTTTTCCTTGCAAATTGATAAAGGCATCGCACTCGGTTCAGGGATGGGCGGCTCGGCGGCCTCCGCCGTGGCGGCAGTGGTTGCACTCAATGGCTTTTTGGTTAATCCAGTTAGTCGCGAAAAATTGGTTGAATTTGCCCTTTACGGCGAAGAAATTGCCTCGGGTGGACGCCATGCAGATAATGTTGCACCTTCGGTATTTGGTGGAATTACCTTAATTCGCAATCTTGAGCCAATTGAAGTGATTAATCTGCCCTATCCAGAATTATATTGCGTGATTATTCACCCACATTTACAAGTTGAAACCAAGGGTGCGCGCGGAATTTTAAGCCCAACGGTAGCCTTGAAAAAATATGTGGAGCAATCAGCGCAATTAGCTGCCACCGTTTGTGCTTTATACACTAAAGATATTGAGTTACTGCGCCGCGCAATGCAAGATTTAATTATCGAGCCACAGCGTGCTGCTCTGGTAACTGGCTATTATGCGGTTAAACAAGCGGCATTGGATGCGGGTGCAATTAGTGCAACTTTCTCAGGCTCAGGCCCAAGCTTATTGGCTTTTTGTGCCAATCAAGCACAAGCCGAAGTTGTAGCTCAAGCGATGCTCGCGGCTTTTCAAGCGCATGCTATTGCGGCTGATCATTGGATTTCACCAATTAATCCGCATGGTGCTTATTTGATCGCATAATCATTAATTTAAACTGTTATTATTTAATTAAGAAAGCTTAAAATGTTTTTTTATAGTACTCGTGATAAAAATAATCATAAAACGGTTAGCCAAGCAATTTTGCAAGGCTTAGCCGAAGACGGTGGCTTATTTGTTCCTGAATATTTTCCGCAAATTAATTGGGCGGAATTAGATCCTCAATTAAGCTATCCACAATTTGCGGCTAAAATTCTAGCCGACTATTTCAAAGGTGATGAATTAGAAAGCCAACTTGGCGAAATTTGCCAAAACGCTTTCAATTTCCCACTCCCTGTGAAACAACTTAATGACAATACTTATGTCATGGAATTATTTCAAGGTCCAACCTTATCGTTTAAAGATTTTGGTGCACGCTTCTTAGCTGAATGTATGACCCGATTATCCAAAAATCGTAAAACGACAATTATTGTTGCCACCTCAGGTGATACGGGATCGGCAGTAGCTAGTGCTTTTCACCAAAAATCTAATGTTGATGTGGTAGTTATGTTCCCTAAAGGACAAATTTCACAACGTCAAGAAAAACAAATTACCTGCTGGGGTGATAATATTTTAGCCGTAGCCGTTGAGGGAACTTTTGATGATTGCCAAAAAATTGTCAAACAAGCCTTTAGTGATGAGTGGTGGAAAAGCCGTGCGCATTTAAGTAGTGCCAATAGCATTAATATTGCACGTTTATTGCCGCAATTAACTTATTATGCTTACACAAGCTGGCAATTCCAATTGGCGCATAATGAACCAGCCGCCTATATAATCCCAACTGGAAATGTAGGTAATTCAACTGCGGCGTTCTGGGCAAAAGCCATGGGCTTTCCAATTCGTGAAATTGCCTTAGCAACTAATGCCAATCGGGTTATTTCTGATTATATTGCTCAGGGTAAATTTGAACCTAAAGCTAGCATTGCAACCATCGCAAATGCAATGGATGTCGGTAATCCAAGTAATTTTGAACGCTTAAGATATTTATTTAACACATGGGATAATTTCAAAGCCAATGTGCACGCAATTAGCGTCAACGATCAGCAAATTCGTGAGGTAATTCAAGCGGTAAATTCGCAATATAATTACGTGGTTTGCCCACATACAGCCACGGCGTATTTTGCCCGCCAACAACTCAGTCCACAAAAATGGATTATGGTTGCAACCGCAGCACCGAGTAAATTTGAAACGGTCATTGAACCAATTATTCAAACTAAGTTAGCCGTGCCTGAGCAATTGCAAATTTTATTGGATAAACCTCAATATTTAGTTGAAACGCAAGCTGATATTAAACAAGTTCAGCAAGCCTTAGCCAATAAAGCTTAATTGCATTTTACTGCAAAAAAACCAAGTTTTTTAACTTGGTTTTTTATTGTCTGATTTACTTTGTATTAGCGATTATAAATTTATCAACAGAATGGAATAAATACATTTTTAACCGACATCTAATCTACGGCATAATTTAGTCGCAAATCCTTATCGACAGTAACTTAAATCCCTAATTTTCGCTTATATTCAGCTGTTAAACCTGCCCGCTCTTGTAAACCATTTAAACCACCATTTATTGCTTGAGTCAAACGCGTAACATCATCTAAGCGTGCAAGTTTACCCAAATCATTGGTCAACCAAAACCAAATTCCAACTAATAGCGCTCCCTCAGCAGAACGCACAAATTCATCAATGGTTGCTAGGGTTAAATTCAATTGCTGGCCTGAATGTTGTAACCAGTCTAAAAACCCTTGATAATTTGCCCTACCAGTTAATTGAACCACGCCACCACCACGATAATCATAACCATCATTATCCAAAACACCATTCAATTGATTACCCATTCGTGCACCATAGACTAAATTAAATAACCACGGCTGGGGACAAAAATCATCATCACTAGCATGCAATTCAATTTGTTTAGCATTAATTTGAGCTAAGCGTGTTGCATGAATTGCCGAATTTGTAGCATTAGCACAAAAAAACCGCCGTGCAGTTTTATATCTAAAATTCTCGGCTTCATTCCAGCGGGTAAAATTAGCCGACTCGTGCGCATACTGCGCCAATAAATGCGCCAGCTCCAGTTGATTATTAATACCAAAACTACGTGCTAAATCAATTAGTTTTAATTCGATTGCATTCATCTAACACCGCCTAACTAATTTAATTTTAAAATAGACCTATTGGCTATCAAATAATTATACTACACCATTGGTTATTTTCCGCCATCAATAACCAAAATATCACATGATAAACGGCATCACTAAATATATTAGTTCAACTACTTGCATATCAATCCTCAATTCTGTTATAATTGCACCCTATTCTAACTTTAGAATCACCTGGGGATGACATGGCTTCGACGGGGGTTACAAAGCGACAGAGTGCATACCGTGATCACAGCCCACGTAAAACACTGTAAAATCTTAAATGCAAACAATACATTTGCCAACATGGAAGCGTCTAACGACGATTCTATGTTACAAGTAGCCTAGTCTACTTTCGTTGTCCTAGCTCGTTTATCGGCTAGATCACAGCGCCATTCAGATAAACTTTGGTTTAGGTTGACCACCAACTTAAATTGAGCACTAGTGGTTAGTCACAGATTTTGCCTGTTGGGCCGGCGGAATCAGGGCGAATAAAGATAGACCCAGCTAAGTATGTAGGACTCGTTGTAGAGGGCTTTCGGACGGGGGTTCAATTCCCCCCATCTCCACCAGAATTTTAACTTCAAAAAATTAACTTAACTCACTGTAATTACTTAATTATATCACCACCTCAACATCACACATAGTATGATATATTGTGTCCTGAAATGTCTGAAAATATCCTGATTGTGACACGTATTGGACACGTGACAAAACCAAAATAAACAGATTTGAGTTATTAAACCCACCACATTATTTTTAATGCTGTAATAAAAAAGCTCAGATTTTAATAACCTGAGCTTTTTTTTGACTAATAATAATACCCAATCATTTAATGATACCAATATTGGTTAAAGTTGTGGCATATCTTTTTTTTTCTGATATTATTAGAATGACTGTTAATTGAGTTATGTTTTTAAATTTTCTTTAAACACAATAACTTCTTAATACCGATTCCCAATCTACTGGAAACCCATATCCCAATAAATCATTATTGTATTTTTCTTTTAATAAGATGAAGTTATCAAATGTTTTACATAAAATATCTGACATATTGTTATATTTCAACACATGATATATTAATACAATTACAGTCCTGTTACGCCCGATGTTAAAATGCACCACCTGAAGCCTAATTGTTGATAAATCGC
>ERZ724506.2-NODE-2-length-204570-cov-170.695959_pt1 | contig 204570 bp, 254 predicted proteins | sample MGYA00376039_ERZ724506 | MGnify/ENA primary metagenome ERZ724506 (study PRJEB28724, sample SAMN07190887) | wastewater metagenome | isolation source: effluent of sewage treatment plant in Hong Hong | place: USA: Christiansburg, Virginia | collected 2016-03-01 ... | reverse complement strand
CGCACGTACGGTGGTGTGGGAAGTCCCGCCCGTGAGGGCGGTCTTACCCGATTGCCTGTTCCAAAACCCGGAGTGGTTCCCTGCGAAACACCCACTCCAAATTTTTTCACGCGGCAGCTCTTATCTTAATTCTCGGCTGATTGCGTACTATATTTTCCTACGCAGTCTTAAAGACTGCTTAAAACGGAAAACATAGTTTAAGAGGTGATAAAAATCACCTACGCAATCAGCCTAAAATGTTTTAATTTCATGTTTGTAAGTATGTGAGGGTGTAAGGGTTGGTAAATTTCTCAACGAAATTTAAAATGGATTACACCAGGTCTATAAATGGGTCCCTGCGAAACACCCATTTATAGACCTTACGGACATCCTTCTTTATCTTCATCCTAGCGGCTATTGCATTATGCTTTCCTACGCAGTCTAAAGGACTGCTAAAACGGAAAGCATAATCAAAGAGGTGATAAAAATCACCTGCAATAGCCGCTAGGATGATTTTAATTTTTAGGTGGTAGTGTGATAGGTAAAAATTTTTATCAAAATTTTTAGAAGTGAGCTACAGGCTCACATTGGGTGAATAAATTTAAAAATCAATATAAATAAAAAATAGCATAAATTAGATACTTAGTTCGTTTTAATAAAATTACAGTGGCTAATTAATGTATTTATATATGATTATAAAACAAGATAATAATATATTAAAAAATGATTTAAAAAATAGCAAAAAATACAATAAAAATAAAATACCATAAAATTGCAGAGCAATTTTATGAAGTTAACACTCAGAAAAATATAGCGAAATTTATTTGCAAAATTATTCCAAATATGATAAATTAATGGTATAAAACAAATTTAATTTAGAAGGAATAAAAAAATGAACTATGTTTTAATGATAAAAATGATAATTAGTAGTTTTTTAGGTAAACTATCAAAATGTTTAGACGTGTTTGATAATATTCTTGACTCTAAAAAAAATAGTAATGCTCAATATGTAGGTGGGCTGAGTTGTGTAATTTATACTAACCATGAAGAAAGTGAAATTGAGTTAATCAACCCAGCAAATGGTAATCCAATGGTTGGTAACAGCGGAATCGACGTATGCGGTAATACTTATGGTACTTCAGGGTTCTAAATCACCCCACCCATAAGGGTGGCAGCCCATCGGGCGTGTACGGTAGTGGGCGTAAGCCTGAGTAAAAGCCAGCGTTAATCGTTGGCTTTTACTTTTGGTACGTTACTTAGGTAATGGGTGCGATTATTTCTTATGTAGTATTATTTAGGCGATAGGTATTAATATGAGTAAAGTTGTGTATAGTAAAGAGATAGATGATATATTGGCGAGGGATTTTGCATTAAAATTATTAATGCCAGCAATTTTCATTGATTACTTGGTTGAGAATAATAGATTAAAAACAGTTGGTGATATGATGAGAGAATTTAGGGTTGATTATGATACGGCTAGGGCTAGATGTTTACAGTTGGGTATGCTTTGATTGGTCTTGTTCGTACTATTAATATAATATTGCGTGTGTGTATGTGCGCGATAATTTAATTAGTCTGGTTGTTTTGTTTCGGATCGTTGTGGCGGCTCCAGCGTTAATCGCTGGAGCCGCTTGGAGTGATAGAGAGAGGGTGCGAGTTTTTACGAGCCTTCAGCCAAAGGCTGAATGAATAAACTTTATAGTTTATTGGTTTGGGTATTTTTTTTGGTATAATGTTAATGTTTGGAATAATAAAGATATATAAAGCAGATAGCGGTGTGATATAATATAACACCTATAGAAAATATTTAGATGTTTAGTTTTAGTAATTAAAGTATTTTTCTTTTTTGTGCGATAAATCAAATAGTTTTCTTTAATCATGGGGTTTATTAAGTAAAAATAAAAAATAAAATTCATTATTTTCACTATGTTTTAAAAGGTGTAAATTATGAAAATTTTTAATTACTTAGTAGATTCTCTAAAAGATGCTTTTGTTTTTCTAAAACATTGGTGGTTAGATGATGAAACTATATTATCTTTAGCGACGGATGCTAGAACAACGTTTGCTGCTGGAGCTATTATTGGTGGTACTACCACTCTTTTTGATATTGATGTTGGCAAGGCATTGTTTATAGAGGTTTGCGTCCTTGGTTGGATTATTACTTCCATGTTTATTTTTTGTCTTAAAAATTTTAATAAAGTTGATGAGGAGCAATAATATGTATGTTTTATTAATTTTATCATTGATAATGATATTAAAACTTAGTTCAAAGATTTATATTGTTTTAACTAAGCCACTTTCTGAATTGAAGAAAGAGCATTATAATATGAATACTGTAAATATAGTTCGTACTAGATTAAGTTGTTTCGTTAGAAAAGACGAACAGCATTTAATTCATCATTAAAATAATGTATAAATATTTACATTATTACCAGCCACAATTATTTGTGGCTTTTTTTGTTTTAGCTTTTGATAAAATTTTTCACTAATTCATAAACCTGATTAGCAATTTTTAAATCAGGAATACCATTGCATACCGGTCCAAATAGTTTTTTAAGCTCTTGATTAATGTACCATAGATTTTGAATATCTAGATACTCTTTTTCGGTTTTATATAATCTCCAATATGAATTTCCATGCTGACTTACGTGTTTTAGTGTGTTAATCTCAAACTTTTCTTCACCGTCATTTGGATTTAACTTTGAGATAGCGTAAAAAAATTTACGCGCTACCTTAGTTACTACAAATTCGGAGTTTTTATCTTTTTAGTGAGATGTGTACCATACCCCGTAGAATGTATCGCCAACTTTAAGCATTTTTAATTCCTTGTTTATTAATTCAATGTGATATAATATCACACCACTAGATAGAGTCCCAAATTATTTTAATAAAGGTTTATAACGAAAAATGCTAAATACTACACAATTAAAAGAAAATCCAACTTCGCGAGTAATCGTTTTTAATGCACTGGTTGGATCCCCAAATTACAATCTATCTACACCAAGCAGTGATAAAGATTATAAAGTATTCGTGCTACCGAGTTTAGATGATTTGTACTATAAACATGAACTTTCTACTACTACAATCAAAGATAACTTTTGTGATTATGATTATAAGGATATTCGCCTACTGTATTCATTATTAACTAAGGGTTCTCCGCAGTATTTAGAGATTTTATTTTCGCGCGAGGTTTTGATTAATGATAGCTTGTTGAATAACGATATTTATCAACAGTTACGCGTTATTTCAGAGGATATAGTAAAAGTACATATTGATACGGTATTTAATTCAACAATTGGCCATATTACTAAAAAAATTAGTAATACGGAGTTAAAAGCGGCTGAAAATAATCGTGCTAATGGTAAAGTTTTTAATATTGAATCAAGACACTTTGACTTAAAACAACTTCACCATGCTTATCGTTTGAAGTTACTTTTGGAGCGGTATTTTACTGGTGATTTTAACTCTTATCAACATGCTCTCTATTTTGATGATAACGAACCTATCCGCCAACAATTAATTGATATTAAGTTAGGGCAGATTAATCTTGAGCAAGTTGAGTTATATACTAGTGAGGTTAGGGATTTTTTAAGTAATAATTCAAAATTTGGTAAACAGTGGATAGAAAAGGCGAATGATTTATTTGGTGATTTAGCCGCTAAATATATGGTGAAGAATTTAGAATATACTCAATTTGAGTACAATAAACCAGTCTTTGATATTTTAAAAAATGGTTTTGATAGACTTATTCGATATTCTATTTGAAAAGGCAGTAAAAATAACCTCTAGTTCAAAATCGTAATAGCAGCTTAAGCGTTAATCGCTTAAGCTGGTGAGTGTGTGTGTGAGTGGTGTTGTGAGCGAGTTTTGCGAGCCTTCAGCCAAAGGCTGAATGATTAACTATATAGATTATTGGTCCAGGTGCTTTAATCATGTTATTAGGTAATTTGAATTGTAAATATACGTGTGATATAATACCACATCATTAAATAAGGATTTATTTATGAAAAAAAGTAAGGTTGAAAGATCATGAGAACGTTTTGTCTGGTTTGTTTAATAGTTTTTAGTGTTTTATCTTTTTCGATAGGCTCAGACATGGAGCTTGAGGGTAGCAATACTATAACTAAACTATTTGGAGGCTTTCTTATGCTTTTAGCAATTACTGCATGGTTAACGACCATAGCTATTACTCAGAATGTAATTCACATAGATTGAAATAAAAAAGCACCGAATATTCGGTGCGTAAGAGAAATTAATTTTTAGATATGTTTTTTAATAAAATCTAATACTTTGAAATAATAAGGGAAGACCTCAGTTTCAATTTTCATAGTTAAAGGATTCCGTTGTAGCTCTTCAATATTCTGGAATATTGTACGCCCGTATGGATCCTTAACTGCAAAGTTAGCTTTGGCCTTAGCTAAAGCTTCTAATATTTCGAATTTACCACTTCCAGCAACTTTTCTAGCAGCTAAAAAAATCACTGGGTCATAATCGATATTTCGATTAATTTCCGCACCTTTACTAATTAGATATTTTACACATTTAGTAGATTGAAAGACAATTGCTATATCAATTAATAAGTGATCTCTAAAACGATTGTGTTTTAGGCTTTCGCGAGGAAAGTAAGAGTGGAATACTTGATTAATGTCCTTTATTGGTTTTATAATAGTTTTAAATAATTCAATATCATCACTAGCTAGTGCATTAATTGTACTTAGGTAACAAATTTTCATGAATAAACTCCTTAAAATTAAACATAACGATACTAATAAGGTTTATATATAAAATTTCATTTATGAACACTTCGTGAATTTCATAACTATTTGATTTTAACTATAAAAAAGTGCAACTAAAATAATTATAGCGTAAAAAAAGCACCGAATATTCGGTGCGGTGAGGTAATTTAATTGAATAAGCTATTTAGCTATTTTTAAATGCCTTTCGATTAATTCAACCACTTGATTGTAATATGGAGCATTTATGATTCCAGATTTAAAGTTTGTTAAATTGAACTCTAAACTCTCTAAAATGTTCAGATTTCGCCAGTCTGTACCGTTAAGTTTTACGCCGTTGTTTATTAATATTTCTACTATATTTAATGCTCCTCTGTTTGCTGCAACTCTTGTAGCAAAAAAAATTAACGGATCTTTGTATGGCTCGTAATTAGCATTAGCGCCATTATCTAATAGGAATTTAATGCAATTATGGGCCGCATAACTAACAGCTTCAATTAATATGCTGTTTTTATTTGCTCTTGGGAAAAGTACTTGGTTAATATTATACTTTTGTTTGATGAGATCTTTAATAAAGTCTAGATTATCATTTATAAGAGCAACTTGAATTTGAGTATACATTTCTTGGTTAATTATTATTGACATAATATAGTTCCTTTCAAAAAATTAAACATAACGATACTAATAATGTTTATACATAAAGTTTCATTTACGAACACTTCGTGAATTTTATAACTATCTGATTTTAACTATAAAAAATTAGTAAAATCTCAAAAAACACTTTAATCTATTCGGCAGTAATTGATATTTTAGGTTACAATCGAACATTTATAAACTAAAATTATAATTATTAAGTTTAAACTTATAGCTATGTGGTATGATATAATATCACATTAATACAAACTGAACTAGTTAATAAAATTAATTTTCAATGGGACTAAATGAAATGAATTTACAAGAATATTTTTCTTCGCTAAATATTGATGATGAAGTAACAATTATTTCCAAAAATCTAATGGGTGCGGTAGTTTTATATGGTGTTGTAAGTAAAATTACAAAAACAGGAAGAATTAATGTAATTCCTAATTCAAATAAATCTACGGTATGGGTTTTTGATCAATATGGCAAAGGATTTCCTGCCGGGAATAATAGTTATATAGTAAATAAGCATAAAAAAGAAGATATAGATTATGTGAATTTAATATTATTAGGTAATAAAATAATGGCTTCTAAAGCTAAAATCACATCTTTTTTAAGTCGCCAAGAAAATGATTATACGCCTAAAAATATGGAGATATTAACTGAAATTGAGAAATTATTAAAGGGTTGGAAAAGTGGTTCTAGTAGATAATAAGCCAGCTTTTAGTAATTTTAACTATTAGAAAAATTTAATTGATAGTCTATAAAGAAAGGTTCTGTTATGAAATATTTATTATTAATACTAGCGTTTACTATTAGTTATGTAAATGCAACTGGTGAGCAATTAGTACAAATTGAATCTTCACCTAAATTAAATAGTGAACACCCTATTTTGCTTAAAAAAGGTACTTTACTTATTCAAAATAGTGATGGTAGTTTTAAGTTGTTTAAAAAAGAATCTTCACTTAACTAAAAACCTGAATTCAGGTTGGTGATTGTATGCGCCATGCCATGAATCCAATAGATTTTAATCCAGAATATCAAAAAACTAAATTAAACAAAAAAACTTTCAAAGAATAGGAAAAAAATATGAATAATAATCACCGATCTTGGCAACAAAAATGGGTAACTTGGCTAGTTCGATGTTTTCCTGTTTTAATGTTATTAATAGCTTGGTTTTGGATGCTCCCGATGTTTACATTTGGTCAACAAATAGATAATAGCTCTATATTCGGAGAAATTATTCAATATGTGCCAAACTATACGGTAGTTAATAATATGTTAATTAGTTTAATCTGGGGAATGGTATTTTTAATATATATATTTACTGTTTTAACATTAGCTTCTAAAATAGTTGAAAATAAATATTTTCACGGTTGGACAATTATTCTACAGTTATTTTTATTAATCGGGATAGTGGTAAATGTATACACACTTGGGGAAATTACAATTATCCGTTGGCAACTTAATAATATTAAGTATATCGCAATCGATGCAAATAATTTAACTTTTTTAAACCAGCGCGATTATAATAAAATTGTTTTTGCTCCATCTTTTAACTCTAATTCTAAAGAATCTAATATTATTTGTGTTAAAGATAAATATTGCTATCTTCCAGTTACCGATAAACTATATCTAACGTATAGCGGAGTTTTTTATTATTTTATTAATCATGGGATTATGCATAATGGTAGTTGGAGTGATAAAATTAAGATTGAAAATAATATTGCTTATGTAAAATGAAAAATTAATTAGTGTAATTAAATAATTTATTAAAATATTTTTCAATGAACGGAGTATTTTTATGAAAATGATCAATATTGATAAACAAGGTGTTGGATATTTTGTCAAAAAATATATACCAACGGATATACTTCAAAGAGTTATATCTAGAATTTACCTTGCTTTTATTCACTATATACCATTTTTAAAATTACATGATTCTTATCAATTGAGTCAAGAGTTAAAAAAAATAGATTGGTTTATTTATGATTATGATAATAAATTACTAATAAAACAATCTCAACAAATTAGTGATTATGATTGTATTATACTAATAGAAAATATATTAAAGAATATTAATAATATTAGTCAAGCTGTTACCGATATCTCTAATAATATCTCAGATTTTTTTATTTTAAAATACAAAATAAATTCTACTGAATTTATAAAAATAATGACAAAAAAATACAATAATAAACAAATAACTAACTTAACTTTAGAAAGAAAATTAACAACATTTATTGAGTTGAAACAAATAAATGATAATACATCATATTATTATTTTGCTGAAGCATGGTTTGATAATTATATTGATTTAATAAAATTAAAGAACCTTACTATGAGCACCAATGATTATTATCCAGGAATTGGCCGTGAAATTCACGAACAGTGTGTTATTGCTAAGTTTAGTGATGACAAATTTAGTGTAAAGTTAATTGGATGCGAATTTAATTGCTTATTCTCAGATCACCAAAAATAGCGGCTGGCGCGTTAATCGCGAAAGCCGCTTTGTGTGTGCGAAAAAAGGCGTAAGCAAGAGAGCTTTTAGCGAGACTTTCAGCCAAAGGCTGAAATGTGGAAATATAAATAATTACAGATAGATATATAAAAAATAATTTACAAAATGTGACATAATATCACATCACTGTGTTATACTGTTGTTAGTTATGTTAAAGCAAGTTATTAATTTTGTAGATTCTATTATTGCAACTTGTTTTGTTATTTAAATTTAATATAGGAGTTGCATTAAATGAATACTAATATTAAACGTATTAAAACTAAAATTATTAATCCAGAGTTTTTTGAACCTTTTAATCGTGGATTTGTATTTACTAATGATACTATTCCAGAGTTTTCTTTTATCGTGTTAAGTAAACCGGTGATAGATAATAATGGCAATTTACAAGTGAAGACTAATTTAACATGGAGTGTGGACCTCCTAAAAAATAGTTCGTATGAATATAATAAAATAACGTTAAGCGGTGAAGATACTCAGGATAGAGAGTTTAATTTAGTTATGCCGCTTGGTGATCTTGGTTATAATGTTTGTTGTGGCGTGTCTACTACTTCTCAAGCAATTCATGATGTAGTTAAGGGTATTTTTGCTATTGGTAATGAGATAACATTAAAAAATATATCACTTCATTTATCTAATAAATTTGGTCGAGTTAAGCTGGAGCTATTGTTTGATAAAATTATTTGCAATAAATCAGATGTAAGTGGTTTTTTGGGTGAACAGTTAGTTAATTGTTTTAAGTATCAGGCCTCTGAGCAAGGTTTTAATTCTGTTAATAGCATGGGGATTAGTAATTTAATTTATAGTTTAGGTGCTAATATTCATTATATTACAGCTGAAGAATTGAAAATTAGACATGATAAACTAAATTCTATTGATGCAGAACAAAAAGTAAAAAAAGTCATAAAATTAGCTAAAGCTATTACACCAGAAAAACAAGCTGAAATTATTAAGTTGAGAGATGAAGTAGGTTTATCTTTTGCTAAAATCGCTATGCTTTTTACGGTTCATAAAACTACCATAATCGCGCATTATCATAAATGTAAAGCTAAAGAAGTTACTAAGTTAAAAGGGGTAAGTAAATGACAAATGAAGAGTATTTCAACTCATTACAAATTGATGATGAAGTTATTTTTTTAACTAGAAATCAACAAATAAGTCGTTGTGTTGTGACAAAAATTACACCTACTGGATTGATTAAAGTGGTTCCAAATTATAATAAATCTATTGATTTTACGTTCAATAAAGATGGTACATTAAGAGGTGGATCTTATGGTAGTTATCTTGTAAATAAACATGACGAAAAAGCTATGTCAAAGATTAGATTGATTCATGATAAATTTAAAATGGATAGCAATAGACTTAGTATTGTCTCATTCCTAACTAACTCCACAGATTATAACCCTGAAAATGCTGAGATATTAACTGAAATTAAGAAATTATTAAATAAATGGAAGTAGTTGTCGTGGATAGTAAAGAAGTGAAAACTAACAAACTAATTAAAGTTAGAATGGATTTTGTGTCTGGCAAATACAATAATTGTTTAAAAGGGCAATTACCGTCAATTAAAATTCAAAGTGGTTTAAAATCAAGATTTGATATTGTGGTGTTGCCTACAGATATTAGCTATTAAAGGAAATTGAACTTGAACAAAACAAATAATATTCCTCTTTTAAAAACAAACCAAGACTTTGAAATTTTTGCCAAAAATAATAAATTGTCTTATCTAAAAGGTGAATTGATTCGCGCTAATAAGATAAATATTCAATTAGATAAAGCTAAAGAGTATAAAGGAATTAAAAATAAACAGTTAATAGAGGTTTTAATTAAATATTTGAAATTTGATGGTAATTTAAATGTTGTTTATGTAGACAATGAAAATTATATGGATCTAATAAATTTTGAAGTAAATAGATGTTTTTTTAAATTTAATAACCGAAATATTTATAGATTATTTAAACAGCCTGTTAATCGGAAATTTCAATTTATAGCAGTAATTAATTTATATAAAAAAACCATTGAATTAATAGATGAAATAAATAAAAATTCAAATGATTAATAATTTATTTTATGCTTTATTGTCTTTAAATATAATTAAATAGCAAAATTTATAAATCATAATGGCGGTTTGTGCCGCCTGTGTGTAAGTGTTTGAGGCATTGATATATAACCAAGTGTTTAAATCGCTTGTCGGCGCTTAAAAGCGCCCTTGGTTTAATTTCTACTGGTGTAGATAGGAGTGGGTATTATGAATAAGATATGTAAAATTTTACTAAACTTTTTTGATTTAATTTCTATTGGTTCAAATATTAAGCCTAAATTAATACCTTATAAACGTTGTAAATGTCCAGTAAAAACCCATAACGAATATAACCCTGAAATACGGGAAAGTTTGCGTGCAGATTGGGTTCAAGTAGGCAATTATTTGCGAGAAGCTATGAATAAAATTGATTCGGATCCTGAGTATCAAAAAGCTTTGAAAAATAAATCAAAAATACCTAAATCTTATTAAATATTAAATAATGGGAGTAATTAAATGGAGTTAGTCTATCAAATATGTTTCAGTTTGTTGGTTATTTTCTCTTTTATAAGTGTAGTATTTTCTTTTAGGTCCATTTCATTTATTGAATATTTAAAAAATAATCCAATGATCAAACCTATACATTTTGGGTTATATTCTAATCAAAAATTATACTCATTAAGAGATGGATATAAGCATGTAAAATTTAATTTAAAAATAATTCGATGTACCTTATTAATAAACAGCATATTCTTGATATTAGAACCATTTATATTTAAATTTCATTTTTTGAGTTCTATGTTTATGTTTTCGTTAAATATAGCATTAATGATTATTTTATTTGAAATTAATAAAAGATTGAAAGATGTTTATCAAGTATGAAGTATATTTTTATAAAATACTTGGTAAATTAATTTTAATAGAATAAACTATTTATTTAGACATGGTTAAAATCCTTTACTTATATCGTTATATGCTCTGAATAATAAGCGAAACTTCCCTTAAGGAACGAAAGTTGAAAAAGCTCGTTTCGGTTAGGGTGCGCTTTAACGCGCAACCTAACAGCAATTTGCTGCCGGTCGAAATGCCTTTAACGGCAGTTCGGCCAGCCCTTTCGGGTGAATAAAAACCCTTTAACGGGTTTATTCACAGCAATTTCGAGCATTTTCATCGAGGAGAATCCTTTAACGGATTCTCCTCGGGCACTTTCGAAGCAGTTTCGCGGCTTAAAAAAGCACTTTCGAGAGCATTTTTAGGAGGTAGGGTTTTACCCCTACCTCCTACTGAGGGAATTCTTTAACGAATTCCCTCGTGCCTTAAATTAGAAAAATATTAAATAAATAAAACAAAAACACACCTGTGTGATATAATATAACACTACATAAAGTTCTTTAACAATTAAATTTCTACTGTGATAGATTCATTTTCATAACAATCTATTAATGATAAACAAGTTTCTAAATTACAAACCTTAGACTTTCTACATAAAATATTGGTTTTTAAATGCAATTCCTAATATAATTTTACGTAAGATATTGTTATAAGCTCTCAACGGGTTTATACTCTTAAATAATGTCTACTATATGTAGATTTTTGGATGTCTCGGTTATTGAATAGGTTTATACTCTTAAATAATGTCTACTGATGTAGATAAAATATTTTTTAGTGATTAGGCTTAAAGTTTAGTTAATAAATGGAATGTCTACTGATGTAGATTTGCAACGATTTCGGCAGTCGAAAGTGTTTAGTTAGTAAACGTAATATCTACTAATGTAGATTCAGGATGGCGATGGATTGCATGAAATGTCTACTTATGTAGATCCGATGGTAGAAAGTTACCTGGTAACATTTAGTTAATAAATCTAATATCTACTGGTGTAGATTTCAGTAACCAGTTAATTGAATCATGTTGTTTAACTAATAAATGAAATTTCTACTTATGTAGATTGGTAGTCAGGAGTATTTATTCCTTTCTTGATGTTTAATAAATAAATATAATATCTACTATATGTAGATTATTCTTGCTTGATGATTCGGATCAATGTGTTTATACTCTTAAATAATGTCTACTAATGTAGATATCAGGTGTGTGTTTATTCAAACCAGGTTTAATTAATAAATGTAATATCTACTAATGTAGATAACCATATTGCGATAGTGAGTTTATTTTTGTTTAGTTAATAAATATAATATCTACTATATGTAGATCCATAACCTCGTTTGCCATCAATCAAAATGTTTAGTTAATAAATGTAATATCTACTGATGTAGATATAATAAGCTTGGCAGAATAAATGCAACGTTTAGTTGATAAATCTAATATCTACTAATGTAGATGCGGAAGCATTATTGATAAATTTGGGAGTTTAGTTAATAAATCTAATATCTACTGATGTAGATCCGGTCTTCTTATCCCTAACTTCATCTAAGTTTAGTTAATGAATGTAATATCTACTTATGTAGCTCCAGTTAATTTTGTCAGATTGATGAATGTTTAGTTAATAAATCTACTGGTGTAGATATATTGCGACCATGATCACACTACGAATTTATTTAGTAAATGTAATATCTACTGATGTAGATCGGGAACAGTTAATGGTTTATCAACGACTACTGTTTAGTTAATAAATCTAATATCTACTGATGTAGATTAATATGTGGGTGAGAATGGGGTGAGATGTTTAGTTAATAAATGAAATGTCTACTTATGTAGATTGGTAGTCAGGAATATTTATTCCTTTCTTGATGTTTAATTAATAAATGTAATATCTACTGATGTAGATCCTAATATCGAGGGGTTCGATGATTTAGGTTTAGTTAATGAATCTAATATCTACTGATGTAGATCTAAAAAGCAACCGTTAAAAACGGACTGTTTAGTTAATAAATGTAATGTCTACTAATGTAGATACAACTGTCTTCGTTGAATTTTCAAAAATTTAGTTAATAAATATAATATCTACTGATGTAGATAGGTTGCAGCTGAACTCTTTAATGATCTGTTTAGTTAATAAACGTAATATCTACTAATGTAGATTCGTATCCATTAATTACCTCTTTTTTCGTTTAATTAATAAATATAATGTCTACTGATGTAGATAGGTGGCCTGCAAATTTCGCTATTTTTGTTTATACTCTTAAATAATAGCTACTATATGTAGGTGTTCTGCTTTTCTTTACATATGCAATTGTTTAGTTAATAAACGTAATATCTACTAATGTAGATATCAGGTGTGTGTTTATTCAAACCAGGTTTAATTAATAAATGTAATATCTACTGATGTAGATTCATAAAACCTCCATAAAAAGTATAGTAGTTTAGTTAATAAATGTAATATCTACTGGTGTAGATTTAATGAAAGTTAAAAATTTAACCGAAGCAGGTTTAGTTAGTAAATACAATGTCTACTATATGTAGATTTAAATAGTGGATTACGTTGTGGAATAGCGTTTATACTTTTAAATAATATCTACTATATGTAGATAAAATATTTTTTAGTGATTAGGCTTAAAGTTTAGTTAATAAATGTAATATCTACTGATGTAGATTGTAGGAATTACTCAAAATTAGCAATCGTTTACTTAAAGATATAATGTCTACTAATGTAGATAAAACCGATACATAGCCATAAACCAATGTTTAATCAATATCTACTGCTGTAGATTAAATGGTGCTTCTTCTCAGCCATGTTAGTTTAACTAATAAATGAAATGTCTACTGATGTAGATTCATCAACAAATGTGTAAATGTTGTTATTGGTTTAGTTAATAAATGTAATATCTACGATGTAGATTGATGGTGCATATCGTGTCTTCTCATAGTTTAGTTAATAAATGTAATGTCTACTAATGTAGATTGGAAAGAAATAAAATGCAAGAAGACTGGTTTAATTAATAATGTAATATCTACTGATGTAGATGTATCAGAGTTTCATTCACAATGAGACGTTTAGTTAATAAACGTAATATCTACTATATGTAGATCCATAACCTCGTTTGCCATCAATCAAAATATTTAATTAATAAATATAATGTCTACTAATGTAGATGAGTTGAGTTCTGCAACGATGGTTTTATGGGGTTTAGTTAATAAATGCAATGTCTACTGATGTAGATGCAATGGTATTCTTTTATATTCTTGGGTGTTTAATTAATAAATGGAATGTCTACTAATGTAGATGTAACTCTCAATGTAATCATATAAATTAAGTATTAGTGGAAGCGGAACGCGTTAACGCGTTCTGGGTGCAAGAAAGTATGCTTTTTAGCGTGAGCTAACCAAGGCTTAATGCCTTGATAAACCGCTATTAGCGGTTTAATATTATTATATCTACTGATGTAGATCATCACTGTTATGTATTATGTCAATATGTTTAGTTAGTAAATGTAATATCTACTGATGTAGATAATGCCAACAAAGCCCGAGAAATAGAATGTTTAGTTAATAAATGTAATATCTACTAATGTAGATCCGATGGCAGAAAGTTACCTAGTAACATTTAATTAATAAATCTAATATCTACTGATGTAGACTCCAATCAAGCAAAGTAGGACCACAAAGTTTAGTTAATGAATAAAATATCTACTGGTGTAGATCAATTGTATGATTAGGGTTTGCTGCTGAAGTTTAGTTAATAAATGTAATGTCTACTGATGTAGATACCCGCCAACGTTTAAATTATCCTGCAGTTTAGTTAATAAATGAAATATTTACTTATGCAGATATATTGCGACCATGATCACACTACGAATTTATTTAGTAAATGTAATATCTACTGATGTAGATTAACAGTTGTTAGTGAAAATGTGTTGTCTGTTTGGTTAATAAATGAAATGTCTACTTATGTAGATGGAAAAATATTCCTGCTCAATCACCTGAGTTTAATTAATAAATGTAATATCTACTAATGTAGATTAGAGAATAAATCCAAGGATATAATCATTTAACTAATAAAATATAATATCTACTGATGTAGATCTAAATTGTGGCGGCTTGTCTATGTTAAACTTAGTTAATAAATATAATATCTACTGATGTAGATTAAAATGGAAAGAAGATTAAGTATTAGTTGAAGCCAAGGCTTAATGCCTTGATAAACCACTATTAGCGGTTTAATATTATAATATCTACTGATGTAGATTTAATGCATTAATTAACATTATTATTCAAGATTATATAGTACTAACAAATATCTACTGATGTAGATTTTTACCTGCGCGTGGTTTATCTATACTGTTTAGTTAATGAATGTAATATCTACTGATGTAGATGTCGATATAATGTGAGTAGATTGTCGTGTTTAGTTAATAAATGTCTACTGATGTAGATTTGTAACAATGAACATAAGTATAAAAGTTTAGTTAATAAATGCAATGTCTACTGATGTAGATAAGTCCACACGCTACTATTGCTATAGCCGTTTAGTTAATAAATATAATGTCTACTGATGTAGATCCATAACCTCGTTTGCCGTCAATCAAAATGTTTAGTTAGTAAATGTAATATCTACTGATGTAGATTGGCGTTCAAGTCCGATTTTTTTGTCTTGTTTACTTAATAAATGTAATGTCTACTAATGTAGATTGATGGAGTGGCGATATCCTTTTATGGTGTTTAGTTAATAAATGAAATATCTACTAATGTGGATCATACGGCATCCACTTCTTATAATTCAAGTTTAATTAATAATGTAATATCTACTGATGTAGATTTCCATAATCATCTTATATTTTAGTCCATTTAGTTAATGAATGTAATATCTACTGATGTAGATATGAAGATACCGTAGATAAGGCGATTAAGTTTAGTTAATAAATATAATGTCTACTGATGTAGATCCATAACCTCGTTTGCCGTCAATCAAAATGTTTAGTTAGTAAATGTAATATCTACTGGTGTAGATTTCAGTAACCAGTTAATTTAATTATGTTGTTTAATTAATAAGTGTAATATCTACTGATGTAGATTGGCGTTCAAGTCCGATTTTTTTGTCTTGTTTAGTTAATAAATGTAATGTCTACTGATGTAGATCAGCAGGTTAATATGCCAACACTACTAAGTTTAATTAATAATGTAATATCTACTGATGTAGATCAGCAGGTTAATATGCCAACACTACTAAGTTTAGTTAATGAATGTAATATCTACTGATGTAGATTTGTGTGTTTCGTATTTTACCTACGTGCGTTTAGTAAATAAACATAATTTCTACTGATGTAGATTTAAACTTACCTTTCATGACAGGTATATATTTAGTTAATGAATGTAATATCTACTGATGTAGATGCGGAAGCATTATTGATAAATTTAGGAGTTTAGTTAATAAATTTAATATCTACTTATGTAGATTGAACAGCCTTGCGAATAATAACTAAGTTTAACTAATAAAATATAATGTCTACTGATGTAGATGTAAGAAGGATTATTGGATAACAAAGAGGTTTAATTAATAAATAAAATATCTACTGATGTAGATTAAACGAATTAAGCATAGACGTAGAAATGTTTAGTTAATGAATGTAATATCTACTGGTGTAGATTGTATTTCTTTTATTTTCAATATCGAAGTTTATTTAATAAATGAAATGTCTACTGATGTAGATTTGTGTGTTTCGTATTTTACCTACGTACGTTGAGTTAATAAATAAAATGTCTACTGATGTAGATGCGATGTAAAATTTAAGTTACATCATAATTTAGTAAACTCCTTAAAGTCACTGATTATTAATGCTGCGCGTTAACGCGCTAGATTGATGGTGCCAGTAAATGTTTTGGCGTGAGCCACAGCAAGGCTTAATGCCTTGATAAACCGCTATTAGCGGTTTAAAATAGAGAGCAATATTTATAGATGCTGCTAACAAATGTCTCGGGCAGAAAAATAATTACATTAAATTTGCTAATTGAAATACTAAATAAACACCATAAAACCCTTAATGTGATATAATATAACATTGCATAATCACTAAAGTTCTTTAAAAATTTAATAATATAGTTTATACTTACGTAAATTATATAGTCCGCCAGATCACATATGGCTAAATATGTTATAAAACAAGTTAGGTTTAATAGGGATTTATTAATTTACAAAATAATGTAAATGTTAACCATTACAAACCTAAGTCTTTCTTTTTTATATTTAGGAATTAGTTGGGAATTAAAACTAAATTGTACTATATAATCTATTTTTTTATTAATTAACCATACAGGTGTTGTTGAATGTGTTATATTATTTACACACTATGGGTTTAGTTAATGAATGTAATATCTACTGATGTAGATAAGATGCAATAAAGTATTGTTTAAAATATTTAGTTAATGAATGTAATATCTACTGATGTAGATTTGGTGTGATGTGAAGTAATGCGAAAGATGTTTAGTTAATGAATGTAATATCTACTGATGTAGATTGCGCGAAACAGGTGTTACCAAGCAAGATTTAGTTAATGAATGTAATATCTACTGATGTAGATGAAGCATTAGCGATGAACAACATGAAGTTTAGTTAATGAATGTAATATCTACTGATGTAGATTGTAATATATAGTGGATCGCTTTTGTTATTTATTTAATAAATATAATATCTACTGGTGTAGATATATACCCATCATAGATTTGTTTTTTGTTTAATTAATAAACGTAATATCTACTGATGTAGATAATAGTACTAATGTAAACTTGAGCATCGTTAGGTTTAGTTAATAAATGTAATATCTACTAATGTAGATCTGGGTTAGTTAGCTTGCTCAGAAAAAAGTTTAGTTAATAAATGTAATATCTACTGATGTAGATAAAAAAGACATCTTATTTACTCCAAATAGTTTAGTTAAATGTAATATCTACTAATGTAGATACAGCGGTTCCATAAACAGTTTCTTCTATGTTTAGTTAATAAACATAATTTCTACTGATGTAGATTACCAGAATTATGGGGTAAATTTTGTCAGATTGATGCATGTTTAGTTAATAAATGCAATGTCTACTGATGTAGATCTATCAGCACAATGATCCACGCCACCGTTTAGTTAATAAATCTAATTAATATCTACTGATGTAGATTTATCATTTGGTTCTGGTGGTGGAGTATTTAGTTAATAAATGTAATATCTACTGATGTAGATTTAAACGTTGGCGGCTTCATACAAGGTGTTTAGTTAATAAACGTAATGTCTACTAATGTAGATGAGATAGGTAAAATGAATCTATGTCTTGTTTCTTTGATAAAAACGCTGAATTCTTGGAGGATTAGATAATTTTAAACCAGGATGATTTTATTTGGAATAATAATTATGTTAAGTTTTGCAATATTTAAATTAATAGCTTTTATTAGTTTTTTTACTAGTGGGTGGTTTGGAACTTTGTCTTTTACATTAATGATAACTAAAATTAATGTAAAATTTTGGGACCCAATTTTTAAAAACAACAACAAGTATTTTGATGTTTATTTATTTATAGTTACTCTATTAGCATTTTTAGAAGCATGTTATCTTATTCAATTTGCGAATAGAAGTGTGTATAAGGTTATTTTTGGTAATTAGAGTTACCAAAATAATTTATGATTTTGTTAAATAAAATAAATGTCTACTGGTGTAGATGTAGATTTTCTGCCCGAGGTAAGTTTTCGTTTAGTTAATAAATGTAATATCTACTGATGTAGATCAATTCTGTATTGTAAGTAGTATTTTGATATTTATTTATGAGTGTCCGTGTTCAAAAGGATTGATAATGGGCCAGGGTGATAAAGTTAAAATTCTATCCAAGCGAGTATCTATTTATTTTGGTGCTATTGGTACAATTAAATCTATTTCAAATAATAGAGTAGATTATCCAATCTGTGTACAAATTGATAACCCATTTTATCCAAATTCAACTTATAAAATTAAACATAATTATAACGAGCAAGAAATAATAAAAATATTATCCGACACGCCGTAAAATCTCTCCCTTTAAGCATGGGGAGTAAGTTAAATGAAATAACAGTTTAGTATGATTAAGTAGGAGTTAATACTAATGACAACAGAAAAAAATGCAGATAATAAATTTTTATCTAATTTTTTAGAGCGTTTACCAAAAAATCAAAACGTGCGCCCAGAAACAAAAGTAGTAAAATTAAGAAAAGTAAATAAAAGAATTAAACTAACCCTAGCTAATATAAAACATAATTTTGTTGTATTATATGTTGAATCGGCATCCAAAATGTATTTGCTGAATAACTTAAATAACCCAAGATTTAACCCTAATATAGCAGTCGCAAATCTAAAAGAGCGTTTAAATAATTTACCCATGACAGTTACAATTAGTGATAACATTTAATTTTAATGTTGATATGACGATACATAAATTAAATATTTCAGTTGTAAAGAAATACTTTATAACTCAAAATAAATTATGTCTACTGATGTAGATGTAGATACTTAAATGATAAATAGTTAATTTCTACTTGGTGTAGATATTTTTAATTAGGTTTGTTGGCCTATAAATACTTATATTTTTAAAGATAAATTTAATGAATAATTCACTTATATATAAAATAAATTACTTAATTGACGGCGTTATATCTACAATAATCTCAAGATGTCAAGACCCAAATTTTAATGGGATATCTGGAATTGAAACGTATGATGATGAACTATTTAATATAATATCACATTATTAGCACTTAATAAATACACTTATGTGGCGGAATAAGTAGACGCGAAATAATAATTCACTGGTTCGGGACAAACGATTTGCTAGATGCGTAGTATAAGTCTACGTTGCGAAAAAGTACCGCCAGAGATGAGGGACTCATTCAATAAACCTTCAGTGAAGAAAAACTAGCATATATGGTGTAAATCCATATCTTAGGTGTATTTATTAAATGCTAATTTCAAATAGCTTAAAAAGCAAAAAAGATATTCATGTAAAATATCTGGCTTTTAATGAATGATAGGGTATAAATTATGTTGATCAAGAAACGCGACACTGCAATTAATAGAGTGCAAAAACAAGGTTATTCACTTTATTACTGTGCAGATGAATTAAAAGATGACGAAGAGGTCGTGACTCTTGCTATTCTTAATGCTGGTGGAGCTATTCAACATGCAAGTCTACGCTTAAGAAATCGTCGCGATTTAGTATTGTTAGCAGTTACACAATACGGTGGGGCCATTGAATATGTTGATAGTAAATATCTTAATGATGAAGAAATTGCTTCAGCTGCTTTAAAAAGCAGCCCTGAGGCTCTCCAATTTTTACCACATCGATATAAAAATGACAAAGATGTAGCAACTGATTGTTTAAATCGTGCAATACACTCTTTTCAGTATACAAGTGAAGAAATCCGTAATAATCAAGAATTTGCGTTATTAGCAGTTGCTCTGGCCAAAGAAAAAATCGAAAGTTTAGTTAATTTAGGTTTCAATAGTGGCATAAAAGAACTCGATGATGTGATTCCTTACATTGGTGATAAGCTTAAAAATAATTTAGATTTTAATCTAAAGGCAATCGCAGTTTATAATGAGATATATTTTCATTTGGATATAGATTTACGTAGAAATAAAGCTATAATTGCTCAGTTTTTGTCAAATGATGGTACCTTATCATTAAACTATGATGAAGAATTTGCTAAAAATAAAGAACTGGCCTTATTGATACTAGCTCAAGATGGATTAGAATTAAAATTTATAGCAGATGATTTAATTAATGATGAGGATATTATTTTAACTGCTATAACACAGAATGGTTGCGCTATGAAATTTGTCCAGGACCCGACCATCTGTACAAATAAAAACGCCGCAATTAAAGCAGTTACTAGTAATGGTGAATCTCTCCGTTATTTCCTGGATTTTAATGACGATAATGAAATTGTTAAATTAGCGGTAACTAGCAATGGATACGGATTAAAATTTGCTAACAAAAGGTTTAAAACTGATCCAGAAATCGTCAAACTAGCAGTAAGCTCATTTGGTAGTTCTATATCTTTTTTGAGTACAAAGTATAAATCTAATTTTGAATATGGTTTAATTGCTGTTAAAAATGATGGTAATGCATTAAGATATTTATCAGCTGAGTTAAAAAACACTACTGAAATTATCTTGGCCGCATTTGAAAATGATTATTTTTCAATTAAATATGCAAGTAAAAAGTTTCTTAACAACCCTGAATTAATGGAACCATTATTAAAACAGCATGGTTTTATAATGCTTTACGCCGGTGTGGAAGTTACTCGTAATATGGAGTGTGTATTGGCCGCTATTCAATCAGAGAGCAGCGCAGCGTCATACGCGTATGAAAATGCTTCTGATGAGTTAAAAGAGGATGTTGAGATCGCTTGTGCTGCTATTGAGGCTAATTATCAAATTTATGATAAGTTGCCACAATCAATTCGCGGAAATCCTGAAATTTATGCTCAATATGTAAAAGGCAAACGGGAATATAATAACAAAATGGATAAAAAATATTCATTAATCAGTCCTCATTTTTGATTTTAATTTTATAACTAAACATTAAACTACAAAATATTGCACATTAAACTATTTATCGTAATAAAGCGGCATTTCGCCTTTAACGGCGAATGCCTTCCTCGCCACAAACCCTTTAACGGGTTTGCGGCTCGCATTTTCGAGCACTTTCTCAGCATTTTCGATGAAAAAGCACTTTCGCCCTAAGCCTTCTCAAAGCAATCTCGTTTTGTGTGCTATTACGGTGAATAAACAACAAACAATCTTGGCCAAACATTAAATGAAATACTGCTATCAAACTAAAAAATCCTGTTTTACTGAACTCGATGCAGAGCTAATTATTTCACGGAATCGAATTAGACCAAAACATTCACGACGTAAAGAATCGCGCAAATATCTTTGTGAATACTGCAATCAATATCATCTAACTAGCCAATTCAATACCTATTCAATGAAGCCGACTAGCTAAAACAGAAATAAAATAATTACTGCTACATTATCATGTGATATAATATCACATTACCTAATGATTTAACTGGAGATAAAAATGCAAGAAATATCAATTAAAAATTTAACACAACAATTAGAAATAATTCAATTACAAGAAAAAATATCTGGCAATCATAGTGATATACCAGTAAAGTTTTTTTCACCAACTAAAGATGAACTTTCCTTTTATCAGCTTTCTGATGAATCTCCGGATATGTATGTTATTATTAATTTTGTTAATCTTGATAAAAGAACAGATACTATTATTACATTAAATCAACTAATTGATAAGCTAAAAAATCTTGGGGCAGAGTATCAGGATACTTATATTGATTTTATTGATCAACGTATCGACAACGATAGTATGGATTTAGGACCCGTATCATTTGAAAATAATGAAGTCTTAATTCAGTTTATTGAGTGGTCTGGCCGCAAATAAATCAAATAGAAAAGTATTGCAACGACGAAAATAATCTTAAAAAGTATAAAAAGGTTGTATTCATGACACCATCATGGTTTTATTATCAAATGCAAAGAATGAAAATAGACATTCAGAAATTATTTTTAAAGTTTGCTAGATTTAAGCTCAATTTAAAACAAAAAATCTATAATGTGAAATTTCGTGTATCTAAATATAAAATAAAAATAATAAACTTCAAATATGAAATGAAAATACGATATATTTACCTAAAAGTTCCATTTCAAATCCTCTATCTTTACATAAAGATCCCTTTTAGAAAGATTAAAGTATATTATAAAATCAAATTAAATAATTACAAAATATATTTTATTGAGCGTAAGTTAAACAGATTAAAGAAGCTGAAGGAAAATCATGAACTTCATGAACTCAAAATTCTTCAAGAAATTGAAATAACTAAAAATAAGGATAATATAAATAAATAATAACCAAACTTGTCTAACATGTAGTCACAGAATTATCCACGGAGTAGTATCTGAATGTCCAATGAAACCACTAAGCGGATGCGGAATAACGAAGGAAATAATTAAAAATCCAAGAACTAAAACCTGTGAGCACTACTCAAGGTATCGAATTGAATGTAGAACCTATGAAGAAGTAATAGCTGAGAATCCTAATGCTAAATTCTGGATAGATCGCGTCGGGTACGTATGTGATGCTAATGAACTAATTCAACTAGTGAATGAATACGATAAAAAGCCTACGGTAGAATTAGTATTACCAAATGTTCTAAAACCTGACCTAGAATTTTTCTTAAAAGAGGCTTTTGAAGAACATACCTGCGACTGTGAAAATGAGTCAGATTTTCCATTCAGTACTGAAGATTTAAAACCTGTGCAGCAAGCGTTAAATGAGCTTATCGAAAAAAATAAAGAATTATGTACAGTCTATAATGCAACTGAAGAAATAAATATTGATGGTATTTATAATGCATTTAAATGACAATGGAAGTAATATATTAGTGAGATTATTAAATTCCAGATTCTTTAAATTTTTAGTTTCGGGTGGTCTAAATACTTTAATTTGCTTATTGCTATATTGGGTTTTAATTAAGTTTAACGTTAACTATATTCTAGCCAGTACGTTGATGTTTATTTTTGGCGTGGTTGAAGGATATATCCTTAGTGCTATATTCGTTTTTAAACATAAAATAAATTTAGCTCATTTAGCTACGTATACGTTGGTATATTTAAGCTCATATGCGGTTAATATAATTGTTTTGACTGGGTTAGTTGAATTAATTGGCTTTAGTTATTTTATGGCCCAAATTGTAACTTCTGCAGTAGTTGCAGTTTTAAATTTTTTCTTAGTTAAAGTTTTTGTTTTTAAGCATAATAAAATTAAATAAGAGTAGAGTAGCATAAGTAATCCTGAGTTCAAGTGTGAAAAGCAAAGAACTCTATTAACCAGAAGACATTCAAATGTCTAATTTTATATTAAGGAAATATAAACATGCATACAGGAATTAACATTAGAAGCGCTGAAGAAATTCTTAATTTTAGAGAATCTATCATAAATGCTTTAAAAGCTAAAGTAATTCTGAATACAATGGTTTTGAATCGGTGCGTATATTAAAACAATCGGTTGATAATGATGAAATAGCGATTATTGAAGAATACGACCTCTGGCCAAGTTTAACAGAATTAGCCAACGCTATAGAGACATCACCATCGTACTTAAAACAGAATACACTTTAACTAAACAATTATTAATTTTAAGGAAATACCAACATGAATATAGTAAATACGTTTAAACACCATGAAGAAATGATTAAGGCGAGACATAAAATTAAATTTTATTCTATTTTATTAATGTTAAGTTCTGCTATGGGTGTAGTTACTTCTTTTAACTTGTTTTTTATTATGTACCAAAAATACCATGCGTTACAAATAAACGCATCCAATGGCTCCATAATGGATATATTCACATTTCTTGAATATAAACAAATGATTGGATTTAGTTTGGTTATGTTTATGATGTTCACTGTTGCAATACTTAGCGGCACAATTATATTTTATTTTAATACTAAAAAAGGTAACTGATATGAAATTATTTATTTTCGAGAAACCATCCGTGGGATCTAAATTAACACCAACAATAAATAAACTTGCCGCACAAGAAAATGTTTCAGTAACATTTTTTGATAAACCGTGGCAAGTTTTTAAATTAATTAACAATAAAACCAAATACCAATTTGAAGTATTAAACTACCAATATCGCTATTTTTTAGAAAATCTCTTAGATTTTCCGTTTAATCCTGATTGTTGGACATATCAAACTTCATCAATTGAACAATTTAATGATTTGGTTCAAAAAATTAAATCAGCGGAAGAAATTATTCTAGTTTACGGCGGTGATAGATCTTCAATATTAACAATGCAATCTATTGTCAAAGCGCCAATGTTAAAAGAAATATTACTGAACAAAAAAACAAGCTGGTTGCCAATGCCCTTTTCTTTACGTGATGATGAATTTATCGAAAATTACAAAACACGTTCTTCTGAAGCAAAATTGCTGTATCCAGAATTTACTCGTTTAAATGTAATTTATCACTTATTTTATAACGAAATGGATTTATTAAAACCAACAGAGTTTTTGGTTAATGAACAAATTAAATCTAAATATTTGAACCAATATAAAATTAATTTATCTGATTGCCAATTAGATAAAACAATTCCAGAAGAAGCAACTTATGCAGTTAAAATTATAGCGCAAAACGATAAAAGTTATGGCATAACGAACTAGTAATTTTAAGGTATGATTGGTGTAATGTGAGTGGGTTAGTATTATTATAACCCACTCTTAAAAAAGTTTTATACAGTGCTGAAAAAGAAAAGTCATAATAGCAGTAACAAGAAAATTATTAATTTTACCAAGAAACGCCGTAAAGCCCCTCACTTTAGGCATGGGGATATAAGGCGGAAACTAGTGCAGCTTGTCTTGGTTGCATTTAATTAAAATACATTTGATTATTTAACTATAGTTCTGTATAATTGTGGCATGAATACCGAACACCAATACAATTCAAATAAAAATGTAGTTTATTCCTGCAAGTATCATATAATTTGGTGTCCTAAGTATCGGCGTAAGGTTCTAGTTGGAGCAGTTGAACAACGTTTAAAGCAATTGATTTATGAAATTGCACTTGAATTAAATGTGCAGATTATTGAACTAGAAACCGACCAAGACCACGTACATATCTTAGCTGATGTTGATCCACAATTTGGAGTTAATAACTTTGTTAAGGCAGTAAAAGGAAGAACCTCGCGCCTTTTGCGTACGGAGTTTCCACATCTTAAACAAAGATTGCCGACGCTATGGACAAATAGCTATTTTGTGGCAACAGTGGGCGGTGCGCCGTTGGCAATAATAAAGCAATATATTGAGAACCAACAGCGTAGTGAAGTTAAATCATCTAAGGCTAAATGGGAAGAGTATCTTAGAAATGGCAACAACAGCAAGCAGTAGTTTGCAAAAAACATTCAAGTTTAAGTTGTACCAGTCGGATAAGAATGAGCGTATTCACACGCTCATTGAACTATCTGCTGAGATCTATAATCACTGCATTGCTTTGCATAAACGCTACTATCGGTTTTATAAAAAACACCTCACCAAATACACCCTGCAAAAGCACATCACTAAAATCAAAGCGAGATATAAACAACATTGGTTTAATTTGCCTAGCCAATCGATTCAGCAAATAACCGAGCGGATTGATAATGCCTATCAACGGTTCTATGACTATATTAAACAACGCAAGCAGGGTTTAAAGCCAGCTACACGGGTATCACCACCCAATTTTAAGAAACGTATCAAATACAAATCATTTACCTTAAAGCAGGTGGCATGTAAAATTGAAGATGGTAAAATCACCATCAATAAACATCAATATCGCTATTTTGATTCTCGGATAATCGAAGGTAAAATCAATACCATAACAGTTAAGAGAGATTCATTAGGTGATATTTATCTCAGTGTCACCACCACATTAGCAACTATTAATCCAAGGCTACCCATGACAGGTAACAGCGCAGGGTTTGATTTTGGATTAAAACAGTTTCTAACTTCGTCAGATGAGCTTATCCCTACGAGTGATTTAGCCATGATTCGTACCTTTTTAACCAATGCCGCCAAGTTGCGTAAAGCACAGCAAAAGCTATCCCGTAAACAAAAAGGCTCTAACCATCGCAAGCAAGCTAAATTGGGAGTTGCGCGCCTACATAAGAAAATAGCCAATCAACGTGAGTTTTATCACCACAGAATAGCAAATTTATTGCTATCGACCTACGATATTGCGTACTTTGAAACTTTGAATATTAAGGCAATGCAAAAGGTGTGGGGCAAGAAAATCTCTGATTATGGTTTTAGTGAGTTTTTAAAGATACTGGAAGCTAAAGCGGCTGGAAATGATAAACACATTGGCTTTATTGATAAGTGGTATCCAAGTAGTAAAACTTGTTCTGCGTGTGGTGAGATTAATCAAAAACTAACGCTGCGAAATATTCATAGAGTTGGGGTATCAACTCTTAGCTTAGGGAATGTAAGACCTCATTTAGTTGAGGCTATTCCTGCTTGAAGCTAGAATCCCCAGACTTTAGTCGTGGGGAGTATATCAAGATTGTTTAAGATTCGTATTATGATTGGATTCATTACGTAATAAATTTATTATACCAACAACTTGATTGGCGTTTATTTTGCCGTGATAATTTAATTTGATTAACGCTAAACTTTGAATAATATGCTCTTCATCTTTACGTGGAAAGAAAGGACTTGTTTCGTTCATTTCAGCAATGACTTCAGGTGTTAGTGCATTATATTTCCGCAATTCTGCAATCAATTTTTTTAATCTATATTCCTTGATTTTATCTCCAAATATAAGATCCAAAAATAAGTATAATATAAGTAGAGAAGCTAAGGATGACAAAGCTATAACTCCTGTTGTAAGTTTTATTTGATTAAAATCATCTCTCATAGTAACTAAACTAAATGTCACGAAAACCAATCCAGAAAGAATTATTGGGGCAGTATGTAGTACAAAAAAATTCTTGATGTTCTTTTGTAAAATGTATGCGAAGAATACCGGTAACGAAATTATTAAAATAAATGATGCAACATGATAGTTGCTAATAAACTCTACCAAGAGATTATAACTACTTACATGTCTACAAATCTCGCATAAAGTTATTATTTCAATAAAAAGCACACTTGTTACAATCATTGGTGCCATTATAATCATTTGAATTACTAGTGGTAAACTAATTCCTAATTCAATAAAATTTAATATTGTTTGATTAATCATTACTATATCCCTTTAAAATATTAGCCAATAGAAGATTTATTCATTATTGAAATTCTTTATCTTTTAAAAAATAATTTTGTTCGAACTTGTCCACACGATTTAATTTTATAAGGTAAGATAACGATAAAAAGTTGCTCTTGATATTTTCAAAGTTTTGCAAATATCATTAATATTTATATCATGGTCATTGTGCATATTTTTAGCCATCATTACTTTAGGATTGGTTGCCTCAACTTTTTTGCGCCCACCTTGGCGACCTCTAGCTCTAGCAGCATCAAGCCCTGCCTTGGTACGTTCCTGAATAAGCCTACGCTCGAATTGAGCTAATGAAGAAAATATATTAAAAATTAGTTCACCAGATGCAGTTGTAGTATCAATCGCGCCATCACATATAGATTTAAAACCTATTTGCTTAGTTCTTAAATCTTCAATCAGTGAAATCAAATGTACCATAGAACGTCCTAAACGATCTAAGCGCCAAACAAGTAGAGTATCACCAGGCTGAATTACCGCTAGACATTTTTCTAAACCTGGCCGCTCGGCTTTAGACCCCGAAATTTTATCTACAAATATTTTATCTTTACTGCAGCCCGCTTTTTCTAAAGCATCCAATTGTAAATTTAAGTCTTGCTCTTGAGTGCTGACACGTGCATAACCAATTAATCGAAACATTGTTTTTTATCCTGATAAAATAAAATTGCAACTACGATAATTGATAATACAATAAAACCCATCAATAATATTTCTGTGTGATTTATTAAAACATCTAATAAATTTGGGTTTATTAGTATCATTAATGAAATTAATAAAGTACCAATACTGGTACTAATAAATACACTTATGCTTATATAAAATAAAAATAGACTAACATCGCTTTTTTTCACGGACACGCCCATACTATTTATTTGTTAAAATTATTAATTTGTATCATTTTTCATTAAGTAATGAGTTTATGAAACCTTGTTTGATTAGATGAGTATATTATACAGTCTTTGGATCTTGTTTTGCATAAATATTTTTTTGTCTTAACAAAAATAAATAATTAGTTTGTGATATGGAAGATTGATGTACTGCAAATTTATTATATATTAAATAAAATATTAGTTAAATTTCAAACAAATAAATAATGGTGTGATATAATATAACATTGCTAATCAGAGCAGTTAATGTTACGTACTAATTTATAATTAATAACAAATATTTAAAGGATTACTAAATGAATAAACCTGAATTAGTTAAAGCTATTGCTGATAAAACTGAACTTAGCCAAAAGCAAGTTGAATTATCTCTAAATGGTTTTATTGATGTGGTAAAAGAAACTTTAGCTAAAGGCGATAATATTAACTTGGTTGGTTTCGGTTCTTTTGAAGTTCGCGAACGTGCTGCACGTACTGGGCGCAATCCTTCTACTGGTGAAGAAATACAAATTGCTGCGGCAAAAATACCTGCATTTAAAGTAGGTAAAGGGCTTAAAGAAGCAATTCCTCAACCAAAAGAAAAGCCAAAAGCAAAACCTGTAGCAGAGAAGAAAAAGACTACTAAAAAATAGTCTGGCTGATACCACGAATTTTCGTGGTATTTTATATTCGTAGCATAGGGATTAAAATTAAATATAGAAGCATGCCACGCCGCAGTAATGCGGTGATTAGCTTGAATGAATGAGATAGTGTGAGCGTTAGCTCAACAAGGCTTAAAGCCTTGTCTGCCACGCGCCATTTGGCGCTAATTAATAAAAGTTGAAATAATAATTATGAATAAGAACAAAAAAGCTATTTTAAAAGGTTTCCTATTTCTTTTAGGTGGGATTATTATAATTAATTGGATTATAATAACATTATGTCCTAAGACAGAGGATATTACATTGATTAGTCATAATCCTAATCAAGTTACATATAAAAGCCTAACAACTACCGAGAATTATCTCTATGGATTTTTACAAGGTTTTGCTACTTCTGCAACTAATAAAAAAGACATCTATGAAAGCCAGTTGGTAGATATTGCAAAATGTGGCAGTAATTCACCTGATTGTCTTAAATACGTTACTTTACCGGTGAAAGAAATTAAATCTGATGGTAGTCATAGAATTAAAGAGTGTCTAATAAAAGAAGTAATGGAAAGCGGTGCATCGAAATCATATATCGAATCTTGTAACTAACTTAATAAAAGGAATAAATACTATGCAAGCTAAAAAGTTTTCAATTCAAGAAAAAAGTCATGATGAAATCATAAAAATTGTATCTGACAAAACTAAGGTCCCTAATACAGTACTACAAATTTTGTCTACAAATATGTATTTGAATATAATTGATCCATCTCGAACAGTTATTCAGACCTTACTTGATAGAGATCCTAAAATAGATTTACATATAATTGTAATCTATAAACATAATCCCGAAATGACTCAAGAAGAGAGCGCTGATATAGAAGGACTTGAAAACTACATTGAATATTATTTAGAAAGTGATTTTTTAATTGATTTTAAAACCTATATAAATACATTATTTAATGATTGTTTAATCTCATGTACTATATATGTTGATAAATTATCACTTATAAATGAAAGTGTTATAAATAGATTTAATGATTAATTAAACCAAATTAAAATAATTAATGGAGTATAGGTTAATTCTAAAAGATTTTATAAAAATAATGTGTAAAAATTCTAAATATTAACTAAATTCAGAAATTGAGAATAGTAACATTTTAATGATATACACCCACTAAATGTAATATAATATCACATCACATTAAGGTTAAAATAATAATTAAAAGTAAAGAGCAATGGATAAAGAACAATCAATGAGTAAATATACACCACGAGATTACCAGTTAGATATAAACAAAGCTGCAATAGAATATTTTGCAAGCAATTCTCGCGGTAAACTAATTTTACCTTGTGGTGCCGGTAAAACCTTATCAAGTATGTGGATTGCACAATCTCTTAAGTCTAGGAGTATTTTGGTTTGTGTACCTTCATTAGCTCTACTTCGTCAATTTAAAGATGTCTGGTTAAATTCAATAAAAACAGAATTTGATTACTTATGCGTATGCTCTGAAAAAGATATAGATAAAGATCATGATGATTTAAATATCAATATTAATGAAATAGATAAAAAGCCCACACGTGTTACTAATAATTTAGAGCGCATATGTGATTTTATTAAACTTAATTCTAATTCTGATTTTATAATTTATTCTACCTATCAAAGTTTAGATCTGGTTAGTATAGCACTCCAATCACAAAAATTTGAATTTAGCTTAGTTATTGCTGATGAAGCGCATAGAGTCGTTAATATAGCTGGTTCAGGAAGCTTTACTTTAATTCATGACAATAACTTAATCCCAGCCAAGCACCGGTTATATATGACCGCGACTCCTAAAGTATTTAGTAAGTCCCGTATAGCCCAACAAACAGAAGATGAAATATATGACATGAATAATGAACAGATATTTGGTAACGTTTTTTATCAAATGTCTTTTGCGGAAGCAATTGAACGTAAAATCCTGGTTAATTATAAACTTATTATAGTTGGAGTTACTGATAAAGATATCCAAAAGCAAATTTTTAAAAATAAATTGGTTGCTCAGGATATTGATGCTCAGGAATTGGCCAATAATTACGCACTTAATAAAGTAATGATTGATTACGGAGCTAATCACGCCGTTACCTTTCATAATACTATAAAAGATTCAACAAAATTCGTAGAGCGGCATAAAGTTTTTTTCCCTGAAGTGCATACTAATTATGTAATTGGTAAAGAAAAAACCATAGTAAGAAAACAAAAATTAGTTTCTTTTGAAAATCATAAACTTGCAGTTTTATCTAATGCAAGATGTTTAGGCGAGGGAGTAGATTTACCTGATATAGATTTAGTCCAATTTTGCTGCCCTAAACAATCTGTAATTGATATAACTCAATCAATAGGGAGAGCATTAAGACAACCCAATAATCCTAATAGCAAAAAAACTGTAGGATATATCGTTATACCTATATTTTATTCTAATACAGATAATTTAGAGAATATTTTAGCAAGATCTCAATATGCAGAAATTATCAATGTAGTTAGAGCAATATCTCTTCAGGATGAGACACTTGCCGGACTATTTATAAATTCTTTAGCTAGTGTAGAAAATAACGAAGTACTCATTGAAGAATATAAAAAATACTCTGAAATGATTATTTTGGATAATTTTGATATTAAGTTAAAACAAGCTCTCTTTACTAAGATAATATTTCAATCTGTCCAAAGTTGGGACCAAAAGTATGATGAGTTGAAGAGATATCTCAATGAACACCATAAATTTCCTAATCATAAAACAACATTAGGAAACTGGTGTCAAAATCAAAAATATCTTAGAAAGACAAATCGATTAAATCCAGAACGTGAAGAAAAATTAAAAGAACTTGGTTTTAAATGGGTGTCAGACCTTCACATTGATGAATTAAATGAATTTAAGTGGAGCGCACAATTTGAACAACTAAAAGAATTTATTCAAATAAATAATAGGTATCCTAAAAAGCCAAATAGAAATACTCGCCACATAAAAACAACTGAAACTGAAGTTGCCAAATGGTTAGGTATCCAAAGAGTTCAATATAAACAAGGGCATTTATCAGAAGAGCGGATTAATAAATTAAATAGTATTAATTTTATTTGGTCCGAAGTTGAAATGATATGGGAGAAAAAACTTAAAGAACTCATTGAATATATAAAAACTCACAACGTTCATCCAACAAAAGATAACGGTAAAAATTCAATCTATAAATGGTGTAGCTGGCAAAAATTAATGTATCGTGCTGGAAAGTTACCTCAAGAAAAAATTGATAAACTTACTTCATTAGGTATGAATTTTGATAAATCTAGAGATTTTATCTCCTCAGATGAATCATTCGAGATTAATTATAAAATTGCATTAGATCTTGTAAAATATCATGGAGTAATTCCTACAAAACGCAACGGCGATTTCAAATTTAATAAAATTGGTACCTGGGTTGTTAACCAAAGAAAGAAATTTAAAGAAGGAAAGTTAACACCAGAACAAATATTAAAAATGGAACAAATTCCAAATTTTGTATGGAATCCTGTTGAAGAGTTATGGTTAAGTAAATACAATGAGTATAAAAATAATAGGAATAACAATACTCAATTTAGTGTTAGTCTATCTTGTTGGGTGTCTACTCAGAGAAAATATTATAGAGAAAAAAACTATAGAATATTAACTCAAAATAAAATTGATCTTCTCAATCAAATAAATTTTGTGTGGGAAAACGAAGATAAATGGTTAAATAATTACAATGAATATTCAACTTTTATAAACAGCAATGATCCTACTAAGAAATTATCACTTGCATTAGCTCAGTGGGAAGCCAAAATCAGAAGAGAGTTTAAAAGTAATACTATAAAGGAGTCTAAAAAAGAACTTCTAGATAAGATTAATTTTAATTATAGTAATGTATATAAAGATTCAAAAGAATTGTTGTGGCAACACTATTATAATGAAGTTATAACTTTTATTAATCAAAATAATGGTAAGCGCCCAAATGGTAAAACAAAACTAGGTTCGTGGCTATCAAATCAATTACAACGTTATAAGCATGAGAAGCTATTACCAGAACGCAGGAAATTAATAGAAAATTTATTAGAAAAATTGTAATATAGAATTAAGGACAGCTTAGATATAGTAATCATAATCAAGTGTAATGTGATATAATATCACATATTAACGGTAGTACTAAATTAAGAGGCTGGTTTAGTATTTAATCTAAGTGTATTAACTGTAAATTATTTTATAGAAAGACTAGCTATGAAAAAAATATTATTAATTTTTGTTGTTACCGCTGGGGTGTTTGCTTGGGTTTTTTGGGGCGTTTCTAAATCTTTTAATGATACAAACGTAACCATTAGATCAACGTTTAGTTCTGACGTTTATACTTCTGCATCAACGATGCAGCAATTTATGTTTGGTTTTATGAATGCTGTTGGCACTGTCAAGTATCCAGCCGATTGGGAGAATAAAATAAAATCGAAGGATGACTACATAATATTACCAATGCATAATGCCAACACTAATATAACTAATCCATGTCTCGTTAAAGGTCCAATGCATGGCACAATGCTTGTAGAGTCATGTTTATGAATCAAGCAAAATTAGTTGAAGTTGAAATTTCAAATAGTTTACTTGGAAAATATTGCCAAGAATTAGGTTATAAGACAGCACAAGAAGTCAATAATCAGGAATTACTCATTTGGCTTAAGGCTCGGCAAGAAAAGGATGAAAAGGATGAGTAAATGATAGATACATGATCAATTATAGAAAATTTGCCAAAAATAATTTCTTTAATATTTTAGGTTAATATTATAATTTAATGTGATCTAGTATCACATTGTGTGCTGCTGTTTAATATGGTTATTTCTCTACGTGTTGTCGCGCCTTATCTAAAATTTAAATGGAAAATAATGTGAATAAAATACGTGTTTTATGTTTAATATTTATTTCATTTTTAACTAATTCAAGCTTTGCTTTTGTTAGTGAACGTATAGTATCTCCGCAAATGGAGCTTAAAACGAATGTGAATTACATAGTTATAAATAGTAACGTTATGATTGATCAAACGATAATTCTAAATTATTACGCTTATACAAATCAAACAAAAACCTGTATATTCAGAGACGCTAATAACAGTGATTTGAATTTCAAAGCATATTGTAGTAATACATTGTCAGAAATGGAATTAAATAAAATCTTCAACAATGATGTAAATAATACAAATAATAATATTGCCGGTACCTTGTCTGCACTAGTTAGCTTTATTATGGTCATAGCATTTAATGTGTATTTGTTTAATCAAGTTAAATCTAAACTGAATAGATGTATTATAAATTTAATTATTTTAATAATAATATTAGCAATAACTATTTTTTCGTGGTCATCAATAACGTTATATATTCAATTTGTGCTATTAAGTGTTCTATTTATTATCGGGGTAATAGGTATGTTAATCCAATTAGTTCTACCGAAAAGTTTGGACTAGCAGTAATATTTACAACTGAGTAACATATCTTAAATGAATCAACTAGATGTTTTAATTTTATAATTTCAATGTGATATAATATCACACTAAATACACGACCGTTTAATACGGTCGTACGTGTGCGTGTTGCCGCGCGTTGTTTTTCCGCCATTAAAGGCGGCTGGGTAAATTAAATTATTATAACTTTTAAATGCAGTGTGATACAATATCACATTATGTTAATCTTAAGAAAGTAATAAAAATGAAAAAAACATCTTATTTAGGTTTATTCCTCATTGTATTTGGTGCTTTATCAGCTTGTTCAACCGTTAATCAACCCACCAACGAACATAAATATATACCAACTGGTAGCGTTTCTCAAGCAGTCACTTTAAGCGGTCTATTAGCCACGTCATCTGAGTCTCAACCTATTTTAATGGAGATTAATGGTAGTACCCAGTTACCAAATTCTAATACAACCTCTTCATTAGATGGATGTTTAGTTAACGGTATTGCGCGCGCATCAATAAGTACAGAACGAGTTATGATAAGTATCTCATCTATGAGCTGTGTGACGGAAAATTTAACTTTTGATAAAAAAGTAAATGGCTATGTTGCCGGGGAAGATGCTAAAGCTGGAATTAAAGGTAATCTTATCATCACCGAAGGGGCAATCTTAGATCATGCGACAAACAATCAAAATAATCAAAAATCTCAACCGGTAATTAATCTTTTACCAGGACGAAAAGTTAGTATTATATTTGAATCTGGTTTTTGGAAATAATACCAATTAAAGGAAATTAAATTGAAAAAAATTATTAATCGGATTCTACTTTGCAATTTACCATGCATAATATACATGTGCTATGTACTTCTTTATTCAAAAGATTTTGATGCGCTTAATTATCAAATAAATTTTGTTGTGATTTTATATGTCATTATGAATTTAATTTTATTTGTTTCAGTAATATCAAGTCAATTACCAAATGGCAAAAATAAAAAAATATTCATTGGTATGAGTTCAATTTTTGCAGTTATAATAATTATGTACTATGCAGTATTACCATTAACTATATATGCTGTAATGAATAATGGCGATAAAAAAATTACTACTGTATTATTTGATAAAAAAGAATTTCCGAATTTAGCAGATGAAACATTAGCAGTTTGTCAAAATGATCAATTTTGTTATATCAATGTTGTGAAGTTTAGAGTTTACCCGACACATGGCTCTAATATTGAGCTAAATATTTCTCCCTATAATAATTATTCAATAATAATTAGACCAATGTCTATAAAAAATATTCAATTTGCACTTACTCAAGTTATTTTACGTAAGAATTAAGTTTAATAAAAAGCTTTAATTAGAATGGAGGTTTCAAATGGATGAAGTGATTTTAAAAATCGCAGCTAGATTAAAACAATTAAATTATACTAAAAATAATAAGCTTAATTGTGAAAATCAAAAATTAGTCCTATCATACACAGATATAGATGGATGGATCGACAGCGGTGTAGTTATAGCTATATGGGTTGGTCCATATGGCTATATTGATGCGGATTTAAGGTTAGAGGATGGAACAACAACGGAACAAATGATTGGTGTAACAATAGTATTTGATTTAGAAAATATATCAAACTTAGAAAAATTCATATTGGGATTATTGGGATGATAAGCTATTTCATTAAACATCTATGCTACATCAACAAATAAGTCCGAATTTCCAATAAAAATTAAGAAGGGTTAGAATATGATAATGAATACTATTGCAATAATAATGGCAATCATTGGAGGGGTATTATTGTTAATATCCACCTTACCACCAATTAATTTGAAATTCCTAGTTATAGGTGCATTTTTAATGATGGGATCTCTTTTATTCAATTTTGTACCAGCCCTAATAAATGCTAATCATAATGCCAAATATACTTCTGTAGAAAGAATTGATGATAATAAATATATTCAATGTATAAATGGAATCAAAATATTGATACTACAAAATTCTAGTCGTGGATCTAATGATAATGCAACTGTACTATTAGATGAGGACGCTAAACCAATATCTTGTCAAACAGTTACATATACATATGAACAAACTCAATCGCTTGAGAATAAAGACAAATATTTTGTAATAATACAGTAATTTATTTAATAATAGTCGGGTTTTTTATATGAAACAAATTGAAATATATACAGATGGATCTTGTCTTAAAAATCCTGGTGGTCCAGGAGGTTGGGCTGCGATTTTATTGTATAAAGGGCATCATAAGGAGATATTTGGTTCTGATTCTTCAACCACTAACAATAGAATGGAGTTAATGGCTATTATTAAAGGTTTAGAAGAGTTAAAGGAGCCGTGTCTGGTGACAATCTATTCAGATTCCCAGTATGCTATTAACGGTATGACTAAATGGTTAAAAAATTGGATCAAGAAAAAATTTGCTGGAGTGAAAAATAAAGAGTTATGGGAAATGTTGAGCAAAGCCTCTGAACAACATACTGTTAACTACAAATGGGTCAAAGGTCATGCCAATAATGAGTATAATAATTTAGCGGATGAAATAGCAAATAAAGCAGCTAGAAGCGTAGTGCTAACAGTAGATTCTAAAAATATTAAAAACTCTTCAGTGGAGATAAAGTGTCAACATTGTAATTATGATATGACTAAAGTCCTAAATTTTGCAGTTCATGTGGCCAAAAATTAAACCTACAAAATAATATTAAAAAGATTTCTGAAAAAGAGTCTAATGTTAAAATAATATCAAAATTAGAACAAATTGATCCAGATAAAGTTAGTTTTTGCAAAAAATGTAATAATTTAATGGAATACCGCGAGCATAAAACGATTACGCCAAAACTTTTAGAAAAAACTTATTATTTTAAGTGGTGGCATTATTGTCCGGATTGCAAACATGTACAACACAATGAATCTGCAAAAGTAAAAAATAATTAATAAGGATTAAATATAAAATGAGTAATTACAGTTTAAACCAGAAAACTCAATTACATGACCGATTACTTCAGTTACAAATTTCGTACTTATTACATTATTATTATGGTGACGAAAAACATATAAATAATTACTATTCATCATTGTTAACAAAACCTAAGTACTTTATGCCATCTAACTTAGCAACGATAAAAGCTATCTCTAAATTGGTAAATAATAGGATTATTACCCCTGTAACACTCAATGCTGATGGAAGTTACGCGGTTTACGAAACGGAGTATAGGGATTTAACACAAACAACTTTATTACAAAAAAAATTAGAAATTATTGAATGCTATGGCGAACTTTATAAACTTACTCAATTTGAGTCTTTTAACCCTAATCGTCTCCAGCAATATATTAAGACTGAACCATTAGATATTAATTTAATAACGTTTCCTCTTCTAAATGCCGTATATGAAGGTGAAATTATTAATTATTTAGAATATTATTGTGAAAAAGATGGTGTATTTATTAATCAAGATCATGAAGAGTTAATATACAATACTTTACTACCTGGTTTAGATCAACTAAATTATCATCCTAGTGGTGAGGCAAAAATAGGAGATATTTGTTCAATAATATACTCATCATTTAATAAATACGCTCGCGAAATAAAAAACTATAGAATAAGACATGCAAATGGCTTTAAAGTTCTAATAAATATAATTGTGAAGTATTCAGAGTTAGCGGTTGAACATAATTGGAACTTAAAAACCTATAATAGACCAAAACAACTAAAAAGTATAATGACATCATTTATTGAACAAATTTTTAATATTGATGATATTTATCAGCTTTCTATTCGTGACATTCAAGATATGCATCAAAGATTTACTTATGATGATATGTAGAGGTAAAAATTAGAAATTTAGACCAGGTGTGGTGTAATATCACATCATGTCGTTTTAATAAAAATTACAATATGTCAAAGTTTGTTATTTATATAAAGTTCCATGATGATCAAGTGAATTAAATTTATGATAAAATACTTATTAAATTTGGTATATTAATCGGGAGTAATTTATGCAGAAAGCTCTATTTAATTATAATGAAAATAGTTCAACGTTACTAACTAAAATATATTTTTTATTAGCTTTATCGATTGTTCCAACAATCGTAACTACTGTTTTGTATCATTATTTTTTAGTAACGACATTTAATCAAAATCCTGTAATATATTTATTAATAACAATATCCAGTTTATTCTTTTTGCAATATTTAGTAATCAAGAATAAAAGAAATAATTTAGGTTATACTTTATTAATGCTTTATACGGCATTATTTGGCATCGTATTTGCACCAATCTTAGAGTCTATTTTTAAAACTAATGAAGGTGTTAATATTGTTTTGCAATCTGCAACATCGACTTTGATAATATTTGCGGCCATGGCTTTTTGTTCCTCAAAAGTAAAAAAGGTTGATTTCTTATCAATATTTTCAATTATTGGATTATTTCTTTTATTAATCTCATCTATCTTTAACATATTTTTTCATACCTCAATTTTATCTAACGTTATTTCAACTGCAGCTATAATCATTTTTAGTGCTTTTATTATAGTTGATTTACATTTGTTTAGAACTGGTCAAAATCAGTCACCAATTTTATTAGTTTTAGAATTGTATCTTGATATAATGAACTTGTTTTTTAACTTAATTTTACTCTTAAAATCTTAAATTATGCAAAATTTGAAATGGATAATACTTGATTTTGAAACTAATGGTTACGCATATAATCGCGGCGGTAAAGTAGTTGAAATAGGCATTCTAGAAATTGATTTTCAGAAACTTGAAGTTTTACGCGAGTTTTCTACTTACGTTAATCCCGAGACGGATATTTATTGGCGAGCAAAAAAAGTTCATGGCATTAAAGAGCATCAACTAATTGAGCAGCCTAAATTTCCCGAAATAGCAGATAAGTTAAGCAAATACTTGTCTAATAGCGTGATTATCGCGCACAATGGTAAAACCTTTGATATTCTATTTCTTCTTCAGGAGTTTTACAATGCTGGTATTAAACCGCCGGCTAATATGTATTTATTCGATACACTGTTGTTTTTCAAAGAGCAGTTGAGTTTATCAAGGAATTCGATTGATTCTCTACTACAATACTTCGGAATCGAACTAGAGCGCGGAAAACACGCTGCATTAGACGATTGTAAACTAGTGTTAACCTTACTTAATGAATTTACTAAAAAACATTATTCAGTAAACCCAAAGTTAATCAATATTTCGAAAGAAATTCAACCTAAATATAATTTCAAAAAATTTAATCCGCCAGGGCTTCCAGAAAAATCATTTGAAGCCCAAAAACCTAAAAAAGATAAGCCGCTAAAACATCAAATAAAAAATAACACAACTGAAATACCGGTCGGAAAATTAACGCAGCCTACTCATGTAGTCAAGCCATCATTAATAGTTTCGTTTTGTAAATTTTGCTATAGTGAATTTGAAGATGAAGGTATCAAATATTGTTTTAACTGCGGTAAAAAAGTTGAGCAAAAATCGTTAACCTTAGAATATAAAATACGTGCTTTTATTGGTAAGCATAGTGAACAATCTATTTCATATCAACAAATAGCTGAGTCCATAGGACATAAAAGTTGTTTTGATTTTATTGAGTCAGAAAATTTATCTCTATACAAAAAAATTCATAATGTCGTAAAAAACAACTTTCAAAGCATAAGATATTTAGTCGACATGGAAACTATCCGAGGTAATTCAAAATATGAAATGAACTATATTATCAATCAAACGGAACCTGAGCTAGATCATATAATAGATTCAATATTGAGATCACAAGATCAAATAGATTTTACAGATGCACTATTTATTAACATTACTAAAAATTAAGGAGTAAATTATGTTTTGTGTTAATTGTGGAATTCAAGCAAAAGGTGATTTTTGTCATGGCTGCGGTGAAAAAATAACTTTAACATGTAATAAATCTGTTCTGTGATTTTTAAATTACTACAAATCGTTCAGATTTCTGAACGGTTGGTGGGTGAGCATACTCGGCATAATTTAACGTTATCTTCTGATTTAACGCTGCTAAATGATTGATCCAATATTTATACGGCTGAAGTCTATCTATGTAGCAATCTGATTTTGATTTAACTAATAAATACCTGATACAATATAGGGGTTTATTAAATAAATATAATGTCTACTGATGTAGATTTACAACGCCAAATGAAGAACCTGATAGTAAATAAATATAATGTCTACTAATGTAGATCTCTAGCTGATTATTTGCTTGGAAATAATATCTACTGGTGTAGATTTTCATTCGTTGTAACAATGATGATAAGAATAATTGTTAGCATTGTGTGCGGCATTATTGTAGCTAATGGTTGTTACTGCTGAAAGCTACCTATGCGGTAGTAAACTTTAATATATGATATTATTATGCCATAGTGATATTATTGTATTATAAGGAAATCAAAATGAGCTTTCATTCAATTAAAATCGAAGATGAGTTTTATACTGTTGCCAAAAGGCACGCTATTGCTGAACATAGATCAATATCTTCACAAGTTGGATATTGGGCTAAACTTGGTCAGTTGGCATTAGAAAATCAAGATTTGCCCGTAACATTTATTAAAGATATTCTTTTTGCTCAAAACTTAAAAAAAGATGCAAAACCATTTAAATTTAGGATTTAATAACTATTTTTTAAGTTTTCTATACGGTAGTGAACCCGAAAAATATAATAACTCCAGTAAATAACTGAGGCTTTTATAAGAGTAAAAATAGTCTTAAATAGCGATACCTAAATAATCTTGATTAATAACGATTTCATAATTTACAAGCTCGGCTACTGGTCTGATGGTGTTTTTATCTTTTATTAATTCAATAAATTTAAAGTCAGATAGTTTATGCAATGTTCTACTTAAATTTCCTTGGGTGCGTCCACTTAGTGCAGCAAGCGCATTAATTGACTCAGGTTTCTTAGTTGCAATCAGATTCATTAATTTGATATTGTTATCACATAGTAATTCCGCGCAAGATTTAAAGCTGGAAAACCATATTTTTGGATCATCAGCAGTTAGTTTATATTTTCCAGTAGCTATATCTCTCATGCGTTGTCTAAATATTTCTGGCTTTATAACTCCAACTCTAACAGTTCTCATTATGTTTTTCCTTTTTAGCTTTTAGTTTTCTATACGGTAGTGAACCTTGTATTTTAGATTCTAAAGTTAACTCGATATTTCAAAGCTACCTATGCGGTAGTAAAACAAGATAACAAATTTCTAAGCTACCTATGCGGTAGTGAACTAAATCAACCAGATTATACCACCGTTTCATGCTTTCTAAGATATCTATGCTGTAGTGAATATCAAAAATAGTAAATAGTATGTTATAATTAATAGATACATTAGCAAAGGTTTAAAAAATGACTTATGCAATAACTTTTGATCTCGATACATCTGAGTTAATGACTCATTACGGTAATGCTTTAATCAATAATGCTTGGGGCGATATCAAGAAATTTCTAACTAGCAACGGCTTTAAAAGCGTGCAAGGAAGCGTTTACTTTGGCGATGAAACCATCACTGCTGTTAAATGTGTTGTTGTAATACAAAAATTATCTAAGGCATTCCCTTGGTTCAGTATTTGTGTTAAAGAAGTTCGTATGTTGAAAATTGAAGAAAATAATGATTTAATGCCAGCCATCGAGTGATCAAAATCATAACTTAAAAAGCTCTCATAATTGAGTGCTTTTTTCATTTCCGAATTTCTAAAATACAAATAAAAAACTCACCAAAACCATTACAAATCTGTCTATATTCTTTTCGTAAAAAACTGGTACCATAAATTAAAAATCTCCCAAACATTTGGGAGTTTTTTTATGCGTAATCAAGATGAACAAGAGATTGAAATATGAGGTAAAATAACGGGGTCGCTTCAGGTCTGAAGTGATGAGGCTTAGCGTGGGCTACTGAGCTTCCAACTTACGTTGCCCACACGATGCCAAGCCTCTTTTTTAACCATTAGGAGTAAAAAAGATGGTAGCAACATCAATTTTACTATTGATGATTTTAATCTTAGTTTTCATGTTACGAGATAGAAAAACTAACATAAGTTTATCTACAAAGAACACAAAACTAAAAATTAAAATCAGAAAGTAGTACAACAAAGCTTTGGGGTGTTTCCGCACTCTGGGGCTTTTTTGCATATACAACATAAGCTGTATATGCATTATTATAACAAAACCATTACAAATCTGTCTATATTCTTTTTTAAGCTACCTATGCGGTAGTGAACCAACTACAGATTGATATGCAAAGTAAAAGCGTTTTCTAAGTTACCTATGCGGTAGTGAACTCGGGCTATGTTATAATTCGTTTTGGTTATTCTTTCTAAGCTACCTATGCGGTAGTGAACCATTTTTCATTTTGAATTGGTGGATTTTCCGATTTCTAAGCTACCTATGCGGTAGTGAACGATTGAAAATCAAGCGTTAAACGTGAAAAGTTTTTCTAAGCTACCTATGCGGTAGTGAACCGGCTGAATTGTGAGCGCGATTCGTACAAGACTTTCTAAGCTACCTATGCGGTAGTGAACCTATGAGCAATAAGCGTTTATTTAGTGCCGGATTTCTAAGCTACCTATGCGGTAGTGAACCTTGCAAGAAGAGAGTTCACGATTTAATGCTTTTTCTAAGCTACCTATGCGGTAGTGAACGTTTCGACACAATCAAAACAACTAGGTAACTATTTCTAAGCTACCTATGCGGTAGTGAACAGAAAATAAACAAGAAGAAAAAGAGAAAAAAATTTCTAAGCTACCTATGCGGTAGTGAACTCAGTAAACCACTCATAATCACCAGCTTTTAATTTCTAAGCTACCTATGCGGTAGTGAACTGATATTTGATAATATCACATCAAAAAAATAGTTTCTAAGCTACCTATGCGGTAGTGAACAAGTAGTGTCTGCGCTCATTGCCGCGCGGCTATTTCTAAGCTACCTATGCGGTAGTGAACAATTAACACGCCCCAGCGTGTGGTTATGTTGTTTTCTAAGCTACCTATGCGGTAGTGAACTATGAGTATAATAATGCCAGAGTCGCAATGCGTTTCTAAGCTACCTATGCGGTAGTGAACTAATATGTCTATTTTTACAATTTACACGTATGTTTCTAAGCTACCTATGCGGTAGTGAACTAATTTCTTCGAATCCGAACGAATCCGATAAATTTCTAAGCTACCTATGCGGTAGTGAACAAATCACAGTGCCATCATTTAAAACATTGTCTTTTCTAAGCTACCTATGCGGTAGTGAACTTATAGCATGATTTTTTAGTTAATGAAGTGAGTTTCTAAGCTACCTATGCGGTAGTGAACTGTAAACTTTCGCGCTGAACTTGGCTCAATTTTTTCTAAGCTACCTATGCGGTAGTGAACGCTGAAACGATAATTGATAAATAGTACCATCATTTCTAAGCTACCTATGCGGTAGTGAACATATAACACGGCAGGTCTAGAGTGTAATTCTATTTCTAAGCTACCTATGCGGTAGTGAACAGAACATTGACACTTGCGACCGAAGCAAACAATTTCTAAGCTACCTATGCGGTAGTGAACAGTGTAAATATATGACAAATACATTATATAACAACACAATAACTAAAAAATTAGAATTTAACCAAAGTTTTTTAGCTATTATATAAGGTATTGATTTAAATAGATTGTTAAAGAACTATAAAAATATTGGTCTAAAACTCAGGTACCGTTGATATTGTACTAAGTCCATATAAACTAAATGTCCCATCAACTGGTTTTTCATGGTGATTTTTACCAATGAACAGTTTAAACGGATGATGGCTACTTAAACTCTGTAATTGAATAAATGGAAAATCTAATAAATCTGGAGCATTAGTATAAAATAATTTAGCATCTTCCAAACTAATATTTGCTCGTTTACTACGTCGTCTTACTAAACTCTCAAGGCTGTTTACTGCTTTTTTGCGATAGTAACAAGAATAGCCGTTAACTTTATCATGTGGTACAGATTTAATCGAGCTAATATGAACATAATCACTAAGTGTATCTAACCATGAATTGATTTTCAAGTTATTTAGTTCCTCATGTGATTTAGCAAATACTCGTAATTTACTACCCAAAAATCCAATCTGTACTTCTGGATTAAACAAATACTCTGGAAAAGATACACCAATACTGGCATGATTTTCCGCCGCTTTTGTTTCAACAAAAGCTAAATGTAGCTGCATAAATAATTTAGACCAAGTATGATACAAAGAGTGATCTATACTGTTAATTAAAGTTATTTCATAATAGTAATTCATGAATAGTTTCCTGTATTAATGTCAATAACATAAGCGAGACCTTTTTTGCCAATGTAGAATGAAGATACTCCTGCATCTAAAATTCTTTCTTCTAATTCTAAAGCTCGTTCTTCTGAAATATTTAGATTAATTTCCAATATCCCATTAGCTTTATTTAACATAGATGTTACTTCACCTATTCCCTTGATACGTTGTTTCAAAAGATAAGGATTACCATAAATCAACTTTTGTGAACCAGTTGTATAACGAGACATAAAGTCTTTTTTGGTAAAACCACGTTTAGATATTCCACTTAATCCACCAGATTTAGTTAAAGTTTCTGATAGATTATACTTTAATTTAAGCCTTTCAACTTGGATGTAAATAGCTGAAGTGTATAAACTAACTAATGGTAATTGACCTTTAGCAGTAAGATAGTTAACATCTGGGAATTTTTCTTTAATTATGCTAAATGCTACTTCGACAGTATTTTCAATGTTAAGAGATTTTCCAGCGCTCAATTCTTCAAGCTTATCACATACTTTAACTGGATCAACTGAACTAGTATAATTTACTTTAGTTGATTTATTGGTAATAAATTCACAAACTTCATTCAAATTCAACCATAATACCCCCCATAATGCAGATGCGAAATCAGATTTAAAGGCTGGATCATTTGCTTTTATTAAACCAGTGAAAGAATTTTGGTCGGTACTACCAGTTACATTACGAATAAATACCATTTCATTGCTGATTGTTGATTCATCAATAATATCGGAATCTTGTAAAATTTTTTCTATATCAGAAAAATAATAATTGGGACATGCTCTTGCTTGATATAGTTTACGTTGATCACCGATAAGCCGATTAAGTATTCCCATTACCGTATTTTTACTAACTTTACGGTTAATGTAATTACCTTCTTGCTTCAACGAACTCATTGATGCAATAAATCCACGGCCATTTTTAGGGACCGCTTCATTATTTGAGCCATCAAGAAATGAGTTTCGCCAAGAAGCTTCATATTCAATTTTAATTCTCATGAGAAATACCTTATTTAGATTCGAAGTAAACGGCATACTCAGATTGGATTTCTGGGTTTATTTGTATTGGATTACGTCTTATTCTCATCATTTTGTTGCTGTCGTTGTAGTCAACTTCAATTGTATCTACATACATATATCCTTTAGCTTGTTTTATGCTTAATTCCTTAATTCTGCTTAAAGTCTCCTGCACTAAAATATCAATTGCAACATTATCCAATAAAATACCATTTTCTCCTTCTTGATAAATTGTACCTTTACGAACATAGTTATTGTGGAACCTAGCGCGAGGTTCTTTAGTTGGGTCAAGAGATTTAATGAAATCCTGAATAAGTTGTGCAATTTCTTCGCCTTTGCCATCATTAAGCGTTAGAGCGGCCCGGTCAAATTTTTTATCTAATGAGATAAATTCAAGTTGTTCAATGCTAATAGATCCATAGGCAATATATTGAGTATCACCAAAAGTAGTTTTTGAGAAGAAAGAATTACTAGATTCTCCCCCTTTTTTGTTTAATTCTTTTTCTTTTGAACCAGATTTACCCATTTGCTCAAAATTACCATTACCAAGTTGGTCGATAAAATCAGTGATTAACAAAGGGCTAGTCCGTTTTAACTGTGAGGTTGGAATAACATACCCACGAATTAAACCTGTAATTGATGCTAAAATTTCAATCGCGCTTTTGTTTTTAGCAAAATGCAAATCATATGCTTGTTCTCGAAACAAGTGATGCCGAATACAATTTTGACTAATATATAATGGATTTTCTTTAAAGTCCATATCCATAATATGTTTTTTATATTTATAACCTGTTTCATCTTTAACTTTCCCAGTTAGGTTGGTGTAACCACGTAATTTTGGTAAGGTATGATTATCTACGGTTTTACCATCATCTCCGGTTAATGTTGTTGGACCATTCCAATTCACAACTCCATAACCATAAGCAATGATTTTGAAATCAACACTTTTAGTACCTGTTACTTTAGACATAATAATTTCCTTTTTAAAGTTTAAATAAAATTGATTTAAGTGAAATTGTACCGATTGCCTGTTTATCACAAACAGCATAATAGATTGAATCCGGATGCCTTGAATATTCTCCGGTTGAGTTTTCAAGATCTTCAGGAGTGTAACTAAGATAAATAGGGGTATCTGGATTACGCGCCATATTTAAAATTTGACTTTCACTACGTAATTTTTCAGTTTTCATTACGTTATGATGCTTTTTTAACATATGAGATAATAAATTTTTGGAACTATTTGGTTTGCCGTTCGAACCTAATCCCTGGATAATATTGATAGATTCAGTTAAGCTATCATACTCACACGTTTCGTTATCTTGTAAAGAGTAAGCGTATTCATTAATGAAATTGGGTTTTAAATAATCATTAAGATCTAATTTAGCTATTTGAATATAACGGCTAACTCCGCGTAATGAATTCTTGGCCAATTTAGCCTTTTTATGAGAGTTCTTACCTTTGATAACAATCCTTGGTTCCGTAACTTCTTTATTTAATAAAGCCAAACTACTACTAATTGCTTTATCTAAATCTTGTTTGATTGCTTTAACGCCTACAGTAAATTGAAAACTCTTATATAGCTTATACATGTCCGCTAAATAAAAAGTTTTATCACCTTGTTCTTTTGATAAATATAAATACCAAGCATTAGCCGATTTTAAATTATGCTGCTCATTTAAAACCCAAGATGACTTTCCTTTATGAGAGCCGTTTTTGAAATCTGACGTAACAATAATTTCTAAAGTGCTTATATTTTGATTTAGACCAAATCTATTTAATCTACCGAGTCGCTGTAAAACATTTTCTGCAGAGCTAATTTCACTAATCATGTAAGAACAGCTAATATTCAAGGATGCTTGAATAATTGGGCCTGATCTAAGTACGCTATATTTATTAGTACCATTCAGCTTGAATGAACTATAAACCTCATTAAATACATGTTTTTTATCGCTGCGTTTAAATTTGCTATGAAACAACAAATTATTCTCTAAATCTTTTTGACGTAGGAATCCTAATTGAGCCGTGGTTGCAGTATTGCTAATAACAAATGTTTCATTAGGATAAGTTTTGTAAAATGGATTATCTAATTCGTTTGACTCATTAAATTCAATAAAATTTAATCTGTATAATTGATTATTAAATGATGGCATCTCAACAATATCATTTTCATTAATGTTTAATATATCAGATAAATACGTATAATGCGGAGTTGCTGAAACTAAAAGAGTTCTTTTATTCTTTCTATTTAACATGTTTTTAATAGCTATTAATTCAGCAAATAATAAATTGAATATTTCCATATTTACATATTCATGATACTCATCAAATACAACATGAGCATCTAGAAATGGTAGTAAACTGTTTACATTACTATGGGTAATTATCGCGCCTAAGATTTGGTCTATCGTAGTAATTACAACATCACCTTTAAAATAAGAGTCTTCAGGTGTTAAATTATCCCAGTTATTAGTGAATTTAAATTCACCAGTAAGAATCTCAACGTTGGAGTTTTTTAGATATGTGCCAGTTAACTCACTAAATATGCTTTGGCATACTTGCACGCGAGGGCAGACCCATATAATTTGTTTAACATTCGTTAGCTGCGCCCACTCTAGTGCAATTTTTGTCTTACCGCATCCTGCAGCACCAGCAAGCACCGCAAATTCAGATTTTTTAGCCAATGAAACTGATACTTCATGTTGTTTTGCTGTGCGTTCAGATTCGGGGAAGTAACTTAAACCTAAAGCTATATCTGATGCTAAATTTGTCGAACTTTCACGTTTTTGTATTAAGTTATCTAAATTACGTTCAATAATACGTTGATGCAAAGTTGTGGCAGATAAATTAGACACTATGCGATCTGCACTAATAACACAAGATCTTAATAAATCATGATATCCGTTAAACTCAATTTCTGTTTTTAGACCATTAAAAACGGTTGTAGAATAATTCTTAAATTTTGGGTATAATAAATTGTCAGATTCACTCTTGGCTACGTGTTTTTCAACTAATTCATCCAGTTGAGCATTGTGTAGATTAATCTTCTGGCATAATAAACTATTGCTTTCATCATATTCAAGCGCAATTGCAAAGATTTGATTAATTAATTTAATTGAACTATTTAATAAATAATTAAATCCTTCTTTTCCTAAATTATCTATTAATGACGTATATACATTATAAGAGCTAAGGAAATCCTTAGTTATCCGAAATGGTTTTGCATGATGCCAATAAACAACATGCCGCAAACAAAATTTTTGGTGCGACGATAAACGCGCTGTAATTTGTTCTATAATATCTATAATACATAATGATATTTCATTATGTCGTGGATGTTTTTCAAATGAAAACTTTTTACTATCAACGATATGTTGACCATCTTCAGATTCACTATCTAGATTTTGTTTACAAATCCATTTTTGAAATTCTGGATCAATTTTACCAATGTCATGAAAACACCCAGCTAAAAAAGCGACCTGACTTAACTTGACGTGCTCTGAATTATTAATTGCTAAATTAAACAACTTTGATGAAAGATAACCAACCGCAAATAAATGCTCATTTAATTTTTGCATTTTGGTGTTTGCATAACACTCTGTATTTACTGTATTTAATTTCATAAATAACTCTAAAAAAATAAATTAATGTTCTCAACTTTAGGGTTTAATATAAAATACTTAAATAATCCCTTTGTAATCTTAGGAGTAAATTATCATAACACGAGATAAATTATCCTGTCAAATTTTAAAATATAAGGATGATAATTAACTGGCTGTATTTCATGCAGTATGATATAATATCACATTGCAGCATTTAATTGTACTTATATTATGTTAGATTTTGAAATTAAAGAAATAGATCAAGAGTAATTACGCTTTATAGCTAATATTGGTGAACCACTAGGGAGTATTTTATTGTGCTTAGAACCCGTACCGTTAGTAACTTATGTAAATAAAGACTTTTAATCTCGAATAGAGGTTTATTATACTGGCACCTAGGCCGCATTAAAGCGGCCTAGGGAGTAAGGGGGGAAGCGCGTAAGCGTGCGCGGCATTAATTGCCGCTAATTTTATATGAAAGAATTGAATTATGAAAAAGTTAATAACATTTTATTTAACTATAATATTTGTAACAGCTTGCAGCCCCGAACAAATTCCTAAACCAGGTGGCATGACCGTTGATGAAGCATTCGGTTATGTTACCACGCCAAGCAATAATTGTAAGGAACTTAAAGCTGAATATTGCGAATATGCTAATAATATATATAACACAGCTAATACAAAGGTTCAAAACGAAGTATTAAAAGATTCTGTAATTAGAAAACTACTTACTCAAGCACAAAGTATTGATTGTTATCACTCTTATCCTGAACCAGCATTATGTATGGCTATTGATGCTAGAGCTGTAGAAGTAGAAATGGATGTCATTAAAAAATTAAATATTTCAACAACCAATCCAATTTTTGATGTTAATTCGTCATCTATTCAAGGTGGTTTTAACCAGGAACAACGAGATAAAGAAGCTCTAAAAATACTAAAGCAAGCATCTGAGAGTCTTAATATTCAGTAATAGACCTAGATGTTGAATTTGATATAATAACTATAAATAACTATATTTTGAGGGTTATATGAAAACAATGAACATTCTATATTTAGACCTTAACTATCCAGCGTTAGGTCTTACGTCTTTTGATGAAAATGAACTTACTGATATCTTTGATATTGCCAAAATATATCATCGACCAGTTCAGCAAGATCTCGCTGGTAATTTAGTTTGCCCGAGAATCATTCGTTCAGATTTTGAGTTTATCGAAGACGATCGTTTAAACATCCCAGAAAGTGAAAAAAGAAAATTAATTGAGTGTCCAGAATGTGAGGGTATTGGATATGTAACTATTGAAGAGTTTATTTACAAACATAATTACGAAGAAACTTTTCAATGTAAATTATGTAATGGACATCAGCGAATTGATATTACTAACAAAGAAGAGCAGTATATAAGTAATGGAGATCTTGAACCATTAGATATTGAATATAATGATAAAAAATTTCAAATGAACTATGGATTAGCTGAAGTTATTTTTAGACTTCATGGAAAGCCATGTAAGTATACTGATACTAGTATTATTATTAGTGAAAATAGTTAAAAATAGAAAAATTTTAAAATCAAAATTGTTAAACCTAGTTGAATTAAATAAACTAGGTTTTTAATTATTAATGAATATTTGTGTGATATAATATCACATAACAAACCGAGTAATATCTTACCAAAAATAAACTTATATTAACTTTATTCGTTATCTTTAGGTTTTTTTATTGTTTTTATTGTACCATGACAAATAATACCTTAGCTAAGGATTAGAGGTGTGGTGTGTGTTGATTTCTATAACAAATTTATTTAGTCTTGCATTTATTTACACAGGATTTGAATAGTATTAATGTTCTGCTGTGTTTCTAGTTTTGTGTTTTTATTAGTAGCTATATAAAGTTTTAGAGGGGAAATAATATGGATAAAATATGTGAAACGTGTGTAAGCTCAATTAAATGCTATAAAGAAATAGATTTCAAGTCGCCACAGGTTTTTATGTGTAATGATTTACAATATAAACAAAAAATAGTAGACAAAGCCATAAGTGAAGGTAATCAAAACGCTGCTAAATTAACATCAAAGGAAATAAGAAAATTACCTTTTACGACGGATAGAATCACAAGTCATTGTGAGTTTTTTAAAAGTAAATAGCCTTTAAAATCTAATTAGAAAATATATTTAAAAATTATTACTAATAAATAAAGTAAATAAGGATTGATTAATGAAAAATAAAATTGAAATTAAAAAATTTTCTCCGGAAAGTTTAACTCAAGTAAAAATAGATGAAGATTGTGATGAAGATGAAAATTGTGATGGGCTAGAAATTTTCTCAAGAACAATTTGTATTCAAGATAAAATTCCTGAACTTGATACAATTTGTTTTACATTTTATCAAGATCCTTGTGATGGATGGTACGGTTTAAGTCTTGGTGTTAAAACTAATTATGGTGATAACGCCTATAGGGACATATCGAACCTTATTGATACATTAAATCTTAGCGCGAATGATGTTGAGGCTGCTAAAACTAAGCTTGACGATTATTATGATTCCTCATATGGAGAGTTAGAGTCTCTAATTCAAAAAACAATGAAAAAATTAGATTCAAAAGAATTATATTTAGCTAAACAACATGACAAAAAAGCTAAAGAATTGGTATTAAATATTCTAAATGCTAATACCACAATAGAAAACATACCAAATGAATTTAAGCCTTCAGTAAAACATTATTTGAATATTAGAGTAAATCAATTAGCTTTATCAAATATATTTGGATGTTATGAATATGTTGATCTTCCAACAGAAGTCAAACAAGTGGTGAGTATCACAGAAAATGAATACCGAAAACTATATAACCTGAGCTATGAAATGTTTGCGACCGATTTAGTTAAAATAGTTATAAATGAGTTGGCTGAGTTGCCTATAACAGGGTTCAACATCATGCTCTCTAATTCATGTTTTATAAATGAGGTTATTACAGCTCCAGGTACTAACTATAACAAAGAAACGTTTTTAAACCCAGAGAGTCGCCCAATAGACCCTGACCCATTCTTTTATGTTTCTTTGAAATTATCTGAAAATGTATTATCAGAAAGATGTTCTGCAAATATGTATTTTTATTTTGGACCAGACCCGCGAGAGAATATTCCAAAGACTTTTATAGGTCCAAGTTTTAGTATGCCTAATTTCATGCCGTCATTTAATTTTGCTAATTTAATTGGGCGCAAAATTGAAATTAATGATTACTATACAAATAAACGTGTTGAGCTTCAGATGCATTACTTTAAGAATGAAACTGACTATAAATCTGCGGTTAATGCCTTTAAAGACGAACTATTCGCTTACTTATCAAAAAACAAAGACTCTATTCTTTCATTCAGTAGTTATGCATTGCGGTATTACTAAAAAAGACTTATTGTCTAAAGAACCAGATTATGAGAAAGTAAATTTAATCTTAAATCGAATGATTGAATTAGATTGTAATAGAGGATTTAAAAATTATTACTAACAAATAAAGTAAATAAGGATTGATTAATGAAAAATAAAATTGAAATTAAAAAATTTTCTCCGGAAAGTTTAACTCAAGTAAAAATAAATGAAGATTATGATAGGATAGAAATTCTCTCAAGAACAATTTATATTCAAGATAAAATTCCTGAACTTGATACAATTTGTTTTATATTTTATCTAGATCCTCATGATGGAGAGTACGGCTTAAATCTTGGTGTTAAGACTAATTATGGTGATAACGCCTATATGGACATATCGAATCTTATTGTTACATTAAATCTTAGCTCAGATGATATTGAGGTTGCTAAAACTAAGCTTGATGATTATTATGATTCCTCATATGAAGATTTAGAGCCTCTAATTCAAAAAACAATAAAAAAATTAGAATCAAAAGAATTATATTTAGCTAAACAACATGACAAAAAAGCTAAAGAATTGGTGTTAAACATTCTAAATGCTAATACCACAATAGAAAACATACCAAATGAATTTAAGCCTTCAGTAAAACATTATTTGGATATTAGAGTAAATCAATTAGCTTTATCAAATATATTTGGATATTATGAGTATGTTGATCTTCCAACAGAAGTCAAACAAGTGGTAAGTATCACAGAAAATGAATACCGAAAACTATATAATCTGAGCTATGAAATGTTTGCAACCGATTTAGCTAAAATAGTTGTAAATGAGTTAGCTGAGTTGCCTATAACAGGGTTCAACATCATGCTCTCTAATTCATGTTTTATCAATGAGGTTATTACAGCTCCAGGTACTAACTATAGCAAAAAAACGTTTTTGAACCCAGAGAGCCGCCCAATAGAACCTGACCCATTCTTTTATGTTTCTTTGAAATTATCTGAAAATAGATTATCAGAAAAATGTTCTGCTGATATATTTTTTTATTTTGGACAAGACCAGCGAGAGAATCTTAATATTCCAATAATTGTAGTTCTAGGCCCAAGTTTTAGTATGCCTAATTTTATGCCGTCATTTAATTTTGCTAATTTAATTGAGCGCAAAATTGAAATTAATGATTACTATACAAATAACCGAGTTGATCTTCAGATGCATTACTTTAAAAATGAAACTGACTATAAGTATGCGATTAATGTATTTAAAGACGAACTATTCTTGTACTTATCAAAATACAAAGAGTCCATTCTTTCATTTAATAGTTATGTTAAGTCCTTTACGCCATATCATTTTATGTTTAATCATGACTCATCACCTATAAAAGAAAATGATTGCGGTATTACTGAAGAAGATTTATTGTCTAAAGAACCAGATTATGAGAAAGTAGACTTAATCTTAAATCGAATGATTGAATTAGATTGTAATTATGTAGAGAGAAAAGCTTATAAATTATCTAAAGTGTTACAAAAGCGTTATGATGAATTAATTCATTCAAGATGTACAAATAATTTAGATAGTTATCAAGATTTAATTACTCAATTAGCTATTAAATTGGCAAATTCATTCAGTAAAATCCATGAAGTCTCCAAAAACTCTATGCATCTAGAAGTGGTCCTACCTTATTTACCTTATAATTTAAGGAGCTTAAATTTGCTAGGTGATATTGACCCAATAAAATTTGCTGATGATAATAGAATGATTAATTACTTTGAAGAGCCGCATGTTTCATTTGCTATTGCTCTAACTATTGGTAAGCGAAGCATTGTTATAACAAATATAAGCGATATTACTGAAGAGATAAATGAATTATTACCAAACTTATATTCAAATCATATTGAATATATATTAGCGGAGTTTGATCTCAGAGAGGTAAGCAGTGAAGAATCTATTACAATTCATGATTTTTGCACCAATGACGTAATTAATACGCGAGGTATCAATATTACTGAATATATTAATTACGAACAAATTCGTAAAAATTTACATAAACAATTGTTAAAACCTTTAACCAAAATATCTAAATTATTTAAACAAATGGAAATTGAAAATGAGTAGAACATTAGTAATTGGAAGCGAAGGATCTGGTTTAACCTCAAAAATTTGTATTCCAGCAATGGAAAAAACTCTTTTGCCAATATTATATGTAGGTAGAGAATTTGAAGGTGAAACCAAAAAACATATACAAAAAATAAACTCTGTAAAAAGAATTTATCATTTGGAGGTTTTTTCTTTTAATGAAGAACTTAAAACTATTCCGTTAACGTTTTTAGCGCGCAATCCCAGATCGTTTGAGTTCTTAACCGTCATTGATGACTTCGGTTTAATTAAGGTTGAAGATGAAATTGATTTTAATGGCTTTGGAGATTTAATTGTAACTAGTCATACGGTGCCATTTAGTGTTGAGAAAATTAAAGAATTATTTGATACTGTTTTGATTTTAAAATTGAGCGGTGATATGGATGAAATAGAAAAGATATTTCAGATAACATCTATTCATCCTGATGATATTCTTAAAATTTCTGACAATGAAGCATATGAAGTTAAAATTATCGGGGATAACACTGAAATTTCAAAGAAACAAATAAAAGGCTACTTTGAATAAATAACAACCTTCATTGTATTAGATATTATCTCGTTTAATAAATTTTTTGGAATAGTATTGTTTATTATACGTATTTCTTTATAAAAATATTAATATGCTATAATATCACATTAGCTATTAAGGTATAAATTATAATGCAAAAAACATCCCAAGAGATACTAAGTTCTAGCCTAGAAGAAATCGTTGTTACGCATGATTCTGGCCGCACCTTTGGAGTTAGGTTATTTGGCGGACCAATTAATCCTAATCAAAATCCTGAAATCAATAATAAGATACCTTTTTTAGTGGAATATAACAATATGGCCAGTAAGATTGATGATCATGACGATGGGTGGTTTGAATTTAGTTTAACTAAAGATGAGCTACAAGAAATTTATGAAAATATAGGAATTCTACTTAAACAAATTGATTAAAATGAAATAGTAATTTATGTATTACAACAAAGAACCTTAAGTGTTAAAAACTTAAGGAGTTACTACTATGAGTCGAACTTATCGGCGCGTAAAGCATCCGCAACTAAATGAAATAGCCTAATTAATAAGAAATTCAAAAACTATAAACAATTCTAATTTCCTTGATTACTAATCTTAATTCAGTATCATGATAAAAGCGGCAATGCCTTTAACGGTCATTGCCTCAACTCATAAATAAACCCCTTTAACGGGGTTTATTCGCACTCTCGCACTCTCGTGAAAAAGCACTTTCGCCCTAAGCCTTCTCGAAGCAATCTCATTGCCTTACGGAAAGCGGCTACTACTAAATATTCAAGAAATATCTAGCTAAAACTTAATGAGTGTGATACAATATCACATTACTAACGGAGTTAAGTAAAATAAGTAAAATAAAATAGAGGAATAATTAGAGGAGTAAAAAGTTGTCACAACATAAATATAAAACATGTTTAGAAAAACAAGAAGTTACTGTTTTAATGGGCTGGGATCGTCCATTACAGTATTTTTATTTAGTAATAGATGCCAATGATTCTGATCCAGTCTGGAGTAATTTGGATTTAAGAAATCCTTATCAGAATGATTTAACTTTGTATAAAAAAGTATTAAATCAACATGGAATTACAGTGCCAGAGCAAATGTTTAGTGAAATTCTACAAGATAAAGAGTTAGACGTTGGTAACAAAACTGTTACTCATTCAATTATTAATGGTGAATACAGAAGAGAGCAAGTCAATGAATAATCATGTTAAAGTTATGGGAAAAATGGCTAAATTTAACATATCTATGGACGTGACTATTACATATACTTTAAATTATGAAGTAGAAGCTGAAGATGAAGAAGCTGCGCGTCACTGTGCTATAAATAAAGCATTTAATCGCGACAAACTGGATCAAACTCACCCTAACACTATAGAATATACGTCAATTAATTCTATGGTTCGTGAATAAAAACTATAAGAAAGTAAATTATAATGATAACAGGATTTTCGTGTCCGTATTGCGGTAAACATAACGATGTCGAGCTAACTGACATTTATAAAAAAGTAACTTCTATTTCAAAGCAAGAAAAGTTTAATTCTGAATGTGTAGAATGTAAACGTGAAGTTGAAATAGTAGCGGTAGTTGATTTTGCAGTTGTAGCTTCAGTACCTCTTTGTGATATCTGTAAAAATGATTTTATCCATGATCATAATGATATACAGAGCCATAGATATCGTGGAAAAATTATTTGTCCAGGCTGTAATAAGAATAGAAAATCATGAATAAAAAGTTAATTATTAGTATATGTTGTTTAGCCCTCTTGTTCAGTGGGATATGTATATTTTTTTATTATAATTCCTATAAAGTCTGGCAAAATTGGGCTACTATTCACGGTATTAAAATTGAATCTGGTATAGATGTGGAGTTAAACAGAACTGATAAACCTCATGGCCTAAATATGGAATTATTTCACTGTGAATCAGATTGTGGAGTAATAAATATTACCAATTTTGAGCTACACCCCAATGATTTAAATACTGCTAACATTAATTTTTCCGTGAATGGCAAAGATAAAAACATAATCAAAGATTATCCTATGCAAAATATGAAAATTGAATCAGGGATATTGTATCTGAGTAAAACCCCAGTAAAATAACAGTTTAAAAAGAAAGAGATATCTATAATGGCAAGAATTGAAGGTCTAATACGGTTCCCAGATGGGGAGATTAAGGTATTCATGTACTGTAATACAGCGAATGTAGTATTCAGTCAGTTTTATGATACAATAAAAGAATTTGAAGCAGGTACAGAATTATTCCATAATAATAACTCTTTATTTTTTTTAGAAGAAATACAATGTAATCATAATAGTGAACGAGTTGAATTATATTTAGTTGATTACTCTCTATATTGGGTAGGATCAGCTTGCCGCAATTGTAAGACGATACTAACTGGCTTAGATCCAGCAAGTAACATAATTTTGGAAGACTCATCTGGAGATTCATATTACGATAGTGGAGATGAAGGTGCGCCAATAAAAATAAGTCCGCCAGAATGGTGCTCTAAATATCTAAATAATGAGGTATCTTATCATGACTGAAGTTAATTATTTTCACTGGTTTAGTATTGCCATTGTCTAATTAACGCGGCATTAGTGTAATAGGATTTAAGTTTATGAATATAACAAAAAAACAGCGCGAGCTATTATTTAATAAATATGATGGTAAATGCGCGTACTGCGGTTGTGATTTACCAAAGCGTTGGCATGTTGATCATATTGAGGCTGTTAAGCGCGAATTTGAATTTGTTAAAAAAGATGGATACCACATACCTAAATGTACTGGAGTATTAGAAAATCCACATCTAGATCGTTTTGATAATTTAAATCCTGCTTGTCCACCTTGCAATCATTACAAATCTAGCATGCCTTTAGAATCATTTAGACGAGAATTAAGTCATCAAGTAGAACGAGCTAGAGAATCGTCAAAGAATTTTAGATTTGCTGAGAAATTCGGGCAGGTGGTGGTTCAAGAATCTCCAATCATTTTTTGGTTTGAAAAATATGAGCAATATAACTAAATTGGTCTGGCACGAAGATAAAATTTATCTAGTGGCAAATTGCGAACATCTCGGGAAAATTACCATCTCTCCATTCCATGATGGGCGCTGGTATGGTTCTCATAATAAAATTCAAATTACTGGATTATGTAAAACCAAGGATGGGGCAGTTAAAGCTGTAGATAAATGGCGTAAGGAAAAACTTAATTCACGTTCGTGTTCGTAATAGCTTCAGAATTCCCTATATCAACATTATTATAATCTTGGTAGCCATTATTTTTAAGAAGCACTTTATATGAAGCCATTTTACTTTTTATTAAATTTACATTTTTTCTTTGGCTTTTAGTAAGTGTTTCTTTACTTAAAAAACTATTGAGTATAGTTTCATAGTTTTTTATTTTGCTGACATAATAAGTTAAGCTCCGTTTTAATTTTATTGGTTTTGGTTGGATATCTTCATTTCTAAATTCGGCGGAATTGACAACGAATAACTCATTTAAATCTATAACTTCGGTAAAATCAATACTTGCGGCAAATGTCTTTCTTCTAACTTTTTTTCGGTGCTTTTTCAGGTCTTGTTTATTAATTTTTTTTAGCACATCATTCCTCTTAATTGCCTCTATTGTGTCTTTTGCAGCTTGAGAAAAATATTCTGAGTGTGTTTCTCGTGTTTTTATTATATTATTTAAGTTTTTTCTAAATTCAAGACAATTTTTAGACCAAGAAGTTATATTAATACTTGACTTTTTTGAATTACAATCACAGCAAGCTGGCAGTAAATTTTGAATGGTATTACTGCCTCGTTTTGATTTAGGTATGATGTGATCAATAGAATCTGCCTCATATGTATTACAATAAACACATAGAGAACCGTATATTCTTTTTAGTTTATCTAATATTGCCATTATCTAGTCCATTATAAAAGTAAATTATAAGATCGTTTATGCATAAATTATAACATTGAAATAAAATAAAAACTAATTAATTAATTAAAAATAAATAATTACATGTGGTGAGAACTATTAATCTATTAAATAAGCCAAAAAGAAATTCAAATTTACACTTCAAAATTCTTTGATAATCCAACAATTCACAAACAACTATTAATAAATAAAATACTAAATAAATATTCAAATATAAATAATTCCATGTCAGAAAAGTTAAAAAAATCAACAATATTTTTTTAGATTTAAACCAATGTGATATAATATCACACTTTAGCAAAGCTTTAAAGGTTATAATTGCTAAAGAAATTTACCTTTACTCCAAGTCGCCAATATAGGCTGCTTAGTTGTGCTTTTTATAAGGAATAAAGCTCATGGAACAGTTAGTTGTAAACAATTTATTACAGTATTGGCATTTATTACCAATACTAATTGTAGTCTTATATACGCTATATACGTCAATCGTAATAGTCGGAGGTGATGATGTTGTAATGCTTGAAAGACGTTGGTTTGGTGCTAAAATACCTCAAGGACGTATTTTTGCTTTACGCAATGAAGTTGGTATTCAAGCGCGAGTATTAACCCCAGGATTGCATTTTTTACTTCCATTTCTCTACAAAACATATAAAACAAAATTAACCGAGATTTTAGAAAATGAAATTGGGGTTGTTACATCTGCAGACGGTGACACGATTGAAGTTGGTCGCATCTTTGCTAAAGTTATTACTGGTCATAATTCATTTCAAGATGGGGAAGCTTTTTTAAGTAATTCTGGTCAGAAAGGTCCACAAATTACTTTATTACCGCCCGGTAAATATCGTATTAATACTAAAATGTTTACTATATCTAAAAAACCTGCAATTGTTATTGGTTCTAATGAAGTCGGTGTGGTAATTGCTGAAGATGGGGCACCAAAACCTGAAGGTAGTTTGTTCGCAGACCCAGTTGAAGGTCATAATAACTTTCAAAATGGTGAACAATTTCTTAATAACGGTGGAGGTAAAGGTATGCAATTACAATCTTTACCGCCAGGCATGTATCGTATCCATCCAGGTTTATTTAGTGTTGAAAATCGTGGTGCTACAATTATTCCAGCAGGTAAAATTGGTGTTGTAGTTGCTAAAGATGGTTTAGAATTACCTAAGGATGATGTTGTTGCTCCACGTAAAGATGGACACAATTCATTCCAAAATGGTGTACAATTCTTGGCTATTGGTGGTCATCGTGGTCCTCAATTGGAAGTATTAGTGCCGGCTACTTATTTCATCAATACATATTTATTTGAAGTAGAGCTTCATAATGAATTAAAAGTTGAAATTGGTAACGTGGCGGTTGTAACCTCATTTGTTGGAGCATTGGCTGATGCAGATGTTCGTAAATTAATTCAAGGTTCTCAAGTTAATGAAAATGTTGCAGAAGCTAAAGCCGAAGAAACTTATGTTGTACCTGAGGGTTATCGTGGTGTTCTGAATAAATACTTCACTCCGGGTAAATACTATTTAAATCCATACGCATTTAGTCAAACCTTGGTGCAGTCAACTAATATTACTGTAGATTGGGATAATCAAGAATCTACTAAATTTAATCCATTGAAAGTAATTTCAAAAGATGGTTTTGATATATTCTTATCCGTTAAAGTGATTGTGCGCGTATTACCTGAACAAGCACCATACATGGTATCTAAATCAGGAAATATGGAAAACTTAATTCATTCAGTTATTAATCCAAATATTGACGCTTCATTCCGTAATCAAGCATCAAGTGCTAATGCTATTGATTTCTTAAGTAATCGAGATGTTGAGCAGAAAAAAGCTGAAGGAGACATTCGGAGTATTTTATCAAAATATCATGTTGAATGTGTTTCGGTTCTAATCGTACAAATTGAGTTACCTCAATCATTGTTAGACACGAAAACACAGAAGGTAATTGCTGATAATCAAAATGAGCAGTACGAGGCGCAAACTAAAGCAGAATTATCTAGAACTAATCTAGAAAAGCAAACTGCTTTTGCGAATCAACAGCAACAGTTGGTAACATCCGAATTAAGCATTACTATCGCAAAAAATGAAAAATCGCGTAAAATTACGGATGCTGAAGCTGATGCTGAAGTATTGAAACAACAGGGTTTGGGTGAACAACAAAGGCTTGAAGCGATCGGTAATGGTGAAGCTTCTAAAATTAAAGCAATAGGTAAAGCTACCGCTGAATCTTATCAATTGCAATGTGACGCGGTAGGGCAAGAACAATTATTTGCTATTGAAATTGTGAAACAGTTTTCAAAAGTGCTTCAAGATAATCCAAACCTAAAACTAATTCCTGATGTTTATGTCGGCGGCGGAGGTTCTTCTTTAGATGGTTTATTTGGTCAAATGGCTAAAACTTTCCCTAACACAGGCATTCAAGGTGTAATTAGTAATCTTCTTAAACAACCAGATTGTAAAGCACAATTATCTGGAGGTGCATCTTCTTCGGTAATAGGTCGATCTAAATTGGCTGATATTGAATCGGAGAAAGATTTAACTAACTTCAGTTCAAACGAGTAAGTCTAAACTCATTTAAATCGGATTATTTTTATAATCCGATTTTTAATAACCGTCTTCAAGTTGAATATTTTAATTAATAATATGAAAGTAAAAAATGGATATTTCGGAATATATCAGCAGTATAAATATTGATTATTATGCTAATGTTACAACCAATCTATTGATAGTAGTTTATTCTATCATGATATTATTAACCATTATAATAACTCATTTTAATGAGGAAGTTATAAACCTATTTAAGTTTCTTGAAGAAAAGAAAATGGCGAATGAAAGAATAGATCCTGACGAGGCTTTTAATCTATTCAAAAAAATAAAGATTATTAATATTATTCAAAAGTGTTCTAGATTAGTGATGAATATTTTGATCCCAACTTCAATAATATACTTTACTATTCAACTAATTTGGATTTACCAATACCACAGCTACAATCTTGGATTTGCCATAGTATTTATGCTAAGTTTAATTTATCTTTTCAAACTAAAAAGGCTTCATAAAGCCTTTGACGAATGTTAAATAACTATAAATGTGATAAAATCACTCAAGTGATTTATTAATTAAAAATAAAGGCTTAAGAAATGTTAAATTTTGTGATCAATAAAATGTCACAAATACTTAGAAATTCAGAAAAAAATTCTAAGTATCTTAAGTCATTGGACCCTCGATATACTTATCTAAATACTATTCCATTGAAATTAGATGAGATAAAAACTCCATTTTTATTAAACGTGACCAATCAATTTCTAAATAATTCGAACTGGCTAGACATAACCAACGAAGTTCCTGAATCAATTCGAATACAGGTTGTTGGTAAAAATGTATTTTTTATGTTTATGATTAATGATTCTGATGATACTGTATTCGTTGAGTATAATACAGCCGAAGATGCTTATAACTTATTTTATCACGATAAAGAGTATAATGGAATTCTGCCATACCTCTTATACATAAGTTTAAAACATATTGGTGTATCTTATGATCCTGTAGATGAATCAGCTACAGGAGTAGTAAACCGAAACAATGATTCTTTTACTTTGAATTATATTTAAATCTGGCAAAATCTTAATGATTTTGTATTGCTTTTGCCTGGGCTAGTCTAGCTGCTTTTTACCTCGATCCAACCTCCCAAACTTCCTAATATAAAAGAATAAATCAACATATCTCAATAACCTGCAAGGAATAGTCAAAATAAAATAAAATCTAAAATGTGATACATAATCACATCACATGTGTTATAATCGCTGTGAAATTATTTATTTTTGAAATATATTTACCGGAATTATTGGATGCTGAATATTATTTATACTATGTCAATTTTCTCTATTCTATTTCAATTGATATGGATATATTATAAAAGTACGGAAGATGCTGAGAACAAGTACGTAACTATTCTATTTTATTTTAGTGTATTTTATACAGTGGCATTGTTTCAGTTAGTTGTTCATACCAATCCCGAACTCTACTCAAAAGAAAGCGTATCAGCATTAAACTTAAAAATGCTCTTAATTTCTCCGCAATATTTAACTATTGCAATATTTGTTGTCATGGTATTTACTGAAGCATTTTTTATTTTTAATAATAAAAAACGTAAAAAGAGTTTCTATAACAGAAAATACAATGTAAAGTTTATTAAAGGTTTTTATCAAAATCGTCAAGATATATTAAAACGACATAAGCGCCAAACAGATAATTATAATTTGAATATTTCGCGTGATCTACTTCATAAATCACAATACGATAAATACAAATTTCTTAAAAAGTTAATTAAATATATCACTATTACTGTGAATCTTATCGTTATTGCTTATCTATTATTACCTATCGAAATTAGCTTGTATTACTTAGTTTTATTTTCTGGGTTTATGTTCGTATTAGCTATAATCCTCATAGATTATTCTAAGTATAACTTATTCCCAGAATTTGAATCCATAATAGTGTGTTATAACTTTCCAGATGATTTAATTAAGGAAATAATAACAGAAGATAATTATTTAAAAATACTATTTAAAATCAATTATAAATATAAATTAAATTTATTATATCAAGCTGATAATAATTATTTTCAACATAATAATTTAATTAAAGAAAAATTTGGTTTTGACATGAGCGCATTAAGTTTAGTCGTTAAAGACACCAAGCTAACACGTATAGGAATTAGAATTATAGATAATGAAATTAAAGTATATTTTTTAAAACAAATAAAAAATAATAAAACTAATCTAGGAAATGGGATCCACAATAATGCTTAATTCAACATTAGAAATTTCTCAGTTAATTGTCTTATCGTTATCGTTACCTATTTATTATATTTACAAAAAAATTGGACTAATTAGGTTCAAAAAACAAGTTAATGAAAAATATCTGTCAATTGAAGTAATTAATACAGTAAATGTTAACCACCAAAAAGTTATTTTTGTAAATAAAAAATACGTATTTGATGGTGTTAAAGCGATCTACTTGTTTCAAACTATTGGGTACGACTATAACATGGCCGAAAGAGAAATAATTTGGCATAATAAAAGAAACACCGTATTAGCATACAATGAATATAATTTTAATGAATGTAGTTATGCCTTAGTTAATGTTGATTGTGACTATAGGCAAATGACAGTAAATGATATATTTATTTTAGAAGAACGATTTAATGGATTAATATATGTTGTGACTAGAGACGAAAATAATTTGGCTTTAATGAATATCATTTTTCCTAAGTATGATCAAAAAAATTTTGATAAAGCTATTATTCTTGAAGCTGAAATCTCTCATTTTAAATTTAAAGGCAAAGTAACGGCATTTATTGAAAAGAAAAAATATGTTTAGAGGAATTGGATGGTGTTTATGATTAGTTTATCGACATGGTACGGGATATTTGGTGTTGTATCTATAATATCGGCGTTTAGTTTATTGTTTAGTCTATTTGCGGAACTTATTACTAACAAGAATAAGCTATTTAACATTTCATTAGCTTCTTTTATTCTATTCGCCGGCTTATTTTTTTATGTTGACAAAAGTATAGAAAAAACCCAAATTTATGTAGAGATACATAGAATTAATGATACGCAATATACTCAATGTCTAAATGGTGTTCAATATTTAATATCAACGAATAATTCAATAGTAATGTTGGACCCAAATAATAAACCTATACAATGCGTAGTACAATATTTTACATATGATGAAAAGCAATCATATAAGTCCAAAGACTTTATCCAATTTAAAAAATAGATAAAGTAATAAATAATCAAAATAAATAACTAAATTTTTAAAGGATATCTTAATATGGTTATGTCCCCAACATTAACTAAAATCGAATTAGTGAATCATTTAAGTTTGCTGTTTGACATTAAACTTAAAGATGCTACAGAAATAGTAAATAACCTATTTGAAGAGATGATAGAAGCCTTAGCTGCCGGTGATGAGTTAAGCTTAAGTAGTTTTGGTAATTTTATTTTAAGAGATAAAAAAGAGCGGATAGGAAGAAACCCCAAAACCAATAAAGAGTTTCCTATTGTTGCCCGACGTGTAGTTTCATTTCACACGAGTGCAAAATTAAGAAACCTTTTAAGAGATGAGGAATAAGGTAAATAATTAATTTTAACATGTTTATATAAGCTATTGAATTAATTACAATATGTTTGCCTATGTGGTGTTGTAATTAATCAAATATGGGGCAGTTTTATTAATAATAATTGTTGCGGAATATAACGTTAATAATTTATAAAACAAAAGGGTAATTATTTAAAATTAAACTAATAAAAGAGTATTTAACTAAAGTAATAAATGCAGATAAACAACAATATTACAAAAAATAGAATAACTAAATAATTTATTTTTTTATATTGTATTTCAGGTGGTTATTCTACTTAAGAGAAGCTATTTTATTTGTATATTTGTACATCATTGATTTCAATGTCGAACAACTGTATTCAAATTTAAATAATTATGTTAAAATTATTTGTTCGGAGTGAATAATTGACTAAGTAACATGTAGTAACATGTATGTAGTAATAAAGCTATAAAATTACTAATTAATTATTTTATGGATGATGGCGTTAAAAAATAAATAAATAAATAATTTGTTTATTTTTGCATGTTTATCAGTGTGTTGAATTGTCTATTGTTTGACGAAAAATTTTGATTGGCTGGGTATTAATATGTATTGCGGTGAAATTCCTCAACTATCTCAAAGCGAGAAGATATCAATAGATCGTTACTTAAGAAAAAGATTAACAGAAAATAACAAAATCATTCTTCTTAATGAGTTATTTAATTTAGTTCATGATACATCATTTATTAAAGAACACATCAAAAATCATAAAATTTCACAATATTTTAATCAGAATCCTCAATATCAAATAATTCATATAATCGATGAAATAAAGATTGTGACCAGTAAAGAGACTGCATATGTTGTTCAAGGTTCAATATCATATGATATGAAGACTTTATTAGTTAGAATGTCGAGAGAAAGTTACCGAATATAATTTGTATCATCTTGTTATGGATCTATATTTAGTATTTTACATTGTAAATATTTTATGCTTATAATCAGATAGTTATTTAGAATTATTTAAAAATTATCTAAAAAAAATTTAATTATTGTTATTACCTTCGTTATGTTTAATTTAGAGGAGTAATAACATGTCTAATCAACCAAAGTCAACCTGGAAACAAGTACTTTTAATTGTATTAAAAGATTCTCCTTCTCCAGATGGAATGAAATTAAGTCAAATTTATGATAATGTATCTAAATTGGCACCAGATAAGGTTCTAGCGAATCAACATTGGCAAGCCAAAGTAAGACAAACTTTACAAATGCATTTTAAAAACATTTCAAAAGGAGTTTGGGGCTTAAATTTATCTGAAGATAAACTAGTCGCATAATTAATTTTAGCACCGAATATTCGGTGCTTTTTTATTGTATAAAAGAAATATTTTTAACTATTTTAGATCCAAAATCAAATAGTTATTAAATATATTATCAATAAATGTTTAAAAATAATCAAATAACATAATAAAGGTTACTATGTTTAATTTTTTAAGGAGCTTTTATTATGCAATCTATTATATCTTTTCCGAACCGTGGTCCATGGGGTAAATCTTCTTGGAGAGGTAACTGTTCTGGACACGTTCAAAAATCATTAATTGAGCAATTTAATCCTAAGTTGTTTGTTGATGTATGCGAAGGCTCTGGGACCAGCCGCGATGTTTGCCGTGAGCTTGGAATTGACTATGTTGGTCTTGATATCCATTCTGGATTTGACTTTACTAAACATTCCGTAATTGAACAATTACCTTTTTTAGCAGATACGGTATTTTCGCATCCACCGTATCACGATATGGTTAAATATTCTAAAGAAGAGGGTGATATTTCACACTGTTCTTCAATTCAAGAATTTCTATATCATAGCCAGCTAATGTTGATGAATCAACGCCAGGCTACTAAAGAAGGCGGTATTTATACTACTTTAATTGGTGATATGAAGCGTAATGGTTCTTATCATTCCTTCCAGGCTGATTATTTACGTATGATGCCGCAAGAGGAACTACTTAATGTAGTGATCAAAGCGCAGCATAACATGGTTAGTAACAATACTCAGTATCGTGGTAATTTTATTCCGATTACGCATGAGTATTTATTAATCTGGAAAAAGAAAAAAATGAATATCTGGCAAGTTTGCGTAGATGTAGCTAAAACTGTTAATACCGTTCTAGCTTCAACTTGGCAATACTTACCAAAAATATTTATATCATTTATTGGTATTAATACAGGTTGATATTCAACGTCATTATTTAAAATTGACACTTCAAGTAATTTTCTTTTAAAATATTTTAAATACGGCTCTTCAATAACTCGTAACTTTCTAATTCTTTATTCTTTATCCCTCTTACCCTCCACAACAAAATCATTCACATATAGAGGCTGTTCTTATGCTGCTAGAGCCATTTTAGCAACGATACATACTGGGCTTACTTAATCTTAAGTATTGAAATGCTTTAAATCGATTAAATCATTCAGTTTAAATCTTTGGACCATAATGCAATGTGTTATAATATCACATGCGTAAAAATATCATTAATTTATTAATTCTCAGCATCAGCATTTCTATTAATTTAACTGCATGCTCTCAGGATTCACCAACAAGTATAGGTGAATACTGTAGTTACATTTACAATGAAAATGACAGTAATAGTTGTTACAGTAGCTCTAAATTTATTCATAGAGGAAATTATTGTGATATTTCGATGACAGTATGCGAAAATGCGGCTAATTACTATGCCAAAGCATTATTACAAGATAATAGAGATTTGAATAATTTAGTCAAACAAAGTGTTAATGATGGAATTCCTTGTCCATATGATTTTACTGATGATATGAAATACCAAGACTTAAATAAATTAAACTTAAATAAAAAATGTGTTGATATTCAAAACTTAACAGCTCAGTATTATACTTCTGGCGGAAATTATCCATATATTCATGTTAATAGATTACAAAAAATCTATATTCAATCCCAGAAATAGTTTAAAAATATATCCTTTTAAATATTAATTCTGATCTTTCTCCGTATTCAATAATAAAGTTATGTTTAGCATTAGATAATATTTCTGTTCTTTGGCTATATAATAATTTAACCCCTGTATTAAATCTAAAATTATTTATAAAATATTCAAGCTCTTCTTTCGATATGGTTTTATCTGCAAAGATAATAAATCTATTGATTTTACTCATTTTAATAAGTGTATCAATCGGGATTTTTTTACTTAATATTTTTTGATCTAAAGCAAACATTAAACTTGGTGATATTCCTGGTAATAATAAAACTGCATTATCGTCTTTTACATAAGGAAAAATATTAAATAAATAATTATCAAATTTATCAATTTTTATGTAGCTAAAATAGCTCAAAATACATGCAGCAAGATAACTTCCACTTAAAAAAAATACTTTATTTTTTAGACTAAATTTTGCTGATACATAAAAAATTAAAATATTAAACAATATAAATATTGTAGTTACTAGATAAGGAATTAATGAGTTTATTTTTATTAGTAGATTCTCTTTATCTGTAATATTAAGTAAATCCTTTTTTATTTCAATTTGAAATTTTTCTTCAGAGGTCATAAAATCTTCTTATCTAAATTAAGTAATGTGATATAATATCACTCATATAGTGTTTTTGACAACTATATTCTCTATATATTTTACATCATAATAAATATTAAACGGAGTGAGATAATTGAATAAGTCTGATATAATTAAAAGAGTGGCAGAAAAACATCCTAAAATAAAGAAAAGCGAAATGAAAGAAATTATTGATTCAGCGTTCGACTATATAACGCAATCAATCGTTCAAGGTCGCAGAATTGAAATACGTGGCTTTGGTTGTTTTTCAACAAAGTTAAGAAAAGCTGGTAAAGTCAGAAATCCAAGACATGGAATTTCAATTGATTCTCCAGAAAGAAAAGTTGTTTATTTTAGACCTGGTAAAGAATTAGCTGAACGAGCTAATCACAAAAAAATGAACTAAAAAAGTTTATTCTTCTGATATCCAAAGAATCCATTTAGGAATGAGTTCTATAAGGGGATATTTATACCGTAATCACATAATTAGGAGTTAGTATATAATGACATTAATCAACACACAAAAACAATTGAGTCAATTCCAAAACATTGCACCATTATTAAAAACCTTATCATTAGGTTTAAAACCAATTGGTAAAACAGCCGAATATTTGGCGGTAGATGGACATGTTTTGAACTCAGAACAACGAACTTATGATAATAGCCGAAAATTACAACTCATTATGGATGAATATCATAAGTTTTTCTTGAATAGTGTTCTGTCAGACTTAGAAACAGTTTCACCTCTTATTTTAGACAATCAATTAATTGAATTGTTCTATAAAGAAAATAAAGATGATAAAGAGCTTGTTGAATTAGATAAATTAATGCTCAAAACAGTTGGCCAAGTAACTAACGCATTTAGCCAGAATCCAATTATGTCAAAATTGGATAAAGCTGATTTTATTAGAGAAATCTTACCAAGCTTTGTGACTTCAGATAAAGATAAAATTTTATTGGATGAATTCTCTAAACAAAGTTCACTATTTACCAACTATTATAAAATACGTAATAATATGTATGGATTAAATAAAGACTCAGGAAAAACTAGTCTAAATAACCTGAAAAAAAATATAACAATTCCAAATCGATGCATTTTAGATAATTTACCAATTTTCTTAAATAATTGCAAAGTTTTTTGTTCTGTAATTGAATACATTGATACTTCAAGTATTATTAAAATTGATCCAAATTTTAAAAAAATGTTTAAACCAGAAAACTTTAATTTATATTTAACTCAATACAAAATTGATTTATACAACGCTATATTAGGCGGCGTAACAGTTGAGAATGGAGAAAATCATAAAGGTTTAATCCAATTAGTACATGAATATAATAAACATAACAAAGAAAACAATGAAGGGGCAAAAAGATTGCCAATATTTGTTAAATTAAAAAAACAAATATTGTCTGCTAAAAACTCTTTTTCATTTGTTGATAGCATCATTCATACCGATGCTGAATTAATCGATTCCATTAAAAATTATATTGGCTCGTTATTTAAAGCAGATGAAATTGATTGTACAAATTACTTTCAAAAAGTTTCAGCAATAATGAAGTACTTAACAAATTTTGATACAAGTAAAATATTTGTTGAAAAAAAATCATTAAGTAAAATATCTAAAGCAATATTTAAAGATTGGTCATTAATTAATCAAGCGCTAATCCATCACTATAAAACTGAAGTAGAACCTGAGGTAATAGGTAAAGGGGCAAGTAAATGGAACGCTAAATTTGACAAATGGGAAAAAAATACAAAATATTTCTCACTTGATTTAATTCAAATTGCGTTGAACTTATACCAAACCGTAAGTGAAAATGATTCCATTAAAAATAATACACCTAACATTATTTTAGATTACTTCTCTAGTATGGGTAATCTAGCTAGTAAATCAGAATTAGACTTAGTTAAATTAATGGAAGCGAATTTTAAAGAATTCAATGATTTTGCTAACTCCTTTAATTTTGATAGTAAAATCAATAGTGAAAATAGCAACATTAATATTATTAAACAATTAATGGATTCATTTACTGATTTTAGTCGTTTTGTAAAATTATTACGCATTAAAGAAAAAGATGTCTCTTCATATGATTTAACTTTTTACTCTGAATATGAATCAATTTTAACTGAATTAGTTGATGGAATTTCTTTATATAATAAATGTCGTAACTATATAACTAAAAAGCCTTATTCAAAAGAAAAATTTACTTGTCAATTTGGTTATTCAACTTTTATGGGTGGATGGGATGCGGATAAATTAAGTGACTACGGTGCAATTCTTTTCACTAAAGGTGATAGTCAATACTTAGGAATCGTTCCAGATGCTAAAGTATTTAAAAACACACCAGAAGCGGCTCCAGATGAGGAATCCTACGACCGCATGTTATGTAAAATGGTTGGCCAAAGTAATAAGATGTTGCCTAAAATATTTTTTGCTAAGTCATTTTTACATCCCCAAAAAGAAGGAATATTCTTTGATTACAAATTAGGAAAGCATAAATTCCCTATAAATGATTTAGAGTTTAGTCATAAATTAATTGATTACTATAAAGACGCTATAAAGTCATACCCTATATATAACGTATATTCCTTTAACTTTAAACCCACAAATGAATATAAATCCGTTAATGAATTTTATACTGAAGTTGAAGACCAAGGGCTTGCTTACAGAAAAAAATCAATTCCAGCATCATTTATTGATGAATCAATAGAAAACGGTAATCTTTATTTATTTCAAATTTATACTAGGGATATGAGTCCTAAATCTAAAGGTAAACCAGATTTATTTACTTTATATTGGAAATATTTCTTTAGTGATGAAAACATGAAAAATCTTACTGCACAAATTTGTGGTGGAGCTAAAGTGTTTTTCCGCCGTAAATCTATTCTAAAACCCACTATACACAAAAAGAATGAGCCGATTGTGAATAAGAATTTACTAGGCACTAGTGAATTTGCCGAATTTGATTATGATATTATTAAAGACAGACGCTTTACTGTTGATCAATTTATTTTTAACATCGGCATAAAATTCAACCGAAAAGCTCCGGATAATTTAGTGGGGTATACTCTTAATAAAAAAGTCCAAAAATTTGTTTCTGATAATGATAATAACTATATTATTGGGATAAATAGAGGAGAGCGTAACCTCATCTATGTAACAGTAATAGATGAAAAGGGTAATATAATTGAGCAACGAAGCTTAAATCAAATTCCAATGATTAACGCTGAAAAAACTAGAATCGTAGATTACAATGATTTATTAAATCGTAGAATGGCAGTAAATTTATCTAATAAAGAAAATTGGCTTTCTAGTGAAGGAATTAAAAATCTTAAAGAAGGTTATATTTCTGTCGCTATTCATGAAATCGTTAAATTGTTAGAACAGTATCCTGGTTTAATTGTGTTAGAAGATTTAGATGATAAGTTTATTCAAAGCAGGGCTTCAATTGAAAAACAAATTTATCAAATGTTTGAAGACAAGTTATCTAGTAAACTTTCTTATCTAGTAAATAAAGAGCAAGGAATTAGTGGTATTTCAAATGCCTTGCAATTAACTATGCCAAAAAAAGGGAATTACAGCCAAAATGGATTTTTATTGTTTGTTCCTGCTTGGGCTACATCAAAAGTAGATCCAACAACTGGTTATATGAATTATTGTTCATTTATTTATGAAAATTTAGTTAAAGCAAAACGTATCGTAGAGACGTTTGAATCTATTAAATTCAACACCAAACATAAGTATTTTGAATTTTTAATTGATTATAAACCATTAGTTAGAAACAATAGATGTGAAAATTATGCGAAGTCGAAATGGACAATTTGTTCAGGTAATTCTTTACGATCGATTTGGGATAAAACAAAGTCTAAATATGAAAACATTAATGTGAATGACATATTAATTAGTTTATTTGATAAATATTCAATTGACTATAAATCTGGCAATGACATTGTTGGACAATTACTAAGTTCGAATAGTGCAGAACTATTTAAAACTATTTTTAATATGTTAAATACTTTAAATCAAATTGTTTATTTCAACAATGATAATAATGGAAGTTACATATTATCACCGATATTAAATACTGATAACAAATTCTATGATAGTAGATTAATAAAAGATAATAGTTATCCTAAGTGTGGTGATAGTAATAGTGCATATCATACAGCATTAAAAGGTTTATATTTCATTAAGTCTATTAAAGAAATTCCAAATCTTCCATTAATAACTTTAGCAAATGGGATTCAAAAATCTCCAGAACCTAAATTGCCATATAGTGAAAATTGGGCTAATTTTATTTTGAAATAATAAGCGCAGGGTTTAACCCTGCTTTTTATTTGGAAAATAGATGATATATAAAATTTTAAATCATATTAATGCACCATATTTAATCGGCAGATTAGGAATTAAAACTGGTCATTTAAATGAGTATAAAATTGTTTTAGTTCATAAATCTGGGGCCGCAAGTTGCGATATAGATAAAGTAGAATTAGTTGATTTGAATAACTTAGCTAATGAACTAATAGATGAGATTAATTGGTTATATAGAGCTTATCCTATGTATAGAGATTTATGGTCGAGTGAATCATTTATAACCTCAATTAATAATAAAGAAGTACAAATTATAGAATCACCTCAAGAGCTACAGGTACCAATAATGGACAATGAATTTTCACAAAATTTAATTAAAGTGGAAGAATTAAGATTAAATTCGCTTATTGATGACTATGTTCAAGAGTCTTTATTTTAGCTCATTAAAATAACAATTAATTATTCAAATCTGGTTAGTGGGTGTGATATAATATCACACCTTTATTTTTAACATTTTGAGGTTATATATGAACATTTGCAAAATTAAAATTATTAATCCTAACATTCAAAATTTCATACCTAAATATCAAACCGAGGGTTCTGCAGGTTTAGATTTAAGAGCATGTATTGATGAACAAATTACTTTGGCTCCTGGTCAAACATGTTTATTACCTAGTGGAATAGCTATTTATTTGGAAGATCAAAATGTAGCTGGAATGATATTACCTCGTTCTGGTTTAGGACATAAACACGGCATTGTTTTAGGTAATTTGGTTGGTTTAATTGATTCTGATTATCAAGGTGAAATTAAACTTTCCCTATGGAACAGAAGCGACGAACCTTTTACTATTCAACCAATGGACCGCGTAGCTCAATTAGTAATTGTACCGATTCTTAAGCCTAAATTTGAATTAGTCGATGAATTTGTACAAACTGACAGAGCTGAAAACGGATTTGGAAGTACCGGAAAATAATAATTAATTTTACTGCTTATCCAACACGACGTAAAACCCATGCCTTTAGGCATGGGGAGTAAGTTTAAAATAATATTTCGAGAATAATCAATGAATGACTTAAGTTTAAATGAATTAATAAATACTCAAGTTCTTAAAATAAAGAACTTGATTGTAACAGATATAGGGCAAAACATAGTCGGCGACAGCGTAACTAAAGGAAGAGCTCAAGAGGCTTTGGAAGAATGCCGTATTATTTGTAGGGATTTATTAAAAGAAATAAGAAAGAATATTGATAACCCAGAAGTTTATGAACATGCTGGTGAGGAAAATTATCGATACCGTTACGTTGAAACTCCGTATGATTATTCGTTCAATAAAGCAGTTCCATCGCTTTGTGAACAAATAATTAAAAACGAGATACAAGAACAGCGTTACATATGTGATGGTGCTATGCTAAATTCATCAATCATTACTGCAAAATTTGAGTTTATCGTAATAATTAGCGAGATGCTCTTATATCATGAATTAGACTAGTAAGAGTGTAATTATAAAATGATTTACATTTCGAACCATTAAACAGTCAATTTATTGTGATGAGCTAAAATACCCAAATTATGAAAGTAGCTATTCATTTTGACATCTACCACGCCCTAAAGGGCGAGGATTCCTATGTTGCTGCCCCATGAGTTCGTATATCGGTGGGTTCATGCTTCATTGTAGCGTTTTGAATGCTAGGTATTCCATCTATTCTACAGATTAACACGGCAAGTCTTACCTTTTTTATATTTATGCTCGCATTAAAATCAGCATTCATTGATAGTCTAGATTTCACATTCAAGTAATGTTAAGAGCTAATACTAGTATATCAAAAATCTAAAACACAATTTATATGATGTTTTTTATAGCTAAAATCAGAATCTTATAAGTAAAATACATAAAATATATTGAAGATTTATAAAATTAATTCATAATTTTATTATGTTTTAACTTTTAAAAAGGAGCTTTATATGCTATTAACTATCCCTTCACCGGTATTTTCTTTAATTCCTCAACAATTATTTAGTTCTACTATTGATGATATAGTGAGTAACAATCCCATTATCCAAAATTTGACTAACGAAGAGCTAGAAAAATTTAATGATATATGGTCCAAAGATGATCAAATTTATGTAAGCAATGTGATAGCAACTGATTTTGTTGAATCAGTCAATCATGCATTACTTAAATTCTTTAAATCATTTCCTGGCTACAATAATGAATTATTATTAGTTCATGAAAAAATCTATTTTAATAAAGATGATTCGGCTTTATATCCGTACATGTTTGCTAAATACGATAGAGAACTTAATTCATTCCTAGATGATGTTATTCTTCGAGATGAAAAACATTTTGACTCTTGGAGTAAATATTTACTAGAACAATGTCCAGCTTCATCTATGGAATCTGGGTTTTTCTTTACGGTTACTAGTGATCTTAGTCATGGAAGTTGGTTAAATTCAAATTTTTGGACTGGCGCACAAATTAGCCTTGCATTAACTTTCATATTAAATGAAGTAATTAAATTTAAGTATGAATTTACTAACCGGTCGAAGTTGGTAGATTATTTATCTGCTTTATCAGCTCAAGCGAAATCATTTTTTAGTGCTGAAGAAATAAAAGAAATTAAATTTTCTTTTAGCCAAGAAAAATGTAACTCTTCAGTAAATTCAACTGTTGTTAATTGGTTTGGAGATAGAACTTGGTTCGAATTTAGAGAAGGGGAGTTTGTTAGAAATGTCAAAAATCCTACTATAAATAAACCGATTGAAAATCTTAATGAAGTTATTTCAGAAATTCACGCTGAAATGTCAAAAGACTTTGGTGCAGAAATTTCAATTTTAGGTCGCTCAGGCGGCTATTGGGGATTTACATGGGACAATTCATATCTTGAACCTATTTTATGTAAAGAACTATTAAGTAAATTCGAAACTGCTATTAAAGACCATCAATCTGAATGGGAATTCGAGACTACTACAGATGCATTTAATGAATGGATAGGTGATTCTTTCTATTCTAATTATAATAGCACATGTTTAATAATTGATGATTTGGTAGAAGGACTTGAAAGTGGTTTAATTCCACCTAAAAACTTTAATTATTACATTGGTACTCAAGAACTTTTATTTAAGATTAATCTTTTTGATAAATTACTTGATAAATATAGTAATAAATACTTTAAATAAACAATGTAGCACCGAATATTCGGTGCTTTTTTTTGTGCGTCAGATATAGCGCACATCTAGGCGGTGTAAGTCCGCTGTTAGCCCCGTCGATGGGAAATCTGAAGGAAGCAAACGGCGTAGTTTGGTTGTGACGAACAGGAATCACATAATAGGCTACTACATCGGGTAACTTAGCCTTAGATAAGGAAGCCCAATAATAGACCGTAGGTGTAGGGGTAAATGTGGCATTAACCAAATGAATAATGTACGTCTTACTCTAGAAGAGTCTTGCATTTTGTTACATGAGTAACCAAACTTGTCGTAATGCTAATTGACTAGGTGTATGTGAAATTTCATTGTTTTATAAATAAAAAACTAATAATTTTTTACAGATTTTAAATTATTTATTTTATTTCTACAATTGGGGTACGTACCCCACTATTAGGAACAATTACAACAAAATATCGTTATACAATAGTTATTTAAATATGAATAAATACTAATAAAAATTGATATAATTATTTTCTCTTAATAAAAGGAGTATTTAATTATGCTAAGACAACGTGATCTTAAAAATATTGGACAATATGTTCTATGGAATGATTTTGCAAATATTATATATGCAACAGGATTTACCAGTGACATCAAAACCAATGATAAATCTCAGATAACTTTTAATTTACGCCAAACTTCTTATGAAAACCATAAGATTAAAGTAATATTAGATAAAGGTGTATTTATTCCAGGTGATTTAGCTCAAGAAGGCGGCATGATTAAAATTATTGGACGTTTACAACCAGAAATAATTGAAGTTGATGGTAAAAAAATCAATAACATTTACATTCGTCCAATTTTTTTAGGTAGACCAAGTATTCTTGAAGTTCCTAGCGAAGTTGATTTCTTCGCTAAAGGCACGGAGGGTGAAAAATTTAAAACTTTTAAACCTTCATTTACGTTGAAAGAATTAGAAGATTCTACTGATAAACAGCAAAAAGAAAGATCTAAAGAATTTAGTAATAACATTAAAATATCCGGGGTGTTATATGCTAAACGTAAAGCTTCAGATGATTGCGTAGAATTTAGATTAATTAATGGTTATGGTAGATTATTAAATGTAAGAATCTACGGTAAGCAATCACAATTAATATACGCTAAATTAAGAAGATGGATTCCATTAACAATAGAGGGAGAGTTGCAAGTAAGGCAGGAAAAAATTTCTGAAGATCAGTATCAGACTCACTCATTCATTAAAGCTCGTACAATTACTCAAGCTCGCCCAGGAAAAGAAATACCTAAAGTAGTTCCTGAATGGTTGCAAGAGATCATTGATAATGCTGAAGGTGAACAAGTGGGAACTGATACAAAGCCTGTAAAACAAGCAATTGAAGAAGTTCAAGTTAATGATGTATTATCTGGTCAAGCAAAACATGATGCTGGTTTTGAAGATCTAAAATTTAACGATAACGGTGATCCTATTTAGTATTAAGCCCAATAAGGGCTTAATACTATTTACAACTTAGAGCAAAATATGGAAAATAATTTATCTATAGAGGATATTGAATTAAGCTGGGAAACGGCTTTTTCGAAAGAAAAAAAACACAGTACAGCGGTACCGTGGGATCAAATCTTTGGTGAAGTGGGATTTGAAGGTAGCTTTAGTGATGCCTTAGAACAATCTGAATTAACTCGTAAGTTTCTTGATGCAGATGATAAAAGTAGTTCCTGGACGGCTCTAAGTTCAAATGAAGATTTTAAATACTCAATTAATGCAGATGGACCAGATTTTATAGATGATAAATATGCATTTAAAAAGCACGGGTTAGTTATTTTAGAGTTTGATACAGAAGAAGAGTTAGATCAGTTTACATATTTATACAATAGCATTAGAAGCTGCTATATGAAATCAAATATAATGCAATTAGGAAAATTCCAAAAATCTTTAGTATTTTGTTTTGATTCAAATCAAGTAATAAAAATTAATGATGAATTAATCACCGATTTTGATGGTATTTGTAATAAATTATCTATACACCCGGATTTGGTAAGAATTCGTTTAACTTATGAATTATATAGCAACCAAGTACAAATTAATTATAATGCCATTGATAAAAATAGAAAAGTTTATAATCAAGACTCTGGTAAATATGAATATTTACAATTTAAAATGAATCCTTCCTTACCTATATTTATCAAACAAGAACTAATGTTTGATTATGATAAAAATAAAACTATTGTTGCTGAAGAATTATATAAATGGCCATCTATTATAAAGTCTAATTTTGTAAAAAAAATCATTTTTTTTGTTCCCACAATAGAAAAATATTTAAATGAAATGATTCAAGATGGTCAAATAGGTTCAATAGAAACAGTTTTAGATGGTCGCAGAGAAGAATATTTGTATTTTATTGGAAAGAACCCATCCATTCTAAATAATAGACGTTTTAAATGGCATAATGCATGGTTACTTGAATATTGATTATTAAGAGAGAAATATGGATCCAATAATAACAAAATTACTTTTTAAATTTTTTATCTTTGCAATTCTAGGAATAATAGTATACAAATTATTAACCCTTTCTCATGGAATATCTAAATTCTTTCATGGTTTATATAAAGGTTTAACCCCCCCACTTAAAAAAATATTTCTATGGCAATATAGAAATTTTCAAATCATTGGTAAAAACTTAATTTATACTAAAAAAGATTTGTATTCATCTCTTAAAAATACTGAATACGTTGGTACTATTACTGAAATAAATACTCATAAAGTATTAACAAATCCAATCTTCAAAGCTTTATTAGAAACAGCTTTAATAGTTATTTTTATTAGTAGTATAATTTATACTAGAGAAATAACTGAAGAATTAACGTTTATAAGTAAATCAACACTTACTGCATGTATAGGTTGCTTTATAGGTTTTCTCGCTTATAAAATATTAAAAAAAGAAATACCAACTGACCGACAAAATAAATTTTTAAAATCCACATTAAAATCCATTGGAGATGAATTAGTTATTAAAAACATGTTAACTGATGCAGAAATTAAAGTACTATTGGCTATTCCGGATTATAGCCAAAAAGATTTAAATCGAAATGTAAAAATCAATTTCAGTGAAAAAAAAGTTAAGTATGAACTTATTTATAAGTATTGGGTAATTTTAATTGCAGAGAAAGAAAGAACTCAACGATTATTACATCAAAATTTACCTAATCATGTATTTTATGAAAACAAAAATCATTCCATTTGTGTTTACATGAATGCTTTTAGAGAGATATTTACTTACTTACATCAAAATAAGAATGTTAAAGCAGCTCCGGTTCAAAGTGGACACGGTGGAGTATCACTTTATGAGCATACTTTATGGGTCGTAGAACATAGTATAGCTTTCCTAATACACGAATTTTTTGGTATAGAACGTGAAATCTTGATAGCCCCACTAGTTTTAGCCGCACTATCACACGATATCGGGAAAATACTATGTTTTAAAAATGATGAAAAAGCAGATTTTGAAGGACACGAATTATTAAGCGGTAATATTTTCGGGGTTTTATCTGAATGTTCTGAATTAGATAACCAAACATTCAATAATGTTATTCACATAATTAAGAACCAAAAAGCCTCACTTAATGACGAACAACCGGAAAATGTAAGAATTATACACCGTATCTTGCAAGGTGCTGATACAATGGCTTCAGAGCAAGAAGGAGCCTCTATTGATAGAAATATTATTAGATCAATGTATAGAAAAGCTTTTATGGATCTATTTAAAGACATTAATAAATTAGAAACTTTTACATGTTTAATTAATACTTATCTATTTATTGATATTGATAAATTTGTCCCTGAAATGATAAAAAATACAGGTCAAAAATACACAATAAAAAATGCTATTACTTCACAAGCATATAAAGATATTCTAGATTTCTTTACTGCTGATTTAATGCTTACTGATAAATTTGGTGAAAAAATTAATTGTGTTGAATTTATTTATCGATCTACAAATAAAACAGCAAGGATCTTTAAAAATTGTTTAATTCTTAGTTTAGATTACATTACGCATAATAAAGACTATTATGACACATTTTATGTTGGTCTAATGAAAAACAATGACCCTCAACAAATTGCTAGATTAAATATAAATTCTAATGGATTAAGTATTACTGACAAAATAGATAGAATAACTTACGATGAAGAAGAAATCTTTAAAACAAATCAGCAATTAGTTAATAAAGCAAAAAGAAATTATAACAGTAAAACTAACATAAACTTTGTAAATAATGACCCTAATTTTGAAAACATGTTAAAACAAAAACCTGCAGATGAACATATCTTTATAGATACAAATAAATTAATGTCCGGAGAAATAAGCGCAGAAGGTGATATTATTTTAGATGAAAATAGTACTCATCAAGCTATTGTTCAAGATAATTTTGAAGCCGAGTATAATGATTCTCAAATAAATGAACCAATTATTAGTTCTTTTAAAACTAATAATGATAATTCAATAAATATTAAAGAACTTGAAACTGAAAAAAATGCAATTAAACAAAAGACTCAAGAGATTACACAGGAGATAACTAAAAGCAATGATGATTTTAGATTTGAGTTGATTGAAGATGATAACACAACAGAATCTATTCCAGTAAAAACAAATAAAAAAAATGATTCTTTTTCAGACGGAAACACAGAGCTTTTTGTAAATAAACAAAAAAAACAAGTAACTACTGTTGATGCTTTAAATAAAGATAGACATAAGCAAAGTAAAAACAGATCAAATAATGAATCAAATGATTTTGCACAATCAGATCCATTTAGGCAGATAAAAAGTAAATCAAAATATGAGAAACCAATGGAAAGTATGAAATTAGCTCAACTAGATAAACTAATTCAAACTCAAACAGGTAAAGGAATTAAACCTACTATTAATTTTGATGAGCAATTAGAATTCAGAGCGGATAAAAAATATGATAACATTGAACAAACTACATCCGATGAAGGTAATTTTGATCATTCTTATTATACAACTGAAAAGATTGATAAAGAAGATGGTAGCAATCATTATTCACATAATATGAATAATGATATGATGGCCACTCCATTTGAGTCAAAACCAAAAACCGAACCGAATAAAGAAATTATTAGAAAAAGTACATCATTAACAGGCGGATTAAAAGAAGCGGAAGAAATAATTTGGAATTATTTCACTCAATATCATATTGGTGGTATTAATAAAATTAATTGGGATATGGAACCTGATTCATCTGCTGGTCCTTTTATGCCATGTAAATATGATGGTGAAGACGAATTTGTTCAAATAGAATCATACAAAGTTAGATTTAGAGCTAGTGATGCAAGCCCAATATTGATGTGGTATCAATCGGAAAATGGTGAAAAAGCAACATTAGAAAAACAACCAATTAAAGGCGTTAATTTCCAAAAAACTTTTGATGAATTAAAAGAAAGAAAAATTAAAGAGAAAGAATTTTTATTAAAAGAAACGAAAATAAAGCAACAGGAAGCAGGAAATCTTGCATTATGTAAAGAAATTTATGCGTCTATGAATTCTAACGTTGATAATGATTGTATTTATACTGAATCAGTAAACATACCTAAATCATTTTACGAAAAAAATGTTCATCCGTTATGTTTCTTAAGATATTTTACCATGCCTGAAAATAAGAGCATTACTTCAATGAATATAGCATTAATAAATATGCACGTTGATAAACATTATTTTGAACTAAAGGAACTAGATTCAAGCTTATTAAGTGAAAATGAGTTCTTTACAGGTTACACCAATATTGTTAATGACAATTTAATTACTAAATATTGTTTATCTAGTTATACTAAATATAATTATAGTATCATTAACTTTAATAAAAAAAATAAAGTTACTATTTTAACTGAAAAATTAGCGGATGGATTATCTATCTTATACCTGAATAATAATGTTAATATACTTTATTTAACGAATATTAAAGATATTATTGCGAATGAATCTTTCAGAAATAAATATTTAATAGACACTGAAATATTTTTAAGCGCAGATTTATTAAAAAATAAATATACTTTTTACAAAGAGATAATGAATACATATCAGGATGTGAACATTATTTATTTAAATAGCTTATTTGAAATTTTAAACAAAATATATATTGAAAATTATAATGATGAGTTATCGCAATATAGATTAATTATTAAAAATCTATATACCAACAATAACTTTAAAGAAGAGTCAATAAAATTGGGGAATTTATTAATGGTTAAAAATGCTGATGTAGACAGGATCCCATTATTAGAAGCATATAACCAATCTATGAATGAACTAAAAATGAAATTTAATAACATGGTTGCTGAAGGTGTAACTAGTAAAGGAAAATCAAGTGACTAAAGATAATATTGATATTTTAAAAATAGCTTTAGATAATTTAAACAGCAAAAAAATAGACAAAGTATTGTTTGTTGAAAAAACATATGAATTATTTAAGCTTGAAATTAAAAATAATTTTGTTAACACTATGAATGTTGATAAAGATGATGTTCTGCAAGACTTTTGGATTCACTTCATGAAACGAGATAATATTAATTTTGAAGTACCGCAAGCATTTCTCTCTTATTTTCACAAATTTTTAAAGCTACATTCAAAATGGATTCAAACTAGAGACAGAAAGTTATTGAATGATTCAGATATTGATATCGAATCAATTATGAAATATGATCCGAAAAACGATGATGAAGAGTTAAAAATTAACAATAGTCTAAAAGTTACTAATTCATTATCTGTTAAAGATAAGATTAATGCAACTGGTTTATCTATCCCTGAATTGTCTGATTTATTAAAAGCTAAAGGTTTATATGAAGTAGAAAAAAATTACTTATATCGTGCAGTTAATAAAAATTATATTGATGCCGGAATTAGTAATGAATTAGATAAACTCAAAAATTTTTATACTAAAATTAATGGTATTATTGAGATTAGAAGAATTATTTTAACCAAAATAGGTTCTTACAATAAAGATATATTGAATAGTTTAGGAATTAAAGCTAATGCTTTTTTATCTGTTCTTACAACAGGTTTTTCTTATAGTAAATTTATAAAATGCAAAGAAATCCTTCAATCTTATAATGGACCAAAAGACAAAGATTTACCTGAAGAAAAAATTAATGAACTATTGGAAAGAACCAAAGAGCGATATGATCAAACAAACTTCAAAAAGTTAACCGGTAAAGAAAAAAATTGAGTGTTAACCAAAGATTAACTTTCAATCCTGAAATAAGCAATCTATTCTCTAACTTAATTTCTCACAATATAAATATTTACATTGTAGGTGGTTATATTCGAGACTATTTTTCTTATATTGATAGTAAAGATATAGATATTATTATTGACAAAGATTTAACCCAGGTAATAAATATTTTAGGGAAAGGGCATATCGTTGGAGAAAAATGTCCGATTATAAAATTAGATAATTTGAATGTTGATATTTCTAGTTTAGTTAATTCAAACACAAATAGTATATATGAAGATTCCTTAAAGAGAGATTTTAATGTTAATTCAATTTATTACTCAGTTAACACACAAACTTTTATTGATCCACAGAACGGGTTAAATGGCATTAGTGATAAACAATTAATTTATGTTGATAAGATTTCATTTTATAATGAAAACCTTATTCCCTTAAGGATGTATAGACTAATCGGTCAAGGATACACAGTTCCATTGGAATATCACAATATAGCCATATTAAATTTAACTAATAAAAAAACCAACTATAATCAAGTTGTTTTTAAAGAATTAAAGAAAATATTTAAATCTAATTACATTTTCGATACAATTGAAACCTTATATAAACATAAAATTTTAAATATTATTTTTCCTGAATTAGCAGATATAATGTCCAAAGGATTTAATTTAAGAGCATTCTTTAATAATGTAGCTCCAAATGATTTAGATTTTTTTCAAATTTTGGCCAAAATCTTTTTTTCCAATAGCTATTTTAAAGATCAGCATGATATCAAGCTGCTTATTTATTTATCTAAATTTACTATTTGCATTCTAAACAAAAACAGTACGGATAAATTATTAATTGCTATTAATAATTTACATAATAAAGAGGTTATAAAATATGTTGAGTATTAATAAAGAAGACATTACTCTTCAAATTATGGAAAAACTTAATTTCCAAAGAGATAAAACTATTTCTTATATAAACACCTTACTTGATTTAGTCGCAGAATCTTTGATTAAAGATGGGAAAATTAATATTCAGGGTTTAGGGACTTTTAAATTAGTTGAGAAAAAATCTAGATTAGGAAGAAATCCTACAACAGGTGAAACTCATATAATTCCAGCCAGACAAACGGTTTCTTTCGTTATGTATTATAAAGCTAGAGAATTCATGAGGAGTGAACAAAAAAAGCACCGAGCCTGTTAGAATAATTATCCAACACTCCGTAAAACCTCTCCCTTTGGGATGATATAAGTTAAGCTAGTATGACCATTCTGGTGGTTTTTGCTGTTTAATGTATTGGCGAAGTGTCTCGATAGGAGCACCACCTACGGTCGATTATTGGGCTTCCTTATCTAAGGTCAAGTTACCCGATGTAGTAGCCTACTATGTGATTCCTGTTCGTCACAACCAAACTACGCCATTTGCTTCCTTCAGATTCTACCTCACGGTAAACACCCTTGCATAGGCTCATTATTCCCATCGACGGGGCTAACAGCGGACTTACACCGCCTAGATGTGCGCTATATCTGACGCACAAAGTAAAAGAGATATCTAAATAGATATCTCTTTTACCGTTATGTTTAACTTAATTTTCAGGAGTCTTATACTAATAATAAGCTTCTTAAATTATGTCACCGTTATTATAACATAACTAATAAATACAAACAAGTCTATTAATTGTTTACTTTAATATTTTGCCTTATTTTAACGCATTAATATAATATGCCGCCTCGACTTATTCCCAATGTCTGAAGACAGAAGTTTTACGGCGTGCTAGATAATCATTTAGGTATATTTGGTGATGATTTTATTTTTAAAGTCCAGCAACAATTTCAACGAATCACCACAAAAAATATTTAAGTATAAATTTTCAAACAATTGGACCTTTAAAATATTACATTTATTTTCTATCAATATTCAGATACTTAAACAAAATAAATTTGTTATACATCATTTATTTTTAGAATAGATTATTAACTAATGTTATGTTTTTTTAGGAGAATAACTATGGTAGAGATTGCTGATGATTATTTTAATGCAGTTAAATCTAAAATAACTGAATTAAATGAAACTATAGAAAGATCACCAATTGTAATTAAAATTCACAATGAAAAGTTAGAATTAATTGATGAAATAATAAAGATAAGATTAATAGATTTATTAAAATCCGATTCTTTGTTAATCAATCAAATAAAAAGTCAAGCGATTCAAAAATTTGTTTTATCATTGACACAAATTCATGTGGATTCACTTTCACTAGATCTTAATTTAACTTATGCTAATTTATCTATTGAAGAATGGCAAATCTTTTATAATGAAAAATTTAATGAAGCAAAGAAATTTGTGAAAAATAATTTTAAGTATAATGATTTTATAACTATTCCGAATTTAATAGAAGGAACTAAATTCAAAGGTACTTCACCAGCAAAATATCTTAATTTTGTTATTGGCGTTGTTACTGGAATTAATCCTAAAATTACATCGAATGAATTGATTAACTTAAAAAATGGTGAATCAATAAGAGGGTACCAATTTTCATTTTATAAAAATGGAAATGTACATATTAAAATTTTAAGGAAGGAGCAATAATATGTCAAAAGTGTTAAATGTTTGGAATGAGATTAATAGATTAAAAGTAATAACTAATGACTTGGTTAATAGTTATAAAAACAAAGAATTTATTGTAACTCTTTATAACCCGAGGATGATTTTATTACCAGAAGAAAATAACTTTAATTATTCAAAATTAGATATTGAAAAAAAGTTAATGCAACAATTTCAAATTAACAACACAAAAGAGTTACTTAATTATTTACAAAAAAAATACTTAAGCTCAACTCTTATTATATTAAATGATAAACTAAAAGAATCATATCAAAGAGATATTGAAATCATTCGAAAGATTAGTTAAAAAAAGACCAGCACCGAATATTCGGTGCTTTTTTATTAGCAAATTATTAAATATTTATTCAAATTTGATGATATAATTACGTTCAATCTTTTCTAAGGTATTAACTATGACTAAATTTCTAAAAGATACAAAATCAAAAATCTCGATTTTATCTACGTCAATTTCAGTAGTTAAAGGCGGCAAAGCTGTTATTGGATTTGGTGGGAATAAAACTACCGTTCATTTGATAGATGGAACTCCTTTTACTGTAGATAAATCTTATGAAGAGTTAATGGATTTTTTAGAAAAAAGTGATGCTAAATCTTTAGAAGCAACAATTAAAGAACCTAAATAAAGGAGCTAATGGTGAATACAAAAAAATTCAAACTTAAAGGTTTACCCGAGGAACAACAAGAAAAAATCTATTTAGAAATTGAAACCTCTCTAGGCGAAAACTTTAATGGAATTAAACAAGAAAGTAAAGTTTTTGCTAATTATTTAGAAGATGAAGAAGAGTTAATTACATGTGTTAGTGCAAATCACACGCTTTCTCAAGGAATGTTAGCATTAACTGATAAAAAGTTAATATTTTTGTATCAAAAATTAACTGCTAATATTTTCAAACCTGAATTTGGGGTTATTTATATTAACTTTGCTGACATTCAAAAAATTGAATTTAACCTTGATGTTATAAACACGCTAGAATTAGATTTTCATTTGCTGAGTAGTGAGTGTATTAAATTCAAAAGAATTAAACAAGGCGCAGGTCGAAAATTTATTGAAATGACTAAGTCCGTTTCTGATAAATAATATAAAACGGCTTAACGCCGTTTTTTTAATAAAGAATAAGACATGACACCAAAAGAATTAATTAGAGAAATTAAAAATAAACACCCAGAGTTACACAAAGATGAAATTAAAAAATTAATTTCTATTTTTAGCTCATCTCTTATTGATGCAATTACTTCTGGTTCAAGAGTTGAAATTCGTAATTTTGGAACCTTTGAAGTAAAAAAAACCCAACGTCAGTTTTCTAGATTAAGATTTAGAATTGGATCTAAAATTCAAGATAAAATAAATGAAAATTATAATCAAAAAAATAATTTGTAGTCTTATTATTAGTATTTTTTTATCATCATGTATTTACACTTCAAATGACATGAAATCTAAAAATGATGAAGTTGTATATTTACAAATAAAACTTGACATGGTAAAAGATGATTATAATAAGTTTTATCAAGATCATAAAGGTAGCGGTGACATTGTAAATTACCAATACTTTAGTCAAATATTTGTGCCGCCGATAATGTATTTACCAATATTAAACTATTTAAAGCCAACTATGGTTGACACTGCGGCGGCTAGTGTTGGGTTTATATTAAATATAAAATACACCTGGGTACAATCCATTTTATTTTTTTTGCTATTCTTCTTTTACTGGGGAACTCCAGTAATTATATTGATTTTGATTTTTTATATTTTCCCTTACTACATTAAATTCATAATTCAAGAGAAAAAATATTTAGAGTATAAAACAATAGTAGAAAAAGATCTCCCCTTACAACGTGAGGAATTATTAAAATTCAGACAAATCAAAAAACAAAATGATATATCTTTAAGCGCAAATATGGAGAAGTCTATTCATGAAGCGAGAAAAATTGAGGAATATGCACAGAACACAGCAAAAAAAATAATATTAGCGGCACAACAAGAAGCAAAAAATCTAATAGATGAAGCAAATCAAGAGCACGGTACAATTATTTTAGAAGCGAAGAAAGAAGCGGCGGCTATTATTAGCAAAGCAAGTTTAAAAAACGTTGATATAAAAAACTAATTATAGGAAATTGTTATGGATTTTTTATTTAATGGCGCTAAAATTTTAGTGATAACAGAAAAAAAAGATTTACTAAGAGATGTTACATCATTTATTTACCCAGCTGAAAATAAAGGACAATTCTGGCAATATAAAAATGTTTCAATTATCGCAACAGATGGACACATATTAAAAGCCTTAGAACCTCATGAATATGATCCAGAATTAGGATCTCCTTGGAAATTAGATAAAATACCGTTTAGATTATTTCCAATCAGAAAAAAACCTGAGATATCAAAAATACAAAGATGGAATGCTTTGGATAAATTAATCAAAGTAGCTGACATTGTTTTACATTGCGGCGACCCAGATGATGAGGGACAGCTAATTGTTGATGAAGTTATTGAATACACCAATTTCAAAGGACCTGTATATCGTGTTTTTCTAAGCGACAATACTGAAACAGGGGTAAAAAGAGCTTTTGAGAAAATGAGTGACAATAAATTACATGTCAATAAAGGTTTCTCAGCAAATTGTAGATTAACAGGTGATCAGCATTACGGATTAATATTCACAAGACTTTATACTTTATTAGTTCAACAAATTGGTTTTCCAATTAAGAAAATTTCTGTTGGGCGAGTATTAACTCCTACACAAACGTTAGTAGTAAATAGGGACCGATTGATTGAAAATCATACTAAAGTTTATTATTACACAATAACTGGTAAATTTAATATTAATAATATTAAATTCGATGGCCAATACATGGTTAATTTAAACAAAGATAACCCCAACGAAAAAAAACAAATTACAGATAAAGATACGGCAGACCTGATTGTTAAAGAAACATCTGGTAAATCTGCTTTTATTACAAAAACAAATAAAAAACATGAGCAAATAAAACATCCTTTTCCATTTAATAAAGCTACTGCAACTGCTGCTATTGCAAAAAAATTCAAATTACCTTTGAAAAAAATTGATACGATTTTAGATTCATTACGTTTAGATCATGCTCTAATTACATACAGTAGAAGTGATTGCGTCTATTTAAATGATGATATATTCTATACTTGTCCAGAAAGAATGGATACTGTATTAAAACTATTGCCACAATTTAACGACATAAAATCTAAAATAAATTTGAAACAAAAAAGTAGGGCATTTGATAATTCAAAAGTAGAAGTTCATCATGGTATTGTGCCAACCTCAAACAACGAAAAGAAAAATTTATCTGCATTATCTAAAGATGAACTAAATGTATATACTCTAATATGTGAAACATTTGTAGCTCAATTTTTACCTTTACATGAATTTGATAAATATACAGTTGAAGTTAATTGTCAAGAACGTTTTTTTATAAGCAATGAAACTAAAGTAACAAATCAAGGTTGGAAACTAGTTTATAAAGAAGAAGATGATGATGACAACATCAACGATAATGAAGACAGTGCTGGCGTATCTAATTTATCAGAAAAAAATAACGGATTATGCGAAAAGAGTATACGAAAAGACAAAGAAACTAAACCACCTGCTAGATATACTGCCGCAACATTAATGGCTGATATGAACTGTATTGCTAAATATGTAAAAGATGTAAAAATTAAAAATTTACTATTAGCTAAAGATGCCGGAAATCCAAAATTAAAGGGGTCTATTGGAACAGTTGCAACTCAATCTAACATTATAAGTGGATTAATTGAAGATGGGTATTTTAAGGAAGAAAAAGGTTATTTGATTAGTCAACCTTTATGTAGATCAATAGTAGATTTGCTTCCTGAATACGCTACGCAACCAGATATGACGGCATTATGGTTTGAAAAACAAGCATTGATCAGCCAAGGTAAATTAGCTCCAGAAGATTTTGTGAATGAAGTATTAACTAATATCGAAATAGAAGTAAATAGAGTCAAAAGTATAGGACTGAATTTCAATATGGACGTTCCTAAATGTACATGTGGCGGTATATTAAGAAGAGCACAAAATAAAACGAGCAAAGAGTTTTTTTGGTTTTGTTCAAATTATGAAACAGGTTGTAAATTAACATATAAAGACAAGAAAGGAAACCCAGTTATGGAAAAAGATGCTTTAATTCAATGCCCGGAGTGTAGTGATGGTAATCTATTAAAACGTAAAGGTAAAGAAGGGAAACCTGATTGGTGGGGATGTACCAAATGGCAAGATGGATGTACTGCTAAATTTCAAGATGTTAAGGGTAAACCTAAATTAGAAAAAGACCCTGAATATGATTGTCCAGATTGTAAAGAAGGTAAATTGCGCCAAAGATCGGGTTCTAATGGTGCATTCTGGGGCTGTTCTAACTATCAAAATGGCTGTAAATCAACCTTCCAAGATGCCAAGGGTAAACCAGTATTAGAGAAAGCACCACAACATGATTGCCCTGAATGTAAAACTGGTAAACTTGTTAAACGTAAAGGTAAGGATGGGAAACCTGATTGGTGGGGATGTACTAAATGGCAAGATGGATGTACTGCTAAATTTCAAGATGCCAAGGGTAAACCAGTATTAGAGAAAGTACCACAACACGATTGCCCTGAATGTAAAACTGGTAAACTTGTTAAACGTATGGGTAAGGATGGAAAACCTGATTGGTGGGGATGTACTAAATGGCAAGATGGATGTACTACTAAATTTCAAGATGCCAAGGGTAAACCAGTATTAGAGAAAGCACCACAACACGATTGCCCTGAATGTAAAACTGGTAAACTTGTTAAACGTATGGGTAAGGATGGAAAACCTGATTGGTGGGGATGTACTAAATGGCAAAGTGGATGTACTGCCAAATTCCAAGACGCTAAGGGTAAACCTGTTATTAAGGATTGATTAATGAAAAAAATTATTATATTTTTTTGTTTATTTATCATTGGTGTAGTTAATGCACAAACATTAACTACGTACAATGTCGTAATGGTAAACAATGAGCAAATACAAAATATGGTCCAAAGTATTCAACAAGAAAATGCTTCTAAAATTATTATCACATATTATCAAGGCAACATATTCGTTGCTACTGAGCTTAAAAGCGTGTTGCAACAATATACTTCCATACCAATAATTTTATCTACCACTAATAGTTATATAGAGGGTAATGCGGTAACTGTTCTTATATATGGTCCACCTGACCAACGGAATAGCGACAATCAAAGCACTAATTTCTATGATTATGATACTAAAAATGGAGGTTTCTATAATTATGACAAAAATTCAAAAGATGATGATAATGAGTTTAATACTGATAATAACTAATTATGACAAAAATAAATTGTACATATTGTAACTCTAAAGCCAAACTAGTTGATGGTTCAAAAATATATCCTCATCGACCTGATTTATTCTATAAATTTTTTTATTTATGTGAAACATGTAAAGCCTATTGTGGGTGTCATCCAAATTCAAAAAACCCATTAGGTACATTAGCGAATAAAGATTTAAGAAAATTACGTAAAATGGCTCATTTCTATTTTGATCAAATATGGGGAAAGAAAAAAATGAGCCGTAAAGAATCCTATGCTTGGTTAGCTAAAAAAATGAATATCAACGTTAAACAAACTCATATTGCATGGTTCAACCAAGAACAATGTAAAATTGTAATAGATTTAACTAAGAAATTTCTAAATTGAACAGAATAAATAAAGCGCATGATTATGCGCTTTATTTATTGAACGGAATATGTAGGAGGCGGTGTGTGAATTAAACTAATATGTGAATCATTAGTTATTTCTTCAGCTCTGCTATTTATCATTCTATCAACTTCATCCAAAAACATTAACATACCTTCTGTTGGTTTATTAATAAATTCAAATCTAGCTGAAAATTTACTATTTTCATATATAAATTTAAGTTTACAATAATAATTTGCTTGAGTATTAACTTCTTCTTCAAAATCATTAATAAAACTACTTATGATCTTAATTAATGCCTCTTGAGTATAATCTTCATTAGATGAGAAAATAATACTATTATCTCTCATAAAATCAATTATAGCTTTCTCAGATTCATTTATTGATAAATCAAACATAATCTTACTTTTTATAAGATTATTTTCTATCACAAAGATTAAACCAGGTAATAAATCATTATCCAAAATATTTTGTTCTTGTTTTAATACTTCATAAAATTTCTGATTGGTTATGCATTCAATTACTTTTAACGCATATTTTTCACTATTTTCAATTTTCATGACATAAATCTCTTTTAATTGTAATTTTAACTATTTAGCTATTATTTGTGGTAAAAATATATTATCAAAATGGTTGTGAACTATTTTTTCTAACATCTCCTCTTCGTCAACCTCTTCCCAATTTGAGATCATGGTTAATTTTTTAGTGGTTTCATGATCTAAACTATATCTGCGTCTACGTGTTTGCTTAATAATATTATTTTCTTCTATTTTTGTTTCTTTTATATTAGCAATCCTATTGCTACCATTTTCTTCATCATTAGAATTCTTAAATGGATCGTTAATAGCATCGTTATTTTCTTCATTAATCATATTTTAGTCCTTATTATTTATTAAAGTATCAAATAATGAATATTATACCATAAATGTATTAATTCTAATTTTATTTAGTTTTATACTACAGAACTTGCCTTCTATAGATTAATTATTTTACTGTTAAATAGGTAATTGCAAGCCAAATATATACTACAGAATAAACTATTCTGTAGTATAATGTAGGCAGTAACTAGAAAAAAGCAAAAAATATGCTAACTTTTGGATCAAACAGATATAAATTAATATTGTCATTTGCTTAAATACATTTTAGAATAAGGATAACACCATAATGAATACAGAAACCAATCAAAACGCAACTTTAGAATTATTAATTACTAATGTTATTTTTACAAAAGAAAATGACGACGGTTCTGTATTTCATATTATTAAAACAAAAACTCAAGAAAATGAAGATTTAATGGTGAAATGTGTTCATTTTAATAAATTATTAGTTGAACAAGAAATTGTAGCAGATGGGAAGTTTATTAACGACCCGAAATATGGTAAACAATTTATAGCTGATTTTGTCGAATATAAACAGCCAGAAAACTCTTTAGGCGTATTTAAGTATTTATCAGCAGGTTGTATTAGAGGAGTAGGTGAAAAGACGGCAGAGAAGCTTCTAAAGCATTTTGGTGAAGATTTATTCATTGTGGCGACTAAAGAGCAAAATAGATTACACGAAGTGTTATCAGAGAAAAAAGTTCAAAACTTTGTTGAACAATGGCAAAATATTAATTTAGACAAAACGTCATTATTTTTCTTGATGGAACATAGTTTAACTAAGCACCGCGCAACTAAAATATGTAAACAATATGGTGATAAAACCATTTCCATGATTAAAGATAATCCATATCGTCTTATAGATGACTTTCCTGGCGTAGGATTTAAAATAGCAGACTCAATCGCCAATAAAATACATTTTGACATGGATTCGTTACATAGAGTTTTAGCAGCCATTATGTTCACATTAGGAGAAAATGAGTCATTAGGAAATAATTGTATCTCGACTGCTGCATTAAGTGAAAAATTAACCGCTTTAAATATTAATACGGAAAAAAACCTTAGGGGCGCTTTGATTAATGGATTAGAGACAGATAAACTTCGCGTTCAAGAAGTTGATAATATGGATTATATTTATAGAAAGGCTCAATTTTATTGTGAAGATAATTCTGCTAATTTATTGGCCGCTAAATTAAAGAATAAAGTACCTAATTATAATTTAAGTACTCCGATTACACAAAGTTTAACAGATGAACAATTATCAGCAGTTTCTATGGCTTTAACAAATCCAGTTAGTGTAATAACAGGTGGCGCTGGGGTTGGTAAAACAACTGCTATTAAAACCATTTTACATCATCTACTGGCGAATAACGTATCCTTTGCGCTATGCGCGCCAACTGGTCGAGCGGCAAAGAGAATGACTGAATCAACTGGTTTTCAGGGTTATACAATTCATAGATTAATTAGTCAAATTGAAGAATTAAAATATGAAGAACAAAAAAATTTAGGATTAGACCCTGATGACTCTCAATTGAATGATTATACAGTTTTTGAATACATCATTATGGATGAGTCTTCAATGCTTGATCAAAGATTATTAAATGAATTCTTAAAAAATTGTGGAGACTCTAATTTGATTTTCGTCGGAGATCCACATCAATTACCTTCAATTGGAGCAGGAAACGTATTAGATGATTTAATTACTTCTGGGATCATACCAGTAACTAGATTAACTAAAATCTGGAGACAGGGAAATGGTTCAGATATTATTAGAATTGCGGATGATGTTAACAAAGGCAACACATTAAAATTTGATAATTCTAGTAATTGTATTCTTAAAAATCATAAATACGCACCGAAAAAAGATGGTGAAGAAGCATATCAACAATGTATCACGAACATCATTAATGATTTAATGAATACTATCAATGAACAATCTAAATTAATTGACCCTATTAAAGATTTACAAATTTTAACTCCAATGCGAGTTAGTAAGTTAGGTATTATTGAAATAAATAAGTTAGTTCAAGAACTCTTAAACCCTATTAAATTTACAAAAAATGATGCCGGCGAAACTGTCCCAGAAGAGTTAAAATCATTCAATTACAATTTTCGGACCGGCGATAAAGTTATACAAAATAAGAATAATTATAATAAACAAATTTTCAATGGAGATATTGGATATATTGAGTCTATTAACGTTGAAGATAACTCATTGATAATTAACTTTGATGGAAATAAACAGGTTTATGAAAGTGAAGATTTATCAGAAATTGAATTAGCATACGCAATAACAATTCATAAATCTCAGGGTTCAGAATATAATACAGCTATTATTTTAATGACTTACCATGCTTTTATTATGTTACAAAGAAATTTATTATATACAGGTATAACACGAGGGAAAAATAAAGTGATTTTAATAGGGCAGCTTGCTGCATTAAACAAGGCGGTTAGTGTTAATGATGCCACAAAACGAACTTGTTTTTTTAAACTTCGTTTAATTAATTACCGTCAAGCTATTTAAGAAATTTATGAAAATCAATATACTAAGTTTATTTAATAAGAGTAAGATTTTTTATTTAGATGTTAAAAAATCTGAAAATAAAAGCTATGAGACTATTAAAAAATACAGTCAAGTTCTTGAGTCTTTTTATAACTTCATAGTCCAAAAGTATGAAATTAATCCAGAACTTAGTTTATATAATTTTGATAAATTTTTATTATCAGAATACATCTCAACTAAGGGCGATCTATCTCAAAATACATTAGCTAATCAAATAACTATAATAAAGGGTTTTATCTTCTTTATGGCGGATGAAAATATTGAAATTGCCGGCAATATAAAATCATCGTTAAGTAAATTCAATATTAAGATAATTCATAAAACTAAATCTAGTTTTACCAAAGATGAATTTGATAAATTAATTGAATACATTAAAAAGCTTGAATATAAAAAAGATTTTATTAGTCAAAGAAATTGTTTAATTCTTAAACTACTACTATTTACCGGATTAAGAGCTTCTGAATTATGTAGTATTAAGTCATCTGAGATACAAATCACTAACGATATGTATTTAATTAAAATCCATGGAAAAGGTAAAAAAGAAAGAACAGCTCAAATTCATAAAGAGCTAATAGAACAAAATTTAGAATTAATTAAAAATGATACTGAATATTTAATTGTAACAAATCGTAACAACCCGTTAAGTAGACAAATTTTATATTCAAATATGTTGACATGCTTAAGAAGAGCCGGAGTTTTCAAAAGTGGAATTCATATTTTTAGACACTCTTTTGGCGATTATTTACATGAATTAGGTTATCCCATTCAAACAATATCAGCAATGTTAGGGCATTCCAACATCAAAATTACTTATGATTTTTATTTTCGAGAACATAATCAAACTAAAAAAGAAATTGCTTCAGAAATATATAAAATATATAAAGAGTAACCTTTTTTTAATATTTGTTATAAAATTGAGATATAAAAAGGTATGTCTCAATTATTTTTACGTTATCAAGCAACACCATTGTCTAAGCGCTCCATCTGAAATGAATAAAATAATAATCCCGTAAAAACAAATATTGTCCTTTAGATTTAAATCAATTTACACAACATGTGCTTTATCAAAGGGTCTACCAGAGTGTAAAATCCGTGCTTGTGTGCGACTACTTCAATATCTTCCTGTTCGACTATAAAAATAAAATCTTTCTCTAATAGCGCTTGGATTGATTGTCGGATACTTGTCACTGGTCGCCCAACAATGCTAGAAAATTTATGGCCGAATGGTTCATTAACGGTTTCTAACGCAAGAGACTTTAATACATCTTGTTGAACTTTAGTTAATGCTGATATTTCTGCAACTATGCGGTTGCTTTCTCCATCTAAACAATTATCCCAAGTCTCATAAACAAGGTTAGCTTTAGGTAAGGTTTTTTTCTTCCACAGCCTATTACATAGCATATTCACATAAAATGCATGAGCTTCAGAACACTTCATAATTGCATTAAAAGTCATATCTTCTAGTGGTTCACCCCATTTTTCTACCGCTAAAGCATTAATATGAATTTTATAATCTGCGGAATAAATTCTATTTAATTTTATCGTGTCACACAGTAAGTAAAGGGGCATTGATTTATCATCAAAAAGTGTCGTTAATAAATGACGATTACTTCCTGAAAATATGAAACATAAATTATCAGATGATTGAGCAACATTACGAATAGCGCCTAATACTAGTCGATAACTTTCACTATTGGTCACATCTTGGAATTCATCAATGTAAAACACTACAGTTTTATTGTGATGCTCCGCTAGTTTCAATAATGACATCAATGCTTCATAAATAATATCAATATTATTTGCTGTAGAATTATCCGCAAATGAGTACTCTAATTTGTATGCCTGATATCCCAAAGATATTTTAAATGATTTAAAAATCTCTTGAACCTTGCCAAGAATCTTTTTGCTAGCTGGTAAAATCTTATTCATTGCATCGGCAACACCATTTACAATCCGTCTAGTGATAGTCTTTTCATCATTTGCTAAAAAGAGATCCACTGAAGCAAAAGGAAATTCTATTTCACTAATTGTTTGAGATACTAAACTTGTTTTACCATATCGCCTAGGTGAAACTAAAACTGTATGCCTACATTGCTGAATATTTTCTTTTAACTGTTGTCGCTCATTAATCCGATTGCAGAAAGTTTTACCGCGTGCAACCTTAGATGGAAATAAGTCAATAAACATTAAGAACCTCTTTAAAATGGATTTTGATAATACAAACATTATAACATATAACATCTTAATTTATACATCTTAATTTATACATCTTGTAATATGATATGTAAATTGTTACACTATTAAATTATAACAGCTAGTTATGTTTTTGATGAGTTTGAAATTCCCATGTAAATTAGCTTTTATGATAGTAAAATAAGTAACATTTAATGTGTTAATGCAATAATAATGAAAAAACCCCGTTTTAAAACCCAAACACAACACTCTCGAAGTGTTATTTCCTTATTTTAACTGGTAATTTTTGAATTGTTTTATCTTGATTTAGCTTAATTTCTGATTTCATTAATTCTAATCTTTGTTATTTCATCATGATTTTATTTCGCTAATTTGGTAATTGAGGTAATGCCGCTCTTCTCTTTCCTGAAATTAATTTATTTATCATTTCCCTAAAAGTTACTTCATCTATCCCAAATGTACTTTTATAATTAAGCCTTTCAAATTTAACTTTATTAAAAACATCAATAAGATTAACTTGTTCAAAAGTACACATTGAAGCTACTATATTTATATTGATATCTTCAAAACTATCATAGTTCATTACATAATAATCAATTAGCTTTAATAAAGATAATATTTCCATATTTAACTTTTTTAAAACTTCTGTATTGGGAAATACAATTTCTCTTGCCAGAAGAGGATTATTTATTAACGAAAACAAAATATTCTCTAATAATTTAATGTCTAATGGAGAACGCGATAAATTTTGTTCATATGATTGACTTAACTTAAAAAATCTTTTATTAAAAGCGTATTTAACTTTATTATTTAAAATACTCTCAACTGCACCCGGATCAAGCTCTACTAATCTAGCCAATTGTTGTTTCAATAAAACATTTACTGCAGGAGCTTTTATTTGCTCTAAAAAGGGTTTCACAAAACTGATTAATTTAGCTTTATCTTCATCTTTTACCAAATGTAAATTAACAGCCAATTGTTTTAAAAGATACTGAATTAATCCAATGCCATTTTCTTTTAATTCTAACTTAAATTTCTCTATACCATATTCTCTAATGTAACTATCAGGATCATGTTCATTTGGCAAGAACAAGAAGCTTACTGACTTAGTATCGGTAATAAGCCCAACTGAACGTTCTAAAGCTCTCCAGGCTGCTTTAAACCCAGCTACATCGCCGTCAAAAGAATAAACTATATGATCACAATATTTAAACATTTGCTTAATGTGTTCTTCCGTAGCTGCAGTACCCATTGTAGCAACAGCATTTTGAATACCATATTGATGTAATGCAATTACATCCATATAACCTTCAACAACAAAAACCTGATTTAGGTCTCTAATATCTTTTTTTGATTCGCAAAAACCGTAAAGTTCTAATGATTTATTGAACAGCTCTGTTTCTGGAGAGTTTAAATATTTCGGGTCCCCAGAGCTAATAACTCGTCCACCAAAGCCTATAATTTTCCCTAATATGTTTTTAATCGGAAACATAATTCTATTCCGAAATCTATCATACCTTTTATTTGATGAATCACTTGTTGTAATCAAGCCAGAATCAATTAAATGCTGATTAGTATTATAATCATTAAATTTTGTGGCTAATAATTGATATCCATCTGGAACAAATCCAATCTCAAATTTCTCTATAATTTCAGCGTTTAAACCGCGTTTCATTAAATATTCTTTTGCTTCTGCAGAAACGGTTAATTGCTGACGGTAAAACGATAAAGCTTTGTTAATCGTATCATTAATATCTTCTTTGCGCTGCTTCTGTTTTTTATATTCTTCTTGGGTAAATTTAATCTGATTTTCTGATTCAGGAATTATTACACCATATTCATTTGATAAGTATTTAACTGCAGAAACAAAGTCTAAACTTTGATATTTCATAATAAAAGATATAGCATTCCCAGATTCTCCACATCCAAAACAATGATACATTTGTTTAGCCGCATTAATGGAAAATGATGGCGATTTTTCATTATGGAAAGGGCAGCAAGCAAAATAACTTTGGCCGGTTCTTTTCTTTATTTGAATATATTTACCGAGTAAATCTACGATTTCAACTCTAGTATTTAACTCATCTATAACTGTTTGTGGAATATGCATAATTATTTTTTAATTCGTAACAAAATTTTAATAAAATAAATTAGGATCGACACACCAATAAAATACATTACGATTTTAAAAATTGATTTAATAAAATCAAATTTATGTTGTTCGCTGTAATTTGCTTGAGCCTTTTGTTCTGATAAAGTTAATTGATAACTTCTATACTTATCAGGATATACTTCACCATATTTTAACAAATAATTTTCAAATGATTCTGTTTTATTCAATAAATTAAAATAATATAATCCTTGAGGAGTTAAGGTATAAATATTATTTTTATAATTAGCTATTGCCTGTATGGAATAATCTGCGGCACAGTTTATGTCTAATTTATCTAATTGAGAATTATTTATATCTGTAGAGAGTACCATACAATTATTTTTTATAACAGGAAAATTGTATGTAAGAGATTTATTATTTTTATCTCTGTAATAAATCATGTTACTACCATCAGTAAAAATAGCTTGATTTTTATAATACAATCTGTTATTCAATTGAGATACAATAGATTGCAATCCAGCATAGTCATCTTCACTTAAGATTTCAATATTAGAGCTTTCATTTTTATTATTACAGATATTAGTAATTTTAATTATTCGACTATTGTTTAAAACACCAATGATTGAATTTTTACTATCAAAAGCAATTCTTTGTATTTTATCATCAATATTCAAATGTAATCTAATTTTAGACAAGGTGCATTTACCGCTAATAAATTCTATACCATCATCTGAGCTATATGCTAAATCAACTCCATTGCTAGTAATCCCATAAATATTTTTTGAAGCATACTTGCTAAAATTAGAAAATGATTCAATATTAAATGAATATAAATTGAAGTCATTTGATAAGGAAAAATCTGGATTGGGTGCAGAATTATTATTTATAATGGTGTCATTCTCTGAAGCCGTTGAATTGGTTAAATTTTGATTTTGTTCTGAAATATTAGATGCATTACTTGGTTTTGTATTACCAAATATTAACCAGTAAGCGAACATTCCAGTAAAAAAGCTTGAGCGGCCTGAATTATTAACTAATTGTTGACTGGAATTATTAGCACTTACAGTATTAGTTCTTGTATATTTATTAGAAAAATAATTAACTTCAGGTTTAGGTTTATTCGCTGGCGCATAATTAGATGTAGCGCGGTTCGTATTTTTATAGCTGTTGCTTTTATAACTTGGTTTAGGACTATAAGACCTAGAGATCCCGTAACTTTTACCACCACCAAATCTTCCAGCATTTGCATCTGATACTCCAATAAGTAACATCATAATTAAAATAATTCTAATTCTCATAATACAACCTCGACACAAGGATATTGTTATATATAAAATTCATTAAGTTCTAATGAAAACAATTCATAAGAATCGATTACCTTAATTATTAATTGTTCATCATTAATCTTATTATCTTGAAGTGTTAAAATATTTGAATATAATTCATTTAAACGTTTTTTCCCATTAATATTAATTCTATTTTTATCTATATCAGCAAGCGCAACTAAAATATCTTTCAATACCCCATGTAAATAATTAAATTTTTTTTGGAGTTGTATCTTATTTATATAGCTAATTAAGTAAGAATATAACACTTTATATAACAAATAAGAAAGTACTATTGAAATGATAATACCGGAACCAAATAATAAGAGTTGATTTATTATAATTCCACCTGGAGGTGCATTTATTACCTCTGGTTCAGGAGTTGGTGAAGGAGTTGGTGAAGGGGGGCTATCGAATCCTGAACATTCAGAAGAATTAGAATAGCTAACCATCGAAAGCATCTTTGGAGCCAGAAACAATAGAAAAGGAATTGGAATAAATTTAAAAGCAATTTGAGGATTAACCAAAAATAATACAGGAACTAATACAATTCCTATATAGGTTATATACTTTAATACAGTTAGAATACTACTAACTTGATCAATTAACGCACAATTCATTTTAAAACCTTTTTAATATTAGGTTCGATTTTATTTTTCAACTCATTGAATTCTTTATTAAATTCACTTTTTAAGAAATTAGCCTTTTTGGATAAATAAACTAATACAATAACTAAGGAGATAATTAATCCGCCTGTAAATCCAATCTTAAATAAATTAAAATAATCTCTATTCAAATATTCAATGACAGGTTTATTAATTGCCATATAATCATCTTTATATGGACCTTTGTCAAAATTCTTATCTAATTTTAAACAATTATTCAATTCTTCTTGAGATAAATTATAACTTTCTTGATAGTAGTAAACTTTAGCTAATAACAAGTGATATTCTGGAGAACTTGGGCTTTCTTTAATAGATGATTCAATTGCTAATTGTGCAACTTTAATATCATTATATTGAATAGTTCGATTTAGTTGTTCATATGAATATAATGGTCCTTGACTCTCCGCAAAAGGTAGATAACAAATCAAAATAAAAAGTAATTTTAATAATATTTTCATTTTCTTCATAAAAGTCTCGTTTTAATAGTGATTAAACTACACCAAAATGTTTTTCTTAGTAAGTTTGGATGTATTTTAAAAGCACTGGTGGGAAAACCAATGCCTTAATTTAATTGCTTAATTTGAAGTTTGAGTTGTTTCTTCTTGACTAGAAACCTTAGGCGATATTCCTAACTTTTCCAAACGTTTTTGCTTTCGCTCTGTAAAATCACCATGTTCAATATTGCGTTCAAATTTAGAACGTTTACTTTCTAAATTTGCTCCGTTCAAAATATCTTGTTCACTCAATACTTGAGCTTCAAAATTGAAATCTTTAGCTACTTGATCTAATTCAATATTAATATCACTGTTTTTATCCAGTACATCAAAAGCGCCTTTACGGGCATCAACTAAAACTTTAGAAGATTTAACTTGTTCTAGTTTTAACTCATAATTACGTTTTTCATCCTGCATTTTATGAAGACCTTCTTTTAATAACTCGTATGTAGGCATGTGTTGAGCCACTAATGCCATTAAACTTTGTTTTCTTGATGCTAAATACACAATTTCATTATCGTAGCTCTCATAAACTTCTTCTTCACCATTTTTAAGAGCTAAATCTGCCTTTATATTAAGTTGTTCAATCTCACCTGTGATAGACTGAATTTCTTGCTCATTAATACTTATTCGCGCTTTATAGGTAGCAACTTGCTCTTGATATGTTTTACAGCGCTCCTTAATTTCTTTTAAATTGAAATTTAAATTATCAATTTTATCCTCAACAGTTTCAAAGAACCGACCAACCAAAATATAAAATAATCGTGATAATCTACTTGAATTTTTCATAAATATATACCTTTCAAAACTATATTAAGCTTTTTTAGTCAAAAATTTAAATATTTTTATACTAAAATACATAGCCAACAAAATACCAATAAACCCAATAAATCCGGTTAAAAACAATCCAAATATGATTCCCCAAGATAAAATCCAAGAAAAAACATATTTAAAGGTTAGATATCCTAAAAACAAAAATATTGCATATTTTAAGATTGTATTACTCAATCACATTACTCCCTATATCTGTTAGTAATGTGATATTGTATCATACTATCGGAATTTATTTATAGTATTTATTTATTTTTGAATAATTATTTGGTTTTTATTTTATGTAGAGGGATTTTTGATTAATGATAAAGGAATCTTTTTTATCTTTGATCACTAAAGATGAATTGCCAAGAGCGAGTGTGGTTATTTGTAAATGAATAGAATCAATGGTATAAACATTTTTGATAGGAATTTGACAATAACCATTTTGCTGAATGTTTTTAATGTAGTTATTTATATAACTTTCATTTTGATTCATTAATGCAGTATTAATTGTTTTAATCAAAGGATCCTTACAATCAACAATAACTGATTTAATAGGAATTAACTGAAAATTATAAACCGTCAAACGAATTAAATTATATCCAAAATACAAAACACAGAGTAGGCTAATAGCAAAATCTGTTAAATTTTTTGTTTGTTTATTTGATCCATTCAATTTTTTTCGAATTACATAATAATTAAAGCCAATCATTATGATTATTAACATTATGTTGAGCCTAGGATAATTAAACCCTGTTAAATAAATTAATACAATTAGTAATATATTTAACATAAAAAATGATATTTTTTTCATAAAGTCACCTAAAAAAACATTATTGATGAACCATCTAGAGTAATTCCAGATGAGTTATTAGGGACCTTAATTTCATCACCATTATTCATTATTATAATATTTTGGCCATAACCTAAATAATTATCGAAGAAACTATGCTTTAATCCCTTAATTTCAGTTTGACATTTACCTTCACTACAGGTTGTATCTACCTTATAGCGGCTTTGGATATATTTGTAATTAAATGCCGCATATTCAATTTTTGTAACTTTATTGTTATAAAATATTAATTCTTGGATAGGGTTTAACATTGAAACACAAAATATAATTAATCCCATTTCTAATAAAATTAGAAAAACCGCACTAGGGATATACTCTTTCATCTTTATATTTTTCAGTTTATAACTAGAGCTAATTAAACCTAGTAATCCCAAAATAAAGAAAAATCCATCTACTATTAAAGAGATATAAAGAACATTCCCGGTATTAGGAATGGCTATAAGCAATATTGATATTAATAATAAAAACGAAATAAGAGCAGGATGCTCATAAATGATACTTCTAAATTTCCCCATTTGGTCCTCAAATTCTGATGCTATTTTCAGAAAGATTTATCTTGAAGAAAATAGTATCCACCAACGCCAAAGGCGGCGGTAGTTTGTGAATGAACACTTTAAGATAAATAAATTCAACTTCTTTTAGGTGTAATTATTTTATTCTTAAAATCAGATAGTTACAATAATACTCCAACAAATTTATAATTTTTCGTATGAAAATATTTATCAATTTATTATGTTTAACTTTTTATCAACTTTTTAAGGAGTACTTACTATGTCAAATAACACGAAATTTTATACTGAATTAGAAAATTTAACAAGTGTAAATTTAAATCAAGCTAAAGCTGCGCTAGTTAAAGCGCATGCAGAGGAAGTTCAATTATTAAATCAAAGAATGGATTTAGCTGTTGATCTTATTCGCTCATTTTGCGTATTAGGACAATACGAATTAAAAGCAATGATTGAAGCTGGAATAAAAAATCCAGAGTCGTTCATTAAAATTGCTAACAGCGTTGCTAAAGATCAATCATTAGAAGATGCTCTGACTTCTGCATTAAATGAAATAGATCATTTAAATGATATTGATGAGCCAAGTCAAGATCTCTAATTAACTAATCATGCACCGAATATTCGGTGCTTTTTTATGTCTAAATGAAATTACTTTTGAATCTTAAACCGTTCTATCTAGAGACTACCGCCGCCGTTAGGCGTTGGTAGGTCTTTTTTTTCTCACCAATTATGGTTCCAAAAAAAACGACCGGTGCCATAGCAATGTAATATTATCTTACACACTGTATTATAATTTATGTGTTTTGTATTAATTTATTGACATAGATAATACATGCATGTTAAATTAATGGTATATTTAATTTTAAATGGATTATATAATGAGAAGCAAGAGCAAATCAAAACTAACAAGAAAACCAATTGAGATGGAAAATAAAAGAGTTTTCATGGTTAGCGCAGGAGGAGAAAGCGATGCTGATGTTAATTTTCGAAAATACGTTAAAAACTATTCTGATGACAATAACAATTTAGCTATATCTAATTCAATCAAGGAATTAGTTAACATGGCAGGTTTAATATTGGAAATGAATTTTGTTATTGAAGATGGAAAGCTGTTAAAAAAAATCTATTTAGAAAATGACAGGTAAATTATAAAAATGAATGAGGTAAATAAATCAATTACTTTAAAATCTTATTTAGAAGAAATTAAAAAAACAATTGCAACTTACATTTCTAATAATTTATGGATTGAAGCAGAAATTGCATCTTTGGATAGAAAATCAGGGCATTGTTATATTGAATTAGTCGAATTGAATGAATGCGGCAAAGAAGTTGCTAAAGTTAGAGCGATGATATGGAAAACCAATTTTGATAAACTTAATGAAAAATTTCATGGAGTAACAGGTAATTATTTACAAAAAAACATTAAACTTAAAGTAAAAGTAAATGCGGTTTTTTCTGAAATTTACTCTCTCTCATTGAATATTGTTGACATAGATCCTAAGTTCACACTCGGCGACATTGAAGTAAAAAAACAGCAAATTTTAGATAGTTTAAAGGTAGAAGGTAAAATAAATAAAAATAAACTTATTCCAACTCCTATATTTTTTACTAACGTTGCAGTAATATCTTCAAAAGAGGCCGCAGGACTTCAAGACTTCAATAAAGAAGCTAATATTTTAAGTAAATTAGGATTATGTAATTTTGACTATTACTATTGCTCAGTCCAGGGAGTAGATACAGAATCAAGCGTAATTGAATGTTTAAAACAGGTTTATAGGCTTCAACAAGCTCAACGTAAATATGATGCTGTTGCTATTATTAGAGGCGGCGGCAGCACTATGGATTTGAATTGGTTTAATAACTATAAAATAGCTAATGCAGTATGCCAAATGAATTTGCCGGTTTTTATTGGTATTGGTCATGAGAAAGATAAAACCATACTTGACACAGTATCAAATAAATCTTTTGATACGCCGAGCAAAGTTATTTTGTATATAGAAGGTGTAATTTGTGACATAATTAATAAAGTCAATTCAAATCTAAAACAGATTATTAAAAGTTCGGATAATTTTATCGAATTAATAAATAAAAATCTAATTGGCCAATCAAAATTGATTGCTGAATTAGCTAATAACAATTTAATTAAATCAGATAATAGTTTAGATAATGAACTTGAATCTATATTTAATAAAACGACTTTAAAAATAATTAACCAGGAACATTCCATACACCGATGTTCAAACATTATTTTTCAGTATAGTGAGAGCTATTTGTTAACAGCTATAAATGATACTAATACTCAAATTAAAACAATCACAGAGTATGCTAGTATCGTTATTAAAAAGATAAGTTATACGGCAGAACAAGTATATAGCAAATCTTTGAACTTTACTGAAGTGTTTTTAACTAATAAATCAAGAGATTTAGATTTAATTTTATCTGACATGGTAACTATCTCGGATAAAATTGCAACCAGTTATCTATCTGCAATTAACTCTACCGCAGAAAAAATTATACATAACTCAGAAAATTTGGTTAATAAATATAACCAAAATTTAGAGTACACCATAAAGTTAATTTTAAATAATTCAATTCAGCCGCAGTTAGAGCGAGGGTTTACTTTACCATTATCTAAAAATAAAGTAATTAAATCCTCTAAAGAAGCGATTGAGCTTAAACAATTTAATTTAAAATTTAAAGATAACATAATTAACGTAACCGTATCATAATAAGGAAAATAATAATGAACCAAGAATCAGTATCTTTTTTAGAACAATTTAAACGCTTAACTGATATTAGTGAAGAAATGCAGAAAGGTAACATCACCGACGTAGACCAAATAGTTAGTTTAGTACAAGAATCTACAAGTATTTATTCAAATTTAAAGCCGCGTATAAAAAACGCATTAGAGAGAATCAATGAATTAAAAGCTGAAGTAAATAACATTAAAGAATAAGATTAGGCCATGAAAGCCTAGTAATTAAGAAATTTTTTAGAAAGTAAATATAATGGCAAATTTTAACCCATTTGAAAAATATATAGACCGAGAACTGGATGAATTTGTAAAAAATAGATCCTATGACTTAGAAACAATTATGTATAAAACTGGCATTCTTTATGAAAATAAATTAGATCTTGATTTATTTAATGGAGTAGGTGTAGCTTCATTAAATTGGGACCCATTTATTGGTTCAACGCCAGATAGTATAAAAAGATATCAGCGCGAATTCTGTTGGGAGCTTGAAGATAAACAATCATTAATCGAATCTATTTATCAAAAAATAGACTGCGGTAAAATATTAATTAGATTGCGGTCATATAAAGAGATCCAAGAGCTTATTTCTAATGGTATTAAAGATGGGTTGGCATTTAATGATATTGTGGATGGCAAACAACGATTAAATGCAATTTATGAATTTTATTATAATGGGTTCAGAGATAAGCATGGTTATTTATTTTCTGAATATAGTTCAACAATACAAAACATGTTTATGAAAACTGAACCTTTCTCATATTCAGTATTGATAGAGAACTCTCCAGACAGATTAGTATTAAAACAATTCTTACGAATGAATACCGCTGGTAAGCCGCAGTCAATAGAACACCTTGATAAAGTAAGATCATTTACCAGTAACAAAGAATAAATTCATATGGGATTTTGATTATGAAAAATAAATTAAAAAAAATCTATTTTATACTTTCTCCTATAATATTTTTTATTGGCTTGGTAACATATTTTATATTTGGACTTATCCCAATAACGTGTAATATTCAAAGTAACATAGAATGTTTTAATAATTTGCCTAATTTTGTGAGGGGATTTTATTATAATTTAATCTTTGATGATTATCACAGAAATTTATATGACGATATTGCTGAAATAATATTTTCATTAGGATTACTTAACTTAATTTACGCAGTTAATCTATCCATAACTAATAAAATACATTTATTTACAAAAATTTCTTGTAGTTTTTTAATCTTTATAACATTATTTTTGATATATAACAGAATCAACACTGAAATTGTCAATTATAACCTTAATCAAGTTACATTTCTTATTATAAATAAAGATGATTCTTCATACACTGATATTTGTGATTTTGAGGTATTAAATGCTTGCAATAGTAATAATAAAACAATTTGTAAGGTCGAGCTAAATTCGCAAAGAAAACTTGTTTATGATGGTTTGACTTATGTTTTAATAATTAAAACGAACGAAGGTATATGCAATCTTAAAACGTTTAAATTGATTATAGATAATCAAATTGGTTATTGGCAACAAATGCCTAATTTAAAAGAATTATTAAACTTCCACATCAATTAAAAATAAAATGTTTTATTTGATATTAAACCAAGTGATTTTAACTGAAAAGGATTGACTATGAAAAACTCTGATTTTATACAAGATGCTAACAAAGAAGCTACGGTTCAGTGGGTGTGTTTTCTTCTACTCGGTTTAGCTGGTATAGCAGTTGAGGTAAAATTAATATTAGAGATTAATGATTTTACTATAATGGAATATATTGTTTTACAAATAATAGCAGTACAAATGATGTCACCATTTATAGTACTTACAATACGAGATAGCATAATTCATTACAAATGGAAAAAAGAGCAGATTGAAAAAGCAAAACCTTTTGAAAATAATAAATAAAAAAAGTACTAAATAGTATTCTGGAAAATTATTAAAAGAGTAATTATCGGGTAAGACCGCCCTCATGGGCGGGACTTCCCACACCACCATACGTGCGTTGTCGCATACGGTGGCTTTAATTAAAGTTGGCTCATTATTCCCATCGACGAGGCTAATAACGGACTTGCATCGCATAAATGTGCGCCATGTCTGGCGCACCAAATTACTGATTTCTATAGTGATGTCGTTAAACTATCCATCACCACGCTTTGTTATCCGCCCACGATTCTAATATCGCCAATTAGGTTAAGCAAGGTTACTGTTGCATTAGTGCCAATATATCATCATGCAATTTCAGTTATATTTTGTTTAAGATTTTTAATATTGAGCTTTAATTTTTTCTTTTTATTATGTATAATAAATTCTACATGACAATATTTTTGTCCCAAAAACTCATAAACATTACTTACTATGTTTCCAATTAAGCCATACGTTTTAAGGGATTTATCAATAACTTCAACTTTGTCGCCGATATTAAATTTAGCAGCTTTCAATTCTTTTTTCAATTTGTTAGATCCTTTTAATAATTTTTATTTAACACGTTAATATTATAACATAATATTAAATATTTTATAACATTATAATCCTTATTATTAGAATAATAAGGATTATAGTACATTTTTTACTGGGGAAGTGGTATAATACATTACTATAAATAAAACTTACCAAAGTGATTGGAGACAAATAATGATTAAACAATTATCAAAACTTTTTGGAAAAGAAATAACTTACTCTTACAGTGAACGCAACGAGGAAAAACTTCATACTAATGAAATTATAGGATTTAGTTGTGATTTAATTTATGTGTTTTTTGTGGCAAAGCCCTCCAAACACGAACCTTCATCACTAAGTTACTATACTAAATATATTGATGTTCTTCACAACGAAGATGATGAATCAATTCATGTAACCAAGACATATGTAACTGGACTTACTGTTATTGATGGCGATGCAATGGAAGATTTTAAAGCAATCCAACGCAAATTATTTGAACAAGAAGCTAGAGAACTTATTAGAACGCGTGATAACCTATTGGAAAAAGTTAAAGAATATAATAAGTATATTGTGTGTATCACTGAACAATGTAAAAGCCGTGAAGTACAAGGCGCTGTTATTGATGGTGAAATTGTAAATACTGATAATAATTAAGGGATAGAATAATGGTACCACAATACAAAATATTATGGGTTGAAGATTACCCTATGTCAATTAGAAGAATCAAAACAGAGCTTGAAAAACATATTGCTGAAAGAGGTTTTAGCATAGAAGATGAAGCTATTAAGGTTATCAATGATATTGATCAATTTGAATATATTATAAATAATAGCTTAAGTGACTATAACTTGATTTTAATAGCTTTTGATTTAGGTCAAATAGATATAGATGAAACAGTTCTTTTAAAAATAATTAAAACAAATAAAGAACTAAGTTCTAAAACTGTACTTTATTCATCACAATATGATAATTTACAAAATCAATTACAAGCAAATCATATTGAACATCTTAAAACATCTACTCGTGACGAATTATTATATATGTTAAAAAAAATTATTACCGCAACAGTGAAAACATAGGAAATATAAATATGAAAACACTTATGATTTATTCAGGTAAATAGCTACTAGCTACGCCGAATTAAGCGTGAAATTCTTAACCCCTGCGTAAAATTAGTTAACAACATAATTATGAACTTAAACTCTTTAGTATTTGGATGAAAATAAAATGACTAAGCAACTAACAACTAGATTAATAAATAATGATGATTCATCGACCGATGAACAACAGGTCTTTAGAAGAATTAATCATTGTGAACAGATTGAAGCTGGACAATATTGGACAGCGGTTACTGATGTAGCAACACAAAGTAGTTATGCTAAAATTAAAGAAAACATGACGTTATTAATAACTAAAATACGTTATGTTGAAAACTCAATTCATTCAATAGAATTGGCTTCACATCCAAAATATGACTCATCAACAATACATGAGTTATTACTTCCAGATTTTATGGAAAAATTTAGATTTGAACCCAACGGTGAACAAGTTCGAGCAAGAGAAATTGCTAAAATTCAGAATAATCTTCAAGAAAAGCAGAATGCATTTAATGAGTTACAATATAATCCTCAGAAAATGCAAACTGAAGTTTATAATAAGATTGAATTATTACATCCAGACATTGATATATCACGTCATCATAACACTCAATTACTTTCGCTAGGACAGATCATATCCAGCAAAGAACTTGTTAGTAAACAAACAGTCGAAGACTTAAAAGCATTAGCTAAATTACAGTCGATAATTGCGGAAGAAACCTCTAAGTTAATTCAGTCTAAAACACAAGAGTTATCAGCAATTATTAACTCATTAACTCCATTTTTTAAAGAGCGCGGTTTAGCGGCCTTGGCTAAAACCTCGGAGATGAGTGAACAAATAAAAAAGATTACTCAAGGCATTAATACACTTGATTTATATACCGGTGATGGTGTGGAAGTTATTAATGTTATAGCAGATGGCAAACCAGCTCCAATTGATGAACCATTGGTTATTTATCAAAAGAAACTTTTCATTGATGAAGAGCTTTGCTTGTGGGCGGATTTAGATAGTCGATTTGATGTCAATTCATTTGATATATTTGTTGAGGCACTTTCAAAAAATCCTGAATTTTTAGATCAAATCATACCAGCTTCACGCGGTGTTTGTATTATGGCAACCACGGCAAGAGAAATTGCTTACAATTACGATCTATTCACAAACGCAACACTTAGACAGCGTAATAAAGAAATTTATATTGTTGTCCGCAATGGAGAAAATATTCATCTTGTATATGCACCATTGCATTCATTTAGTAATCGACTTTACCCGACAACCGAGGAACCAGATAATATCTTTAAATTCAAAAGATTTAATGGTACTGATGAAGCAGATATTACATTTGATAGTCTTGATTATCCAAAAGCTTACTCAGAGTATGAGTATCATATTGTTCATTACAAGCGCTTCTTGGTGCTATTATGCGGCTTAGATCATCGTTTGCAATTATTGGGAAGATTTTATCATGGTGATGATAACTTAAAGTTTCTAACGATTGAATTTCAAGAGAAATATTTTAGATTTATTAGTAATGATGACGCTAAGCGTTCTTTAGCCGGTGGAGTGGTTCATGAAGATGTTACAGTCTTGATAAATAATCAAAATAGATTAATTCAAAAAGGTTCTATTATTTACTGTGACTGGACTTTTCTAGAGAATAAAGATAATGCGCCAGCATTATTTAAAGAAAGCTATAAATATAATTATACCAACAAAATCGCTTCTTTCGTAAATGAGATTGACAATATCCAAATTGTAGAAAAAGATAAACAAGGTTTTTATGTTAAGGCCGCATCTAGAAATGAGAGCACTGGCAGAAGTTTTGATGCCAAGGTTTATCTAAGTAATGTAGATGATGCATTTAATTATGAAAGATTGCCATTTATAAATTTGGATGGCTTAAGCATTCATGAGGTGAATTACTACTTACATAATCGACCAAGCCGCAAGAATCAATTATATTTTATCAGAATGTTTAAAAAAATCCGTGAGTATTTAATTAAAAATCAACAAAAAGATAGCGGCACAATAACGTGGCTTCGTGAAACTATATTAGCAAGTGGCGCAGTGCGGAATATTGATAACGTAGATAACTACATTAGTATTGCTATCGCTAAATGGAAAACATTTAACGCACTTGAAGTTTTACCACCCCAAAAAGCACCATCTTTAAATTCAATTTTTGACGTTGTTTACTTGTTAGATCGTCAAAAATCAATTATTTCTAAACTTGAATGTATTATTGAAACTTGTGTGTATTCTCCGTTAAAGATCAGCATTGTGGCTGATGGTTCTATTGCATTATATGTCGAGCCTACCTCAGATGAAATGGATGACAGACTTGAAAAGCACCCATGGGTAAAAAGATTTATTTTTAAATTTAGTGCATCTGGTCAACTCGTAAATAGCACTAGTTCACTTATATTACTTGATGAGCTTAATAACATTGAAAATACAATACAATCTTGGGAAAATTGCAAGAACTGGGATAAACTTAGATCACTATATTTCAATAGTTATCAACAAAAATCTAAATTATTTTCAAAAGTTGATAGTGTATTTGCCGCAACATTAAATAAATTGGAGATTGCTCGCGCGGACGAAAATAAGATTGAGGATTTATTAAATGATTATATTCGTATTAGAAATAAATTATCTGATGGCAAATATGTCAATTTACCAAATTTATATATTCCATTCGGCATCACTAATCTTCATGGGTTATATATTATGGCTATTTGTATTCACAACCCATTTAATTACCTACTGAAATACACCTCAAATGAGAGCGCTATAGCCGAATTTAAGCATAAGTTTACTAAACTTTATCAAAATCCAAGTACGGCACTAAATTTTCTATCTAATGACTATTATTTTGAATTGGTTTCTCTCTCTGTTCAAGAATTTAATAAATCATCAGATCTTTTTTTAAGTAATCATGATCATCGATTAACTAATTATCAAGCTGTAACAAATAACATAGATCTCGGACTACAGAACTGGATAAATCAAGATTCTAAAGGAAAATATTGGATTTCTGAGCAGGTTCAAGTTAATAAATCTATAAATTTAAACTCTGTGATTGATTGCTGTTCTGGTTCTGTTACTAATCAGAAGTCTTATTTTATTTATCATGTTAAAAGTCCAAATATTGTTGATGGTTACGAAATTTGCGAGTTTTTCCATGTTCCAGATAAAGAGCTAGTTAATAATGTACCACTCATTACAGATAATCTTGATATTGCAGAGCAATATATTAAAGATGAGACTTCATCTGGATGGTTTGTTAATCGTAGTGAGGAATACAAGAAGATAGATAACGTTGAAAATAATTCAACTATTTTAAAAGCATGGTACAAATATAAACAATGAAAATTCTAGCGCATACTCGTATTTTACAATCAATTAACCGTTTAAAAAATCTTTGGGGGATACTACCATTATGAATTACAAAACCATAACAGAAACATTTATTTCAGGTTCTAAAGAAAAAATATTTGGGATTTTAAGAGATATTAATCCAGAACAAATCATTTATGCTAGATTTGAGAATGGTGTAATTTTAAAAACCAAATATATGATTTCCAATAATCAATCTTTATTTATCCATAATAATAAAAACAATTTTGATCAAGACTTTATGGATGAGTGGTTACATGATCCAAGAAAGTTTTGTAACACTATCTTATTAACTTTAGATAACAAAAGCGCCTTAACAGTTGATGGTAATTACTTCCGTAAATGTAATAATAGCAATGAAATTACTAAGGAACAAAAGCTAAACTGCGGTACAGAAAAAATTGAATTCACTGATGGAGAAATGACCTGGACTGGTATTGGATGTTCTTATTGTCAAGAAATTCACCATGGAAACTTCAATATGTCTCACGAATTGTACACCGAACCAGAGCAAAAAGCTTGGAATATTACAGAAACTAAGTTCTTCTGTCCTTTATGGGTCAAAAATTATTTAGGAAATGAATTGAAATAAAGATGACGACTCAATTATCACTCTTTGAACATATTGGATTATCTTACTTAGATAAAACAGAATTATCTAATTCTGAATTATATGAATTAATCCCTGAGAATTTAATCCAAACCAAAGCAAATAGTAAATATAATGAATTTAAAAGAAAAATTCGTTGGCAACAGCAAACAATGAAACAACTTGGATTGCTGGAACACGTTGAAGATAAGAAAGCAACATGGCGGTTAACGGAACAAGGTAAATCTAAATTAACACCTTTACACCAAGTTTCGAATAATTATAAGATGATTGCTTTTTCAACCGATTTAGGGGTAGCTATTTGGGCTGATAGCACAACTTTATACTCAAACCTAGACATACCCATCACCTTGTGCTTAAGTTCACCACCATACCCCTTAAACGCTGTTAAAGCTTATGGAAATGTAACTCAACAAGAGTATGTTGATTGGATTTGTAAAGCAATTGAGCCAATTGTTAAAAACCTTAGAGATGGTGGTTCAATTGTCTTGAATTTAGGTAACGATGTTTTTATTCAAAAATCTCCGGCGCGTTCAACGTACCGGGAAAGAATGGTTATTGCATTTGAGGATAAGCTTGGTTTATATAAAATGGACGAAATACCATGGATTAACAAATCTAAGCCGCCGGGTCCCACATATTGGGCCAGTATTACTAGGCAACAGTTAAATTGTGCTTGGGAGCCTATTTATTGGTTTACAAATAATCCCGTTAAATGCTTATCTAATAATAATAGAGTTTTACAACCACATACTGAAGAGCACTTAAAATATTTACAGAATAAACATTTAATTAATGAATATAGAGTTAATTCAGATGGTGCTCATGTTGTTAGAAACTCTAGTTATAGCAATATCACTGAAGGCAAAATCCCTAAAAACATCTTTGAACGCGGACATAAGTGTAAAGCCCAAGAAGAATATAAAAAATATTGTAAAGAGTTAAATCTGCCCTATCATGGCGCAACTTTTCCTTTAGATTTAGCTAAATTCTTTATCTCTTTTTTATCTGATGAGCAAGACTTAATTGTGGATCCATTTGGTGGAAGCATGACTGTTGCAAAAGGTGCGGAGGAACTTAATAGACGTTGGCTATCATCTGATAATATCTGGCAGTATTTAAGGGGTGCTGTTGGTAGATTTACAACAGCTAAAATTAATCCTGATTTTCAAAATTTATTGGTAGTTTAAATAATGAATAAAGAATTAACTGAATTACAAAATAATTTCAAATTATTACAAAATAACTTTAATATTGAATTCTTTGATTTGAATGAACTTAAAGTTATTAGTACTTGGTTACTTGAATACAAAAACAGTGGTAATACTTTTAACTCTTATAAACAAACGGTAGAAAGATTTATTTTATTTTTATCTGAAAATGAATTAAATTTAAAAACTGTAATTAGAGAAACTATTATCAAATATTGTGATTGGTTAAAATCGCCTACACCGGAAAGTAAATATTGCACCGGCGCAGCTAGATTTAGTCGATCTCATCCGAGTTGGAAACCTTTTGTAAAGGGATTAACAGATGATAGTATTAAACTAAATATTGGAATATTAAGTATTCTCTATGATTATTTAATTAGCACTCACTATTTATCTGAAAATCCATTTAAATATAAAAAACATAAACGAACTAAAATTTCAACTCAAGAAAAATATTTAACAACGGAACAGGTTGAAGTTTTATTCAAATATATAGAAAATAGCGAATTAGATGCTTGGCGTAAAGTTAGATACAGATGGATATTTATCTTGTTTTTGTTAACTGGATTAAGAAAAACAGAAGCGGCTAATTTAGTAATGGCTGATTTTATAAAATTAAAAGGTAAATGGTGGCTAAAAGTTCTTGGCAAAGGAAAGAAGAATGCTAACATACCTATTACTGAAGATTTAATTCAAGAATTATCAGTTTATAGAACATATAATGGATTATCGGCACTACCTGGACCAAGTGAGAAGAAGATTCCAGTAATAATGAGACGATTAAATAAACGAAATAATAAAATTGATTATGCTAATTACTCAATCAGTAATTATTCACTCTATAGTGAAATTAAATTTATATTTCAGAACATTTATAACGATTTAAAAGTTGAGGATGAGCATCTTGCTGAGAATTTTAGAATAGCTTCTACTCATTGGCTTAGACACACGTCAGCTACTCTACAAATAGAAGCTGAAATACCATTACATATAGTTAAAGAAAACCTTAGACACGAAGAAATCTCAACTACGATGAGGTATGTTCATACTGACAAAGATATCCAACATGCAGAAATTACTAATAAATTTAAGATTAATAAATGAGCTTATCTCTTAGTGCAATTGGTGCTTTATTTTGGTTTGTACAAGTTAGCCAAAGCAAACTACTTTTTAATTTTTCAAAATTCTTTGTTGATCCATGATGATTAATTCTTATTTTTTTTGCTATATAAATAGTCAATAAACTTATGAAGAAGCGTATAATCTTCATCTAATATTATTTTTTGTCTTAAATAACCGAAAGTAGCAATATAATATAGTTGATAATAAATACTTAATGGTTTAATAACTATTACGCTAGTATTCTTATTAGCAATAATTTTACAGTTTTGAAGTAAGATAGAGTATTCTTCATGCAACGCTTTACCAAACCTATATTTACTATTTAAATCTAACTTTGAACCTTTATTAGAATACCTAATTTGAAACCATATCGGCATTGGTTTTATAAAAATATTTCTTTCATCGTCACAAATACCGATGTCAATGTTTATCGGTAGTACCTTGTATCCGTTTTTTAAATACTCTTTTAAATCTTTAACTTTAAATAACATATGCTACCCAGTTACTTGAACAAATTGATATTGATTTTAATTAGCTGCGCGGTCTTCAACTAGCTCAGGTTCAATTGAAAATATCTTAACAATTGCTGGATCGATGCTCTTAAATCCAGTTATGTTAAAACAATGATCTTGGCCATCTTTAAACCATCCATAGTATGCATTATCTCGCTCATAGTAGTTGGCATTAACAACAAACCCTTCGGATAATAGCTTTTCATACACTTTAAGCGGTGGAGTCCACCCCGTAACAAAATCCAATTTAGCAGTAACATTCAAAGTTGAGATATTTTTAGTGATTTCTGCAATTACTTCATTAATATCTGAAGTAATATCATCGGTCCAGCCAGTACCCCAATTTTGCTTTTTCCAAGTATATAGTTCCCATGTCCCATACTTTTTAATTAGTTGATTCTTATCTTCATCAGTCACAGGAATTTGTTTACCATCTATCTCTTTATAGTAGTTGGGACAATTGGTAAGTCTTCCATTAATGAACTTACCTCCTGACCGGTTAATAATTTCTGCTAACTCTTCAGGCCATGGAATTACTGATTTTAATAAACCTCCAGCCAATGTCAAATTTAATAATTCTAAAACTTTGGCTTTAGGGCCAGAAATTTCGATATGATTTTTACACCAATTTGGCATAATAAACTCCTTGCGGTTTCCGCATCTAATATAAATTTATACTCATTATTCCATTACTTTAATCACTTATAAAATGGAATTTTTACAACATTAATTTTATTGCTAAAAAACTCACTCACTTCTTTCCACTTAGCAATAGTTGAATCACTCATTACAATTAAATATCTATAATCGTTAATAACTAAATCCTTATGTATCTGTTCATATATTAAATAGTTCAGATATCCGGAATAAAATGAAACGTAAAGATACTCGCGATTAACTGTATTAATTTCTTTACCAACAAAATCAACATAGCTACTTAATGAAGAAATAAATTTAGGTGTAATAATTAAGTCTTGTTCAGACAATATTTCTTCAAAATTTTTTCTAAGCTTGTATACTTTATCTAATTTTATTTTATCATTGTTTCTTGCTATTAAGTCAGATATAATAAAAGTTGAATAATATGCAATTACAAACTTTTGGATTAGCCCCCTAAACTCCTTCAAATCCATTATTTCTTTTAGCTTTCTCCCTCCATAAGAAACTATTTTTTTTAACAATAAAATAGGTTCATAGAACTCAGCAAACTCTTGAGGATATCGGTTATATGTTAGTTTAGTTATTTTTGCTGCCATAATCACTCACTTGGAATAAATAAATTGATTGAATATTAATTGAATTATTTTGATATTTTACTGAACAATATAAAAAACCATTATATGGGTAAGAAACCGTTTCTTTTATATCTTTATTAGAAATATCAAGAGCATTGTTATTGATTTTCAACTTATATTTATTTCCATCTTGAAATAAATAATCTGATTCTTTTGAGTTAACATTAATACCTTGTACAGAACCATTGAAACTAAATAAATTTTTAAAATCTTTTTTTGATGCGGCCAATAACATTGCTGACTGTAAAGATGAACATGCCATCAAATAGTTAATATCTGAATTATTCTTAACAAGATCATAAATAATATTAAAACCGCCCATTTGATCCATTGTTTTATAATCTGTAGTGATTGAACTGTATTGAATGTTAATTTTAACGCCAGGTTCTTGGTTGAGTATATTACTTTCAATTGGTGCGCTTTCAATTGATTTGGCAAACAAACAATTTAAAGTAGTTAAAAGAGCAAAACTTAAAATAACTTTATGGTACATCATTTTCTCCATTATAAATATGTAGTGTTATATTATATCACATACCTGAAGTATGTAGTTATAAAAAAGCACCGAATTTTCGGTGCTGTATTTAATTAATTGGCGGAGGTAAATATTTGGTAAGTAGATGATAACTACTTACCGATACTTCAGTGAACTCTTCGCCAGTAGACTTATCTAAAACATCAAAATAGGCAAAAAATTTATTAGTATTAAACCCAAATTTGAATTCAATACTTATAGGACAACCATTATCAATATTTTTAATATTTTTTAATACTCCATCTTTATTTAGCATGTAGCTCCTTTCTTTTAATGTTTTTCCAATATGAATAATATTTACCATTATTGATTTTTTAATAAACTCCAATAAATCAAATAGTTACCAATCATAATAAATATATAATATTTAATATATTATATATTTATATGTATTATTAATTCTTTTAAATTTATTTTTTAATACATTAAAAAACAATTTTAATGGTTAGAAAAAAGGACACTAAAAAGTGTCCTGGTTTAAGGATAAATATTTATATCCTTAATTAATTTTTTTTTTTAATAGTTCATGTACTTCATGTACTACTTTAATAATAATTACATCGCTATAAGCAAAAGTAATTATAAAACCTAAAGCACTAATTACGACCGTCAAGCCAACGCTTGCGATCTGTTGACTATGAAACCAATAATGATCCCAAAAACTGGGCGATAAAAATTTACATAAAAGTAAAAATATCACTGATGATAATGTAAATTTCATTATACTTCTCCAAAAAAAATTAAAGTTAAACATAACGTATATAATGTCTTTTACTTCAGTAATTTTTATTAGAAAAGCTTAATTTTTTGTATAACTATTTGATTTTAAGCATAAAACATAATCATATTTCATGCCAACAAAAGTTACTTATCAAAAGAGTAGGTTTTGAGATAAGCGTTAAGTTCAAAATTATTATTCTTAACTATATAGTTGAAAAGAGATAAATTTAATGAAACCGCTTGTGCCGTTGTTAAGGATGATTTAATCTTAGTTCGAATATTTAAAATATCTATTGCTTCAATCAAACTAGTTGCTTTTATTTGATACTCATTTAACAAATAATCTTTTATCGAAAAATATTGAATAGATTCTATTGCCTCTCCGGCTAATTCAAATTCTTTTTTCAATAATGGCAATTCGAATTTCTCTAAGTTAAACCCAATTAATATTGAGTTTGTAAAATACACTTTCAGCTTATTAGAAATACACTCGAAAGAAAGTTTATCTTTATGTAAAATATCATTGGTCCTGGCTAGATTTAACCAATTCTCATCAAGTATTTCATATGGTTGATTAATTATCTGAGCAAGAATACCAATTCTGTTACTCTTATACTGTCCAGCTAATTCCTCAAGTAAACTAACACCAATTTCAATTATTCTGCGCTCTTTACCAAATTGACCATTATGTTTCATATCTATTAAAATAAGTCTCATACTAATATTCTCCCAAAGATAAATACCAATCTGATTTCATTATATCTGTAGTATGAGGATAACAAATTACATTCTTAACTTTAGACACACATTTTTCAGAATCTGTAAAATAATCTGCTTTAAGTTTAATAATTTCTGAAGTTTTTTTATCTAGAATATAAAAGTAATCATTTTCAATTTTCAATATGAAACCGTTTGAAATTACAAATTGAGATATTTCAGAATCAACACTTAATTTTGGAAGAGCATAAAAACATGGTTGATTATTCATTATAATCTACATTCATTAAATTTTTAAATTTAGTAATATGTTTATCAAAAAGGAGTCTAATTGGCCCTGTTTCACCACTACGATTTTTAGCTACATTTACTTCAGCAATACCAGGATCTTTGCTATCTTCGGGATGATAATAGTCATCTCTATATATAAGCAATATCACATCAGCATCTTGTTCTAAAGCTCCAGATTCACGTAAATCAGACATCATTGGACGTTTATCATTTCTATTTTCCACATCACGGTTTAATTGTGACAATAAAATAATACCCACATTAAATTCTATAGCCATTTTTTTTAATTCACGCGAAATTTCACCTATTTCAGTATTTCTATTTAAATGTTTTTTTGGATTAATTGCTGACATAATTTGTACATAATCAATTACGACACAACCTAATTCTTTAGGACTTTGCTTAATAATCTTTCTAAGAATAGATTTAATATCCATTGTATTATAATTAGTCGCATTAACAATAAAAAATTCACCTTGTTTTATAATATTAAGCCCAACAACTAGATTATCCATATCTGAATGCGTATAACTCTTTTTACTTCGTAAATTAATTTCAGAAACAGAAGCAAAAACTCTTTGGCCCAATTGTTTTGGAGGCATTTCATAACTAAAAATAATTGAAGTAAAATTTTGTTCAAGACTAATATTTTCAGCAATATTAACCGCTAAAGATGTTTTTCCCATTCCCGGTCTACCTGCTAGAATAATCAAACTTCCTCTCTCAATACCTTGGATTTTTGAATCTAAATTATAAAATCTAGTTTTTGGTATTTCTATCTCTTGACCATTTATTGCAGCCATTTGGTCATTTATTATTTCTTCAGCAAGACTAGATAATTTATAAACACTATCATTTTTTTGTTCAATCTTAACTCCAAGGATCGCTGATTCAGATTGATCTAAAATATCTTTAATCTCTAGACCATTTGGATTATACGCAGTATCTATTATGTTTGTAGCAGCTTCAATTAATTTTCTTAATGTAAACCGCTCCTTAATAATATTACAACAATTAGCGCAAAAATCTTTACTAATAAAATCAACCTCAGATAGGTTACTAATGTACTCAACACCGCCAGCATAATCAATTTGATTATTAAGCTTAAGATACTCAATTAAACTGTTGAAATCAATTGTAGTTCTTTCATTTAAATAAAGAATAGTTTTAAAAATAAGTTGATGTTCTTTTCTATAAAACCAATCAGATTCTAATTCAGTAACAAACTCATCTAATATATTTGGATTAACCAACATCGCACTTAAAATATATTGCTCACTTTCAACAGAACTTGGCAAAGTTTTTAATTTACTTAAATTATCCATTATTTATTCTCCAATTTTTTAGTATCTTTGCAAATTTACGTTTTTCAGCTAATTTGACATCTACCACGCCCTAAAGGGCGAGGATTCCTACGTTGGTGTGGCGGCGAGTTCCTGCTTCATTGTAGTGTTTTGAACGTTAGGTATTCCATCTACGCCACAGACGAACACGGCAAGTCCTGCTGCTTTTATATTTAGGCTCGCGTTAAGAGCAGCATTCATGGATAGTCCACATTTTTTTAATACCATTTATGATTACCTTAAATTATAAATAAGAATTATCCCAGAAGCGGCCAAAAAATATGCTATTACAGTGAAATTAAAATTATTTGTTTTAAACTTAAATGCGCTACCAAATGACTTTCTGATCCTCATATTCCTTAAGTCAACACTATAAATTTCATCTAAAATTAGATGTATAATAAATCCAAAAAATAGAGAACTTAACACTATTATATAATGAGAATTTATATTAAATTTATACATACAATAAGCTGGCATTGTAGACATAAAAATTCCAATTGGAATTGAATGAATAATGCCCCTGTGTTTGCATTTTTTTTGAATAATTAAGCGTAATATTATGATTAATATAAAAATTGCTAACACCATTAAAATAGATTTTTTATTAATAACCTTTACAGAAAATAAATACGATAAACTAGATACAATAAAAATCCAACTAAATAATAGTTTATTAATTTTAGAATTTACGATATCAATGTCTGGCAACAACCCACCTAGGGAAAATAAAGATACAATCATTATTGCATCAAATGGTGATAGGTTGTAGGCATACATTCCGTACATTCCTATTGTAGCACCTACCCCTGCTGCCACTGTGATATGAGTTTTAAAATTAGCCACGATGAAAGTACCAATAAATTAAAATAAATCCGGCGAAAAAAATAACCACCTGTGATAAATTTAGAATTTTTCGCAGTAAAGTATAATTTCGAAGATTAAAATCAATCATCCAAAACAATAATTTAAATGGAAACAAATTTGCTACAATAAAAAAGATAGGAATATATAACTCAGAAATACTTAACTTAAAGAACAATGGAAACAACTCAATAATAATCATAGAAGCAGCTAGACTTGATATTAATAGGTGTTTAGTTAATGTAACAAAAATTAAATTAGCTTCAACTAGATCTTGCTCTTGTATTAATTGATTATTAATTCGATTCTGAACATATAGATATTTAGCGCGAGTTAATTCAGTCAATTTTATATAGACTAGATACATAATATTTGACCAATTTACTAATGTTAATATCATAAGATATATCATCTAAAAATCTCCATGCTAGTTAATTTAGGGCTTTTTGAACTTATATTCATTATTTGAGTTAAAGTATGTTTTTTCAATATTTCTTGTTTTGATAACAAAGTAACTTGATTTTCTTTATCTAATAAAAAATTAATTGCCTGAACTACATATTTTAAATACTTTAACTGTGGCTCAAAATAATTTTTACTTACATCATAAATTATATTTAAGACATCTGATTCTAAATTAAACAACGATCCAGCACAATGCATTGGTAAATGATGGTATTTTAAAATGGTTTTTAAATTACCTGACAATAAAAGAAATTCATATTTATTAGATACAAAACACCCAGCGATATAAATTTTACCATCAGATTCTTCAATAAGATATTCAATCGATGAACCAGCTTGATATTCACTGAAATTAATATCAATCATAAATCTTTTGATTGGTAAATTTATATTTTCAAAATTTAAATTTTCACCATATTCTTCAATATTTTTTACATTTAAACTTATCAAAGGTAATTTATAACAATTTACATAGTTATAAATTTTTTCAGTAGTCATTACACATAATGCATTTAAATGGTCCTTAATACTTTTTTCCGAGTTTATATTAAATATCTTAATATCAAACTTTGGCACCGTTCTATATAAGAATTTATTTAGATTATATTTTTCTACACTCTTAAAGACTAAATTATCTGTTTTCTTACTTATCCTATTTCTTACTCTAAAACCGAACTCTAAAAGTTTCATAATTAATTACCCTGATTATTCATTAAATCAATAGCTTCTTTCATGTATATATTCTGCATATATAATTTTAATGCTTTATTTAAAATATCTTCTGATTTAAATAAATTAACTATAGCTTCGCCAATTATTTCTTCTCTAGATTTATTATAAAATGATGTTAGAATATTTAAGCATTTATCACTTTGTTCATCTAATAAATTTTTCAAATTATTAGAAACATGATTTAAAACTTCATCTGGCAGTCTCATATTTTTTATATTACTCATCAATATGTTAGAATCTTCATTATCATTAATATTAATAGTTACGGATTTAGCTTCATGAAATAAATTAGATGTGTCATCTATATTTTCATTTCTTTGAATAGATTTACTTCCTGTAAAAGAACTTTCTTCATCAAGAAGACTTATATATTTTTTAAAATCAAAGTCTTTTTTGTTTAAATCTTTTACAAACGAAGTTGGTAAATTAAAAGTATTTTGAAATTCTTTTATAAAAATTGAACTAATTTTTTTTGCAGATAAAATTTTAGTTAACTCTTTATTTGTAACATTCATTACAGCAGCAATTTTGCTAGAACTTAAATTAGAACGATTAATAAATGCTTTAAAATTAGATACTTTATAATTTACATTTCTAATATTCAATTTTTCAGCATTAATTTCAATTAAGGGATCACTAACATTGTAATTTTCAGTAAAATAGTTAATTAGATCTTGGCCATCATTTTTAATATCAGGTATAAGATATATTTTATAATTTACATTCTGCTTTATTCCAAGAGATACGCAACATGATTTAAAATCAATAATACTATCATTATCAGACAACAACAATATTGAATGTTCTCCATCATTAATTATTGACTTGAAAATATTACAAATTTCAAACATATGCTCATCATCTATATTATCGTCTAAAACAAGATACAATACACATGAAGAATAATCTCTAACTGTTTCTTTAATATAAACAATCCTAGATTCCGGTATAAATTTAAATAATTCTGAATATTTATTAGGTAAAGTAAGGTATTCGTATTTTTTGGAATTAATTTCATTTGTTAAATAATATTGTTTGATAAAACAATGAAATAAGTTATTAAATAAATCTCGTTGATTTAATACTAATTTGGTAATTTTTTTAAAGTATTCATAAAATTTACCATCTAAATTTATTAATTCATATCCTTTTGGTGTTAATAAGAATAAAATGTCATCTAAATTAACAATATAACCATCACTCAATAATTCGCAAATTATTTGGTTAAATAAATCTTCATTGTTATATAAGTTATTTTGCAATGATAAAATATTATTATCTATTATCAAACCATTAGATAAAATTAGTTTAGCTATTTCAACCTTAATAGATAATACTTCTGTATTATTCATAAACAACGCTCCATTTTAGCAGTGTGATATTATATCACACTATCTATTTATTCTTGAAAATAAAAAAGCACCGAATATTCGGTGCTGAGATTAATTTATGTAAACAGTTAAGCTTTAGGCATTAACTTTATTTTTATTCATAGAGGCTAAAGTTTTAGCCGCAGCAGCATCATCACCTAACGCAAGATAAATATTATATTGTCTTGGTTGGTAATATTGAATTCTAACTACGGTTTGATCTTCTTTAGATAAATATTTAATAAAGTTACTTCCAAATGCCCTAAGTTCTTCAATAGTATTAATTTTAGAAATACGTTCAGCACACTCAACAATAGAAAGAAGTTGAATCTTCGATTGAACTACCGTAACTGGAGTTTCCTCTTTACCAGTGGTAATTGGAAATGGCTTTATTGTTTGAACTGATGCTTTAGGATAAGTTTTATTTTCTGTTTTTGCAGGAAATTTAGACTTATTATTTTTAGGATGAGAATAATCAGATCTACTTAATCTACCACCAACACCAATTGCTGTCGCAAGTAATTTACATAACGCTCGTTTCTGAGCATTAACAATATCACGTGAAGTTAAAGCTTCCACCGTAACTTCTTTAGTTTTTACTACACCTTGAACAGTATATTCTTTGGTATAGGTATAATCAGTTAATTTACGTGATTTACGATTAGAATCAATTACAGCTTCTTCAATAGATTGAAATTTAGAACCATCGATATAAAGTTCAACTCCAACAATAGCACCAAACTCACCTATTTGATTAGGCTTATAGTCAAACGAAACGTCATGGCCTAAGCTCTGCAATAATTCAACTGTAATTTCCCAAGCATCGAACCATGGTAAGTAATGAAAGCCATCTTTTTCTTTAAGAAAGTTGCCAGATGTAATCATTTCCCATGATTTAGCTTCAAGTTCATTTTTAGATAAATTTAATTTAGACATAATAAGTTCTCCTTAAAAAAATTTTAACTTAACGATATTAATAATAAACATTGGAATATTTAATTAATACATCTAAACTAATTTTGATAACTATTTGATTTTAAGCATAAAAAAAGCACCGAATATTCGGTGCTATGATTAATGATAAAAAAGAAATTAGAAAATTAAATCCCTCTCATTTAAGACTCTGATCAATTTTATTAAACCATCATCTTTAGTTTCATGTACTTTAAAACTGAATTTAGAATATAGATTATCAATTAAATAATTAATATTCTTACATTCTAAAACAATGATGCGACCACTTAATAATTTTTGACCATCTACATATTGTATTCATACAAAATTCCATTAAGAGTTCTCCCGTAATGAAATTTTTATATAAATCATTTTTTGCTAATTGACCAATTAATAATGCTGGTAATTCTGTAATTAGTTTACCTCTAGCTTGATAGCTAATTCCATCTAAGTTTTTAATTTGGTTTCTGCTTAAATTCTCAGATATTTTAATAGCTTGTAAAGCAATTGAAAAATAAGCAATAATTCTTATCTTTTCATCTATCAATGAACAAATTAAAAAAGTTCTACTTTTACCTAATTTTTCATATTTAACAGCTTTAGTTTTCAAAAATCTTTCAATATCTTGATCTTTAGAACATATAAAAAGAGCAAGAATTATTTCCAATTCTTGCTCCGTATTTTGAACAATAAGATCGTTTAAAGAAATGATGCGGTTTTTAATAACTCTCTCCCCTCTTTTATACTTTCGTTAGTAACTAAATCCGTTCTTATTACACGAGTATCAGAATCAGGATTTAATAATTCCTTGATTAAGCGTATTGAGGACTCTTCTGTAAGAGTAAAATCAGCATCAAATGATGATGTTGCCATAGTATAACTCCTTTTGTAAATATTTTATCACTAGTATTATACAACAATACAAGAAAATTGTAAAGCCCTGTAATAAATAACAAATTTATAAAAAAAAGCCAAATTATATAATTTGGCTATGGATTAATAATAATTAGGAATAGGTTGATATATTTCTACTCGTTCTAAACCTAACTCTGTAGCATGTTCAGTAAAATGTCTAATCATTATATCTAAAACATGATTCCATTTTAAACCGCCATTACCACAACCTAAAGCAGGAATAGCAATAGATTTAATTTTCCGTTTAAGAATGTGTCGATTTAACGATTCTAAACCCAATTCAATATATGAGTATTTAGAAGGATTTTTAAAATCGTCTTTAGTTGGAAAATTAATTACAACTTTACCATCTTGCGCTGATACGGATTGACAGGTACCAATAACAAAGGTTTTTTTATCACAAGCACTTTTATAACTTGAAAAAACCTCAGGATATTTATTTTTAAAAGCTAATGCAAGGCCCTTACCCATTACTCCAACACAGTTAACAGGATTGATTATTGCTTCACATTGAGAACTAAAAATATCATTATCGCCTCTCAATAAAAAGATTCTTGCTGCAGCTAGTTTACCCGACATTTCATGTTGCATAAAAATTTCTCCTAAATTAGGTTTTGTTTGCAATATTGCAGATACTATTGTACCGCTACTATAGTCAGCCATAACCTTAACTAAACTATTACATGATTTTTCACTATTATTTAAGTCCATTTGTAACATAAATTCCTCCTAAAAGTTAAACATAATAAAATTATAAATATTATTAATATTTTTTTTATAAAAGAGTATAATATAGTTTGTAACTATCTGATAACCGATATAAATAATTTTTTGATACGCAATATGAATCATAAAAATGGATTAAATTCAAAAAAAAATGTTAAAGTAAATAGCATCATTCAAAAAACTTTGGTAACTTTAACGCCGGAAGAAATACGTTTATTCGAAAATTCTGAAAACTTATTATCGGTATTTGATATAGGTCCAGAAAATAGTTGTTTTATAAATGACAAGAATGCTTTAATTGTTATATTCTCAGGTTTAGCAGAATTAGGATCTTATTATTATACCTCCTGGGAAATTCAAAAAATAATAAAAGATTTAAACTTATCTGGCGCTGTAATTTATTCACCTATTGATTTAAAAGATAAAATTTATAAAATATTCGAAACATGCGAACATTTAAGAAATATAACTTTTCAAGAAAATGAAACACTTAATAAAGAATTTAATTACTATAATAAAAAAGAAATTGAACACAAAGCAACAATAGATAAAATAACAAAACAACGACCTATTAATAAAACTGCTGATGAATCAGATAAAATACGCAGATATAATTTGAATAAAATACTTAAAACAAATAATATTTCACTTAATGAATTTTCAAAAATTTACAATTTACCTTACTCTGGATTATATAACGCATCTACAAAACAAAAATTTAATGATAAAATAGTAAGTTCTTTAACTGAAGCATTAGGTATAACAGTAGATGAATTTGATAATCTAGATTATGTGCCGCCAATTTTAGATGAAGTATCTAAAATTAGAAAAGAAAATCTATATAAATTACTACAAGCAGATAAAACATCATTAAATAACTTTGCAAAAAAATATAATCTTAATTATTCTCAACTGTACCAAGCTTTTAACTCTATTAAATTCAAAGATGAATTAGCCGAATCGATTTGCAGTGCATTAAATATTGATATAAATGTATTTAACAAACCTATTGAATTAGCCGAAACATATTTAAATTCAAAATAATTTATTGAAGTTTAGTATATTAATCCATCCAATTTTAGAGTTGTCCACAATTTTTGTGGACAATTATCTTATGATTACCCACAACAGTAACTTACAAATAAATAACTCAATATTCTTTGTTTATTAGCCTTTTAAATATTAATATGATATAATATCACACTAATACAAATCCAATCTTTTTCTCTATAATCATCTTAATTAGAGTACTAAATGGCTTCTAAAAACATATTTAAACTACAATACGGGGGAAGAACCGAAACGATTCTTGCCTTATTATTAATTCTAGTAGTACTAGGTTCCAATCAATTTGATTTTGATTTAGGAATTGGTTATTCATTAAATTTGAGTGTGATTTTTATTTTAGCCGCGGCTGGAATGCTTACATACATTATTTTAAAATCTAATGATGACTCTCTAGCAATTAAGAGCAACTTAAAATTTATATCTTCTAAAATTTCTGCAGATGACAAAAAAGAAATGATGCAATGCGCTCAAGGTCCAGGAAACGGATTATTTTTTGGAACTACAACTGATAACGGAGAGGATATATACATTCATTATAATATCCTGTTAAAGCATATGATGATTTTAGGTTCAACAGGGTCCGGAAAAACGACCTTAATGAAATCATTAATGTGGCAAAATGTTAGAGCTGGAGGCGGATGTATTTTCGTCGATGGTAAAATGGATTACGTCGATTTCCAAGATTTTTATAATTTATGTTATGCAATTGGGCGACATGAAGATATTTATGTAATTTCTCCTGGAGATCCAGAGCGTTCAAATTCTTATAACCCGGTACTAAATGGAGACCCTCAAGAGATCGCATCTCGTATTACATCACTATTACCCGATGATGCGCGTGCAGAGTTCTATAAAAACGAGGGTTATAAAGCGTTAGAAACATTAATCAATGCTTCACGTTACATAGGTGGAGAAAGAGATGAAAAACCTGACGGCACTTGGACAATAAAAAAAGACAAAGATGGTAATCCGACTAAATTTGGTGTTATTAACATGTACGATTTAGCAATTATGCTATCAAATGAAGCCGCATTACAATGGATGGAAGATACTCTTGACGAAAATTTCCCGGGTTACGATGTAACGAATCAATTTAGTTTATTTTTAGGTCAATACCGAGAGCGCGATCGCGAAGGTAAAATGAAAATTAATACCGCTCGATTAAAAGCTAATATTTCCGGTACCGCGGCTAAACCTTATGTATTTGGTACAGGATTGTTTGGTGAAGTTACATCACCATATAACCCGGATGTTGATTTATTAACATGCATCAAAGAAAGTAAAGTTGTTTATGTGATGCTTCCTACGATGAATAAACCAGATGCATCAAAAGAGTTCGGTAAAATATTTATGTCAGACTTCCGTACTGTAGTCGGTTGGTTACAACAAAACCCTAAGTTAAGACCAAAGATCCCTTACCTTGTGGTAATGGATGAAGCTGGTGGATATGCAAATGCAAACTGGGATACACTTTTTCAACAATGCCGTTCGGCTCGTATTAGCTTAGTATTCTCAGCACAGTCAACAGCCAATCTGGAAGATGTATCTGGAACATTCTATACTAAAATTAAAGAAAACACCATTACTACAGTTGCAATGAAAATGCAGTCTGAACAAGGTTGTAACGATATATCAAATTTAATTGGTGAACAATGGGATGTAACCTATTCACAAAGCTTAGGTAAAGGAGATTCATTAGGAGGGTCAACACAAAGTTTATCCTCAACGACTCTAGGTACATCTGAAAATATAGGGGTATCCGAAACTCAACAAAAAGTTAAAATTATTTCACCTGAAGATATTAAAAAATTAGCAACTGGTGAAGCCTTTGTATTCTATGATGGCCGAATGATTTTTCATGTAAAAACACCTTACATTGAGTCTAAAAAGAAACGTCCATTTGTAATTAATAGAAACCCTAATATTCCTCAACATAGTGGTATAGCTATGAAATCTAGAATCAGAATGTTAATTCAGGCGCAAAAACAAGATGAACCGCCTAGTGGTAAAAAACAAGATAAAAATGCAATGAATAATTTAGGCGCTAGTAATAAAGGTAGTAATAAAATAAGTGGGATAACACAAAATAAAGATTTTGGAAGTTTTGATACATAAGTACCAATAAAAATTTTATTGAAATTTGTTGAGCCATGTTATATAATATCACATGGCTTTTTTTATTTCAGGATATAATTTTAAAAAGGTGAAATTTATGTATATTTTAATTTTAACAATTATTTAGTTTAAAGCACCAGCAATAATAAATATTCCTAATTTTAATTAAAAATATTTAAAAATGTAAACTTATACAAACTTAACATTATGGAGTAAAAATGTCAAGAAATCAACGTTATACACAAAAAAAACATAAACCTTCTCGTAATAATAGTCACCATGTAAGATCGCCATCAAATAATCAAAGTGAATGGGTCGATAGAGAGTGGATTAATATTAAAAATGAAATGAATGAGAATATTGGCATAACTGAAGAAGTTTATAATAGGCTCCAGAGCCTTAAGGATTACATTAAAGTAGCTAAATTTAAGCATATTGACAATTTAGCACATTTTAACTATGAATTAAAAATATTAGAATTTTTTGTAAACAATCAAGATAGAAGTAACGACGAACGAGGATATAAAGTCGTACCTCGGCATACACTTTATGATTCTTTACCTGATATACAATTATTATTTTATGAACACAATACAAGGTTTTTAATTAATATCGAAGTTACACAAGGTAGAGTGGAAAGAAAATATGATCAATATAGAAAATGGATCGCAGATAAGAAAATTAATCCTGATGACGTTAATTTAGTAATTTCAAATTGCCCTTGGTATCCAAGTTCCGAAATTCCAGGGTTTTTATGCGGCTATTTTTCAACTGTCGATTATGAATATATTAGAAACCCTAGAGGGTATTGGAATATAACAGGTAATATCCTAGATTTATTATTTGAGGGTTTAAAACCCCATCTGAAAGCAAAAACTTTATAAATTAATATATTTTCAATAAATTTAAGCACCCAATATTCGGTGCTTTTTTATTTATTCAATATATTATCCTTTATATTTAGTTGAAATGTCATTCTTAATTTTGTTAAATTTAAAAAATATTCTAATAATTAATAACCTCTCTCACATTTCTATAAAATTTATTTCTATGTTAATACAGCCACTTATAAACTTATTTTTATTTTTTAAAATACTTTTAAATTAAAAACTTTTCCTACGCTTCATTATTAAACGTTATGTTAAACAAAAGTAGTTTAACACTTTTTTAATTTTATAAGGAGTCTCATAATGACAAATACAACTAAAACTATCCGTATCGCTAACTTAACAACTTTGGTAATGTTCGTTTCTTCTAAACAAGGAATGAAAGATACTAAAAAAGGTGTAATGATTAGTCTTCCGCATAATGTTGAAACCAAAGAAGGGCAGCAATTTACCACTTGGTACACTTGTTTCGTTAACAATGCTAATCACATTGCTATGATCAAAGGTTCAGTTGACAGTAAACACCCTCTTGTATTTGAAGGTATTGTTAGTGCTAATCCTTGGAGAGATGCTCAAGGTGAGCTTCAAGCTTCTTTGAACCTCAATGTCACCAATGTGCGTACCCTTGAAAAAGGTAAACATGTTGCTCAAGGAACTACATTATTTACTTTCATTAATTCAGGTGAAAAAGGTGATAATGTTACTGAATTACCTAGTGGTAAACTTGGTTTTAGTACAGCTACCACTACCATTTATGGCGTAGATAAAAAATCTACTACTTGGTATGGTGTTTATGTATCTAACGATGCGGCTAAAACAATCATTAAAGGTAGCACTGATTCTAAGTCTTTAGTTAAAATGTTTGGTGCCGTTTCTGCCGCTAAACCTTATGACAAAGACGGAGCTGTCAAATGTGGATTAACATTTAATGCGTTTACAGCTGAAGTTGTTTCAGGTCATAAACCTTCTGGTTCTAATGATGCTTCTGAAGTTGCTAATGCTGTTAATGCTGAAGATCATATCCCTGCTGCTGAAGCAAATGCTGATGATGTTCCATTCTAAGCTTTGTCTTATTAATTAAAAACGCACCGAATATTCGGTGCTTTTTTTTATTTAATGGAATTTTATAATGTAAATAATAACTAAAATAATAACGAGGAAGAAACCATATTTATAATAATCAGTATAACCTTCTTTATTATTTGTTTTATTATCTAATTTTATTTTTAAATTATGATTATAATTTCTTAATTCACTGATTTGTTTTTCTAGGTCCAACATTTCTGACTTATCATAAGTTCCTCGATTATTTTCTTGTAATTCATTATATATTTTAGTTACAATATCTCGGGGAGTGGCTGAAACATAATCAAACATCATTTCTATAGCTAGTCTATCGCTGGCATGTCCAATACCCATTATCTTATAAGTATTAACATTTTTCAGTGCATCTATAATTAATTCATTATCTAGAGCTTGAATTGGAGTTTTATCTCCGCCACCCCTGGCAATAATTAAAATATCGGTATTTTTTGGGGTATTTTTGATTGCTTCTGCTACCAATTCTGGATTTGTAATTGAACAATGTTCTTTTGTTATTTTCACATTATCTTCAATATGATAACTTTTAAGATTACTTTCTATATCTATAACTGCTTCAGAATTATTCTGCTTTGGACAAATTAAAAATATCTCCAAATGTGTTTTTGGTGGAAATTTTTTCCGCGATAATGGTAATTTTTTAATTTGATCTACCACATTAATTCCAACAGCTGGAATAGCTTTACCATCATCAAGCTTTATTTCTTTTGCAACTAAATTAACATAAATATTCGCTCCACTAATAAATAACTCTAAATGACCAAGAACATTATATTTTGTATTTACATTTAATTTCACATTAAGATCACTTGAGACTTTTAAACCAATAATAGTTTTTTTATCCAAAATACCATCGGTTGCTCTATAAAAATTATGATTATATTCTTGTATTATCTCTACTGTAGTTTCTACTATAAAACCTAAAGTATATTCATTACTAGAAGCTCTTGACATTATACTTAAAAAATCATTAACCAATTCTGTTAGCGGTTTATTAATAATCATTTGATACCTTTCATTATAAATAACATATATTTTAGCTTATTTTCTATATGTTATTAATTTTAATTGTAGTCATGTTAACTCTATGAAATTCATAAAGAGATATTAATACTTTAATTATTTAATACTTTAATTATTTAATACTTTCAATATTAATATTTTAGCTAAACCTGAGGCAAATTATTAAAAATATTCTAATAATTAATAACCTCTCTCACATTTCTATAAAATTTATTTCTATGTTAATACAGCCACTTATAAACTTATTTTTATTTTTTAAAATACTTTTAAATTAAAAACTTTTCCTACGCTTCATTATTAAACGTTATGTTAAACAAAAGTAGTTTAACACTTTTTTAATTTTATAAGGAGTCTCATAATGACAAATACAACTAAAACTATCCGTATCGCTAACTTAACAACTTTGGTAATGTTCGTTTCTTCTAAACAAGGAATGAAAGATACTAAAAAAGGTGTAATGATTAGTCTTCCGCATAATGTTGAAACCAAAGAAGGGCAGCAATTTACCACTTGGTACACTTGTTTCGTTAACAATGCTAATCACATTGCTATGATCAAAGGTTCAGTTGACAGTAAACACCCTCTTGTATTTGAAGGTATTGTTAGTGCTAATCCTTGGAGAGATGCTCAAGGTGAGCTTCAAGCTTCTTTGAACCTCAATGTCACCAATGTGCGTACCCTTGAAAAAGGTAAACATGTTGCTCAAGGAACTACATTATTTACTTTCATTAATTCAGGTGAAAAAGGTGATAATGTTACTGAATTACCTAGTGGTAAACTTGGTTTTAGTACAGCTACCACTACCATTTATGGCGTAGATAAAAAATCTACTACTTGGTATGGTGTTTATGTATCTAACGATGCGGCTAAAACAATCATTAAAGGTAGCACTGATTCTAAGTCTTTAGTTAAAATGTTTGGTGCCGTTTCTGCCGCTAAACCTTATGACAAAGACGGAGCTGTCAAATGTGGATTAACATTTAATGCGTTTACAGCTGAAGTTGTTTCAGGTCATAAACCTTCTGGTTCTAATGATGCTTCTGAAGTTGCTAATGCTGTTAATGCTGAAGATCATATCCCTGCTGCTGAAGCAAATGCTGATGATGTCCCATTCTAAGCTTTATTAATTAAAAACGCACCGAACATTCGGTGCTTTTTTTCGTCCATACAAGCTCATTCAACTTGATATTCATCATTAAAAATTATGCTATTTAAAATTTAACACTCTTTTATTTCACAAGGCATTTATTTAAATTATAAATAGTCTTTACCTGTAGATATAGAACTGAAGCTATTGGAGATAAATCATACCATGAGCTGTAAATAAATTTTGGCGTAATCACTTCATTACAAATATAATATTGCTGAAAAAAATTCTGGGATAATAAAATAGGTGCATTAAAATCGTTTATTTTTATTGATGCTTGATATTTTCGTAAATCAGTAGGGTTATTAGACATATCTTGTACCATTTTGCGTGACTGATCAATACATGTTAAATAAGTTCCAGATTCGAGATGGCATTTTTGGTTATAGTTTTGCAAGTCAGAGTTTAAAACTGGCTCTTTTTTACCGCTACTTCCTATAGAATAACCAACCGCGCCACCTAATAATGCTGATGTTACACCAGCATAAATGTAAATAGGCATACATAAAAGAATTAAAATTTTTAACAACTTCATTTTGTACTATTTACTTTCATTAAAATGATATATGTACTCTTGCTTTAAATCTGAATAATCAAGAGTTTTTATATTTTTCGAATTATATTTATCAAAATAATCTAAAAACATAGGTGACAAAATCAAAACTAAACCAATACAAAACGCAATAGAAATAATTATTAGATATTTTATTCTTTGTTGTTTATCTCTAATTTTTTTAGTTACATATTTATTACACACATCATCCACTTTAACCCACCTAAAATAATATTAAATTTTAATAATTTTTTTGTTTACCATAATAGAAATTATATAGCTTCGTTGCTCAATTTTTTGAGCATCACTTAAGTTATTAAAACATAATTCAAATCCACAAAAATTATTCGATAGGAAAAATTGATTATCTCTTAACCTAATCTGCCAAATAATCTTAATTAGCTTCAACGTCTCTGTATAAATATAATTACCATTCTCTTCTATACTCCAATCTTTGCAAACAGTTGACATTCCGGTTGCTAAAATTGGTAATGAATTACTAGTTTTGGTATCTTTAGATAAAATTGACTTTATAAAATTTGGAAACTGAGCTTGGTTTAGTACATGTTGAGTACTAGTGTAAATATTCACTTCCTTATAGAACTTCCTCACATCGGAAAGAATATGCCCTTTAATTTCACAATTTAAATCCAAGGTAACTAATTTTTTTGATAACTCTAGCTCTTTACTGGAATTTATAAATTTAGTTTTAATAGATGGCTTTAGGTTCTCTATGTTTTTTAATATCTCATCGAGGGTTTTATACTCTTGTAACAGTTTTGAAGCAGTTACGGCACCGCAACCTAAAACTCCAGGTATATTATCAGATGTATCACCGACAATACTTAGATAATCAATAATTTGTTCTGGATTAACATTGAAACGTTTATTTACACCTTTTATATCCGTAACTTCATCATTCATGGTGTTAATTAATTTAACTTTATTATTAACTAACTGCGCTAAGTCTTTATCTCCAGTAGCAATTAATATTGAAGAGCATTTATCAAATAATGAAACAGCCAACGTACCGATAATATCATCAGCCTCATATCTATCATCCACAATAGTAGTAATTCCTAAGTGTGATACTATTTTTGGTACTATTTCTTTTTGATATTCTAAATCTTCATATTTAGTTCGATTTTTTTTATATTCTGGATAGATATCATATCTAAAACTTTTAGATTTTGCAGGATCAAAAACACAAATCCATGCTGTAGATGTAATCTTACGTTCAAGTTTTCTAAACATTTCAACCAGTCCATAAATTGCAGAGATTTGGCGGCCTGACTCATCGATAATATTAGCGTTTGCATAACCATGATACGCGCGATGAAGGAATGAAGAGCCATCAATAATTAATAAATTTTCTGTATTCATCTATCACATTCATAAAAATTATAATTAAATCCATTTTTATCCAACTAAAATCCTAATATGAACAAAGTCAGTATTGTAATAATTCTTAATTAACTTCTATTTAAATAATGCCAGATTTTTAAAAATCTTTAATAGATTCATTATGTTCTTTAATCTACGCGCTCGTATCTTCTGTGCTGCATTGATTGAACCATGAATACCTGATTTTTCATAACTGTCTATTACTTCCTTATGAAAGAATAGCCCTATAATTTTTTTGAATATTTTTGACATTTTTAACCTCCTCTAAGTATGATATTATATCACACTACTAAAAACAGCAAATAATTTTGTGGTATAATATCACATTAGTTTTTAGGGGAATTTGATGGAAAAGAAAACTATTCATGATTTCGCTGGTAATGATTCAGTTAGCGGATTAACTAAAAAAGCTGAAGATTATTTAGAGCTTCTGTTTGCTAATAAACCACCTATTCATACTGTTTTTACGCATATGTTGATGCGATATACTAGCAATTCTATATTTACTGGCCAAATGGTTGTAGAAATGCTGCTAAAAGATCACCCAATCTATTTTCGCGCTAAAATAGCGGATCAAGATATTATTGGTGTTAAAGCATACGAGCATTCAATTCGTAAATTTATGGAATCAGATCCCAATAAGAAAGAAACATATGAAAAAACTATTTAAACTATTGTTACTAGCGGCATCAGTAAATTGTTTTGCGGACCAATATCCAACAACTAAGATTATGATTTTCACGCCATATCAAGGCAACCCTACATCTGGGACGCAAATCAAAGGCTCAGTTCAACAAGATTTCACAAATAATAAAAATAAAATCCTAACACTATCCTCTCTTACCGGCGAAGTAATTTATCAACAATCACACTGTCTAATTAATTGGTATCAAGCGAGCGTGGCTGGCAATCCGTACCCTATAAAGGGTACATTGTATTCTAACTGCTCTGAAGGAGCAGGACAGGGACAATTTGTCCCTGCATATCAATAAAAAAGGCACTGGTAATCCAGTGCTTTTTTACTCTAAAAAATAGTCTTTAAAATACCCATAATTCCAATACCTACTGCAAATATTATTGACCACCATTATTTTTATAAAAATTTTTCTCGGCAATATATTCAACATATTTATTGTATATATTTTTTGCTATAACTGAAAAAACAGCTGTTAAGGGTAAGGCTAAAATCACGCCAATCAATCCAAATGATTTAGCTAATATTAATATACTTAATATAATAACAATTGGGTGGACACCTAAACTATTACCTATAAAGTATGGCACAACAGCCCAATGCTCTAGGATGTAACCAATACCATAAATAATCAAGATTGAAACCATGGTAAATTCTGGGTTATTAAATGAATATATTATTGATAATAAAAACCCAGTTAATAATCCGGCCCAGGGAATAAATAAGAGTGCTCCGCTTATCAACGCAATAAAAATAGAACCTTTTAATAACAATGTAATAGAAACATAATAAATAGACATAATTACTAAAACAATTGACTGTCCACGAATATATTTTGAGAGCGCCAAAACTATATCATCAACAATTGGTTTTAAAAACGCCTTTTGTTCAATAGAAAAAATCCTTGTAAATCTTGCTATTAGAATTTCATAATTTTGAATTGTGAAAAATAATATTATAGGATAAAGAAATAGGAAAACAATATCTTCAAATACATGTACACTATTCAAGGTGATGGTTTGAATTAAATGCGGATGAGATTTAATGAATTCTTTATAATTTATATTATTGGAATCAATAAATATTAAATCCTGAGCAAAATTAGTGTGATAATTACTATTTATATAATTAATTAAATCATTGTTTATGTAATTAATTATATTGGGGATTTTATGTATAATGATATTAATTTCTAAAAATAAATTAGGCACAAGAAACATAAAAGATAAAACTAAAAGTATTAATATTTTGGCCGAAACGACAAAAGCAATAAATGTCCGCTTAATTTTATATTTATGATGAATTTTTATAACCAATGGTTCAATTAAATATGCAGTTAAAAACGCGATAATAAAAGGAGATAATACTTTACCCCATAAATACAATGCTATAAAAAACAATGAAAAGATCACAAGAGTTCTTTTGACCATATTTTTTAAATCTATTGGCGCGAGTCTTATTTGTTCTATCATAATTCAGTCCTTTAACTTTGTTCACAATTTTTTATATATTTGTTCACTTATTATTTTTTAACATTTACTAAACCATCATATGTGAATTCTTGACATCCTCCTTATAATAGTTTATTTTTCATTTCCAACCTTTACCTGTTAATACAACCTGATTTAGCATTATCTAATATATCAGTTGCTCTAATATTGCTGATTTATTTCTGCTCTTTTTGAATTGCTATTAAATACTAAAGTTAGTCTATCAGTATCGCCGTTGCCATGTATAACCATTAAATCACTAAAATTACGCTGTACATTCAGTGATTGAAGCATCTGAAGCTTATCCTCATCCAAACGTTCTGACAGTTCAATTAAATTTTCATGTCTCAATAATAGTTTCCAAGTTGAATTTGTATACATTGAATCCATCGCTTCATTTCTTGAGTAATCATCTATAGATTGTGTCACACTGATGAATGATCCATTAGTTAAACGAGCTAACCTGAAAGAGTCTTGAATAAACTGGCTAGAAATATTACTGGCTCCAAATAAACTATATAATTCTTCAATAATACAAATATTGTATTTTCTTGGCTCAAATCCCATTACTTGGTTCACAATAAAGATCAGGGTGCAAAGCACAATATCACGTAATTGTGGCGAGTTGCCAAGACCTTCTAATTCGAGAACATTCAGTTGATTCTCAATAATTTTGGTATCGTCACCTTCAAAAAAATCAGAATATTCTCCAGTTGAGGTGAATGGTTGTAACCACTCTGCCATTTTGCTAGCTTGTTCTTTATTCTCTGAATTAAATAAATATTTAACAACGGTGGTAATCGTGGCTTTTCTTTGTTGTTTAGCGCTCTTTATTACTGCCATTTCTAACATCTGAATATCATGTTGATCTAATTTTTTACGTCCTATCATTAATACTAGAATTTCTGTTATCGCAAAAATCTCATGAGAAAACAAATCCTCAAACTCCATTAGTAACATATATTCTTCATTGTGCGTCCAATTAATAAACGCAAATGGGTTTATACAAACTGGTGTGAGAAGATTGAATTCGATATGATTTCCACTTAGCTCGTCACATAAATTTTTATAACAGCCCCCCTCTTCTATAATAAAAGCTTTCCCTACTGGGGCTAATTGATTTCTAATTAAATACTCCACTAAAGTCGTTTTACCAACCCCAGATTTACCAGCTAATACGGCATTGTAATCACAAGCTTTATTATAAAATAAGTTTAAATCAATTTTAACGTTGATTTTTTTCATGATATGCATTTGATGTTTCCTTATTAAAAGTCCAATTCCACTGAATATTAAAAAGAATCATGATTTACCTTCCTTTATTTAATTACTACTTTGGCTATTAGATTGATAGAGCATTATTTATATCAGAAAAACATGCTAAAACTAACAACTCCATCTCATTATTTCGCAACTCAATTTTGAATTTTTTTATGCTATAAATGCATATTATTAAAGTCATCGGGAAAAATTCTAAACGTTTCTTCTTTCTAGTTTTAGTTATAATTTTTATTAAATGACTAAATTGAAAAAAGAATTGTCTATCCAATTTCTTAACACTATTAATATCATCATATTGAAAAGGTAATTGCTCTAGAGCTAAGATTACTTTTTTATCATCATACAAATAATCTATTAATGCAAGATTCCTTTTTGTGAGTCTAATACTATTTTTTCGGTCACAATTATCGCAATATATTCCGACTTTAAAGACGCTATTAATTAAACATTTTGGACAATAAAAATGTTTGTATGCTTTGCCATCGTTTACTTGTTTAGCTTTAAATACATATGGCATAATCATTTCACCTATATAATCCTAAGGATATATTAAGTACAGTTAAGAACAAAAAAAATCGATTAACAAATGCTAGATTATTACTATTTTTAACAACATTCTTTCACCTATTTTTTTATTACTATTTAGTATTTGACTTATACAGTAAATTACAGTTGTTGGTAAATTGGTTTTTAAAAACTAACATTACAACATCTCTGTTAGCTAATTTAGAATAACCATTTAATATTATATAAGCGGAACTACCTATAGACCAGTGATCACTTGCTCCAATATAATTTGGAAATTGTTTGTAAAATTCATTATTATCAAAACCATTCGTGCATATCGAATTAAAAACTTTACCTTTGTTAATATACTCAATTTGTTGATTTGTTAAAGTCGTAAAATCGGTTGCAATTAAAAAAGCATCACAATTATCAAACTGTCTACTGTTACAAAGCATATGCGAATTTTGTGCTACGAGGAACCATGCGTCAAGTTCATTTTTCATATGTGTTGATGTAATATAATTTGGTGACTTTTGCAATAATTTATTTTGCTCATAGTCCTGATAATATGTAACTCCTATACCACACAGAATAATTGCCAAAGCTAAATATAATAATTTATATCTGTGTGTTTCAAGAGCACAAGTAAGTGTAAATAAGAAGCCTAAAAAGCTAAAAAACATTGTCATACATTTCTCCTGTATATGTTAGAAATAATCATGATTTACTTTCCTTTATTTAATTATAAACTTTTTATTTTTATTCATTGGTAACGCTATTTGCGCTTTAGTGTAAATTGTATTATTACACTTCATTGGTTTACCATTTGCATCAAGCAACGGTGCTATCGCATCAGCACCTCTAGAGCTTGATGAACTAACGATATACTGTTGGCTTTCCATACATTGAATATATTTATTAGAGTCAATTCTTTTGATTTCAACATAACCTTTTTGTTGATCCAATGAATAATAATGTAGTAAGACCCCAGTGAACATTAAAAATGCACCAAACATCATAATTGGAAATCCCCTAATTGCAATGCTGGCAAATAATGCTACTCCGCCACCAATCAAGGCTATAATGCTAAAAAAATCCATTATTTACCGTCCTTTTTTATCAATTTAAAACGAATTCTAATAAATGCAATTACAAATAATGTAATAAAAACACTTGGTGAGAGAATAGGAAGCCAATCATCATTCTTTGATGATAGAAGCGGTATTAGATGTATATATGCACCAATCATACCTAATATCACCGCAAGAAATAATGACAGTTGAAGGATCATTAGTTGCATTAAAAATTTATTAACTAATTTTGGATTATTACTACTTTTAACAGCATCTTTATTTGGTAATATTGAGATGATGAAATTTGAAAATATTAATATGCCGCACCCTATATTAAAAAGAAGCATGATTTACCTTTCTTCATTTAATTATAAACTCTTTATTTTTATTAATTGGCAATTCTGTTTGCTCTTTAGTGTAAATTGAAGTACTACACTTTATAGGCTTACCATTTACATCAAGGAGAGGCGCTATGGCATCAGCACTTCTAGAGCTTGAACTAACGATATATTGTTGGCTCTCCATACATTGAACATATTTATTAGAGTCAATTCTTTTAATTTGGATATATTGTGATTGATCAGGAGTATTTATGATGTATAACAATAATACTATCATTCCTACAAATCCGACCATTGTTATTTTTTTGTCTAGTGTTGCAAATCCCAAAAGTAATATAAATACACTAACGATAATACATACATCTATTATCATAACTAACCCCTCCCATTATTAATAATTATGCTTTTTTTCATTTACAATTATTCATTCAAAAGTAAAAATAAATAGTCGCTATAATTAATTGTTTTCAATTTTATTTTTAAAGGACTTGTACTTTTCTTTCTTAGTTACACAGTCTTTATTTAAATAGTATTCCTGTAACGCTAAAATCCCATATTTATAAAAAGATTTATCATTGTTCACATATTCCTTAAGTAATGTTGAGTGATCACAATCCATTTTAAATCGAAAAATATTAGTATCTTTTCTCGGTTGCCATATAAAATCGGTAACTTGTGATTTTTCTAATAGTTGAACTATTTTTTCATTTTCCAACCATGTCACAAGAATTTTTTTTGCGGCTTTATTTCTTTTGGCTTGCACATAAACATATAACCATAGCGTAAATACAGCTAGACTAATACCCTCAAAAACACTCATAATTCATCTTTCTTTAAAATAATTTACATATTTTTTTGTTACAGTCAATAACAAACACATACTGAGTAAACATCTCTAATAAATAATGTTTTTTTGGAGTAAATCGTATCACCAACCATTTTTTATTTATTTTGCTTCATTGGTTTGTTGTTTACTGTATTCCATTGATGTATTTCCAATTTTATACCCTTATCAACAATCTAATTTACACATTTCTCCTACATTAAGCGCAAAATCAAATTCTTGAATTAATCCATCCTTTATTTTACTACGTAAATTAGAAACTACTTTACAATCAAAAAAACTATTACGGTAGTTAGCTGTTGCATTAGATATTGAGCTTAATTTTAGCCAATCTTTGGCAATAATAGTAATGTTGTTGTTTTTATAGCCAATAATGTTATTATTAATAACTAAATACTTACCATCATCTTTCACTATGATGATATGAGAATTGGAACCCAATCGTTCAATATTTAAATTTGTAAGCATAAGATTATTCCTCTTTTTAATTAAGTTAGTAATGTGATATTATATCACATTTATTCTTAACTTGATATAATTTTAAAAAAGCACCAATAACTGGTGCTTTTAGAAAACTTCTAAATATTATCTGCTAATTGCAATTTCTTGTAATTTGAGAAAACTTTCATTACATATTGGCGTTTATAGGCTGGTATTGATGAGTTATAACGTCCAATAGCCTCATTAGTTAAGCCATAACGTTTAATATTGTCGCTTAATATCCAAGCTCCAATTTGAATATTACTACAAGGGTCTAATAATAATCCTCTTTCAATCCCGGCGCGTTGTAATTTAGGAATCCAAGTAGAATTAATTTGCATAATACCAACGTCATAAGTCCCATTTGTATTCATATTTATAGCAGACTTATTACCTCTTGACTCAGTTTGAGCTATTGCCTTTAATAAATTAGAAGGAACTTTGTAATGATCTGCTGCTATATCAAAACACATATCAAACTGCCTTAGATTATACCCAACAGGTTGTTTTGTAGGTGTAGCCCCATAGACTACACTCACAAACGACAAACCTAATAAAACCAAATTTTTCTTCATATTAATTTCCATTTATAACTTTATCTTTAGCTTTACCTTGCTCTCGATTTTGCATATTAAATTGAGTGGTTTGATCTTGCAGGGCTTTTTCATTCATAATATTTTGAGTGCTCTGATTCGCTCTCTTTTCTATGTCGTCAGCAAAATTTTTGAAATAATCTTTTTTAGAAAAATCAATTTTCGACAATTGCTCAACAGTTACACCAGCACAAGCTTTACCATCTGAGTTTGCATTACCTGGAGAATCTTTATTACGACCATCTAAATACTGTTGTGGATTGTTATCTTTCCAGAAATTAATTAATCCCTGATCATATGCTGCTAGATTCATGTCCATTGATACTTTAGACGTAAAACAACACCATTCTTCCTGAGTTGCTTTATTAGAAAAATCAGGAGGATTAAAAACAGGAGTATCACCACCACCAACACAACATGCTTCATGCCCTAGACAACCTATCCGGCCAATTATAGAGTTGCTTGCTAACTCATTACCATTACACCAACTACCTAAATAAACACATAACCCAGCAACTTTAGGTTCTCCACCATTATTGCCGTAGCGATACGCTGATCCGCCAGGTTTCTTAAGTCCTAATTGAGTAAATGTATATTGAGATAAAAAATTGGGATCAGGTTCAGCTTTAACTTTATCCAAAGCAAGTTGAATAGAGTATTCATGCTTATAGTCACCTAAATAGCTAATGTCTTTATTAGCTTTATCCTCTTTTACTGTAATTACCTTACCATTAGACATTGACATACTACCACTACCACCGGTTCCACCTGTGCTACCATTAGGATTGTAGTTGACATTCATATTGTAATTGTAAGTATTATTTTTGCCATCATTCATCTGATCCATTTGTGCATTTACACTAGTTGCATCACCACCACTAAGAGTATAGTTATAACGTGAACCACCATGGATGCCATCGCCATTAGAGAAACCATTACCTGTTGTTACTTGACCTAGTTTTGATTTATCATCTTTTTTATTAAAAACATCAAAATAACTCATATTTACATCACAGTCTAAAATATGGTCTCCGATATATTGAATTTCATAAATTGAACAACGACGATATTTACCAGCAAATAGTCTACAGTTTTTTAATGCATTACCATCTCCACTGGAGGCAAAAGAACACCCACTTAATTCATCCCCCATCATCTTCCCAGCTTCAATAAGTTTAATAGCTTGAGCTAAATCGCCTATATTTTCCGCTTTTTTAGCTATTGGATCTAAACCATCCATATAACATTGTTGAGCGCCACCTGAGCAAGAATATTGAGAGGGATCAATTCTTCCGCATTGATTTGTTGCATCAGTACAAGTGTACTCTGCATCTTGATACGCTCCATTACAAGTAAGCTTATCTGGGTCTGGATATGGAAATGTTAATGAGAATTGTTGCGTTTGTGAACCAGTTTGACCTCCACCACAGGTACTATGTTGACTGTAGACACTAAAGTTATATGTACACTGTTGAGTTGTTGCATTACAACTAGAAGTAGCTAATAGTTTAACTTCTGCTGTGGCATCCCAACAATCACCCTGCCCCCAACTTCTTGAATAATTTATTCGAGTATCAGAAGAAACAGGCGCGGCAAAATTTGTAATTGAAATTGTGTTATTCAAAATCTCAGGTTCAGTTGGTTTAGTTACTGAATTTACAGTACTTCTTAATTTTATTACTTTTTGTAAAAAATCTTTATCTGTAAAAACAGTCCAAGTACCTGTTGCATTACTCCAACCTGTACTAGCAGAACCACTACCACTCCATGATTTATTAGCAAATGCTTGCCCCATGTCACTACAAGTTGCATTCTTAGTCATTGTACATTGAGGATTATTCTTGTATATAGAACAAGTACCAGTTGGGTTTGCTTGTGTATAAAATGGGTTACATGTATAAGTATTAGTCTTAGCTTTTTCACAAGAACCCTGATGAACTAATGTACAACCTGAGTTAATATAAGTTTGACAATCATTCCCCCATGGAGAAGGAGTACATGTTTTTAGTTCTTTATTACTTGACTCTTGATTCTTATAACTGGCACAAACTGCATTTACACATACCTGACTTTCAACTTGAATAAAATCATTAGCACATTTGTATGTTGATTGAAACAATAAACAATCACCCGTAATTGGATCTGTTTTATTACAATCATTTTGTTTTAACATACATTTATTATTTTTTCTTAAACCATTACAAGTATCCTGAGGGTCTCCACAATAATATTGACTGGTTTGATTCCAACAGCAATCTCCACTACTTGGATCAATTCCTTTAGCTTTACAGGCATCAGCAAGACTAAATGTCACTCCATTAAACACTTTTGTAGGAGAGTTATCTAAACATTGCTTTTGAACTATTTTACAATCCGTTGTGGCTGCAAAGATATTAGTAACAATAATACTAAAAAATAAAAATAATGCGCTTCTGATATTTAACATATTAGTCTCGTTGATATACTACAAATGTATTATGAATAATGCTTCCTTGGCCAACCTGATCTGAATAATTAATTGTTATTTTTATTGGATATAAAAATAACCCATTCTGCGATTGTAAATATTTATTAGCCACCACATTACTATCAATATCTATTAATTTATAATCACCGCCTAAGTTTTTAAATATATCTGTAATGTAAAGACCACACTTAACTAATTTATCTCTAGTAAAGATATAACTAGATTCTTTCTTATGTGCTTTTACTAATAATTTAACATTAGCATTATTACACTGTTGGTTATCAATAGATATACTTAAATTATTGATATTCACATCATTGTCAGAATTATTAGTAATCGTCATACCCGTGTCTGTATTAACAATCCATTCTTCAATATTTAAAGCTTCTGTATAATTAGCCGCTTTGTACACTGGCATACTAGTCTCAGAAATAACTGCACCTAAAAATGATGTATTCGATTTATTCGCAATAACTGTAGATGTTGGATCTGCATATTTAACTGCTGCAACAGAAGATGCGCTAGGCTTAACTAAAGTTGCTGGCGCTTGGGATACTGATACTGTTGGAGGTGCTGTAGATGTGTCTGCAAAGACAACAGATGATAAACCTACACCTAATAACAAAAATTTTTTCATTTATTTTCCTTTATATGAAGAACATCCATCATAGTAATCAAAATGATTAATATATTCATTGTATGCATCAACTGGTTTAGTAACTGTAATTGTTCTATAATCATTAACATCATTTCCTGTTAATGATATGTTATAAACACAAGAATTGCTATTACAACCAGGTGAGCCAGCTTTAATTGTGAAATAAATATTACCTCGTTTATTCCCATGCCAATCTATATAAAAATTGCCAACTGAAATATCTGCTCCAATTGCAGTCATAGGAATCGAGTTTTTAACTGTTTGTGTCCCTGAAACTCCAGAGCTAGCAGAACCAATAAAATCTAAAAAACCGCTTTTAAATTTAGAAGTGTAAACAACTACTGTCCAAGTGGCAGAATCGGCACCCATTGGTACACCATATGTTAATAGAGTTTGTCCATCATAATAATTAGCTGGATGATAGATTGTTTCTTGCCATGCAGATAATGTTGATTGACAAGTTGGAGTAGTTCTTCGACCAACTAAACATATCTGCTCTTTTGGGTTAACTGGTTCCCATGTTTTAATTATGCTACAAGTAGAATTATTTGGATCTGGACTTATCAGTCTTTGATTCCAATAATTAAATCCATCTTGGTGATAAGCATCTAAGTTTCGTCTAAAATCATCATCTGTATATCTGTTAACAGCATTACAGGCTGCTGATTCCTGAGATCCAGGGGCATACTTACTATTGCGACATTTGGAAATTTGATCTTGAGATGAATTATATTGATATACTGGATTACTCTTAGCTTGGCTATAATTATTTTTAGAGAGATTGGTTGGATTACCATTTTTGTCATAATTACCACCGTTATTATTTAGGATAGATTCACCTAAGGTAATATTAGCGCCAGCTTTTTGAGCTGCATTAAAAGAGGTTGTCACTCCACTTTGAATATTTGTATTATTCTGAAACTTAACATTTGATTCAGAATTATTAAAATTCTTACCATAGTTTTTCCCATTGGCAAAATATTGTTGCTGCTCTTGTTGAGTAGGTATGACAGGGGTATACTCATCAGCATATGATAAAACAGTAACTAATGATACTGGAATCATTAATAAAAGACTATTTCTTAATTTCATTATGATTACCTAACAGTAAATGAATATCTTCAACTTTTATAATATCTATATTTATAAGCAATATAGCGTTAACTAATTTAATTATACAAACTGGATTATCTAAATAATTTTTTATATATATAATGTCTTTATTTAAATCATTCTTTTCAGTAATATAATTTAGAATCTCTGACAAAATAGTCTTTAATAAGAACGTAACTTCGTTCTCTACTTTTGTTAAATCAATTATCTTTCTTTCAATAAGATAGATATATTCATTATATACTACAGTAGAAAAACTCATTGCAACAGTCCATCTAAGGCATTGTCACCTTCAAGTTTAATACTTCCATTTATTACAAAAGTTGGCGTTGAAGTAACATTAAATTTTTTAATTAAAACCTTATCATCATTAAGTTTATCAACTACATCTTGACTTTGAGAGTAAGAAAGTATATCCATAGGTTTATTTGTAATTTGAGATAGAACCTGAATTACAGTACGGGGATCATTAGCAGGATAACCATCTTGTAAAGCCTGAAAATAAGCATTCCTAAATTGCCATCCTAAATTTTTACGAATACACGCATAATAAACCATAGCAACAGGGACTTCTTTTTCATTAAAAGGAACTACCACTGGAGCATATTTAGCGTTGGTTTTGATTAATAAATTTTGTAACTTCGGTTCTACCGCCATACAATGAGTACATGTAAAACTAAAAAACTCAATTACTTTTTGTACATTTGCGGCATAACACGAGGTTATGCCGACAAACAATATAACAATAAGCTTAGTTTTTAGCGCGAGGTTTATTTTCGATATCAATTGCTGGCGCACTTTCTGGAAGCCTTCTATAATGATCATTAAATAATTTATTTCTAGTTTCCCAATCATTATCAGGGTTTACAGCCCTTAATAAGCTTGAAGACAAATAGAAACAACCTTCACCAAAGTAATCCACCATTGATTTAGACCAAAAATCAGCTTTTTTCTCATCATTTGTGAATCCATAAGCTATTTCAGTTTTACTATAAGAACCAAACCAATAAATAAAATCACATGTTCGATTTGCTTTTTGTAATCGAGTAGCACCCTCATTAATATGAGCTACCCACCAAACTAACAAAGCACCTAAAGCGGTTAACCAATATTTTTTATCCATATTTATTGCACCGTAGGAAGATCTGGTTTTCCACTAACGTACTGATCAATACTTTGAGTGTCTGCACCTTGAATTAATTTACCGTTACCTAAAATAACTGTTGGTGTGCCATTAATATTGTACTCTCTCATATATTGAGCGGTAGTACTTATTAAGGTATCGGCACTACAACCATCTTTTAAAGTAACCTTTTGGTCATCATTACCATTTATCATATAATTATCTAAGACTTCTAGAGGAGTCTTATCGTTTGCACAATAAATATTCTGGATGTGTTGTTTAGCATTAGGATGCATAGGAAGTGGAATTAGCATACGATAAACATCAACGCGGTCTAATAATCCCGATGATTTTAATGACTGCTCAAAATTACGACAATAAGGACAATCTGGATCAGAGAATAAAATTATTTTCTTACCCAGTGGATTATTTTTGGCTTTACTAACTATTGCTTTAGTAACATCTATTTTAGTGATATCAATCTTATAATTTTCATCTTGAACCTTTTGCCCCATTTCTGATAGATCCTGTTGAGTATATGGATTAAACATATGCCCCACCAATACAAAAGGAGATCCTACTTGGCCATAGAAAATATTTTTCCCGGCACCAATCATATATATACCTTTATAAGGAGTTTCAAATATGTTCTGAATTTGTGTCGAAGGAAGTAGTGACATAAAAAAATCCCAAACCTTAATATCTTTAGTTGGCTTCAGTTGATATGACTGGGTTAATAAACCACGTGGCAATGGAGTAACTTGTACCTTCGGTACTGCTGTAGGAACAGGTGTCGGACTAGCTGCAAAAGCTACACAACAAGAGATACTAGTTAAAAGAATTAATAATTTTTTCATTTTAAACCTATAATAAAATTAACGATACAGAATTTTATCACAACATAAATAAAATTATATAATTTTTATTATTTTTGATAAATAATTTACTTTTTTGATTTCACCTTAAGTAAACTTAAGATTAAAAACCTAATTTAAGCTTAAATAATTATATATTTCACCTATATTATTTTTTTTTGTTTATTTTAATATAAAATATACAAAAATACATATTACGGCACTTAACCCTTTATTTAAAGCACTATCCCCTATACAACCTAGTATATATATAGGCATTAATTTAATAAAAAGACAACAATTATTTATTTTTGAAAATTTATTGATATATTTTACTAAACTAGTGTAAAATTCCGCTTATATTCTAATTAACTATTATTTTTGATAAATACAACATGAAACAACAAAAATGTTTATTGTTATCTTTTATTAGTTTAATATGTATAAACCCGTTTTGGCAGGTCTTTGCACAATGCGATTACGCGTCCATTCAGCCACAACTAATGGATTATGCATATCAAGAAGCTGATATCGCTGAGATCCCTAGATATAAAGCAAAGATATTTTTAGATCGAAGTGATAAAGTTGGTTACACAAATAACAAAGTTCAATTAGCCCAACTATATAAAAGTTCTAACCAAAAACCACCGCTAACGGATGAACAAGTTAAAAAGATAACAGAAGTAGAAAATCAAAAACGTAAATTTTATTCAGAGAAAAAATGCGATACAAAAACCTATTACCCCAAATTTTAATTAGTGCAACTTTAGCATTAGTAATCTCAGCATGCTCCTCTACTAATGCGCCTGTGTATGATCCAAATAATTTAAATTCTAATCAAACTCTTCACACTCAATATAAACGAAACGGTTTATATTATTATTGCCAAGAAGAGTCTTGTGTGAAACCTACAAAACTTGAACAATATACTGCAGAGGATTTACAACCTTTACGACCAGATACGGAAGCTCCTGTAATTGTTGTAAAAGATTTCACCCCTGTTAAATCAAAACCTAAACATAAAAAACGTAAACTGAAGAAAAAGCCAAAGTCCCTTAAACCTAAATCTACAGTTCAAACCAGATGTTTCTTTGTATCGCCTAATGAATCTGGAACGGTCCAAATCCAAGGAAACAAACTTGTACCCGTTACGCAAAGTAATGACGTACAAATAATGAATTCACTAGAATCCGCTGTTAAAACAAAACCAACAGCTCCCGTGAATAAACCTGTGAAAGTTGCACCAACAACTAAATCAGGAAAACAACCCTAAACCATCATCAATTTAGAGGTATTTACATGAAAAAAGTCACTGCGTTTTTGTGCTTGTCTTTATTAGCTTGTGGGGCATTTGCTTCTTCTACAACAGGAGATGCATCTGCATTTAATTCAATTTATCAAACTGTATCTGCATGGCTTACTGGTTCATTGGGTAATTTAATTCTAATCGTTTCATTACTTGGTGTGATCATGGCCTTAGCAGGTTTCGCTAAAATGACTGTAATGTTTCCATTATTAGTAATTGCTATTATTGTTCGTTACGGTCCTGCTATTTTGTCATCTTTGTCAAATACCAGTGCAACAGTACACAATCAACCGGATATGATCTTCTCAAATCCAAGTTCATTGTTAATTCTAGTTGTAGCGGTATTAATCGGGGTTGTATTTAGTCAAGCTGCACATATCAAAAAAATGCAGCCTGCTCAAGTGCAGCAATAATTTAATCTAATGATGATGGTTTTAGGTTTTTTATTTTAGGAATTAAAATGGCTGGTAAATGTTATTACGCACCGCAATACATTAATCAAAATAATGTACTTTGGTGGGATAAAGAAGAAATCAGATTTGTCGCAGCTCCTCTAGTTATTTTTGGTTTGTTTTTTACATATCCAACTATTGGTATAGTTTTATCTATGGTTGTTACAATGATTATGGCTAAGTTAAGGAGAGGAAAACCAGATGGATATGTTAAGCACCTACAATACTTTGCTCTTCCTTACAACCCTCACCCAACTGGTATATTCGCAAAAATTTTCAGAAGCAAAAGCTTCCCCAACTCAGCAATTAGACATATTACTGGTTAATCTTGATAGGAAATTGAAATGGATAAAAAGAATTTTGATAAAAAACAACGTTTGCAAAATATGGAAATTAAGTTTTCTAGGCCACTAATTTTGATACTGACAATTATTATCGGTATACAAACACTTTTAAATATGTGGTCCTTTAGCTATGAAAAAATAATTGTAGTTCCAACTAATTCGCCAGAAAATACATACTGGCTTAAAAATGACATGGTTAGTGTTGATTACTTAGAAAGATATGCACGTGATATTGTTAATTTAGGACTAAATATTTCTCCTGAAACAGTAGATAACCAATTTAGTAATTTTTTAACGTTAATTACACCAGCTCTAAGACCGTATTTAATAAATTCTTTACAAGATACGGCTCAAGAAATTAAACAAAATCATGTTTCTCAAGTTTTTTACATTGATGCTTTAAAAACTATTCCAGCAACTCAAACAGTTTACATCAGAGGATTCTTAAAAAAATTCATTGATGGTAATGTTGTAAGCAATACCCAGCAAATCTATAAAATCAAATTCAATTCACAGGATTTACTAACCAAAGTAAATGAATTTGAACTATTAGATAATAATAAAGATCAAAATGAAATTAAAAAAATAAATCTTTAATTTGAAAAAGAGAATTAATTAATATGAATAAACTATTTAAAATCTTAATCCTGTCTGGCTGTTTCTCGCTTACAACAGTAGTAAATGCTGAAAGTATTTTTAATGCTAAAACAGGTCAAACAATAAATGCCACAATATCAGAAAAACAATTAACCCGTATACAGGTTTCTGATTTAAGGATTGTTAAAGTATTTACTACTGCTGACATTATCATTCAAAAAGATAAAGCAACAGGTCAAATATACATTGTTCCAAATGAAGGTCAAAAAGGCGAATTTAACCTATTTATTGTAGATGAAGCTGGCGACTCTTTCAATTTAGCATTAACCGCAAGTAAGAACACGCTAGGTAATTCAATAGTAATTATTCCTGATCTATCGTCTATAAAACGCAATAAAGAAGCTCAAAACCCAGGTTATGCAGATAAATTTAATGCTAATTCATATACTAGAAACATTCAAGCTTTAGTTCAATATATGTATTTAAACACACCTGAAGAAGCTACAAATGGATACGAAGTCATAAATATTGGCCAAAAAACTAATTTATATAAAAATGTTGATATTACTTTTGTAAAAAAATATAGTAACAATATTCTTATTGGAATTATAGTGAATGTTACAAATAATACCAATGGCGTAATAACATTAGATGAATCAGTTTTTGCTAAACAAAGTGTTTTAGCTGTTTCAATTGAACAACCTCAACTCAAAGTAGGTGAAACTTCTCGCGTTTTCATTGTTAAAGAAGCCGGAAAAGGAGATTTATAATGATGAAATTTAAAGGCTTGTTTAAAGGTGCGAACAAAAGTAAATTTTCTGGTTCCACAATAAAGGCCGCACGTAATAAAAAACTGCTAATTATATTTTTTGGGGTTGCGATATTAGGGGCTTTAATGCTTAATACGCGTGAAAAACCAAAAGAGATAAAACAAGTAGTTAACGATGACACTCCAAGTCAATTTAATAAAATACAGCAACAAAAAGAAAATGCTTCAGCTGCTCAATCATTGTATCCAACAGCAAACAATGACAATAATCAACAACTATGGTTAAACAGTGGTCAAAAACAACTTAATGCATTAAGTAACAATTATAGCAGTGTATCAACTCAGGTAAATAATTTACAAACTGATAATGCTGATCTAAAAACAAAAGTTGAATCATTAAATATTCAGCTTGATGCGATGGTTAAACAACAAGAAGCTTGGAAACCACAAGGTCCAAATTCATCATCACCTATAAGTAGTGGAAGTGGAAGTGGAACGTTTAAAAAACCGCGCACAATTCAAGTTATAGACATGAATGATGATGACGGTGGAGATGCAAGCGCTCCAGTGGGAAACGTTAAACAAGAAACACAACAGCAAACGCAAGCAGCAAAAGAAGCTGAAAAGAAAAAAGTAGGACTATATATACCTAGTGGATCGTTTGTAGAAGGTAACTTAATTTCTGCTATTGATGCTAATACAGGTGGAAACGCATCTGGAGACCCTACTCCAATGACAATTCGTTTAACAAATTTAGCTCAACTTCCTAATTTTGCACGAACAAATATTAAGAATTGTTTTGTTACCGCTAGTGGCTTTGGTGATTTATCAACTGAACGCGTTAAAGCACGACTTGGAAATTTATCATGTGTTAAAAATGATGGAGGCACCATAGATATTCCAGTTAAAGGATTTATCGCTGGTGAAGACGGCAAAGCTGGCGTAAAGGGTAAAGTAGTAGTACATGAAGGTTCTGTATTAGCTAAAGCAACATTATCCGGATTCCTAGCTGGTATAGGTAATACTCTAGCTACAGCATCTACAACCCAGATGACTTCACCAGTTGGTACCACTACGACCATTAATCCGTCTCAAGCAGCTGGTAATGCGGCTGGTCAAGGTGTAGGTAATGCGTTTAACACTCTTTCAACATATTATGTAAATATGTTGAACCAAATCACTCCAACAATTATGATTTCATCGGGTAGAAATATAACTGTTAACTTCACTGAAGGTGTTCAATTGGATTCTAGATTGGATAACACTGATTTCAGTAACAACTCTAACAATGTTTTGCCTTTAAATAATTACTAATGGGATCTTCTGAAATGAAATTTAAACAACCTTTAATTTTAACTGCTTTATCGGCTATTGCCTTATCTTTAGTTAGTTGTGCTACCGAATATCCATGTGGAGAACCAAAAGCTGGCCGTTGCCAATCTGTAACTACTAGTTATAACAATTCATTATCACCAGTAGTAAATGCAGAAGATTTACCTATTGATGGCTCTGGTGGTTCACCTAAGTGTAATGGTAGTAACAATTGCTCTGGAGGTAGTTCTAGTAAATTAAGTGGTGCGGCAGCTACTCAAGGATACCCTCAAATACCAGCAAATAACACCCCTATGCTATCAACACCTAGTATGTTAAGAACTTGGTTTGCACCGTACGTTGATGCCGATAATATTTTTCATGATCAACATTATGAATTTGTAATTACTGATAAAGCTCATTGGTTATATGGCTCTAATGTTGTAGGTTATGGACGATTGAATAATGGTAGTAACATGAATGGTGGTGGAACATATCTTGTTCAATCAAGCAATGATGCATCTAACAGTTCAGATAGTGATGGCAATAATAGCGGACCTAGTACTAATCCCACAGCGTCAAATAACAATGGGACACCACCAAATAATACTCCAGCTTTAAATTATTTACGTCAACAACAGCAAAGCCAAAATCAACAATTAGGGATGAGTAAATAACATGAGCATCCTAGATAAAATTCTACAAAAAAATGGAGTTACTAACCTACAAGATTTATTAAAACTAAAACTAAGTGGGCTAAAAACTACTTCCACGCCTGAAAAAGAGGTCTTAGAACAAATTGAGCAACATCAAGCAAATCCTCATCTTATTGACTTGAGTGAATTAATGCAAACTAATAGATTAGCTGATATGCTTTCCTATGAGTTTTATGATAAAGAACATCAAATTTATCAAACTTCAAGAAGTTATGGGTTTGTTTTAGAGGCTACAACTTTACCTGGTGTGATGGAAAATACTGATGAAACTTTACAAGGTATTTTTGACTTAACATTACCAGATTACTGTTGCATGCAAGTAATTTTACACGCATCAAAAGAAGTTTCACCATTATTTAACTATTGGAAAAGTAATCGAAACCAAGATCCTCTTTTCCAAACTCTAACTGATCAACGTATTAATTATTATTTAAGTGGAACCGCTAAAAGACTATTCCCTAATCATAAAATTTGCGTTCGAGATTTTAAATTATACATCTCATTTACTTTCAACGGTTGTTTTGAAGAAGAAAATTTTGATTTTATTGAAAATACAAGAAATTCAATAGCTTCAATTTTTAAATCAGCTAATATGGAAACTAGGCGATTACAACCAACAGATTTAATCAATTTTGTTAAATCTATTATGGGTGTCAAACAAGAACAAATGGAATATAATGAATACGATGATAGATTATCTATTCGTGACCAAATAGTTGACCCAGATAACAATATATACATAGACATAGATGGGATGGTTATTAATGATACAGCCGTTCGATCTTTAGCTGTTAAAAGATACCCTAGTAATCCGCGATTATATGACATGGGTAGCGTTATTGGCGATATGTTTAGCACAATGCAACAAATTTCAACGCCATTTTTACTTGTTCATAATATTCAAATATTATCTCCAGAAAGAACAAATGGTATTGTAGCACTTGAGGCCGAGAGAACTGCTAAACAGTCTAAAAATGGTATGGGAAAACTGGTTCCTATTATTGATAAAAAAGCCCAAGAATATGATTTAATGAAACAATTAATTTCTGAAGGCAAAGGTTTTATTAATCAATCCCATTATTTACATTTGTTTACGCCATTAGGTAAATCAGAAGAATATTTCCAAGAAGCATTATCTGTATTTAGATCTAAAGGATGGGAATTAGTTAACAATTCCAATATTCAGCTACCAACATTGTTAAGCAGTTTACCATTATTTCATGATCCTATTAGCGCCAAAGACCAAAAAGATTTTAGAATGATGCGTATGTATACTCAAGTAAATGCTTGTAATACAATGCCTATAATAAGTGATTGGAAGGGTTCTGGAACTCCAACATTAATGTTTTTAGGTCGTCGTGGACAAATTCAATTCGTAGATGTTTTCGATAATAAAGCTGGTAATTACAATGGTTCAATTGTAGCAACATCTGGTTCCGGTAAATCATTTTTAGCGAATGAGATTGTTACATCATATTTAGCAGTAGATGGTCGCGTATGGGTTATTGACGTTGGTAGATCATATAAAAATACGTGTGATTTATTAGAAGGTCAGTTTATTGAATTCTCTGACTCATCTCAAATATGCCTTAACCCATTTTCTGACATTGTTGACCAAGACGTGGTCAACAAAGAAGGTGTAACAGACAAAGACATCATGGAAGATGTTGTAGATCGTATTGAGATGCTAAAGGCTATCATTATTGTATCAGCAGGACAAAATCCAGATGATAAAACAATCGATTCGTTTGTAGAAAAGGCATTAACGGCATCAATTTTAAAACATAAAAATAGCACCACATTTACAACTATTTGTGAAGAATTAAATAAAATTAATGATCAACGCGCGAGCGATATTGCCTCTTCATTACATACTTATACAAAAGATGGTATCCATGGTCGATATTTTGAAGGCCAAGCAAACTTAAACTTCAATAATCGCCTAATTGTATTAGAGCTTGAAGAATTGAAAGCAAAAGGACAATTAGTATTTGTGGTTTTGTTGATTATCATGTTAAAAATTACGCAAGAGATGTATCTTGGCGAACGAAGTCAGAAAAAGATCTGTTTAATTGATGAGGCTTGGGATTTGCTAGGTAAAGGAAACTCGGGTTCATTTATTGAAACCGGATACCGTCGCGCACGTAAATATGGTGGCGCATTCTTTACATGTACTCAATCAATTGATGATTATTATATGAATAATACCACTCAAGCGTGTTGGAACAATGCCGATTGGAAGTTTTTATTAAGACAAGGTTCTAAAGCTAAAAACGCTACATTTAATGAGTATGAAAGTAAATTACTTAGCACCGTAACCACTGAACGCGGTGTTTATTCCGAAGTTTTAATTACTATGGGTGGTGTAGTTTGTGGGATTTGTCGCTTAATTGTGGATCCATTTACTAACTTTATTTACTCATCAAATGCCAATGATGTGCAATTAGTTAATTTAATTAAAGAAAATGAAGGTTTAGCAACTAAAGAATCAGTATTTAGATGTCTAGAAATCACTAAAAAAGTATCAAAAATCGTAGGTCGTGGACAGGCAGAATGTTCAGATTTACTAGTTCGGGAAATTCGTAACACTTCTTATCAGGATGTAATAAATGCCTACCAACTCTAATGAAAATAAAATAAAAGAAACTACAACAAATACAGATGCTTCAACAACAAAGCAAACCAACATACTTTCTTTTTTAGATAAAATTGAATTAAATACAATCTTAAAAAGTTTTGGATTGGTTTTAGTTGCTGGTGCAATCAGCTTTGGAACAGTAAAACTATATCAACCAAAACAAGATACACCAAAATTAGTAAAGGTTAATATACTTAAAATCAATCAAGATTATACTACTAAAGCAGTAAATTTAGTGTTAAACCTAAACCAAAGTAACGTAGATATTACGCAAGAGCAACGGAATTCTAAAGCTCAAGCGGTGATGAGAATAGTAGGTCAAAGCACACAAGAAACAATGGATGATTATAGCTTAAAGAATAAAGTAATTATTATTCAAGCTCAAGCATTAGGAAGTGATGCTTATACTCCATTACCAGATATTACGAATGAAATTGAAAGTCAAATTGATGCTAGGATTAATAAAGATAATTTATACAACGCTGCGAAACAGTAAAAAAAATTTAATTTTTATAATCACAGCAATAGTAATTTACATCTTTAGTATATTTTGTACGATTACTTTTAATAATAGAACCCATTCTATGCCCCAATATTTATGGATATCACAGAATGGTAATTTAAACCTAAATAGAAATGATTTAGTTGTATTTTATAGTAATTCAAACAACAAGGGATTAGCACTCGGAGATAAAGTAGCTAAAGAAATTGGCGGTGTCCCTGGTGATAAAATTAAACTATACAATAATTGGGTTTACTTAAACAATAATAAAATAGTAAGAATCAACGAAAGTACGGCTTTTTTTGGTCATGTGCATCCCATAGAAAGCCAAGTAATACCACCAAAATGTTTCTTTTTACGCGGTATGGCTTATGATTCTTACGATTCGAGATATAAAGAGTTTGGATTAGTATGCGAAAGTCAAATCATTGGAAAATCTTGGGCGTTTTTTTAATAGGAACTATAGCAAATTCGTTTGCTTCTACAGATTCTCAAATCGGATGGTATTTTTATGAACAACCACCAGTATTTGCTATTGAATCTCAGCCTGATCCACTAGCAGGTAAGTCTTCCTCAGAAATAATGGCTCAGGTACAAAAAGAATACGCTGAAGTACGCGATAAAGCAATTTTAGAGCCAACACAAGAAAATATTGCGGCTTTTCGTGAAGCAACTCAATTGGTAATGTCAAGAAGCTCAAAATTCGCAATGTTAGCTGCAACTCAAGGCTGGCAAGATCCTAATTCTCCTATAGCTCAACAAGCTGTGATGGGGGATGGTTTAAGTAGCGATTTAAATAGCAGATACGACCGTATTAAAGACATCTATAAAAATTATAACTTTGTATATTTTTACTCTCAAGATGATTGTAAATATTGTAATGCCATGGCAAATGAATTAAATGGAATAGCTCTAGAGAATGGTACCAGAATAATCCCTATTAGTATGGATGGTTCTTATCTTGCAACACTTCCAAAACCTATTGTAGATAAAGATGGTTCATTTGCTAAAGCTTTAGACGTTAAATCACCAGGTGCTTTAGTTCTATATGCCCCGGATACAAAAGATCATGTAGTTATAGGTTATGGTTTCATGACTAAATCACAAATTAATGACAGAATATCAAGTTTATTTATTAGTGGTACGGCAAAGCCTAATCAATATTTAAATTCTAATCAACCAATAAGGTTCAATTAATAATGAAAAAACTAACTATTCTGTTATTTTCTATTATTTTAAGTGGTAATGCATCTGCCGCAGTATTAGATAATTATTATTCAAACATTACTAGCGCAGTAAATGGACCAAGTGCAATACAGACACAATCTGCCGGAATTGTTTCTGGTGGCGGATTGGCCATTAGAAGCAAATCAGTAACTTTGCAACCTTTTGCGTTTGTACCACCTAGTTTTTCAAGTTCGTGTGGAAATATGAACATGTTCTTAGGTTCATTCAGTTATTTAAGCAATCCTGACCAATTAATGCAATTCATGCAGGGCATGATCACTTCAATGGCTCCGGCACTGTTCCAAATTGCTTTAAACGCAATGTCACCAGGATTAGGCGATGTAGTACGACAATTTTTTGATGAAGCTGTAAAGTTAATGTCTTTATCATTAAATTCATGTCAGCTTGGACAAGCTGCAGGAAATGCGCTTTCTAGAAGAATATCGCAAGCAACAAATACCGATGGGTCAGGGAGCGGCGCAATGCTGGAAGGAACAGCCACTAACGGCACCTCTCCTGTAGCAGATAAACTAAGAAGCTTTAATAGTTCATTAGATACTGTATATCAAAATCTAAATAGTTTCGCGTCTGGTGATACCTTCAATAAAATGTTTCAAACGAATCAAACTCAAGTAAATATTGCTATGAACTCCGGTATGGTTGTTTGGAAATCTTTACAAACAATGCCTTTTGCTAATAGCGCAGCTTTAAATGGAGCAGAAGGAAGCGCAGCAGAAGGAAGCGCTATTGATTTATCTAATTTTATTATATCTATAACCGGTGATGAACTTATATTTTATGATAAAGATAGTCAATCAATGCAAATACATAGTGTACCTCATAAAATAAGTATAGGTCAATTATTTGATCCTGAAAAAGTAGGTTTACAGCCTACTGGAGATTTACAAATTTATGCTTGCTCTGGATGGAGATTAGGTACTAAAATCCCAGTTGATTGTATAACAGATACCTCAAAAGCATACGCACAATATCAAACTGGTACTTTACCAACTGTAACAATAACACAGGATGAAATTCCACTCTTCAAGGTCAAAAAAAGTATAGATCATATTATATCTGTAGTAAAGGGAGATGCTAGTAGTGGAAGTTTAACACCTTTTGACTTTGTTGTTTTAAGCGGTACACCTATTCCTGTATTAGATTACGCACAAACACTTTATGATTTAGGTTTAGATCCTCACGAAGTGTTAGATAATTACGCACCAAAATTAACTTTTTATATATTAAAAGGATTAATCACAGACGCGTTAGCTACTGGACAATTAGGACTAGGAAATGTGCAAGTAAGCGGCGAAGACGGCGAAAAACAACTAGACAAGGCTAGAGATGAATTATCAAGAAGAATTCAACAAATCAATGAAGAATTATACAGTTATTCGACCAAATATAATATAGATGCTCAGAATATACAATTATCTTTAAATGAAATGAAAAGAATGTTAGTAAATCGATATTCTTCTCCATTAATAGATAAAGTAAATTTTGCTAAACAAATGGGATTACAATAATGAGCTTTTTTACAATATACACTTATGGTAATTATGGTATTCTATATAATATCTTAACTTCAATGTCTGCTTTCTTTTACGGACAGGGAGCTTCTGGCTTTATGATGGGAATGGTTAGATTGGCTTCTATCTTAGCAATTTTAACTGTTCTACTTCAGTGGGTTGGTTTAACTATGTATCAAAAAGGTAATGGGTTTGATCTATTATTTTTTGTTAGGTTTTATTTATTGTATGCCTTTTTAGTTTTAGTGCCAACGGAGAGAACACTTATTGTAGATAGTACGGTAGGAGATGGAGTAACTGATCTTGGGGCAATTCCAGTTAACATGAAATTACCAATGGGTGTTATTTTTATAAATAGCGTAACTTCTTCTATTTTTCATGCCTTTATAGTTGGGTACCAAAAATATTTTTCTATGAGTAGCAGTCCAGACTCTAATTACACTCGTTCAGGTCTCGCTTTTGGTTCTGCATTCATTTCAAACTTACCGGGCATTCAATTTATACCAGTTTATTTACAACAAAATCTACAAAATTATATAACTCATTGTGCTTTACCATATTATTATAGAGCTGGTGGAATTCAATCCTTGTTAGCTAGTAAAGATTTAATAGATACTTTAAACATTGGAAATGCTGGTGTTAACAGATGGGTTGAATATCAAAATAACAATGGAATAAGTGGAGTTTCATCTTGTGCTAAAGCCTATACAGATATAACAGGTCAATTAAATTCTTTAAAACCTATGGATCAAGCTCAAGTAGCTACAGGTTCAGGAGGTCAAGCTAATAGTTTAGCACCAGATTTCGCTAAACAAGCTCAAAAGAAAGAGTTGGCAACTATTTTCTTAAATGCTGCTGATACTGGAGTATCAGAATTTAGTAATGCTTCTGCTACAGGTAGTGAATTATTAAAGCAAGCAATGACTATAAATATGTTACATCAAGGTATACGAAAAGAAGCCGCTAAATATGATGCTACCGCTACCGCTAATGCTGCTTATGATGCAATGCAATTCCAACAATATCAATCAGGAAGTCAATTATCTGGAGAGCAAGCAGGAAGAGTTGTACCAGCCTTACAGAATTTTGCGTTCACACTACTATTTATGCTTTACCCTGTTTTAGTATTAATGGCATTACTTACTTCCAGTTTTAACGCGGTCATAAAATATATTAAATTTTCTGCAACTATAGCATGTATACCTTTTGTTTATGAATTATTAAATACTGTAATATTTATGTACGCTCAAGGGCATAATACTGAGCTTGCAACCAACGGGCTTACCATGATGAATGCTAATGCAATTTATTCTTTAAATGCTAATATAGTTGCTGCTGCTAATTACTTATCAATGGCAACACCAGCTATTGCATATATGATTATTTCTGGTAGTGATATGGCTATTACTAGTGTCATGGGACATTCAACACAACCAGCACAATCTCAAGCTTCGTCTGTCGGACAACAGCAAGCTCACGGCGATATGAGAGCTGGACAATTTTCAATGGATACATATGCATATAATCAAGTTTCTGCAAATAAATTTGATGACAGGATGAATATGACTACAGGTTCTCCAATTCATAAACAACAGATGGGAAATACAGAAATGACTAATTATGGCGGCGGAGCACACTCTATAGCTAATACAGCTCAGTCATCAGGCCCAATCCAACTTAACTCTAAAATGAGTAGGTCACAAGTTTTAGGGAATGCAATAAGTCAACAAGCTCAAAAAAGTGAGCAAGCTGCACAACAAGTTAGCAAAGCATTCTCTCATATGATAAATAGTGGAAGCGGCGGCTCCGTTGGAAATGGTGGCTCTACTAGCTCTGGAGGAGCTAATTCAACCGCTGGATCACAAAGTCATGATAACAATACTCAAACTAGTGACTCAAACAATAAATCGTTTGGACCTAGTGCTCTTACCGCAGTTAGTAGTTTGGCTCTAGCTGGAGCTGGGGCTGGAGCTGTAGCTGGAGGAATAGGAGCAATTCCTGGCGCGGTGGCTGGTGCAGCAATGGGTGTAGTTGTTGAAGCATATAAGTACTTTGTTGGACAAAATAATCATGTTTACGCTCAAAGCACAACAGATGGGACTAAAGTTGTTGATGTTACTCAATCAGTTCAAGATATGAAAAACTCTTCTCAATATGCAACAAATAAAGACTATAAAGATCAAGTGAATCAAGCTGATCAAGCTACTCAATCCTTCACTGAGTCATATAGTAAAGTGAAAACATATCAAGAACAATTAAACAACTCTCAAGGTAAAGAAGATTCTATGACTGTTAATAATTTGGATGACGTAAGAGGAACACTCAGAAATTTTGGTTATAGTAATGAAGAAATAAATCAAACCATGTCTAATAAAGAAGAGATGGCGAAACTATTTAGTCAAAATAGCAGTTTACCTGAATTGAGTAATAAATGGGTTAATACCGGTTCTACAGGGGATAGTATCGTAGGCAATGTTAATTCACACATTGAATCAACTAAGGGACAACTACCAGATTTCAATGCATTAAAAGGACAGGTTATATCTACTAATGGTGGGAATATCGGTAATGTACAAGAAACAATTTCAGCAATGCAAAAGGAAGAAGATGCAGCAAATGCTATACTTAAGCAACATCCAAATGGAACAATGACCGATAAAGATGTTTATGATTTCACAACTCATAAAGTTAAAATGGAAATGATTGCACATGGACAAGATGTAAATAATTATGACTTGGTAACAAAAAATGTTGATACCAGACTAGAAAACATGAAAGGTTCTGATAAGGCACAGCAAATTCAAGCTGGAGCTAAACAAAATCAAATGCCTGGATTTTAGAGATATTTTCCACTTAATATCAAGTAGTTATTTAAAAATAACTACTTTTTTTATTAAAATTTTTTAATTATAATTATAAACAGTGCTATGTTTAACTAAATTTAATTAAAGGATTTATTATGTTGTTTATATTAACTATTCTTACCCCTTCAATTCTAATGTTAAGTTATGATTATTTTTTGGATATTTTTTCACCTTACATTGGTAAAACTGAGAAAAATAGCCCAGTAGAAGAAAAGGGATTATCCTGTTACTCAACTGAGATAGGAGAGCATAAACCAAACAATCAAAACTTTGAACAAAGTAAAAAAGGTATGGAGGACTTCATTCAAACAATTTTAACTGATATAGCAACTGCTAAATCAATAAAATTTTTAGATAATATCTACCATTCGAAGATTAAATCACTACCTCAGGGTAGCGGTAAAAAAGTTATCCTTGGCGTATTAAGCGCTAAGAGAGAATCTTTTCTTAGACAATACGTTTAAGGAATTAATTAAGAATATAAATATTTATTCTTTCCACAGGACACTTTTTAGTGTCCTTTTTTATTTACCGAATAATATTATCTATCTATTTACATAGACAATGTCCATATTTTTATTGTATAATACCCTTAATTTTTTAATAAAAAGCAAACTATTATGTATCCTCAAATTATAGACATCAGTTCGAGTAAGTACCCACAAGGTGATACCCTATCAAATTTTACACCATACTCTTTTAATTTTCGCGACGTAGAATGTAACTCAATGGAAGGGTTAATTCAAGCCTTCAAATTTAACGACCACGCGAGACAAAAAGAAATATGTTTGATGAATGGCTATGAGGCAAAAAAAGCTGGCAAAGATAGCGCTTGGAAAACAGATTTATGTTTATATTGGAACGGCGAAAGATATTTAAGATATAGTAGAAAGTATCAGCAACTACTAGATGAAGCTTTTAATTCATTAGCTACCAATAAAACATTTACCGATAACTTAATTCAAACTACCGGCTACGAATTAACTCATTCAAGGGGTAAAAGAAACATATGGAGTACAGCCCTAACCGAATTTGAATTTTGCAGCCGCTTAATGAAAATTCGCGACATGAAACAAAATAACGAATTTACGCTACCTGATAAAATAAGTGAGCTTATAGCAATTAATCAACTACAAATTGAAGGTAATTTTATTGAATATGACCAGCAATTCAAAGAGATTCAAAAATCTTTAGCGCGAGTTATTACACAAGAGATTATAAACACTGGTAGTTATCATGGTGCAGCGGATCCATATTTTTGGATGATAGTACACGAATCAACTTATAAGAACCATATTTGCCCGTGGCAAATTACTTATTTCGATAAGAACGTACCGCATAGACACAATAAATTTATATCACTTGAAGAGGCGATTAAGATGTTTATTTATAACTTACACCCAGAGTATAATAATTTATTCAGCCCATATTTCTAGGAATATTATGCTTTTAGATAATAAATGCTTAGAATTAATAGATGAGAAATGTAAAGATATTTTCTATAAACACATCAACTTAAGACTGGACCAAATTGTTATAGATTATTTTTCAAAATATAAGGTTCTAAGTACTGCAATCATTCAGGTTCTAAACGCTTTTAAAGATTATTACATTAACAAAGAAATTCCAGCTCTTGAATTTAAATGTAAAAACCCGAATATGCTTAAATTTAACCTAAAAATAGATTCCAGGTTGTTAGGTTTTTACAAGAATAATTTCAATAAATACCAAGTTGGAATTAACAATATTTTGGTCGAATATGTAAAATACAAAACAAGCAATTTAACAACAAGAGAAACGTTATGAACTCAATCAACCTTGGTATTATTCCAACTTTACTTGTGATATTTGCACCTGTAGTTTTCGCGTTAATTTCTTTGATGAAAGTAAAGTTAAGGAATGCACTAATATTTTACTTCAACGTTGAAAAAGTATATCAAATAACCGAAATACATACTCCATTCAATATTGAATTGCCGGATAGTAAGCAAATCATAATTAAACATACTTGTTATCTAAAATTACTGAATAAGTTGTTTAAATTAAATTTGCTAGATCTATACCACCTCTTTAAAAATAAAGAGTCTATGTATGTAATTTGCAAAGGAATTAACTCAATAAAATTCTATACTAGAACTATCTAATCTATCAGGATAAAATTACATATCCTCAAGATGATATACCACCTACAATCCCCAAATTGAACTAACTATTATATAGCTTATTTACATCGCCGCAAAGCGGCTAATTTGCCTACACTTATTAAAAAGTGTAGGCTCAGTGAATGAGCCAGTGAGCGCGTAAGCGCATGTTATCACCGCGCGGCATAAGCCGCAAATCCCTTTTATACCCATTAAATCATATGTACATATTATACATACAAATACATTGACATATTGTGCATACATAAGTTATACTAACGTTACTAGAAATAAATTTAAACAGGGAGTAGAAATGTATAGCACCGCACAAATAGTTAACCACACGAAAAACCAAAATATGGATTTTGAATTTTACCCAACAACCAGCGAGATTATTGAAACAATTAAAACTGATATGGGGAAAAATTTTTATTGGTCAATTCCAAATTCAATATTAGATATTGGTGCTGGGGATGGTAAAACATTAACAGAATTATCAAAAGAATTTCGAGACAGTCGAGAAAGTCCGAAATTATTAGCAATAGAAAAAAATCCTATGCTACGAGCATTACATGTTGGTAAATCAATTTCTTTGCTAGGTGTTGATTTTACTGAAACCGAACTATGGAATAAACCAATAGATGTTATATTTTGCAATCCACCATACAGCGAATATGTTACATGGGTTCAAAAAATAATAAATGAGGCTAGTGTTAGTTCCACAGTTTATTTAGTAATACCCTCTCGATGGAAAGATAATAGCGTTATTAAAAACACTATAGCAAATCGAATGATCCCTGAAAAGAATATAAAAGTATTAGGAACTTTTGATTTTCTTAATGCAGAACGCGCGGCCAATGCATACGTAGATGTTATAAGGATTAACTTAAAAGATTCTAATGATTCAATATCAGAAGAAATAAGTAAAATGTTTGAAAGTAATCAATTTACTAAAGTTAAATCTGAGGACGAAGCACTGGATAAAGAAGATAAATTTACGAATACAATCAATAATACACTATCAACTGGTAGTGATTATGTTGAAATACTATACAACTTCTATAATGAAGAACGAGTTAGCCTTAATAGCTCACTAAGTAAACTTAGCGAACTTCCACTTGATATTCTTAGCTCATTCGGCTTAAATATTCTTGAAATTAAAAGAGTTATGAAGGATAAAATTTCAGAATTAAACTGTAAATACTGGGAGATCATAATAAATCAGGTATCGCCGATAAAAGATAAGTTAATTTCACGCTACAGGAATGAATTTATTGATAGTTTACAAGTATCACATATAGATTTTACAATACGTAATGTGTATGCAACCATTGAACAAATTTTAATTAAAACTAATGATCTTTTAGACAAACAAGTATTAGCAGTATATAAAAACATTACTGAAATTTCAGATGTAATCAGATATAAATCAAATAATAAGGTTTTTGTACAAGAGCGGTTTTATCGGAGTTGTCTTGAAGAAATTGGTCAATATAAATTATCCCCTAGAATTATTACAACTAAATACGGAAATGGATTTTCTAGAGACTACAGTAAAACCAACCAATCTGCAAAATTAGCAAAACTTACTTATGGTGGTGTTGAATTTATTAATGACATCTTAATTATAGCTAGATTACTCGGCTATAACTCAGGATTTAACCCAGATACATACAACTGGGATTTTGGTAAAAGAGCTAAAGTTGAAGCTGAGTTTAACGACAAAAATGTAACATTATGTGAAATTAAAATCTTCAAAAATAACAACTATCATATTGAATTTAATGAGAAATTCATGTTACAACTAAATATAATCAAAGGTAAACTTGAAGGCTGGGTTAAAAATGCACAGGATATTATGGATGAATTTGAAACAAGTGAAGAAGAGGCTAGTAAATACTTCACAACAAGCCATCATATTAACATTACAACACAAAATCTTTTGTTACTAAAATAAACAGATCACATAATTTAAAAAAGGAAATAATTAAATGAAATATAATCAAACTATACATTATTCAGATAGTTATACATCAATTGATGTAGAATATAGAGAGGTATTACATAAGGAAGGTTTACATACAGATGCTCGACTATGTGACGGTAAACACTCTAAATTGTCAATGCTAGCACCAACAAGTGTTACTGTCGCTGTTACATGTAAAAGATGTTTGAAAAAACTCAAGAAAGGAAATTTTTGATTATGAAATTAGATAAAAAAATCGTTACCGGTATGAGCGAGGCCTTAAAAAATAAAGATGAAAATAAAACCCGAATAAGTCTAAGATTAGATAACGATATTATAGAATTTTTTAAGGCTAATTCTCCTCAATATCAAACCGCAATTAATCGAGTATTAAAAGCATTTGTTGATGAATTCAAAAAATAATGCTTACAGAGGTTGTTTTTAAGCCCATAGAGAGCAATCTAAATAATTTCACACGTTGTGTATTAAAGTTAACCAAATCACATTAAAGGCTTTATTTTCATTAGATACTAAAAAATCTTGCACTACCCCACGGTAATGTGATATAGTATCATACTGTTAAACAAATTTAAGCCTTCTGGCTTATCCAGAAGATACCCTATCCGGTACGGGGATCGCGCAACAAGTGGTACACGGAGGTCGTTGGAGATAAAGCAATCAGTATTCCTTAATCCAACTTTTTCAGGATTTTCATCATGCATTACAAACCATCAAAACACATTCGCAGAGCAAAATTTTTAGTCAATAAATGGAATGAGACCGTCGAACCAGGAGAATGGGTAGAATATGAACCTATAAAAGGCGATAAATCGTCTCGCAGGTTGTATAAAACTCGCGACAATGCATTCTTAACTAGCGACAGCACTGCCGCATGCATCTTTCTTATTGATTTCTCTGGATATGTAGATTTGGAATTTTTACATCCAATCAAAAATAAGCATAGATTATATAAACTAAATAAACAAATCTAAACAAGAGCTAATCATGAAACAACTAAAACAAGATAAATTAACTAGAAATTTCGTTCGTAGATCAGCTAGACAAGCCTTGTTAAATCACCAAGAGTCTCAAAAAAAACCATTAGTAGACCAGGAATTAAAACACATTGAAAAGTTGCACGCTAAGAGCAATATTGTATTCAATGCACTTATTGATTATCGTCTCACCAAAAACGAAAAAGTGAGCGTAATCTCTAAAACATTATTTAAAAAATAATAATTAACTCTACGGTGTACAAAATGAATGACGATAGAAATAAAATTTTACGCAAAATTCAAAAATGCTTAAACTTATCTAAAAGCTCAAATCCTAACGAAGCAGCTCAAGCATTAAAACAAGCTAAAATACTAATGGAAAAGCACAATATTTTACCTAATGATGTTGATATTGTTGCTGGAAATAAGATTGATGCTTATAACGCACAAACACTACCAGATTACCTTAATACCCTCTTAAAAGTCATTCAAAGAACATTTAACACTTTACCATTATTTCAAAAATCATATAAAGGCTCAGGTCATCAACTTAAAATTATTTTCTATGGTAATCAAGCCGATATTATTATTTCAGAATACGCGTGGATTTATTTATCAAGATTATTAACGAATACGCGCAATGAATTTATTAAAGAAAAATTAAAACGTTGTTTAAAATCTAATAAAACTAAAAGAGCAAATGAATTCGCGTATGGATGGGTTTTAGGTATAGCAAGTAGTTTAGAAGAGCTACAAATAACCCACGATGATGAAAAATACTATTCTAAAGTAATGGACATTAACGCGGTAATTGAAAGCTTTAATAAACTTGAGACATTAAAACAACGAAAATCACAAACAAATTTAAAAATTAACCAAGAAGTTATGAATGGTTTTAATAGTGGTAAAAATGTAAAAATAAACAAAGGCATCATTACCGAACCTAAAGAAGTTGAATTATGTGAGCAAAAACCATGCTGATTGAACTATCTAAACAAAGCCGGCATTGCACTATTGCGATGCAAACTGATTTACTGGGTCAAATTACTATACTACAAATTGCTACTAAATTATTTGCAGGTCGTAAAGGTGTATATAAAAAAGAATTCACTTTTGAGGATTTAAAATTGGCAAATGATTTCCTATTCACACTAGAAGTTAGATATCGCCAACGAGGATACATTTATTGCTAATATATATTAGTTTAGATTTAATCTGACAGTTCTAACAGATATAGGTACCTAATATTGTGGATTAAACACTTTAAACTAAGTTATTTTTGATATTATATTTCATAAAAGAGCTAATAATGGACCAATTAAAACAAGATAGATTAAAGAAAAGCCAAAGAACAGAAAATAATCTATTGATTCATAAGAAGATTCGAGCTGCAATCGAGCAGCGATTACTTCCAGAAGATAAATTTTATAAATTAGCTGGGCGCGTTCTTACTTGTCACGATAATCTTTTATTTAAAAACAATCCTAAAGAATCAAATAAAGGAGCTTATATTGCACGTGTGACGTGTAAAAGTGCTCTATTCTGTCCTCATTGTTCAGCAAATTTGAGTCGTAAGCGTTCAATTGCATTCAATCAAGCAGTAGAAAAAATTAAAACGGAAGATGAATCTAGCACTAAACGCAAGTTTATATTTTTTACTTTGACGGCTCCAGCTGTTCATATTTCAAAATTAAGTGAAACTTATAATGCGATGAGTCTTGCTCGATCTGCATTAATGAAGCGCGTCAGCCAAAAAGCAAGTAAATTTAAACTCGGCAATGATTTTATCAGTAAATTTAAGTTTAATTATTCAACTAAAAATACTGACTATATAGCAGATATCTGCAAAAAAATGACGAAAAAAGCGGGGCATATCAATCCTTATTTTCATGTGTTAATTTGGGCACCGCTCGACTTTAATAATGCAATCTTAGAGAATTTTGAAAGTGAACTCGCAGAGATTTGGTATAAACTTCTTACAAAATTCATTACGTTAGATAATAAGTACGCAAATACACATCAAAAATTAATCACTGACGTTAGACTTTTTGCGAATTCAGATAGTGAAGACTTTACAAAGGTTTTTGAGTTGATTAAATATCCCGTAAAGCATACTGACATCCAGTCTATGTACAGTCAACATTTTGCAGCTTTTTTATTAGCTCTTACAGGTAAAAAGTTATTTAGCTCAGGTGGTGTTTTCAGAAATTTAAAAATGATAAAAATCGAAGATTGATTCATTTATTGATAGTAGTACGTCCGCCATGCGACTTAATGTCGATGGGTGTTGTGAATTAGTGAGCTTGCGCGTTAGCGCAGCTTAATTCAGTTATCCGGTTATCCCGGATAACTGCCGAGTTAAATTTTTAAAGCCAAGGAATTTAGATAATGCAAAAAATAGCTTTAATTATAGGTTTCTGCCTACTAAGTTTATTAGTTGGTTGTTCTGATAGTCAAAGAATAAACCAGTTATACAATATAATTAATCCCCAATACATTGATTTTTCTACTATTAATAATGTTCAAATTAGTGAATCAACAGCTATAAAGATAGATCATAATTATTTACAAAATGCAAGTTGCACAGATGATAAATGTCTATATTTATTAGCATTTCAAAATAGTCAAGTAATAGGTAGATATAGTTATTCAAACTATCTACCTCAAATTAATAAATGTTATCCATTTAATCCATCAGATAGCAAAGATAACCCATGTATAATTAAAGATCAAATCGGTTATGAAATTCAACTTAAAACAACTTCATTAAATCAGAATCCAATATACGTAGGTTGTTATTTAGGTAATAAATGTATGATGAGTATATATATTACTCCTCAAGGACAACATATATTAGTGATTTCATCTGATATTAATAACTATCCAAAATATGACTTAACTGAACTAGAGATGTATAGTGAAAAAAAAGAGAATACTCGACTAAAGAAAGATAAATTGCTTGATTATATTATTAATGCATTTTTAGCTATCTTATTAGTAATCTCAATTCCTGTGTTAATACATGAATTAAGAAACGATAAAAAGAAATCTCAATAACTAATAAAAAATAAGTAATGATAAAACTGTAACAAATAAAAATACAACAGTTAATAATTTACGATAGTAAATATTAAACTCTAAACTTCTTTTCTTATCAACGTGAAAAAATAAGTTGTATCTATACCCAACTAAATAGAACAAATCAGAAATCATTGCAGCTACAAATCCAAATACGAAACCAATGTGAAAACCAAATAAACCAAACCCTAAAAACAAAACCACAAAGAATTTAATCAGCATTATATGAATTAATAAATTATTTATATTAAGTTTATTAATATATAAATAATCAATATAATTACATATTATATTCAATTTTAAAATATCGAATATTTTAGTAGACATACTATTCCCCATCTATATCAATGTGTTAATAACAATATTTTATACTTATTTTTACAAAACATTTACTGAATTTATTTAGCTAAATAAACTTTAGATTCAGGCCTTATTTCACCGGTAAAATAAGGGGCTATCCAAATAACTTCATAGACTATTTCACCATTTTTACGGCTGCCGTAAGGTTGATTTCTAAAGTGACCTCGTACTAAATGAGCGTTTTTTTTCTTACCAGTAGAATACTCTACATTCAAATTAGACGTATAAACCGCATCCTTGAATAAATAGAACGGAATGAAATTAGGTTTAGTATTATTTAGTTCGTTAGTATTTTTAGCTTGAGATCTAGAATGACTTTTAATATTTTCGATATTGTCTGCTACTATTTTTTTAGCTTTTTTAGTTGACAAAAAAAAGAGTATCGGCACAATTGTTTTATTAAACAATTCCAACTCCTCTTCTAGCTTGTAAGTTAACTCTTCAACATTATATTTATACTTATGTTTACCAGCATTAACTACTTCACTCAAATAGAGTGGTAGATGTTTATAGTTATGGAGACTTTCAAAATATCCGGCATTAAAAATAAATGAGTTTTGGCCACTATAAGTTGAGGAACCTATAATAGACACTCCGCCAGTATCTTCGTGCTGTTCAATTAAATACTCTACTCGCCTACCATGCTCATCGTCATCTAGATCCGCCTCAATGTAAAATTTAGAAAATGGCAATTGTATATTTTTTACAATCTCATAATTAATATCAGTATTACTCAACATTTTAATTAATATAGGATTTTGAATTTTAAGTATAGGTAACTTATGGTGATTAAAAAACAAGTAATAACATGACATTAAATTAGCGCAATAATTTTCAAGTAAATCCTCATGGATTTTACGCTCCATTACCTTAGTGTGAATAGTATCTACTAGTAGTGCGTTATTTATTACGTCATATAAACAAGTATAAATATCAAAAGCATTCGTAGCAGTTTCAATGAATTTTTCCCTTGGAACAGCCGATAAAACATATTGATAACCACTATCAAGTATCCTCATCCTCTACATCTCACTTAACATTTTTTCTAAATCTGGTCTATACTTATTTTGAAAGTAATACTGTATCGCTTGCTGCATGATATTAGTATTATTTTCCATAAAAAAATTAAGAATCTCATCTTTAAATTTAGATTCATCCATCTCATAGAAAGCAGTCATCGACTTTAATATCTTCCTTGATTTCTCATCCTGAATAGTCATTTTATTTACCTCAATATTCAAATTTACATTAAGTTTTGTTGAATTATTATCGTTTGATATTTCAGAGTTTAGCAGCGATAAAGCGCCCTCTACTTTTACCTCAGTAGTACCACATGGATCCATTGTTTCAACTGGCCGCGGCTCATTATATCGACCAATTCCAGTAAAAAAATATAAAGCACTAAATTCAGGCTTATCAAATGACTGTATAAATTTTGAAACAGGAAACCTAAACTTTAATGCTAAATCTCGAACGAATTTAGCAGTTATAACAGATATCCCATCTTTAAAATTCTCAAGCTCAGTTATGGAATAATCTAAAAATTTACCTAGTTCTTCTATAGTGTGATTGCTATCTCTTATAAACTTCTTAAAGTTTGAAGCTCTAGTTAACTTAACTTGATCATTTATCTTAAGTATCTCTAACTTAGGTGTGGCTTTCCTTATATGCGTAAGATCAGTGATTGGCGGAATATAAAAAACTGGTGTAATACCGTGTACGCTAATATCTTCCTCACTGGGTTTATTATTTCCAAAAACCTTAAAAGCATATTTAGTAACTTTAGGATTTGATAACAATGATAAGACTATTGAATTTATAGTTTTCTTATTTTCTGTTGGACAGAATACATTTAAAGTTGGGGTTTTAAACCTTTTTAGTTTGTCCTGTATAGAAGTTAAAATACTCCAATAATAAACTTCTTGCTGCGGCTTATTAAATAAAACCGATATAGCATCTTCTTGTTTTATTGTTATATATATTAAAGTTACATAGTTATCCGTTTCACTAAGATTTAATGCCTTATCAGAGTGCGAAAAGAAATCATCTAAAGACTCGACTAATAATGATAATCGATCTTCAGATAATTTCTTACTGATTTTTTCTTTAGTGAGCAACTTCAAGATTTCATTTACTTTGAAAACTTGTTGACTAGATGGGTATTTTATAGAACCAAACTCTGTTATGTAAAATAAATCGTGCTCTTGCTCAACTTCTTTTAAAGCTTTCAATTTATTTACAATCATTATAGAGTCTTCTTGATTTAACTCCAAATACAACATAATATTTTCGATATTAGTATACTTAACATCAAAAATATATTTTCGTAGATAACGGGTTCTTTCTTTAATATCTTCTTTGGTAAGATTCATCTAACTCCACCCTTCTAAACGCCCTCAGGGCGCACAAAGCGCCCCGTGTTACTCACCATTCAAGTCTCCCCTAGTCAATGTACCAGTTAATCCGATAAATGCCCTCTTAAGCTCTTTATCGTAGCTAGAATCATCTATCAAAGCTAATGCAGTTTCATGAAGCATCTTTTTTAAATCTTTTTCGTTTTTTTCTGAATCTTGGCCGGTGATTTCATCTTTGATTAAATTAGTTAATATGTCCATAGCTTTTTTAGTAAATCCATATTCATTTTTCATATTTAACTCTGTTGCCGCAAGCTCATCTTTAGAGGTTTTTAAATTTCTATGCCTAACTAGCAATTCCTTATAATACTCCCTGAATTTTTTCCTTTGGTTTTCGTCAGCAATAATTGATTCTAACGATACCATTAATAATTCAGTATCAACTTTAGCCATCTTAATTTCCTTTTAATGATTAATTATTGTTTAATTTTCCAAATCCGAATATCCCCATTTACCTGATACAAATCTAAGCAAGTAGGTATATTAGTAAGTGATTTTTCAGCAACATAATCAAATCTGTGTTGAATTTCATCACAATTTACGACTCCATTATCAAGTGCAGTTACTAATATTTTTTGAACCCACTGCTTATTACCACCTATCTCCATAGAAGGCACAATTTGAATTGGCGACTTATTAAAATAAGGTATAGCGTAAACACCGTCCCTCATAAGCACTAACACTTTAGAGTCTCTCGGTATATGATAATCGCCATCAATAATAGACGTTGAGCCTTTAACATTCTGAACCATGACCATAGCAAGGACTAAGTAAATAATATTTCTAGGAATTTCTGGTATATTAAAATCTTTAATCAAGTCATTAAAAATATTAAAACCTAAAGCTAAAAAGAGAAAACTTAAAACACCTATATATCTAACCATGTTTATAAAAAATAGGTAAAATGATATTACAATTATTAGTTTAAGAGCATAAGAATCCAATATGTAATTAACACTTAATGTTTTAACTCTAGCCTTAAGATTTATACCTTTAAGCTTTATTAAACTTAGATATAAAATAACAATAAATAACGGCATAGTTAAAATATAATAAGCTGATTCATTCTCCGCAACTAATAAAGTTGGTATTCTATTCGCAAAGCACAATTTTAATAATTCAAAATTGTGTATCCACAATCCGTTTGAGTACATTTGCCAAAATGTAATGTTTACAATAACAAAAGTAAGAAATAATAAAATAGATTTTAACTTTGATCTAAAAACAAGTATAGTGAACGGTGTATACAATAATGCCAGCCAATATAATGGCACCATTATTAAACCCATTATAATCCATACAATTTTACTTGTTCTACCTCGGTAGAATACTCCAAGTGCTGAGATAGCCCAAATAGTAAACCACATTTCAGGGCGGCCAATTATAATTCTACCGATTGTTGAGCTTACTACCCCACAGATAATTATAAACATCCAAAAATCTTTATTTTTAATTTGAAAACGACTTAAATATTTATCAAAAACATATAAACCAGCCAAATAAAAACCTATAAAAGATATAACTTGACTAATATGGACCGCTAAATTTTGACCTTTTATTCCAAATCCAGCAACTCTCTGAACTAGATACATGAGATAATCAAACCCAATATATTGATTGTATTGTGGATTAAGCGGCGCGTATGGAAATAGCTTCGTATAGTCAAACCCATACTTCCAAGATAAAACATCTCGTAGTAAATCATCTGTTGGTAAACACAATGAAATAGTAAAAAATACAGTTAAGAAAAAGAACAATATTAAAGCGGCAGGATATGTTTTATAGTAATGTTTAATCATTTATTTAACCTTCCATAACCGATATGCTCCAGATACATCTGTCAACACGAGACAATCTGGTGTATAATTCAAATATTTTTCAACTACGTAATCAAAATTACCTTTTATTTTAGAACAATCTAATTTGTGTTTATTCAAAATATTTACCGATTGTTCCTGGACCCAAGATTCGTTAGCTCCAACTTCCATCGATAACGCAATTTTTATATTCTTTTGATTAAAAAACGGGATAAAGTATTTAGCTACATCAGCAGTTAAAACTCTCGAATTTTCTGGAATATTTTTAAATTGTGGTATTTCTTTAACTTCATTGAAAATTGCTTGTAATGAGTTAAAAAAAACTGATACTGAAACGATATATACTATATTAGTTATACTTGTTTTACTACTAAGTCCGTGTTCTAATTTTTGATACATTAGATTTACATGATCTAATTCTCTAGTTTTTAATATTTTAATTAATAGTAGTAGTATTAATGGCTGAATAATATCAACATACCTTACCATATTAAAAGCAAAAATAAAATATGTAATAATCACTAAATAAATCAATATTACTTTATGTTTTATAAGCTGAGATATCTTACTTTGCCCTTTCATCCATAATGCAACCACCGACACAAAAATAGAAAAAAACAAAGCAAACTGCCAACAAAGTAGAGATATAAAGAAAGAAGAATTTTCAGCCTGAGGCATATCCGGAATTCTATTCATTAAGCATTCTTTAATCAAAGAAAAATTATGGATCCATAAACCTTTTGAATAAATCTGCCAAAATAATACATTTATAATAATGAATATAATCATTATAAATACATTTTTAATTAGGTTTCTAGTCATTAATAATATTACTGGGGTATATAAAATAGCCAACCAATACGTTGGTATTAAGAGGCACCCTATTAATAACCCTATTATTTTATATATTATATTTTTATTATGAATAATTAGTATATACATTGACCAACATGTTAATATTATTTCTGGTCTACCGGAATTTATTCTCCCAATAATCAACGGATTTAGGCACAATGTAATCAATAAAATTAAAATGGTTTTATCATTGATATATTTCTGTAATATCTTAATAGTAAGAATAGAATATAAAACAAAACATAAAATTTGAATAATTGACACCGTTAATACTGGAGATAGCCCTAGTTTAATTAAATAAGCCAGCAAAATATCAAACGCTATATACTGATTATATTTAGATAATAGCGGCGCATAAATATACAATGAATTATAATCATAATTATACTTATAAGCTATAACATCTCTGAGTAAATCATCTGGAGGTAATCTTAAAACTAGAATATATATTGCAGCTATAGATATAAAAAAGCTATAATGAAACGGTATTTTGATCTTCATTTTAATGCAGCCAAAGTTAACTTAAATAAGTCAATCCACTTAATCTTTTTACCAATTATTCTTGGGTAATATCGGCATTGAGTTGAATGATAAGACATTTTGTTTTTTAATATTTGTTTGGTAATCTCAGTTTCTAAAGTAAATCCACTACCATTTATTTGCTGTAATAGTGAGATATTTACGACCCTGGAACCTGTTAGAATATCATCTGGGCTAGTACCAAATCTTAGTTTTAAACACGCTTTTATCCATGAATTAGCTAATTTAGACCTTAATAGCTTATGCTCCCTAACTCCTATTGTCATATCGGAATTACTTGTTGTATGCTGTTCAATTAATTTAATAGAGTCTAGTAAGTTATATTCTAAATCAGCATCAAATAATAAAACAGTTTTATTTTTTACATTTAATAGAATGCTCCGTACTGCATTAGATTTTCCTTTAGCTAAACACGAGTAGACTTCAATATTTAAATTAGTAACACGTTTAAATTTATTAATAAACTCTAGGCTTCCATCATGTGAATTATTATCTACTAATATTACTTGATTATCTTTACAATCAACTATTTGAGAGATCTCAAACATTAATAACGGTAGATAATTTATCTCGTTATATATAGGTATTATGACTGTATAAGACATTATTTTTTATTATAAAAAGAGTTACTATCCATAATATCTAGATAGTTTGATGATAATTGCCCTATTCCACTAGTATTACTCTTTTTTAGTTGATCTAAGGCGTATCTAACACTTACATCGCCACTTACTTTTGCAAATGGCGGAGTACTATTACATGATTTTTTTAATAAATCTTGACCACTATCATTATAAACTACGAATGCAGGAACCCTATCGACCCCAAAGGTGCCGAATAATTTAGGATTTATCATAGCACCAACGCCGTAATTCTGTTTTAAAGTAAAAAATGTTTTTTGTGTTTTTTTCATACTACCATCAACCATACCGCGCAATACGAATACTGCTCCAACTTGAGAACCTTGTTTGATAAGTCTTTCTAGAACTGGTTTAGGCATGCTATATGAAATAAATATTAATAACCGATTTTCACCAATCGCACTTTTACCATTCTTTAACATATTTGAGTAATAAGATAAAGCTTCATCAGCGGACATAGCATATTGTTTCTTGCCAGCTGCAGCTTGATACTCTTTAGCTTGTTCAGATAATTGTTGTCTATACTCATTTGAATATAGGCTATATTGGTTAGATGATTCATTCACAAAATTTTTACTGTGAATATAATCACTTGTGATTTTATAATTATCGTTTGAATTAATTTGAATAGTACTTGGTGGGCTATACTTTAATTGTTTTTTAACCATTTCATATTTTTTACTTTCTTCATCCATCATACTTGATGTAATGTTTACTTGTTTTACATTATTCGCATAACTTTCTTGATTATTTTTAGCTAAAGCGATCTGTTGTTGAGCGTATGATTCAATATATTTAATATTATTATTTGAAATATTCACCGCCGTATCAGCATAAGTATTAAAACAAATAATTGGAAAAATAGTTGCTATTAAGATTTTTTTCATTGATTAACCACCTATGTACCAATAGAAATTTATACCAGCTGAATTATAATTAGTATAAACATTCGAATTACCAGTATTCATAACGGCCGTAGCTTCGTTAAAACGATAATAAACACTTAAACCAGTGGAGCAATTTAATATATGCTTATAACCTGCTTCGATATATTGTATATTTGATCCACCTTGCAAGGATGCATTATTTGTATTATAGTAGCTATTATATCCACTACCTATAGAATCACCGAAATCTATCAACCACTGATAATTATAATCTGCATAAAGGCTATTTCTTGTCGTTAAAGCTACTTCAGTCCTTAAACCTAAACCAGCGTTAATAGGATTACCACTAGAGAAAAAAACTTGATTATTACCTATTCCTGCGGCTACATAAGGTGTAAGACTCCATCTATCGCGCAATAACTCTACTTCATAACCAAATTTAGTAAGATAGAACCACATATTTTGCTGATAATTATCATTTATTAGATATTGATAATTTACAGTATTAGCCCAATAAATATGATTAGTAAATAAAAAATCTAAATTTGCGGCCGCCCCGACCCAATTGGCATTTTGACCTTGATTTGTATCACTGGTCCCACCTAGTAAACCTAAACCAAATTGGTTATCTAAATGATAAAATGTACCCTGTGAGTAATCACATAGCTCCGTGGCTGAAGGCAGACAATCACTAGCAAAAACATTATAATTTAATGCTAGTAAACCCAATAGTAAACCATATTTCATATATTTTTCCTTAATTTGAATTAGAAATAACAACAGTCACGTTCGTGAAACCATAAGAAATTAAAATCTTCACCAGTAACAGGAAATGAAGCACCTGAATTCCAAGTGCTATCAGTTTCGCCAATAGCATTACAACATGTGCCAACTGCAGTTGTTGGATTTAAACCTTGAGGAAGCGGATATTGCATCTGGTATTTCCACTCTGCTTTATCCAGTTGTAAATCTGGAATAATATTTGCACACATACCATAAAAACCAGTCGTTTTCATTTGCATACCCATTCTATGGATTAGATTATTGGCTTTAACGGCACTTAAAATAGCATTCTGCACCTGTTGAACATTATTAGCATTATTTCCGTCTAATGGATATATACTTCCTTGACATCCTGCACACCAAGTTAAAAACTTTGATGGATTTAAATTACTTGCTGGATTAGCCGCATTTAGTCCATTATCCATACCACTTAAAGAACTACTATAAGTTGGAATGGATACGTTATTTGCAAATTGAGTCTGTCCAGAAGGTGTCGTATTTGGTATACTAGTTGCGATACAATCTACCGTACAAGCTAATTGAGCTGGTAAACTTGTATATAATACAGAATCAGGAGCAAAAATAAACGAAACATCATCATCATTCCACATAGGATCAATCTCGCTCATGAATGCAATATCAAAGGAAGCAGTGTCACCCATAGTACAGCCAGTATCTAATATTTCCAAAATAGCTAAAATAGGATCTAAATACCAGTGCATATTCATAAATGAACTATGACCTACGTTGTCATAGTTTGGTTGTGCGCCGTTCGGCGCTGGAACTAGAGAAGATAATCCAGCTCCTAAATCTAAGCCACCTAAACCTACGAAACAAAATGGTGCTTTAGTAACATCCACAGATCTATATGGTTCATAAAAGCTCATTAAAATACCAGGCATATATAATCTATTAGGACAGCCACAAATACCTAATGGCGTGATATAACCATCAGGTGAAAAAATCGCTGTAGCATGAGCTTTTATTGACGGTTGATCTAATGCTATTTGACCTTTTTGTTGTTTTATATTCCAATATACAGGTAATGGAGAAATATACATTGGAAACATACATGACCAACATACATCAGTAATTGGATTAGTAAATTTACCAGCACACGTAGCTTGTGCCGCATCCGATTGCTTCGGAGTTGAAATTAGTATTATTGAAAATAAACCAAAAAACAACCCACTGATAATTTTCTTAAACATTTACACCTCTTAAATACTTTAATATATCGTTATAACTATAAAAAGTTTTCACATTAATAATATTGTTAATTTCTGGATTAAAGTATATGAATTTAGTTTCTCTCCCAAAAAACTCTATTTTTAAATATACCTCTTCATTTACAATAACAACAATATTGTTATGGGTAAATTGCAGGACCCAGTAATATAAATTTAAAATACAGTTTTCTTTAAATAATAGTCTTACTATTCTATAATATTTTCTATATTGACTAAAACTTAATGAAATGGAGTTAGAGGTGTGCCTGTTAAAAATATTATCTAAATTCTGCTTATTACTTTTAATTTTTTGGTAGCCATAATATTCTACAACCAATAAAATCGCAAATAAAAACATTAAATATTGAGAATTTTGCTCTATAGCTATTTTTAACAATAAGTAAGTTTGTACCGCAAACAATATCTTAGGTAAAATAAAATAAGTAAAATTAACTAATTTCATTAAATCATCTGACACATACTTTACTTTTAATAAGCGCTCACATGCAAACTGCCGGAATATAATTTCATTAAATTTTTTATCTAATTTAACAATTAAAATAATAACTATTGATAATAGTATAAATAAAGAGGTGAATATCATTATTTATCTTCCACTAGAATTTCATCAACTCTAATTTGCTTATTTTCTTCATATGCAACAGCTGGAACGTGTTGTATATTCAACTTAGTTGTATATACACCACCTTGATCATAGTAAAACCAAGTTTGAAATTCTTTGTCTAAATTGATAAAAGAACCTGAAGTTAGTATGATCTTGGTTTTAATAGGACTTTCTTTGGCTTTTGCTAAGGCCCAAGCAACCTGAGCTTTAGAGTTACCATCAATAAAAATCATTAGTGTATTAAATGGTTTAACATTTAAAGGGTTGTACCAACCGGCTTTAGCTATTACTTTACCTTTACCATCAGTTAAATCTTCTTTAAGTTGAAACCTAGGATCAAAATACATTGTCTTAGGTACATTTGTGTGTGTAATTCCTGCTACAGGTTCAGGGTTGTATACTTTCTGTTTAGCGCGAATTACAGCTTTAGATTCTATCTCAGCCCATTGACCTGAATCCACCATCAACTTAGCTTTAGCTTTTATGACATCTATCATATCAGGCTCAGTTACCGGATATGTTTTTCCTACGACACCTAAATCTTCAGCACCAGCAATAAATATAGACATCATTAAAATAGTTATATATTTAAATTTCATTGAATTACTTTACAGAATAAATTATAAATAAAACATTTAAATTTCAACTGGGATTATATCATTAAAATTAAATATTTATTCAAAAATAAATCAATATGTAGTTTTTATCATTTTTTACTAAACTTGTCACAATAAACTAATGTAGACTCATCATCTAGTTTAATCTAAGAGCATATATTTTACTGCTAAAAACAGGGTGTTATTTATTTTAAACTATTAAATATAATTAAAATAACTGGTATTTTTCATTATTCCGGTTATGTTTTTAAAAGGAGTCTTCAGATGTTTTTATCTAATTTATTTAAACGAATATTCAATATTGAGAAAAATCACAATGATTTTAATATTGAAAATATTAACGTTAACCAATTTATGGTTAACACCGATAACCACATTAACGTTAACTTTACTAACTTTATTGGAAAAATTAATGAAATAAATCAAAACAGAGATGTTTTGATATTAAACCACAGTAAGGACGGTAAGGACGAACTAAAGCCTAATCCTAAGATAATCTTTATTAGTACGAACCCAATTACAAATCTCAATATCATTAAAGATAAGATCATTTGCATCGAAGGAGCTATTATTGGCGGATTTAATAATCCACATGATTATCATATTATTATAGGTAACTTAACTTACAAACGGTTAAATCATCAGAACTTAAGATTTAAAACCAAATACGGTACATACTCAGGCACATTCTCAAACATCCATAAAATCAATAATGAACTATTGGAAGTTGATTTAATTCAAAATAATAATATTATAAAATTAAGATTCAAAAAAGGTTTTGTAAATACTTTTGATCAATTTTATAACCACGATAGTCCACAGCAAAAGTACCAAGTCAAGGGAACATTGAAACACAATTTTATATATGTTGATTGGATTGATGTACTTGTTGAAGATGATTTCATTTAATTTATATAACCGCCTAAAATTAGGCGGTTTTTTATTGCCTATTCCAAACACTATATTAAGTTTGTCAATAATAATTTAATTTATTTATATTATTTATATTCAATATGATACACAAAAATTAACATTTTTTAATTATTTTTTAATTATTTTTTATTCACTATATAAATATTTTTATATATATTATTTAATTATTTTTACAATACATATAAACATCAATAAATATCCACTCAGTAAAGAAAAACATCTATATTTACACTATTTTTAAGTTTTATTCAATATTAATGAATATAATAATTATTTAACATATTTTATATTATTTATTTTTGTATATTTACTCATAAATTATTCACATTTATCATTATATAATTTACTCTATTTAAAGTTAATTATAGTGTTGTAGTACAGTGTATTAAAATTCAAATATTACGTTTTAATTATTTTATATTTTTTTTATTATTATTTATTAATAATATTATTCTTTATTTATTATTAATTTATTAATCAATATATTTTGCATTATTTTTATATTTATTGTATAATAATGCTTACCGTAATTATGTTTAACTTAAATCCTAAAAGGAGTTCATTATGAGCGCAAATTCTAAAAAATTCAAAGTATCTGTTGACATCGGTTATGGCGATGTTAAAGTATTCTCACCAGAAATTGGCATGGTTAAATTCCCGAATGCTATAGCACCGGAAGGCGTGTCGATGTATAAATTAGCTAAGACAGCTTTACAAGCTTATGAGTTTGAAGGAGACAGTTATTTAATTGGTGAAGAAGCTAAGAATGCTAAACCATTAAACACCCGTCAATTCACTTATTTATCTGAATTTAGCCCTTTAATTATTTATAAAATTTGTAAATTAATTGGAGCTACACCTGATGATGAAATTCAAATTGTAGCGGGCCTATCTATTAAAGATTGGGATAAAAAAGAGGAAATTATTGAGCGTATAACAAAGAATGTTTTTGTTAATTCTGAATACTATAAAAACATTAAAGTTAAATTAATTCCTCAAGGTGTTGGGATATATGAATGTTATAAATACCACAATAAAATCGAAGAAGATTTCTTTGCTGTTGCGGACATTGGTTATAACACTGTAGACTTATTTATATTCAAAGATGGTGAACCAATTAATAATGCTTTTTATGCAGATACTAACGGCATACATATGATTGTAAATGATGTTCTAAATCACGTTACACAAGTTTATGGTAATGGAAATGCCATTATTAATGAACATGACGCGGTTGAAGTTTTACTAAAAAAATGCATCCGTTTACATAACAAAGATATTCCTTTAGAAAATGAAATAAATAAATTCGTCAAACGCTATATTCGCGGAAGAGTTAATGATATACATAACTTTAAACCTGAATTATTAGCCAAAGTTAAGGGTGTGATTATTGGTGGTGGTGGTATGGCGATTCTAAAAAATTCAGGTCATAAATTATTTGATCATGAAGTAGAACCAGGTGTTCAATTAGCATTTGCAAACGTGATTGGTTATTTTGTTTCAGCATTTAAAAATGATTATACAAAATATTTAAATGAACAAAAAAAACTAGAAAAACCTGAAGATACTTCTAATGATTTTACGGAATAATTGGAGCATATAATGTCTAAAAATATAAAAGTAAATCCTAAAAAAAATTGGATTGCAACATCATCTGTATCAAAAATAATCGATGGTGTAGATCCATCTTTTAGAAATAATTATATCAATGATGCTATCTTATTTTTTGCTCAAAATTGTAACATAGAAAACTATAGTTTACCAATAATTAGCGCGAAAACAAGAGGTAGGCCAAGAAAGATTTCAGTAATTAATAATAGCAATATTACAAATAGCATAGATGTAAAAAAAACAGAAAAAGATCTTTGTAATATCAAAGCTAATTTAACTAATAATAATCAAATTAATGAGGTTGAAATTCCTAATACAACACAAAAATTAATTGATATTACATTAACTGAAACTACTACAAATACCGAGGATAATGATAAGCTTTCTAACATTAATGAAAGTGAAAATCCTAATGAAGAGTTTAATACAGGATCAGATGGTAGATTTCAATAAAAAAGAGGTTTTAATAACCTCTTTTTTATTTATATTATTTAAATTTATATAGTAAATATAATACACGCTGTAAGCATTATTACACAGATTATAATCAACTATATACTCATAACTATTTAATAAAATTTATGATTATTACTACGAATTAAATATAATATAATTAATACATTTTTATTTAAGAGTAAAGTTATATTTAATATCAAAATTAACATTTAATATTAATTATTAACTAAATAAAATGCTAGTTCATGAAGTAATTTATAGTTTAAATTATTAGTAAATGTAATATTATTAACAAATAATTGTTTCTCAATTTTATATATTTTAGAAAAATTTAAATCATATTTTTCCAATGAAAAAACATTTGAAATAATATCTGCCATCTTAATTAATTTAGCATTTTCATTTATTGATAACAACCTTCCTGCCTCTAATTTTTTTCTAATTTTTCTTGAAATATTTTTATTCTCAAATTGATTTGTTAGCATAATAATATTATTTATTACATTTAAATTAAAATCAACAGAGAGTGTGTTTTTATCAACTCTAGTGTCTTCAATTACATCATGTAACAATGCACTAGATAGAACATCTTCATTAACTCCAACTATGTATAAAATAGCAAATACTTCCAAAAGATGAGTAATGTAATTTTCGGTTGTATACTTACGTTTTTGATTAATTTCTGCATGATATTTATTAGCAATTTGATATGCTTTTTTAATTATATCAGATGATACATCTATAATATTTTTAGCATATTTTTCTAACGTTAAAACAAAATATTTATCAATAATATATTGGTCTAAATTTCTAATATTTATAGTTTTATTATTGAAATTAAAATTAAATATACATATTTTATTTTGTTTATTTAAAGCAATATTAAACAAATTATAAGACTTATTAAGCATATTTTACAACCAATAAAACACAAATATTAACATTTAATTATAATAATATTATACCAGATTTATCATTTATTTACGTAAGTTTTAAGATTTTTGATGAGGTTATTTATAGTGAATTTATAGATAATTAAGCGGTATATTTAACATAAATTATTGCTGAATTTAATCGCTTATTGCGATTAAATTTTACTGAGTTGAGTAAGGGAGAGAGTGCGGCGTTATCGACGCAAAAAATGGCGGTAATCCGCCATTTCTTATTTAGTAATACTAATAAATTAATATACTTATTTTACATTCAAACATTATTTACAATATTATTATTAACTTCATTATCAATAATATTTGTATCATTTTTTAATACTTTTGGTGGTCTACCACGTTTAGTTGTAGAATTAATTTTATGTTGCTTTGAAATTTGATCACCGAGAATCTCTAAAATATTTTTATCTGAGATAGGGTATATATGATTAACTTTATTCACTTTTAGATTAAAAAATTTATTGATAAAACTAGCGACTTCTTTAAGTGAATAACCTTTATCATTTAGCATAGATAAAATCGAATTTTTATTATCTGAAATTGTTTTTTTTATATAAAACTCTTTTTTTACGACTGGCATTTTACCTATTATCTTTTCTAACTCTTCAGGGGTTCTAGTATTACATTCAGCAATTAAATCTTCTAAGTTATGCATATATTAAGCTCCATATCATTTAATATCAATAAGAAAGCATCTTTATTTTTTATTAAACTTAATTAGTTAAATAATTTCATTTAATGATTATACATTATTTTATTTTAATTTGGTTTATTTTTGATAATATTTTTGTTAATTTAGTGTACTCATTAAATAAATAATATCATTGATTTAATGTATTTAATTAGCTTATTAATTAATATATATAAAATTAAATTCATTTATAATCGCTGGAAAATTCATTTAAGATGTATTTTCCAGCACATTAGAATTTGCCTAATTTGGCTAAACATTGTAAATATTTTATTTCAAAATCCAATGTTTTGCCTAATTTGGCTAAAATATTGTCGATAATTGCATTAAAAAATGCATTTCTCTTATAATATTATAAGCTGGTTTTAATAGAATAATAACTTTATGTAAATATGTACATAACTAAAATTAAATCAATATGATATTTTGATAAACTTTACTAATTAATTACTTATGATATAATTATTACCTTGATAAAATTTTATGTAAGTTTTTATGAGTAAAATTAAGACTAATACTCGCTATACCAATAGCATTATTTCCGCAAGATATAAAGGTTATAAAGATTTAATTTTAAAAATAGATAATGAATTATCAAAAATTGAAAATTATCTTATTAGATTACAAATTAATGAATTAAAAAGTGGTTCGATTTATTTATCTATTAGAGATGGTGAACCTGTTTTTGCGGTTAATCAAAATTGGAATAGTTCTACAAATAAATTTTTTGTTAAATATTTTTATACTAATATTATTCAACATGTTAAGAATAAATTAATTTATATTAAGTATAAATCTGATTTAACTCCTATTTTATCTCGCGCTGAATCTTTAATGGGATTAAGAAAAGAAATTATTGCCAAATTTAATGGGAATAATATTTACAAAAAATTTGAAATTTTAATTAAATAATAGGATTATAATATGGAAGAAGATTTTATAAAAGAACAAACGACTGAAATTAATTTATTTCCAGATGTGTTTTATGAAGATTTACATAATTCAATAAAGGATAATGTTTTTCAATTTATGGAATTATTGAGATCATTAGATGAAAAAATTTTTATTTTAATTTTTGAGCTTAATACTGTTAAAATGCAGACAAATAAATTAACAGTTCAGAAGTTACATAATAAATTTGTTTTTAAAAAATATTATTATTTTCCTGGTACAGGTAGATGGGGTACTAAATATGTTCCTACTAATAAAATAAATTATTCATTATTGGATATATATAAAACAGCTAAATTTAAAGAGTTATTAGAATTATTAAAATCTGCTATTATTTATCGTAATAGTAAATATAGTGAATTAAAAAAAATGCTTTCTAAAGATTTTAATTATTCTACACTTGAACCTTTTATTAATAAACTTAAAAGATTTGAACAAAAATATATTTAATCTTTAAGTTATGGGATTTTCTTTATATTTTCTAAATAAATTCACCAACACCACCAATTAAATTTCTTTATGTTGTTGGTGTTGATAATATTAAAAATTATACCAATATTACTAATGTTATAGAGCTTCAAAATTATCTTTTTTATAAATATAAAACAGATACATACCTTATAAAATATTTTCAAATTTAATCATCTACGTACAGATAATTAAGCATCTACGTACAGATAATTAAGCATCTGCGTATAGATAATTAAGCATCTGCGTACAGATAATTAAGCATCTGCGTACAGATAACTAAGCATCTGCGTACAGATAATCAAGATTTAATTCTTCCTTCTATTAAGTTAGATAACTTATTGTTATATAACTATATTTATATGTTTTTAATCATCTGCGTACAGATAATTAATCATCTACGTACAGATAAATTTATAACCTATTGATTTGTTATTGTATTATTTATAATTTAATCATCTGCGTACAGATAATTTAGGTTTATTGAATATTTTTTTATTCATGAAACATGGTTCCTTTACTATAATAATTATTTTTCAATTTAATATTTATAACTATCTGTAATAATTTAGAATTATATTTTGATTGAGATAAATTTATTTTAATAATCAGTTTGAGATTTATTATGATTTAATTTTAATATTATTTTTAGGGTTATAGTATCAATATTTTGGTTTAAATTTTGATTATTCAGAGGTTTTTTATATTTAAATTTGTTTCGACTTTATTTGTTTATACTCAGTAGATACAGATAATTAATAATAAAACTTAAAATTACTAATTATTATGTTAAAATATTCAGTAGATACAGATAAATTATTTAAATTTGATAAATAAGGAGTTTCAATGTTTCCTATAACAAAAATTAAGCATAAAAAGTTCACCATGTTTAATCATGATTTATTAATAGATTTAAACTTTATTGATTCTGTTTTTTTTGTAAAATCAAAGGATAGACATAATTTTATTTTTAGGAATACAAATAATAAATCTGTAGAAATTATTGTTAATGATAATATTAAATTTAAAAACAAAAAATTAAGTGTTCCAAGTGGATTTGATGAAGATATTTTATACATATTAATTTACCTTGGGATGAAATTTAAAGAGAAATATAAGTTAGAACATTTTCCTAGAGGTATTTTGTTTACTTATACAGATATTAAGAATCTCTTATTAGAGACTAAGGATTTTAGTACTAATAATGATAATATTGATTTAAGTTTATTAAGATTAAGACATACCGTTTATAATATAAAAGAATCTTTTTTAAAAAGGGATGGCTCTAAATTATGCACTGAAGATTTTGATAGAGCATTAAGTGAGAAATTAATTACAGATAAAGAGTATGAAGATTTTTATAACAATTTAGATGGGGTACCTGATCATATTATTGCTAAATTATCAACAATTAATCCGGTCGCTAAAGTTAATATTAAGTCTTCCATAAATTTATTAAATGAGTTAACTGAAATTGAAATTAAACAAATTTCAAAATCAGGAATAACATCATTCGTTGAATCTAATATAGTGAACGATTTTGTTTCAAATTTACATGGTTCTATTAATAAATTCTTTTATGTCAAATTCAATGATTCAATTTATAATAATATTGTAGGTAAAGTAACTATTTCTAGGTCTTTATTTTATTTATTATCACTAGAAAATATTGAGAGAACTATTTTAAATTTAGCTTATTTAAATCAAGGTAAATATATTTTTACCGAAAGAAAAACTAAAATTAATGTAGGATCAAAAAATAATCAAGATTCTACTGAAGAAGTTTATTTTGTAGATAAATTTCATAAAACTAATTATATAAATCAGAATGAGGTTGTTCTCGGTTTATTTACAATATTAAATAAAATTCCTTTAGATACTTCATTAAATAATTTAACTCGTAATTACAATAAAATATTAAAAAGTCTTGATTACTTAAAAGACAATGGATATATTATGGATTATCTTTTTTTTGATGATAGACCTAGGACTAATCTTAAATTTAAAATAATCTTTTTTGAACATCAAAATTCATACAATAAAATTGGTAAGTATTATGATTCTAGATTTTCTGATCATACTGAGATTAGTAGTAACCCTTTACTTACTGAAAAACAACTTTTAGAATTAACTAAAAATAATTTACTATATGATAATCAATTATTTAATTTAGGTGGTCCTTTATTAATTCATAATGAATTAGATGAATCTGAAAATGAAGAAAATATATCTAATGGGTTAGATTTATTTTCTGATCATGGTATAGATTGCCAAAGTAATGAAGAAATATTATTAATCTCAATAGAAAGTTTAAAGCGATTATTTAATAAAATATTCCATATTGATTTGTCTGTTACAACTTTAAGTAAAATAAACTCTAAATTAAAACCATTAATTAAAGCTGATGCTTTTTATGATGATAAAAAATTACCTAAACATAAACATGAATATTTTTTAGATTTTATAAATTATAGTTTTACTTCTAGCCTTAAAGTATCTATAAGAAATCCTGAAGGTTTGTTTTGTTCATACCTAAATAATATCAATGAAAAATTAGAAGAGTATTTATATATAGTTGCTCAAGGTGTTATTTTAGATAACAATAAAAAGACTACATTGGAGTTAGAATTAAAAAAAGATGATATTGATAATGTTGTAAGTGAAGATGTTTTTTCTTTAAACTATGTTAATGATTTAAAAAAAGTGATTAAATTACAAAAGGTTTTAAATATTAAAGATTTAGATTTTACTGTGTCTAAATTTCTAACTAGCAATAAAAAATTATTAGATGCTGGGTTTACTCCTGAATTAATATTTTATGTTATTGAGGCTAGATTATTGGAAAAGCTTGATTTTACAAAAATTCCTATGGTTTGTATTCTTTTATTTTCAAAATTAAATATTTAATAGTTGTTTTTTTTGTTATTTGTTAAAATTTTGTTATAATATAGTGTTATGTTTGTTTATAATAATTTTAGAGAGTGTTTAAATGTTAATTCAAAAATTTAATGATGATAACACTGTCGAATTAAAAAATTTAGCTTTTAAGATTAATGCTACACGTAAGCAATTAGAGTGTAGTCTTAGTCAATTAGCTGAATTAATGGGGGTAGATTATAATTTAATTCGTCGTATTTCTCTTATGGCTGATTTACCAAAAGTAAGTTCTTTATTGCCAATAGCTAAATATTACAAAGTTAAAGTTGCTGATTTATTAAAATATGAGCATCTTGTTCAATATTTACCTTCATTCAGTATAGAGGATACTGGTAAGCTTAATAGCTTTTTAAAGACAGGTTTCATTTCTAGTGATGTACCAGAAATTTTTTCAGAAACTTTTGTAGGAGAAAGGGCTTTTATTTTAAAATGTAAAGCCACGTTTATGAGTTATACTAGTGATGTTTTATATACAATAAAACCATTTGTTAACTTCGTTTCTAATAAATCTTTTTTGGTTCAAAATTTAAAAACTAGTTTATTTCATATAACTGAGATTGTTGATTTAGCAGATGTGAAGAGTGATAGTAATTCACCTGTTTATTTAGTAAATAATAAATATTTAGATTCTAATAATTCATCAGTTAGTTACTTATGTGAGACGGACGTAATAAATTACGGTTTAATTACGAATATTTCAACTAGTAAGTTCTTATAAAATAGCGCCGCCCTCCGGCGCTTTTTTTATCCCCGAAGCACAAAAACGGTAAATTCCAGATTGGACACCACCGGCGAATAAAAATCCGCCTATAAGGTATCCATCTGCAAAAATTAGGTGGCTTAATGCCACTAATTTACCGTTTTTGTGCTTCTCCATTGCTACCTACCTATAGTAACTTTTATTAATTACATATAAAAACCAAATATTTATTCAAAAATAAAAAATACTTCAAAAATATTATAATTATTTAGTATAATAGCGATATTAAAATCAATTAAATTTATCAAATTATTTAATGATTTCAACTAGCCAAAAGGCTAGTGCTGTGGGCGTTGTGGTGAGTGAGTAATTGAGTTCTTGATTTAATATAACTAATTATAGCAACCCCTTAATGGGGTTTTATTGAGATATTTTTAAAGAAAGTTAAGTAGTGCAAAATCAAATTGTTGGTATAGTTATAGCAGGTTCGGAGCGTTATATTGAGGTTATGGATGGTGTTTTTAGTGTAATTAGAGAAAAAATCATATCATTCATCAAAAAAGATAATCCTAATATAAGCGATGCTGAATTTACTGATATTTTTGCTGATAGATTTTCTTGGCCGATGCTGAGAGTTACAGATCTAACGTTATTTAAGAATGAAAGTAGAGTTGTTTCTTCAATTCTGTTTAGATTTAACTATATCAGTTTAGAGATTACAGTTATTTTTCAATTTTTTATACCTCATATTGATTTAGATGGTAAACCAAATTTCATGATTAGCATTGAAACGGATCAACGAGATCATGATTATTTACCTGAGAACTTAAAGAGTGATTTGATAGAAGGTTGTTTATTCAAACTATCAGATTTAGGTGATACGTATTATTCACCAGAATCAACAGACGAGTTAAAAAAATTCATTAGGTAGTTCATTCTATTAAAAACTAATTTAAAGGGGTTTTTATGCGGTTTTTAGGGGCTTTTACAGAGGTTTGCATACCTTATAGCCAAATTAATTATGAAATGCTTCAGTGGTTATTAAAAATAGATTCTAAGCAAGTTGAGCGATTTAGTAGTAATTTAATAATAATAAATCATGAAGTGCTTGAAACAGATATTTTTATTAAGGTTAGAAACTTCAATGATTTGACCGCAATAGGGTCTAGTAAATATTTAAATTTATTAGAAGATGAAGAGGGTTTTGATAAAAAATTATTATCTGATTGGTTGGATATTTTAATTGAGTACGAGATAAATCTCTTGGCAATAGAAAATTCTATATCAAGGTTTGAGCTTGATGTTTGTTTTAATAATCTTGCTTGGTATATAGGTGAAGAGTCTAAATGCAATTTAGATTTAGGTGAGAAACCTGATATTGAAAAAAATCCATTTAAAGATTTAATAAGCGATTCACTGCGAAAAAATATTTCTGGAATTATTTTTTTTAATATTTTAGATTACTTTGTTTATCGACAAGGTTTAAATTGCCTTGATATCAGTTTAGAGGATATTTTAACGAGATTTAATTTAATTCAATCTATACCGTTATCAAATTATGTACTTGAAAATTTCACAAAAATAGAAGTAACCGCTTAAAGCGGTTGCTGTGAGTAGGTGAGTTTGTGCTGTTGGTGGTGGGCCGCCTTTAATGGCGGCTTATGTGTATAACTTTATAGATTAATAAAGTGAGTATTTTAGGAAATAATATGGAAATAAAAGATAAGTATGTTGATCCTTTAAATAAACATCAGTTTTTTTGGTATAACGAGATATCTATTTGGGATAGTCAAGGCGGTGGGATTTCATTTGAAGAGTACAGGTTAGAAAACAAAGAAATTATATTAACTACTTACGACGATGGTACTTATGGACAGGTTCCAGATGCTCCTTTTCCACAAGCTTTTTGGGATGTTTGGAACTTAACAAAATATCTTCAAGATTTATTTTGTAGTTTTGACTCAACTTTTTACGTTACTGAGCAAGATATACACGAAATTATTACTACTCATTTTATGAAATATTTTGAATATACTAATTTAAAGGATGCTGATAGTGTTTTTTGTTCAGGCCGCTTTCAATTTGATTTATTTGATAATTGGGAAAGCCATTATCACAATAACTCGTTTGAAGCATTTGATAATAAGCATTACTTTGATGGGCTTTACTCAATTATTGTATCTCAGATTCATAAAGAGCAAAAATTAGGTGGCGGCTTAACTTGTTTATGGCTTTCATTTGAAGACAACTTGAGTAGTCCCCAGTGGCAAAAGTTATTTAATGAAGGTAAATATACTAGAAGTGAACTGATTGACGAGATAAAAAGTCATAAGTATATCCAAAATTTCATTGACAAGGGAACTATTGTTATTAACTAAAAATTACTATATTTATGTGTTGATAGATATTTTCAAGGTATATTAATTATGGAATTTGAAATAAGTTTTGAGTGGGTTATTACCCACAAAGATATAAAAATTATTGAAGCGGATAGTAAAGAATCTGCCATAGCAAAGCTTGATGATGAATTAAGAAATCGTAATGCACCTGACTACGAAAATCCAAATTTATGGTTGCCTGAAGATAAAAAACCTATTCTTATAGTTAACTCAATAAACGAGTTTAATTTATGAATATAAAAAAGTTTTTAATGGTGACTGGAATAGCGGTTTTTGTTGGAGTGATTAGTTATTGTGTGGAACCATGGCTCTTACAAGACCATAAAATCTGTTTAATTAACGAAGATTCTTATGCTCAAGTTAATATGTGTGGTGATGGATCTTCTAGGGTCTTAATTAAAAACTTGGATGCTTTAAATCTGTATTCTTCTGCTAAAGATTGTGTTAGTTTGCTAAATAAAGATAATACTGAATTAGACATATTAAAATGTAAAGCAACATTTGCTAATTTAAATTATTACATGGTTAGTACTGCTTCAAAACTTCTAAAAGAAGATCTAACTTTAAATCTACTCGTAAGAGATTCTGTAAAAAAAGACATTAATTGTTTTAACAGCCATGATCCTATATGTGGCGCGATAAATAAAAGATTAGACACCGTAAAAACTAGTTTATCTAAAACTGATTCTGACATATTGTTTAGTGGTTTTTATAACATTGCTGCAACCTTCCAAAATGCTTATTCTTTTAATCTATATAATGATAATGTTGACGAATTATTGAATAATGCGCTTAATCAAGCTTCTAAACGAGATAAAAATGCAAGAAATTAAAGTAAAAGTAAGTAAAGAATTTTTTAATAAATTTCCGCATCGAAAATTGTCATCAATAAAACTAATACCTAAAACTGGATATAACTATAAACACCATTTAGTGGTTAAGGAAACTGATGCTATAAATAATGTTTTGATTGGATTAGTTGGATCTGTATCTGATAAAGAACTAAATGGAGAGGTTTACATTAGCTACGAAGGTGAGGATGAAGAAGTGGGTACAATTGTTTAAATTTTAAGTTAAAGAAAGTGAATTTATATGGAGTTTCAACAAATAATTACAGAAGCAAATTTTGTACAAACACTAGAGTATAATAAATTTAAACCATTTATATTCAATATGTATCAAAGGATAAAACCTAAAAAGATCACTATTGGTATAAGTGCAATTCCAGGAAAGCCTAAATATTCGTATACGGCGGATAGATTAAATTTTGAGCATGATGATTTTAAGGTGTTTTTAGCATTTATTTTATCAGATATGAAATTAAAACCATTACCTAGTTGTAAATTTAATTAAAGCAAAGTGTAACCAAGAATGCGTGCGTTTATTATAGATTCAAATAAATAATTTGCGTATAGGGTTACTATCTATTTGAAATATTTTAAGGACAAGATAACTATGATTCTATCTATTAAAAAAGGGTTTTTAATAAGTTTACTACTTGTTAATTTTAATGTTTTTGCTTCAACTTTAATTAATCCTGGTGCTTCATTTGATATTGGTTTTTCACCTAATGGAAACAGCTTAGATTTAGTTTTACAGGGTATTCGGTCCGCAAAAAACTCTATACACGTTGCGGCGTATAGTTTTACTTCAAAACCTATTGCTGCAGCTTTAATAGCCGCTAAAAATCGTGGTGTAGATGTGAAAGTAGTTGCGGATCAGAAGTCTTCAGAAGAAGAATATAGCGTTACTGGTTATATTGCTGCTAAAGGTATTCCTGTTAGAACAGATGGAAACTACGCTATTTTTCATCAGAAATTTATTGTAATTGATGGGGTGTCTCTTGAAACTGGAAGTTTTAATTTTAGTTCAAGTGCAGCAACTCGTAATTCAGAAAATGTATTAGTGCTTTGGAATGTGCCTCAGATAGCTCAAACGTACGAGATTAAATGGTCACAACTGTGGAATGAATCATTGGACCTTAAATAATATGAAATAAATAATGCGAAATTAAATTGTGAAACCAAATAAAAGTAATTAATAGTTATTAATTTTAAAAATTTAAAAAAGGAAAAATAATGCAAATTAGAATAGATAAATTCATAAATAGCCATGACGTTAGCTTTGTAGGTAATAAAGGTGTGATGACCGTCGATTTTCAAGATTTTTACAATTTATGTTATGCAATTGGTCGCCATAAAGATATTTATGTAATTTCTCCTGGAGATCCAGAGCGTTCAAATTTAGATTAGGATTTTAGTTATGAGTTTAATTAAAAATTTACTTGAGTGTAAAGATGTTGAAGAGGTTAAGACTTTTGTTTATCAAAATTTTAATGAATCGCATATTGGGTTAATAAATCAACAAAAGCATATCAATATAACCGTTGATGGTGAGGTTACTAAATTTTATGCCTACAATACAAATCTTGTTGCCGGAGTTGATTCAACGAGTGTTTCGTTTTTTTTCGGTAGATTAGATGTTAGAGATCATTGCGATAATTATATTACAGTCCAAATGAGTAAATTAGATCAACTTATTTGTTATTTATCTATTAATACCGGAACTTCTAAAAAGCCAGAATATCTAAATTTTTACATGAATTGTTTAGGAATTTTAGGTAATTATCTAGAGTAAAAATAGTATCAATATGTAATAAAAATTAATGTTTTTGAGGTAATAAATGTTAATAAATAATTTTTTTAAAAAAAGAACCAAAGAGCAACAAAATTTAATAATTAAAAGGTGTTTAATTTTAATTATTATATTAAGTAGTTTCATACTCTTATTTTCTCTAATTCATAAAGAATCTGATGAAAATAAATTGGATTTATCTGTAGAAAAGCCATCTTTATTTAATAATAAAGAATACAAAGTATATCCAACTACAATTGAAAGTCTTAATCTTAACTATAATATTAAATATAGCAAAATGAAGGATTTATACTTAAATGGCAACGAGAGTATGTTATCCAATAATGAAAAAATTATGGTCCAAAGTAATTTATTAGATGATTCAGTAGTTGATTTAATGGTGGGAGAGGGTAGGCTTGGAGTATTAAAAAATTTAACTCATGATTTAAAAAATCTTAGTCTGGTTAGTAATTATATTTTACTCTTTGGAGTTGTATTTAGCGCGGTATTTAGTGCTTTATTATTGTATCGGATAGTTACATCACCTGGTATTTGGCAATTTTTAATCATTGTTATTTCTTTATTTATAAGTTATTTATTTGGTTTGTTAGTTTCAATTTTATTTTTTATTTTTTATCTGAAAAAAATAAATACAAACACAATGTTTGTTAATAGTAAAGGAAAAAATGGATGAAAATATTTTATATTCTAAGTGGTTTATTATTTATAGCTGTATCTTATGGCGATGGTTTTTGTGGGGGTAATAATGATAAAAATTTTCTATTTCCGGCGGTTGAATCACGTGGCTTTTTAATAAAACAACCAGCGAAAGTTAATTCTGGGAATTGTGCGGAAAGTAAGGTTTAGAAAATGTTTAATGATTTTTTTGACAGTTTGAGTGAAATATCTGATAATTGGAAGAGCTATTGGAAGCAGTTTTTAATTGTTTTATTATTAGGATTATTTCATGCGTTTTTAACTGTTTTACTGTATAAATTATTTATGTATTCAAATGGAATTTTAATGTCTTCTATTTTATTATTTTCATTTTTAATTTGGTTGTTTTGCTCTGTTACATGTTTACTATTCCCATTCTCTAAAATTGTTAGAGGATTTATAATTGAGTTAAAAATTCCTCTTTTCTAGGAGATTTTATGTGAGACCTGAATTTCTAAATGTGCCTATAAACAAGGTTGGTTTTTTAATTATTACGATACTAAAGCCCCAGATTAAAATAAAGTTAGTGGCGAAAGTTTTGAGTGTACGGTAGATTTTATTTACTAAATGGTAACTATTTAGTTGTTAGTGATAATGCTTAATGGGGTGGAGTCAACGTTATGTTTAATAGTGTTTATAAAAAGAAGGGTTATAATGGAAAGTATTGAATCTCAATGTTATAAGTTAAAGAAGATGATACAAAATTCAAAAAATACAGTATTTTTTGGTGGTGCTGGTATTTCAGTTGATAGTGGTATTCCTGATTATAGAACAATCGGATTTGATTTAGATAGCTATATTCCTCCTTCCCAGATATTGAATTTATTTGTACTTAACAACAGGCCTGATCTGTTTTATAAATACTTAAAAGATAAAAATTTACTTAATTTAAATTTGATACCTAACAAATCTCATTATTGGTTAACTGAGTTGGAGAAAAAAGGGTTATTAAACTGTATTATTACTCAAAATATTGATGGGTTCCATACTGCGGCCAATAGTAAAGATGTTATAGAAGTACATGGTTCTCTTGATAGATTTTATTGTTTGGATTGTAAAAAAAAGTACTCAAAAAAGTATGTAGCAATGTTTACAGGTTCTTTTCCTCTATGTAGCTGTGGTGGATTAATTAGACCTGATATTGTTCTCTATAATGAACACGTACCAAAAAATATAGAATCTAAAGCTATTGAAGTCATCTCCAAAGCTGATTTGATAATAGTTGGTGGTACTTCATTAAATGTCTTTCCAGTTACCGGTTATATCTTTAATAATTTTAGAGGGAGATTTGCTGTGATAATTAATAAATCTAAAACAGCATTTGATAAAAAATTTAGTTTATCCATTAATCATGAGTTTAAAGAATTATTACCATATTTAGATTTACCAGGAAATTAATAATGTTAGAAGAGGTTATATTTCTAGATTTTGATGGTGTTTTACATCCTAAAATGACTGGCAATTTTGAATTACTACCAAATTTTATAAAAATTCTTGATGAATTTTCAAAGGCACTAGTAGTTATTTCAAGTAATTGGAAAGATGAGATTTCGAATTTAGAAGTCTTGACTGCTATTTTTGGTAGTAAATATGTAGATCGTGTTATTGGTAAAACAGATACGTTGGTATATGGTAATAGACAGGATGAGATATATAGTTTTGTAAGAAAGCATCATATCAAAAATTACATTGCAATAGATGATGATTGCCGAGGTGTTTTGTTTGATAGAAATTGTAAGTACTTATTTAAGACTGATTATTATAAAGGGTTAACAGAAAATAAAAGGTTAGAGTTAAAGGAATTTATGTTGAATCGAGGTTTTTTATGCACAGTAGATTAATAGTGTTCTTTTTCGTCGTAATATGTTTATTTGTAAGTGGTTGTGGAAAAATAATTACTAATGTTGCACAGGTTGTGATTTTAAAAGAGGTTTTAAAAAATGATACGATAATGAATCAAGTTACCTCTATAAAAAACCAGTTAGTTAATTTATCTGCGGATGATGTGCAAAATTATTGTGCGAAATTAGACAGCCAAAGTATTTGTTCTACTATATCTAATCAATTAGATAAATTAGGAATATCAGAAATTAATTCCCAAGACGTTATTACATTCTACGATAAGTTACTAATAAATAATGTAGATATTAATAGCTCAGTTGACGATATTATTAACAAGCTAAATTTAAAGAATTAAACAATGAAAAGATCTGAACTAGCGGATAAGATATCTGAAAATACAGGATATCCAGCATATAAAGTTAATCAAATACTGAAGTCTTTTGTAGACAGTGTTGGTAATGAGTTATCACAAAACGGAGAGGTTATATTAAGGGGTTTGGGCGTTTTTAAAATTAAGGACCATAAATGCTCAGAAGGTAATATAAGAAAGGTTATTAAATTTACAGCTTATAATAAATTAAAGACTAAAGTAAATCAAATTTTAAAATAAGATTCACTTATTAATAAGTAGTGTGATAAAATATCACACTCTATTGTAGAAGTAGAATATGTTCAATCGAAAACACCTTAAGTTTAATCATGATAGTGTCCCAGAAGGACACAAACATCTTTACATGCCTTTAAAGGTTTTAAAAGATATTTTGCAGCGGAATATTAAACTAAAAGAAATTGATTTGGACGAGGACGCTATAAGAGTAGGGCTTTATAATTTATATTATATGAGTTTTGTTATTTATGAATATTGTTATCTAACTAATCAAAAATCTAAATCATGTGAGTTAAGGATTTTATTAGTAGATATTTTAAATAAAGCGCTCTTAGATGATGTATGTAATTTTTCAGATAATGATATGTCATTGATTATTAGCTTTATATCACAAATTTCTAAACATTTAACTCTAGGTACTGATTTACATATAGAAGAATTGAATAAATCTTTCTATTTGGGTTTTTTGGATATGGAAATTCATAAATACTTTGTGGGGATGTCTTTATGGTCCAATAAATTCAGGACAAAAAAGGCTTTAATTGTTTTAAATAAGTGTTTGGTGATTGGCGAAGATGCTATCACCTTCTATAAAAATAGTTATTTAATCGCGAGTGCTATAACTTCATAAAGAGGATATTAAATATGCCATTCAGTGAATGGAATTTGCAACGTACTATTGATACTAAAAATAAACTGGTTGATTGGTATGAAAATAAGGGTCAAACCTATTTAAGTTGTATCAGTAATTTAGGTTATACGATTATATCTAATGATACTGGTCTACATTTAAACACTATCTATAAGTTTTTTAAGTCTTTTAATGTGCGTGGTCGTTTCTTAGGTCGTAAAATTCTTTATGTCTTAGATTGCTTGTCAAATGGTGATGATAAGGTTGAGATTCCAGATGATTTTTTAACTCGTCAGTTAAGAACGGTTAAATTACCAACTGAAATGATTAATGTTAATAAAGTGGCTAATAAAATAGCCAAATAAGCCACTTTATATAAGTTTAATTTATACCTTAAATCAGATAGTTGTTACAAATTTTCTTTTTAAAACATAAAAATAACTCCATTATATTTATTAATGGAGTTATGTTTTTTTAAGGAGTAACACTATGTCTATATTATACGTTTTATCTTTCAATGAAAATAAAGAACCTCAGTTAATTAAATTTGATAAATTTATTAACTCAATTGGTATCAAAAAGTTTTCTATTACTACTACTTGTTCATTAGATGATCTTGAAGAAATTAAAGAATTTTCACCAGGACTTAAAGTTTCACCATTATTTCGTGACTGGTGTGCTGGCACAGTTATTTCTAATGGTCGTATATTTCATGAGCTTGAAGATATCGCTACTGGTTTTGCTGAAGATGGTTATTATGACCTAAATGGTGGTACTCTTCATTCTGTTGACGTTTATACGTTGAAAGATGAGATTATTAATATATCTTATGATGAAAATTCTACAACTTATGATAATAGCTTTTATTCTGAGCGCCTTTTGGTTGAGTCTTATGGTTTAGTTTATAGAGATATATACCCACTGGGTTTAAACTTAATCACACTTTGGCAAGAGCCGAAAGTTGAGGTTGAGAATGTCTAAAGCTATTTATGGAGTTTATTCTTGTGATGCATGGAGAAGTTATAGCTCTATGGATTTAATTGGTAGTACCTCTTCATTAACTAAATTGAAAAGAGCTTTAATTAATGGAGTTAAAGATAAATCTATTCCCTGTACTAACTTCGAATCTAATAATGGAGATATTTCGATACGCGAGAAGGTTAGATTACTTAATATTGAATTAAAAAGAGTTATGACTATTAATGATTTGTTAGATATGTATCAATCTTATTTTGATAATGTATTTATTGGATCAATTGATACATTATAAACTTTATGGCACCGAATATTCGGTGCTTTTTTATGTGCGCCAGACATGGCGCGCATCTAGGCGGTGCAAGTCCGCTGTT